>WBZS01000104.1_pt1 | contig 168785 bp, 143 predicted proteins | sample 5204201 | NCBI WGS metagenome assembly WBZS01 (sample SAMN12344357, study PRJNA552823) | activated sludge metagenome | biome: Activated sludge suspended growth; feature: Nitrification reactor; material: Wastewater; isolation source: activated sludge from nitrification reactor of wastewater... | reverse complement strand
CGACGCGTTCCCCGTCTGGCTGCACACCTACAATCATCACCGCGGCCACACCGCACTCGGCGGTCAACCACCGGCCAGCCGCGTACCTAACCTCTCAGGTCACTACACCTAGTCGGTGGTGACGCGCGCCATCAGGCGCTCGTGCTCTTCCGGCCCGACGTCGACGGCCTCGTCGACCAGCAGCACCGGGATGCCGTCCTCGATGCGATAGGCCTTGTGCAGACGCGGGTTGTAGAGCAGTTCGTCGCCGATGAGTAACAGGGAACCCCGATCGGCGGGGCACACCAGGATGCTGAGCAGTCGCTCGTCCAGCACGGTGGCCACTACGGCGACGGCGCCGGCGGCGCCACCGGGGCGGGTGCGGGAGCGGGCGCCGCGGGGGCACCATCGGACGGCATCTGACCGGCGCCCATGACCGCGCTGTTCTGGCCGTTCTTGGCCGCGGCGGCCTGCTGCAGCATCTCGTTCTGGGCCTTGATCTTCTGCTGGTAGCCGAGCGTCTCGTTCAGCGCGGCGATCAGCGGCTTCTGGTTGGGCCGCTTGTCCAGCGCCGCGACGAGGTCCTCGGCGTTCTGCTTCGACGGCCGGTATCCCGCGACGCGCATCTTCATCACGGCCTTGATCAAGTTGGACACCTGGCCGCCGCCGCTCCCGGTGTTGTACTCCTCGTTGAGGTACAGCAGCACCTGGTCCACGTTGGTGAATTGCGGGACGCCGGAGTTCGAGCTGCCGGTCGAGGACGCCGATCCGTTCGGTGCGGCCGCCGCTTTGGGGTCGGCCGACGCGGCCGCGGTGGGCGTCGCCGGAGCGGTCGGGGTGGCGGGGGCGGTGCCGGCGGGGTCGGCCAGTGCGGCCTGGCTGCCCAGCCCGATCGTCAGTCCGGCGGCAACGGCAGCGACGGCCGCGCCCCGGACGGCACGGCGCGCACGACGCCTACCGGTCTGCGTTGTCATGCACATCCTCCGACCTGTGGGCCTCGATTACCGGCGAGCCTAACAGCGCGGCCCGGCCCGGGCAGGGGCTCAGCGCTGAGCACCGGCCAGGTGGGCCCGTACCGCGGCCGTCAGCCGCTTGTACTTTCCGGTATCGGTGTCCAGATACCAGCTGTTACGGGACGGTTTGGGCAGCCCGGCGGCGCGCAGCGCCGAAACGGTGGGCCGGTAGGACGCGCTGAGCGGCAGGTCGGGCACGACATGGACGACGTCGGGCGGCAGACCGACCGCCATGGCGGCGACCGCCTCGGTCAGGTCCGCGACGGTGACCGTCCTGCCCGGACGCAGGGTGATGGCGGTCACCGCCACCGTGCCGCCGGGCGCCGGCACGCCGTAGGTCACCGCGAGGTCGACCGCCGTGATGCGGCTGATGGCCTCGGTGATCGGCTCCGGGAAGACCACGCCGCGGGCGCTGTAGATCAGGATCGGCCGGTTGCCGAGCAGCCAGAAATCGCCGTCCGCATCGCGCCGGAAGACGTATTCGGTGGAGATCCACGTGTCGCCCGGGGCGAAGACGCCCCGCTTGACCGAGGCCGTCGGGTCGATCGGCCCCCACGGCCGAGCCAGCAGCACCCCGACCTGGTTCGGCTGCGCGACCTGCACGAAACCGCGATCGTCCTCGAGGATCAGGTCGTCATCGGCGTCATAGGCGGCCAGTTCCACCTGGCCGCCGCCGGGCAGCGGCCTGCCCTTGCTGCCCACCTTGACCCCGGCCACGTTCGCCAGCACGGCCTGGCCGTCGGTGGTGGCGAAGAACTCGACGATCTTCGCCGGGGCGAACTCCTCGACGATGCGCTGCCACAGTCCGGTCGGCATGCCCGATCCGATGAACAGCCGAACCGGATGGTTGCCCCGCAGGCTGAACGCGGGGTCGTCGATAACGTCCCGCAGCATGGCCCAGGTGTAGGAGACCACCGTGACCCCGTACTGGCGGATCTCGGCGGCGAACCGCTCCGGCTGCAGCCGGCGGGACAGGGCGATGCGGGCGCCGCCGACCACCGCCCCGCCCAGGCTCACCAGCAGCCCGGACTGGTGGTGCAGCGGGGTCAGGCAGTACACGGTGTCGCTGCGGTCCAGCGCCGCGGCCGAGGCCGTGCCGAACGCCGACAACGCCCAGCGGTAGTTGGTGATCTGCTTGGGCACCAGCTCCCCGCCGACGGCGCTGAACGCCACGAACGCCAGGTCGCGGGCGAAGCCCGGGTTGGGCCGGTACCAGCCGGGCAGCGACACCGCGTCCGGGTCGATCTTCTCCATGTCGATGACGCCGCTGTCGTCGGGCAGGTGCAGGTCGCGGCTCTCGCCGCCGCCCAGGACCAGGATCTGGACGGGAAGCTTGCGCGCCGCCTCGAGGTTGCCGGGATCGGTGATCACCTCGGTGACGCCGCCGAGGCGGGCCGCCTCGTCGAGATCGGCGTCCGGCGGCATAAGCACCGCGACGGCGCCGAGCCGGGACAGGGCGGCGATCGCGACGAGCGCCGAGGGCCGGGTGTCCATCAGCACCCCGACCCGCACACCCTGGCGCACGCCGACGTGAATCAGGCCGCGCACCACGTTGTTGATGCGGCGGTTGACCCCCTCGTAGGTGTGCACCCGCCCGTCGAAGAGCAGGAACTCGCCATTGGGAGCCCCGTCGGCCTGCTCATCGATGATGCGGCCCAACGAGATTCGGGTGTGATCATTGATCTGGCCGAGCCGGGTGAGGCGCGGCAGGGTGCGGGCGGTCTCGATGGCCAGCGTCCGCATCGACTTGTTGGCGTTGATCACCGCGTCGGCGGCACCCCGCACCAGCGACGCCGCCAGCCCGGACGCCTCGGCGACGCCGTGCATGATCCGTGAACTGAACGCGACCCCGGATTCCTCGGGTTCGGCGGCGCTATCCTCCATCGGGCTGATGCTGGTCGGGCGGTCCTGGCGTCCGGACAGCCACAGCACCCAGTCGGCCACCGTCGGCCAGGTGTGGGTGGCGGCCTTGGAGCCGACGACCAGGCCGAAGTGTCCGGCGCGGATCATCACCTCGTAGACGTCGGCTCTGGGCGCGGCGCGTTTGATGCCCCGCACTGAAGCCGGCTGGCCGATGTCGTCGACCTCGCCGACGAAGGCCAGGACCGGGCAGGTGATGTCGGACAGCGTCACCAGCTGGCCGTTGATCGCGAAGCCGCCGGTCATCATCCGGTTGTGGGCGATGAACTGTTTGAGCAGTTCGGCGACGGCCGGGCCGGACCAGGCGATCCAGCCCTCGCTGTCCAGGAAGCGCCGCTGCTGCTCGCGCGGCAGCAGCGCCTCGCGGTCGTGCAGCTGGCGCACGAAGTCGATGCGGGCCTTGGCCGTCTTGAGCGGGTCGAGCATCTGAAAACCGGTGCGGGCCATCCACCCGGTGATGTCGACCCGGTTGAAGACATGGTCGGATAGGAAGTCGGCCGCGACAGCGCCCACGTTGGCGGGGATGCCCATCGGCAGGGCGGCCAGGGTGTCCACCGGCGACCCGAACGCGATGATGCTGGCGATGTCCTTGCTGCGCCGGTAGGCGGCGGTCTGGTAGCAGAACATGCCGCCCTGGGAGTAGCCGGCGAGGTGGACGTCCTGACCGGTGGTGTCCTTCACCGCGTCGATCGCCGCGTCGAGGGCGACGATGTGATCGGTCAGGGTGCGTTCCATGCCGCCCTCGACCTCGTCGGGCGAGCCGAAGTCGATCACCCAGGGATCGACGCCGGCGGCATGCAGGATGCCGACCGCGCCGTCCTCCTGGGTGACGTCCCACATGTTCGCCGACATCATCATCGGATGCACCATCAGCACCGGCGGCCCCGCCGGGGGTTGGCCCGGGCGGCTGTCCGGCGGGAAGTACCGCCGCAGCTTGTACATCGGGGTGCTCTCGACGGTCTGGAACGGTGACGGCACCACGCCCGTCTCCAGGCCGCCCCAGCGCAGCACCTCGAAGCCGTTCTGGGCCGTGGCCATCAGCCGCTCGACAGGCCTGGTGACTGCCGAGAAATTCAAGTCCACTACTGCTCCCCTGTCCGACATCTCCGCTGCGTACGTCCCCCCACAGCCTGCACATCATGGCACGACACCGGTAGGCCGCCTGCCGCTTTGGCGGTGCCGGTGCGGCCACCGATAGGGTCGTTCCGGTGGCGCATCTGCTGGGGGCCGAAGCCCTGCACCTCGAGTATCCGACGCAGGTGGTGTTCGACTCGGTCACCGTCGGCGTCAACGAGGGCGCCCGCATCGGCATCGTGGGGCGAAACGGCGATGGCAAGTCCAGCCTGCTCGGCATGCTCACCGGCCGAATCGAGCCGGACTCCGGCCGGGTGACCCGCCGCGGCGGCCTCCGGGTGGCCGCCTTGGACCAGGCCGACACCCTCGACCCGGAAAGCACGGTGGCCGCCACCATGGTCGGCGACCGCCCGGAGCACGAGTGGGCGGGTGACCCGCGGGTGCGCGACGTGGTCGGCGGGCTGCTCTCCGATCTCGACTGGCACGCTCCGATCGCGGCGCTCTCCGGTGGCCAGCGCCGACGGGTGCAGCTCGCCGCCCTGCTGATCGGCGACTGGGACGTGATCGCCCTCGACGAGCCGACCAACCACCTCGACATCGAGGGCATCACCTGGCTGGCCGGGCACCTCAAGGGCCGTTGGCCGCGAAGCGGCGGCGGTCTGCTGGTGGTCACCCACGACCGCTGGTTCCTCGACGAGGTGGCGACCACCACCTGGGAGGTGCACTCCACTGCCTCGGGGGGAATCGTCGAGCCGTTCGACGGCGGCTACGCCGCTTACGTGTTGCAGCGGGTCGAACGTGACCGGATCGCGGCCGCGGCGGAGGCCAAGCGGCAGAACCTGATGCGCAAGGAGCTGGCCTGGCTGCGGCGCGGCGCCCCGGCCCGGACCTCCAAACCCAAATTCCGCATCGACGCGGCCAATCAGCTGATCGCCGACGTGCCGCCGCTGCGCAACACCGTCGAGCTGGCCAAGCTGGCCACCGCCCGGCTGGGCAAGGACGTCATCGACCTGCTCGACGTCTCGGTGTCCTACCCCGGAACCCCCGATGGCAGGCCGGTACTTCGCGATGTCGAATGGCGGATCGGTCCCGGTGAGCGCACCGGCATCGTCGGGGCCAACGGCGCCGGGAAGTCGACCCTGCTGGGGCTCATCGCCGGCACCATCGTCCCCGACAGTGGCCGGGTCAAGCGTGGTAAGACCGTCCGGCTCGGCATGCTCGACCAGCAGTCCGGCCAGTTGGCCGAGATCGCCGACGACCTGGTGCGCGACGTGCTTGGCCGGCTCAAGACCGGCTATCAGGTGGACGGCAAGGAACTCACCCCGGCGCAGGTGCTGGAGCGGCTCGGTTTCCGGCGCGAACAGCTCTCCGCCAGGGTGGGCGAGCTGTCCGGCGGGCAGCGCCGGCGCCTACAGCTCATGCTGACGTTGTTCGACGAACCCAACGTCCTGGTGCTTGACGAGCCGACCAACGACGTCGACATCGACATGCTCTCGGCCACTGAGGATCTACTCGACTCCTGGCCCGGAACGCTGATCGTCGTCTCTCACGACCGGTATCTGCTCGAGCGGATCACCGACCAGCAGTACGCCGTGCTCGACGGGCATCTGCGGCACCTTCCCGGCGGTATCGACGAATACCTGCGGATGACCGCCCGGCGGCACGCCGCCGAAGCGTCCCCCCGGCCGGCCGAGCCCGAGCACGCGCGAGAGAGGTTGTCCGGGGCGGAGTTACGCAATGTCGAGAAGGAGATCGCCGCGCTGGACCGCGCCCTGGTGAAGCTGTCCGGACGGGTGAACGCCAAACACGTCGAACTCGCCGAGCACGACCAGTCGGATCACGTCGGCCTGGCCCGGCTCACCCGGGAACTCCGGGAGTTGGAGGCCGACGTGGCCGACAAGGAGAGCCGCTGGCTGCAGTTGAGCGAACTGGTCGAATCAGGTGGCTGACGCCTTCGCGACGGATTCGGGCATCGGGAACAGGCGCACCAGCACCAAGCCGGCCGCCGCGACGAATGAGGCGCTCAGGATGCTGCGGCTCACGCTGGCTTGCTGTGCGAGCACTCCAAAACCAAAGCTGCCCAACGCCATTGAGCCCTGAACGACCAGGGTGTAGGTCGAGGTCATCAGGCCGCGCATCTCCGCCGGCGAGTGTGCCTGGACGGCGTACTGGTGACTCACGCTCAGCACGCTCCAACAGAATCCGAACAGCAGCAGGAACGACGCGTCGAGCAGCATGCTGTCCCATCGGCTGATGCCGAACACGGCGAGCGCGAAGCCGCCCACCGCTACGGTCGCCACGGGATTGAGTCGAAGGTGCCGCTGCAGCACCGGCATCAAGGAGGTGCCCGCCGTGGTTCCGATCCCCAGGGCCGTCAGCAGTCCGCCGTAGCCGATGGCCCCGGTCTGGACGTTCTCTTTCGCCTCCAGTGGCAGCAGCGCCAGTACCCCCGCGCATGGCGCCATCAGCAGCACCGATCGCAACATCGGCCCGTAGAGCTGTGGTGAGTGCCGTAGGAAGTCCCACCCGTCGCGAAGGGAATTCTTCGACGAAAGCTGCTGGGGCGCAACCTCCTCCGCGGAGTCCTTTCTCGTGAGGTGAAGCAAGGTGACGATCATCAGGAGGTGCGACGCGGCCCTGGTGAACAGGACCACCGCCGCGCCGGCCAGCCCCATCAAGTACCCGCCCAGGACCGGCCCCAGGGTCTGAGAGATCTTGTTGCTCAGCGAGTTGAAGGAAATGGCCGCAACGAGTCTGTCCGCCGGTACGAAGTCATGCAGGAACGGTTTCCAGGCGGACTGCTGCACCACGAGCCCGATGCCGACCAGACTCATCGTTGCGAGCACCAGCGTCGGGGTGAAATCCCACCCCCCGGTCAGGGCGATCGCCGCCATGAAGGCGGTGACCAGAAGCATCCAAGCTTGCGATCCCAGGAGCAGAGCTCGCGGCCCCCTTCTGTCGCTGGCCATCCCAACAGGGATGCTCAAGAACACGAACGGCAGGCTCATCACCGTCTGGACCATGCTCACCAGTACCGGGCTGCTGGTCAGGGACGTCATCTCCCAGGAGACACCGAGCATCAGCATCACCAGGCCGAGGTTCAGGACGAGATTCGCCGACCACAGCTCGGTGAATCGGCGCTGCCGGAAGAGGTCGTACCCCATCCCCGACCCCCTGCCGGACATCCGGGAAAGCTATCAGGGCGGGCCCGCTCAGCGGTGCAACCGGATTCGCAAACGGTCCGCGCTGTCCCGCACGACGGCGAGCTGCCGGGCCACCTGAACGGGTGCGGTGCCGCCGCGGGCATCGCGTGCCGAGACCGATCCGTCCACGGTCAGCACCGCCCGCACCTCGGGGGTCAGCGCATCGCTGATCTGCGACAGCTCGTCATCGGTCAGTTCCTCGAGGCCGACCCCGCGACCCTCGGCGGTGCGCACCGCGGCGCCGGCCGCCTCGTGGGCGATCCGGAACGGAACCCCGCGGCGTACCAGCCATTCGGCCACGTCGGTGGCCAGGGTGTAACCGGCCGGCGCCAGCGCCGCCATCCGGTCGACGTCGAAGCGCAGCGTCGCGACCAGCCCGGCCATCGCCGGCAGCAGCATCTCGAGTTGCGCGACGGAGTCGAACACCGGCTCCTTGTCCTCCTGCAGATCCCGGTTGTAGGCCAGGGGCTGGGCCTTCAACGTCGCCAGCAGGCCCGTGAGGTTGCCGATCAGCCGGCCCGACTTGCCCCGGGCCAGCTCGGCGATGTCGGGGTTCTTCTTCTGCGGCATGATCGAACTGCCTGTCGACCAGGCGTCGTGCAGCGTCACGTAGCCGAATTCCGTTGTGCTCCAGAGAATGATGTCTTCGGCGAGCCGGGACAGGTCGACCGCGATCATCGCCAGGACGAACGCGGCCTCGGCGGCGAAGTCGCGGGCGGCGGTCGCGTCGATCGAGTTCTCGGCGGCGGCCGCAAAGCCGAGCTCCTCGGCGATGGCGTCGGGGTCCAGGCCCAGCGAGGAACCGGCGAGCGCGCCCGAGCCGTAGGGGGACACCGCGGTGCGGGCGTCGAAATCGGCGATGCGGTCGACGTCACGCAGCAGCGGATGTGCGTGGGCGAGCAGGTGATGGGCCAGCAGCACCGGCTGCGCGGCCTGCAGGTGGGTCTTGCCCGGCATGATCGCGGTCGGATGGGCCGCCGCCTGGGTGGCCAGCGCCGCGACCACCTCCAGGACCCCGTCGGCGACCCGGCGCACGGCGTCCCGCAGCCACATCCGGAACAGGGTGGCCACCTGGTCGTTGCGCGAGCGGCCGGCGCGCAGCCGCCCACCGAGATCGGCGCCCACCCGGTCGATCAGCCCGCGCTCCAGCGCACCGTGGACGTCCTCGTCGGTGACGATCGGCGCGAAGCTGCCGTCGGCGACGTCGGCGCCGAGGCTGTCCAACCCGGCCAGCAGCCCGTCACGCTGCTCGTCGGTGAGCAGCCCCGCCCGGTGCAGCACCTTCGCGTGCGCCTTCGACGCGGCGATGTCATACGGCGCCAACACCCAGTCGAATTGGGTCGACTTGCTCAGCGCCGCAAGGGCCGGCGCGGGTCCGTCGGCGAACCGCCCGCCCCACAGCGACCCCTCGTTGGTGCTCACGGCCGTCTGCTCTCTCCCCGAGCGTGCGGGTACGTACGCGATGCACGGCGTGTTGCGATACCGACGCGCACGCTCGCGGTCATTTGGCCAGATCCCGCCGGGCGGCAATCTTGGACGACAGCCCGTGCACGTGCACGAAGCCCTTGGCGGCGGACTGGTCGAAGGTGTCGCCCTCGTCGTAGGTGGCCAGGTTGAAGTCGTACAGCGATTCGGGGCTGCGCCGGCCGTTGACGGCAATGTGCCCGCCATGCAGCACCAGCCGGATCTCGCCGGTCACCTTCTCCTGCGTCTTGGCGACGAACGACTCCAGGGCGGTCTTCAGCGGTGAGAACCACAGCCCGTCGTACACCAGCTCGGCCCACCGCTGATCGGTGGTTCGCTTGAAGCGGCCCAACTCGCGTTCCAGGGTGACGTGCTCGAGTTCGGAGTGCGCGGTGATGAGCACCATCGCCCCCGGCGCCTCATAGATCTCGCGGCTCTTGATGCCGACCAACCGGTCTTCCACGACGTCGAGGCGGCCGACCCCCTGCGCGCCGGCGCGCCGATTCAGCTCGACGATGGCCTCCAGCACCGTGACCCGGTTGCCGTCGATGGACACCGGCACGCCCGCCTCGAAGCCCACGATCACCTCGTCGGGGGTGTTCCAGTTCAGTGTCGGGTCTTCGGTGTAGTCGTAGACGTCCTTGGTGGGTGCATTCCAGAGGTGTTCCAGGAAGCCGGTTTCCACCGCCCGCCCCCACACGTTCTGATCGATGGAGAACGGTGAACGCTTGCTGACGTTGATCGGGATTGCGTTCTCCTCGGCGAACGCGATGGCCTTCTCCCGCGTCCAGGCGTAATCGCGGACCGGCGCCAGCACGTCGAGATCCGGTGCCAGCGAGGCGAATCCCACCTCGAAGCGCACCTGGTCGTTGCCCTTGCCGGTGCAGCCGTGGGCGACGATGCCGCCGCCGTGCTCACGGGCGGCGGCCACCAGGTGCTTGACGATCAACGGCCGGCTCAGCGCCGACACCAAGGGGTAGCGGTCCATGTAGAGGGCATTGGACTGGATCGCCGGCAGGCAGTACTGCTCGGCGAACTCGTCGCGGGCATCGACGACCACGGCCTCGACCGCTCCGCAGTCGAGGGCACGCTGACGGACCAACTCCATGTCCTCGCCGCCCTGGCCCAGGTCGATGGCGACCGCTACCACCTCGCGGCCGGTCTCCTTGCCGATCCAGCTGATGGCAACCGAAGTGTCGAGGCCCCCGGAATACGCCAGGATGACGCGGTCGGTCATGAAGTGCTCCTTTGTCTTTCGGGCTCGAATGCGCTAGCGGATGTTCTCGAACATGATGGCCAGTTCCGCGCCCGTCATCGGCTCGCGGGCCACCACCAGGATGGTGTCGTCGCCGGCGATCGTGCCGACGACCTCGGGCAGCGCCGCGCGGTCGATCGCGCTCGCCAGGTAGTGGGCGGCGCCCGGCGGGGTGCGCAGCACGGCCAGGTTTCCGCTGGCGTCGGTGGACACCAGAAGATCGGCCAGCAACCGCGACATCCGTTCGGTGCCGCCGGCGACCCCGCGTACCGGGCTGCCGTCCTCCGGGACCACGTACACCCCGACCCCGCCGTCGGCCCCGCGGAGCTTGACCGCACCGAGTTCCTCGAGGTCGCGCGACAGGGTCGCCTGGGTGGCCTCGATTCCCTCGCCGGCTAGCAGGGCGGCCAGTTCGCCCTGGCTGTGCACCGACTGCGACGACAGGATCGCCACGATCCGAGACTGCCGTCCGGCCCGGGTGTGGGTGACCTCGGTCTTGTGCGGACTCAGCTGAGCTTTCTGCTCTTCGCGCAATCGGCTCATCGCGGCTTTCTGCTCTTCGCGCAAGCGGCTCATCGCCGCTCCAACAACCACACCAGCAACGCCTTCTGCGCGTGCAACCGGTTCTCGGCCTCGTCCCACACCGCGCTGTGCGGACCGTCGATCACCTCGTCGGTGATCTCGTATCCGCGATGCGCCGGAAGGCAGTGCAGCACAACGGCATCGGAGTCAGCACTGTCGAGCAGCGCGGCGTTGATCTGGAACGGGCGAAACGGGCCGACCCGGTCGAGGCCGTCGTTCTCCTGCCCCATCGACGTCCACGTGTCGGTGACCAGCACGTCGGCGCCGCGGGCGGCGGCCTGCGGGTCGGTGGTGACGGTCACCGTCGCCCCGGTCTCGGCGGCCCGACTCTCGGCGGCGGCGAAGAACCGCGCCTCCGGCCCGAAACCGGCTGGCGCGGCGATGGTCACGTGCACGCCGGCGGTCACGCCGCCGATCATCAGCGAGTGCGCCATATTGTTGGCGCCGTCACCGAAGTAGGCCATCCGCAGGCCGCCGAGCGCCCCCTTGCGTTCGGCCAGGGTCTGCAGGTCGGCAAGCACCTGGCAGGGATGGAAGTCGTCGGACAGCGCATTGACGACGGGAACCGTTGCCGTGGAGGCCATCGCGGTGAGCCGGTCCTGGCCGAAGGTGCGCCACACGATCGCGTCGACGAAACGCGACAGCACCCGGCCGGTGTCCTCCAGCGTTTCGTCGCGGCCGAGTTGGGTGGTCCGGCCGTCGACGACGACGGCGTGCCCGCCGAGCTGGGCGATGCCCATCTCGAAGGAGAACCGGGTGCGAGTGGAGTTCTTGTCGAATATCACCGCCACCCCGCGCGGCCCTTCGAGCGGCCGCCGGCTCAGCGGGTCCTTCTTCAGCTCGGCCGCCAGCGCGAGCACCTCGGCCTGTTCGGCCGGCGTCAGGTCGTCGTCGCGCAGGAAGTGCCGCAGGGTGCTCATGCCTTCCCCATCTCGACGGCCTCGTCCAGGACGGCAGGCAGCGCGGTCAGGAAGCTGTCGATCTGAGCCTCGGTGATGATCAGGGGCGGCGCCAGCCGGATCACGTCCGGGGCGGCGGCGTTGACGAGGAACCCGGCATCCCGCGCGGCCGTCTCGACGAACTTTCCGTGCGGGGCGGTCAGCACCACCCCGCGCAGCAGGCCGCGGCCGCGCACGTGGTCGACCAACGGGTGGCGCAGCGACTCGATGCCGTGGCTCAGGGTCTTGCCGAGCACCTCGGCCCGTTCCACCAGGCCCTCGGCCGCGAGCACCCGCAGCACGGCCAGGGCGGCGGCGGCGCAGACCGGGTTGCCGCCGAAGGTGCTGCCGTGCAGGCCCGGCGCCATCAGGTCGGCGGCGGGGCCGATGGCCAGGCACGCCCCGATCGGCAGGCCGCCGCCGAGGCCCTTGGCCAGCGTCACGATGTCGGGCGTGACGCCGTCGTGCTGGTGGGCGAAGAACGCTCCGGTGCGCCCGACACCGGTCTGGACCTCGTCGAGCACCAGCAGGGCGCCGTGGCGCGCGGTGATCTCGCGGGCGGCCACCAGGTAGCCGGCGGGCGGCACGACGACGCCGCCCTCCCCCATGATCGGTTCCAGGAACACCGCGGCGGTGTCATCGGCGACCGCCCCCGCTAGGGCATCGATGTCGCCGTAGGGCACGTGGGTGACGTAGCCGGGCAGCGGTTCGAACGGCGCCTGCTTGCTCGGTTGGCCGGTGAGCGCCAGCGATCCCATCGTGCGGCCGTGGAAGGCGTTCTGTGCGGCAACGAGTTTGGTGCGCCCGGTCAGCCGGCTGAGCTTGAAGGCCACCTCGTTGGCCTCGGTGCCGGAGTTGCAGAAGAACACCCGCGCCGGTGCGTCGGCGCCGAGCCGGTCGACCAGGGCCTCGGCCAGCGCGACCCCGGGCTCGGTGGCGTAGAGGTTGGACGTGTGCCCCAGGGTGTTCAGTTGGGCGGTGACGGCCTCGATGATCGCGGGGTGGCGGTGGCCGAGGATGTTGACCGCGATGCCGCCGAGCAGGTCGAGGTAGGACTTGCCGTCGGCGTCGGTCACCACCGCGCCCGCACCGCTGGCCAGGGCAACCGGCGGGGTGCCGTAGTTGTTCATCATCACCGCCGACCACCGCTGCAGCACTTCGCCGGTCGCGCTCATGGTTTCGTCACCTTCGTCCCGGTTCCCTCGTCGGTGAAGAGTTCCACCAGCACGCAGTGCGCGACGCGGCCGTCGACGACGTGGGCGCTGGGCACCCCGCCGGTGACGGCGCGCAGGCAGGCTTCGATCTTGGGCACCATGCCGGCCTCCAGGGTGGGCAGCAGTCGCGTCAGCGTGGCGGTGTCGATCTCGCTGACGAGTGAGTCGCGGTCGGGCCAGCGGGTGTAGAGCCCCTCCACATCGGTGAGCATCAACAGCTTCTCGGCGCCCAGTGCCTCCGCGAGCGCCGCGGCGGCGGTGTCGGCGTTGATGTTGTGCACCACTCCCTCGGTGTCGGGGGCGATGGTGGACACCACCGGAATCCGTCCTGCCGCAATGAGATCGCGCACCGCCTCGGTATTGACATGGTCGACGTCGCCGACCAGTCCGATATCGGTCATCACGCCGTCCACGAGCACCCCGCGCCGCACGGCGGTGAACAGTTGCGCATCCTCGCCGGTGATGCCGACGGCGTACGGACCATGGGCGTTGATCAGGTTGACCAGTTCCCGGCCGACCTGACCGAACAGCACCATCCGTGCCACGTCGAGCACCTCGGGTGTGGTCACCCGGAAGCCGCCCTTGAATTCGCCTGCGATGCCGAGGCGTTTGAGCATCGCGCTGATCTGCGGGCCGCCGCCGTGCACGACGACGGGATGGATGCCGACGCTGCGCAGGAACACCATGTCGGCGGCGAACGCAGCCTTCAGGGCGTCATCGGTCATCGCGTTGCCGCCGTATTTGACCACGACGATCTTGCCGTGCAGGGCCTTCAGCCACGGCAGCGCTTCGGCCAGCACCGCGGCCTTGATGTTTGTGTTCGTGGTGGCGGTCATGAACTGTAGGCCGAGTTCTCTTCGACGTACGCGTGGGACAGGTCGGTGGTGCGGATGGTCGCGCTCGCGGGGCCCACGTTCAGGTCGACGGTGACGTCGATGTCGGGTGCCGACAGGTCGACGTCCCGGGCACCCGCCGCTCCGGCCCCGTCGATGCACACCGGCGAGCCGTTGAACGACACGGTGATCCGATTGGGGTCGACGGTGAACGGCACCATGCCCACTGCGGCGAGCACCCGGCCCCAGTTCGGGTCGGAGCCGAACAGTGCGGTTTTGACCAGGCTGTCCCGGGCGATGACGCGGGCTGCGGTGACTGCGTCGTCCTCGCTTGGCGCGCCGGTGACGGTGACGGCGATCCGCTTGGTCACCCCCTCCGCGTCGGCCTGCAGTTGCGCGCACAGGTCATCGCAGACGGCCAGCACCGCGCTGTCGAGATCGTCCTGACCGGGCCGGATCTCGCTGGCGCCCGACGCCAGCAGCAGCACGGTGTCGTTGGTGGAGCAGCTGCCGTCGACGTCGAGGCGGTCGAACGTTCGCGCGGTGGCCCGGCGCAACGCGGTGTCCAGGGCGGCGGCATCGGCGACGGCGTCGGTGGTGAGCACGACCAGCATGGTGGCCAGCGACGGAGCCAGCATCCCGGCGCCCTTGGCCATCCCGCCGACGGTCCAGTTCTCCGCGGGCGCGATCGCGTGGTGCAGCGCAACCTGTTTGGGCACGGTGTCGGTGGTCATGATGGCGCGGGCGGCGGCCTCGCCGCCCGTCAGCCCGCCGCCCAGTTCGTGCACGATCTCGGTGATCCCGGCGAGCACGCGCTCCATCGGCAGCCGGTCGCCGATCAGCCCGGTCGAGCAGACCGCCACCTCGATCGGACCGGTCTCGGTGCCCCAGTCCGACAACGCTGCCGCGACGGCCTCGGCGCTGGCATGGGTGTCCTGGAAGCCCACCGGGCCGGTACATGCGTTGGCGCCACCGGAATTCAGCAGTACCGCACGCAACCGGCCGGTGGTCAGCACCTGCTGGCTCCACAGCACCGGGGCGGCCTTGACCTGGTTACGAGTGAACACCCCGGCGGCCGCGTAGTCGGGGCCCTCGTTGAACACCAGGGCCAAGTCCGGGGCGCCGGACTTCTTGATGCCGGCGGGGATTCCGGCGGCGCGGAACCCGGCCGGCGCGGTGACGCCCTGGGTGCGTAGCAGTTTGGTGAGGGTCATGGCGCCACCCCCACGATCGACAGCCCCTCGTCCTCCGGCCAGCCCAGGGCCAGGTTCATCGATTGCACGGCCGCCCCAGCCGTCCCTTTCACCAGGTTGTCGATGGCGCAGACGGCGACCAGCACCCCGGCGTCGGGGTCGACGGCGACGGCAAGTTGCGCGGCGTTGCTGCCGATCACCGATCCGGTTCGGGGCAGTTGACCGTCGGGCAGCAGATGGACGAACGGCTCTGCGTCGTAGGCCTTTTCGTAGGCGGCGCGGATCTGGGACAGCGGCGCTTGGGTGCGGGCGGTGCAGGTGGCCAGGATGCCGCGGGATGTCGGGATCAGCACCGGGGTGAACGAAACGGTCACTGCACGGTCGGTGACCGAGCGCAGGCCCTGCGCGATCTCCGGGGTGTGCCGGTGCGCGCCGGCGATGTTGTACGCCCGTGCCGATCCGATGACCTCCGAGCCGAGCAGGTCCACCTTCGCCGCGCGGCCGGCGCCGGAGGTGCCGCTGACGGCGACCACGGTGACGGCGGGCTCGATCAGGTCTTCGGCCACCGCGGGCAGCAGGGCGAGCAGCGCCGCGGTCGGATAGCAGCCGGGCACCGCGATGCGGTTGGTGGAGCGCAGCCGCTCGCGGGCGCCGGGCAGTTCGGGCAGGCCGTAGGGCCAGTGGCCGGCGTGGGGCGAGCCGTAGAAGCGGGTCCAGTCGTCGGCATCGGTCAGCCGGAAGTCGGCGCCGCAGTCCACGATCAGGGTGCCCTCGCCCAGCGTTTCGGCCAGAGCAGCCGAGTTGCCGTGCGGCAGGCCCAGGAAAACCACGTCGTGTCCGGCCAGGACGTCCGCGTCGGTTGGCTCGAGCACCCGGTGTGCCAGCGGAAGCAGGTGTGGGTGGTGCTCGCCGAGGTGGCTGCCCGCGCTGGCGGCCGCGGTGAGCGCCCCGATGGTGAGCCGGCCGTCGGCGTAGGCGGGATGGCCGAGGAGCAGCCGCAGGATCTCACCGCCGGCATAACCGCTGGCACCGGCCACCGCCACCGAAGTCATCCGCCGATTCTGCATGTTTATGCATTTAGTTGCAAATTCATTCTGCACGCCCGAGCGTCGAGTTGTTGCGCCTGATCGGCGTGCGGCGAAGCCTCAGGCCCGCAGCACCGCGCCCACCCGGTCGGCCGCGGCGGCCGCCGCCGCATCGCGGGCCGCGCTGGCCTCGTCCTCGGTCAGGGTGCGATCCGCCGCCCGGAACCGCAGGGCCAGCGTCAGCGACTTGCGGTCCTCCCCGATCTGCGGGCCGGTGTAGACGTCGAACAACGCGACATCCTCCAACAGCTCGCCGGCGCCGGCCCGAACCGCGTCGATGACCGCTTGGGCCGCCATATCGGCCGCCACCACGAGGCTGAGGTCCTGGAAGACGGCGGGGAACGGCGACACCCGCGGTGCGCGCAACACCTCGGTGACGGGCACCGCGTCGAGGTTCAGTTCCATCGCACAGGTGCCCTTGGGCAGCCCGGTGCGCTCGATCACGGCCGGGTGCAGTTGCCCGGCATGGCCGACCACCCGGCCGTCGACGAGGACCTCGGCGCACCGCCCGGGATGCCACGGCAAGTACTGGGCTGCGCGCAGCCGGACGTCGACGCCGCAGGCGCGGGCGATCACCCGCACCGCCTCGAATGCGTCGGCGGCCTCGACGGGGCGCCCGGGACCCCAGGGTCCGCGCGGTTCCCGCAGCCCGGTGAGGACCGCGCCGACGTGCACCGGCTGATGCGGCAGGGAGGCATCGAGGGCTGCGATCTCCTCGTCGGTGGGCCTGCGGTGGGTCGGAATCAGCTGCACCGCGCCGGTACGCTCGGTCGGTTGCACGACCTGCGCGATCGCGAACAGCGCGACATCGACAAACCCACGGGATACGTTGCGCGACAACGCCTCCAGCAATGCAGGCAGGAGCGTGGTGGCGAGATGCGGGCGGTCGGCCTCCAGCGGGTTGAGCACGGCGGTCGTGATGCGCCTCGGGTCATCGGCGGGCAGGCCCCACTGGTCGAACACGCCGGCGGGCAGGAACGGGGTGGGCAGCACCTCGACATAGCCGCCGAGCGCGAGGGACTTGCCGACCGCGCGGCGGCGCTTCTGGGCGGCGGTCAGCCCGCGGCCCGCGGGTGCGGTGGGCAGCACCGACGGAATCTTGTCCAGGCTCTCCAGCCGCAGCACCTCCTCGACGAGGTCGGCGGGCTGCACGAGGTCGGGCCGCCAGCTGGGCGGGGTGACGACGAGGATCGCCGGATCGACACCGTCCTCGTCGACCCGCGCGCCGATCTGGGTCAGCCGGTTGACCGCCGCACCCGGCTCATACTCGACACCGGCCATCCGGTCGGGCAGGTCGAAGCGCATCCGCACCGCGGCCGGTGACCAGTCGCTGCGCGGCGGATCGCCGCGCCAGTCGGTCAACCGCGGTTCAACGGTCCCGCCGGCGATGTCGGCCAGCAGGGACGCGCAGCGGTCGAGCGCAGCCACCGAGATCGCCGGATCGACCGACCGCTCGTATCGCCGGCCCGCCTCGCTGACCAGACGCAGCCGCCGCACGGTGCGCGACACCGCGGCCGGATCCCACACCGCGGCCTCCAGCAGCACATCGGTGCTCTCGCCATCGATCTCGGTGCTGCCGGCGCCCATCACGCCGCCGATCGCCGCGGTGGCCGCAGCGTCGACGATCAGCACGTCGCCCGGGTCCAGCCTGCGCTCGACGTCATCGAGGGTGACGACGGTCTCCCCCGGCCGGGCGAACCGGACGGCGAAGTCACCGTGAATGCGGCCGCTGTCGTGGGCGTGCATCGGATGGCCGAGTTCGAGCATCACGTAGTTGGTGACGTCCACCGCCGGTGAGATCGGCCGGATGCCCGAGAGCAACAACCGGCGCCGTAACCACCACGGCGACAACGCCTTCGGGTCGATACCGGTGACCGGGCGAAGCGCGAACCGGCTCACCCCGGTTCCTGGCTCGACCGTCACCCCGAGTGCCGGCCCCTCGACGGGCAGTGCCGGGACGTCAGCCGGGTCGACGTAATCCAGGTCGTAGGCACACGCGATCTCGCGGGCGATGCCGCGCACCGACATGCAGTAGCCACGGTCGGGCGTCACGGCCAGGTCGAACACCACATCGTCCAGGCCCAGGACGGCGACGGCGTCGGCACCGGGTTCGGCAGTGCCCGGGGGCAACACCAGGATCCCGGAATGGTCTGCACCCAGACCGAGTTCGGCGGCCGAACAGATCATGCCGTCAGAGGTCCGGCCGTAGGTGGTGCGGGTGGCGATGTGGAAATCGCCGGGCAGCGTGGTGCCGGGCAGTGCGACCACCACCAGATCACCGACCACGAAGTTGGTTGCCCCGCAAACGATGTCCTGGGGAGCCGGCCCGCCGACATCGACCTTGCAGGCCCGGATGGGCTTCTTGAACTCGGCGAGCTCCTCGATGGCGCTCACCCGCCCGACCGTCAGCGGGCCGGTGACCGGACCGAGGGTGATGATGTCCTCGACCTCGTGACCGACCCGGATCAGCGCCTGTTCGAGGTCGTGCGGCTCGACGTCCCAGCCCGGGGCGCCACGCTGGACGACCTCGCGAAGCCAGCTGTAGGGAAGGCGCATCAGACGCCGACCCCGAACGGCAGCGAGAACCGCACGTCGCCCTCGACCATGTCGCGCATGTCGGGGATGCCGTTGCGGAACTGCAGGGTGCGCTCAAGACCCATACCGAAGGCGAAGCCCGAGTACACGTCCGGGTCGATTCCCGCGGCGCGCAGCACGTTCGGGTTGACCATGCCGCAGCCCCCCCATTCGACCCAGCCCGCGCCGCCCTTCTTGTTCGGAAACCAGATGTCGACCTCGGCCGACGGCTCGGTGAACGGGAAGAAGTGCGGCCGCATCCGGGTGCGGGCCTCGGCCCCGAACTCCGAGCGGGCGAAGGCGTCCAGGGTGCCGCGCAGGTTGGCCATGGTCAGTCCGCGGTCGACGGCCAAGCCCTCGACCTGGTGGAACACCGGGGTGTGGGTGGAGTCGAGTTCGTCGGTGCGGAACGTGCGCCCGATCGACACGATGTACACCGGCAGTTCGCGGTCCAGCAGCGTACGCACCTGCACCGGGGAGGTGTGGGTGCGCAGCAGTTGCCGGGAGCCTTCGGGGGCGATGTGGAAGGTGTCGGACTCGCTGCGCGCCGGGTGGTCCGGGGGGAAGTTCAGCGCGTCGAAGTTGAATTGTTCGGTCTCCACCTCGGGGCCCTCGGCCAGCTCCCAGCCCATCGCCACAAAGGTGTCGGCGATGTGCTCGGCCAGGATGGTGATCGGGTGGCGGGCGCCGATCGGCTGTCGGGTGGAGGGCAAGGTGACGTCGATCGACTCGGCGACCAGAACCGCGGCGTCGCGCTCGGCACGTAACGCCGCCAGGCGCTCGTCGAAACTGCCCTGCGCCTCGGTGCGGGCAACATTGACCCGCTTGCCGGCATCGGCGCGGTCCGCCTTCGGCAGGGTGGCCAGCGTCTGGCGGGCCAGAGCCAGCGGCGAGCGGTCGCCGAGGTGTTCGGTCTTGGCGACGGCGAGCGCGTCGAGGTCGGTGGCCAGGGCGAATGCCCGCTGGGCAGCGCTGACCGCGTTGCTCAGCGACTCCTGTGACAGCAGATCCAGGGGTTGGTCACCCACGCGGCGCGACTCTCCTTCGCTGGCTGGGATTGATCGCGACACCGGTGTGACGCAAGTGCCGATCATAGGTGATGCCAGAATGACGCCTCGCGGGCATTTGACCGCGCTGGACGTGATGTCGGGGATGGCACATGGCAAGAGTTCTGATCGTTTCGCTGGTGTGGCTAGCGGCCGTCGGTTGCGGCGTCCTCGCCGTCGTCATGCACGGGGCGTGGTGGGTCCTCGCGGCGTTCGTCGCCGCGCTCGCCGTGGTCGGCACCATCGATCTGGTACAGACCAGCCACACCATCCTGCGGGCCTACCCGATCATCGGGCACGCCCGCTTCCTGGCCGAGCTGATCCGGCCGGAGATCCGGCAGTACTTCATCGAGTCGAACACCGAGGCCGCGCCCTACGACCGGGACACCCGCGACATGGTCTACGAGCGGTCCAAGGGCTTGAAGGGCGAGGGGCCGTTCGGCACCGAACGCGACGTCAACGCCCTCGGCTACGAGTTCCTCCGGCACTCGCTGCGGGCCCATCCGGCCACCGACCTGACCCCCACGGTGCGCCTGGGCGGACCGGACTGCCTGCAGCCCTACGACATCGCCCTGCTGAACGTCTCGGCGATGAGTTTCGGCGCCCTGTCGGCCAACGCGATCGAAGCGCTCAACGGCGGCGCCGCCCGGGGCGGATTCGCGCACGACACCGGCGAGGGCGCGATCAGCCCCTATCACCTCAAGCATGGCGGCGACCTGATCTGGGAGATCGGCTCGGGCTACTTCGGGTGCCGGACCGCGGACGGCCACTTCGACGCCGCCAAGTTCGAGGAGAAGGCCGCGCTGCCCTCGGTCAAGGCCGTCTCGATCAAGCTGTCCCAGGGCGCCAAGCCCGGCCTCGGCGGCGTGCTGCCGGGCCCCAAGGTCAGCGCCGAGATCGCCGCCACCCGCGGCGTTCCGGTAGGTGAGACGGTCGTGTCGCCGCCGGCGCACACCGCGTTCCACACCCCGCTGGAACTCATGCACTTCATCGCCACGCTGCGCAGCCTGTCCGGCGGCAAGCCGGTCGGGTTCAAGCTGTGCGTCGGCGCCCGCACCGAGTTCCTGTCGATCTGCAAGGCCATGCTGGAGACCGGGATCACGCCGGACTTCGTGATCGTCGACGGCGCCGAGGGCGGCACCGGGGCCGCCCCGCTGGAGTTCGAGGATCACGTCGGTATGCCCCTCACCGAGGGCCTGATGCTGGTACACAACTGCCTTGTCGGCGTCGGCCTGCGGCGCCACATCAGAATCGGTGCGTCGGGCAAGGTGGCCACCGGCGTCGACATCGTCAGCCGGATCTGTCAGGGCGCGGACTTCACCCTCGCCGCGCGGGCGATGATGTTCGCCGTCGGCTGCATCCAGGCGATGAAGTGCCACACCAACCGATGCCCGACCGGTGTCGCCACCCAGAACCGGGGGCTGGCGCGCGCCCTGTACGTGCCGGACAAGATCGAGCGAGTCTACAACTACCAGCGCGGCACCATCGGCAGCGCCGCCCAGATCGTGGCCTCGATGGGCCTGAACGGATTTCACGAGTTGCAGCCGTCGATGCTCAACCGCCGGATCGAGGGCCAGCGCACCCGCACCTACGCCGAGCTCTACGAGTGGCTGATGCCGGGTGAACTGCTCGACGATCCGCCGCCGGAGTCCTGGTGCTCGGACTGGATCGAGGCCAGCGCCGACGAGTTCCGCTGACCCGTCGTTAGTCGGCCGGCTGCGGCCGGTGCACTTCGGCGACCTGAAGGCCGGCGCGCACCCGCCGCCAGCGGGCGACGTAGTGGGCGCCGAACGCACCGATCACCCCGAGCGTCGCGGTCACCACCAGGGACAGTTCGGTGTAGGCCATGATCATGTAGCCGAACGAGGCGGCCACCGCCAGCAGGGCGTAGCGGGCCCTCGTCCAGTGCGCGGGGTGGCCGAAGCGGGTGCCCACCAGCATGCCCAGCACCAGCGCGATGCCGTGCCCGATGTTGGTGAAGTCACCCGCGCTGGCCGCTGCCGAGCCGACCGCCACCGCCAGCCACCAGCCGGTCCAGGCTACCCGCCAGCGCACGGGAATCGCCGCCGTGAGGGTGCCCAGTACGGCCACGGCGCCGTAGCTCATTCCGACGTCGGTCACGTCGATGATGGACATCGAGAGCAGCCCGACGGCGACCGAGACCGCCAGACCGGCGGCGACCAACAGCGTTGCCCCGATGTGGCCGACCACGAAGGCCACCACCAGGCGACGGCCGTGCCACAGCAGTTCGCCGAGGGCCAGCAACGCGACCAGGCCCGGGAGCCAGACGTAGATCGGGCCCGCCTCGTTGACGAAGGCGCTGCCGATGAGCGTGCCGATCCGGCCGTCGCCGAGATTGCGCAGGTTGGTGCTCATGTGCCGGATCACCTGGTCGCGGACGTGCGGGCCCAGCATGACGAGCGCCGTGGCAACCGCGACCAACAGCGCGGAGTAGCCCAGCGTGACCCTGACGCGACCCAGCCGCGACAACACAGCGGAAACCATTGCTCTACCACTATGCCTTGTCCCCCGCGGAATCCCGAACCTGCGACCCGTTGCCGGCTGGCAAACTTCTTGCGATCCGCGGCCGGCCGCGCGCCGCCTCGTCGGGACGCGGCACCGCGCACCGCGGGAAGGCAGGCGACCGGATCCCGGCGACCGCGCCGCCCGCCGAGACAAACACCATCGTCAACGACGTGCAAGAAAGTTGAGTGGCTCGAACGGAGCGGCGCCGACCGGCGTCGGCTCCGGCGGCCGGGGGGTCCTCGGCCGGCCCCGACCGAACGCCGAGTGTGGCCAAACTCACCGATCGGGTGAGCCTGTGGCACCTCCGCAGCAACGGTGCACGGCGCATCCGAGGAGGGAATGTCTCATTGGGCCCAAGGTGTGGTCACAGCTTCATCGCCGTTATAGACAACGCCTGTTGTCAGCACTATCGTGCGGAGTCAGCACCGCAATGAGCCGAGGTGATCATGGGGTCGACGAAGACCGCGAAATCCGCCCAGCCGGTCCCGCTCGGACCGGATTCGCTCACCTGGAAATACTTCGGGGACCTGCGCACCGGCATGCTCGGGGTGTGGATCGGGTCCCTGCAGAACATGTATCCGCAACTCGGCGCCGGCGTGGAGAACCACTCGATCCTGCTGCGCGAGCCGCTGCAACGGGTGGCGCGGTCGGTCTACCCGATCATGGGCGTGGTTTACGACGGCGAGCGCGCCAGGCAGACCGGTGAACAGATCAAGGGCTTCCACACCTCGATCAAGGGCGTCGACGCGGCGGGCCGGCGGTATCACGCACTGGATCCGGAGACCTTCTACTGGGCGCATGCCACGTTCTTCATGCTCATCCTGAAGGTCGCCGAATACTTCTGCGGCGGGCTGACCGAGGCCGAGAAGCGGCAACTGTTCGAGGAGCACGTGCAGTGGTACCGGATGTACAACATGAGCATGCGGCCGGTGCCCCAGACGTGGGAAGCGTTCTGCGAGTACTGGGACCGGGTGTGCCGCGAGGACCTCGAGATCAACCGCGCCACCCTGGACATCTTCGACATCCGCATCCCCAAGCCGAAATTCGTGATGATGCCCACGCCGCTGTGGGATCAGCTGTTCAAGCCGATGGTGGCGAGCCAACGCTGGATTGCGGCCGGGTTGTTCGACCCCGTGGTGCGGGAGAAGGCCGGGATGCGCTGGACGCCGGGCGACGAGGTGCTGCTGCGACTGTTCGGCAAGGCGGTGGAGGTGGCGTTCTGGGCGGTTCCCGACGAGATCCGCCTGCATCCGCGGGCGCTGTCGGCCTACCGGCGCGCCGCCGGACGGATCCCAGCGGATGCACCCCTGGTCGAGGCCCCCGCGTTCATGGCGCCGCCCAGGGACCGTCGCGGACTGCCGATGCACTACGTGCCCCGCCACAAGGGCCTCGTCGCGCGCGCGGGGTCCCTGGTTCACACGACGTTCTCACTCGCCGGGCTGCGGCCCGCCCGGGGCCGTTCCGCCGCCTAGCCGGAGTTGGGTGGCATGCGAGTTGCCCGGCTCTGAGTGACTATTGCGGTGACGGCGTCGACACAGCCGGAAAGAGTCGCTAGGAGGCGGGCAGACCCACTATTTGTCCGCCCCGGGCGGGCCGGCGCCCCGCCGGGATCGGGCGCTCTGGTAGAGGCAAATCGCCGCTGCCGTAGCCACATTCAGGCTCTCGGCACCGCCGGACATTGGGATGCGGACCCGATGATCGGCCAGGGCGGCCACCTCCGTGGACAATCCGTGCGCTTCCCCGCCGAATAGCCACGCCGTCGACGCGCTCAACAGCGTCCCGGTGTCATCGAGGCTCAGTTCGCCGTCGAGCGTCGTCGCGAGAACCTGCAGCCCGCTCGAGCGCAGCCGGGCGGCCACCACCGCCGTATCCGGTTCCACGATCACCGGCAGGGCGAAGATGCTGCCGGCCGAGGACCGCAGGCATTTGCCGTTGTAGGGATCGACGCTGTGCCCGGCGAAGACCACCGCGGCCGCCCCCATCGCGTCGGAGAGCCTGATGAGGGTGCCGGCGTTGCCGGGTTCGGAGAGATCGACGGCGACCACGACAAGGCCGGGTTGCCCGGCCAGCACCTCGTCGAGACCGGTGGCCGGTAGCCGGCACACGGCGACCAGACCGGAGGGGGTCACGGTCTCCGACAGCACCTTGGCGGCGCGTTCGGTCACCGGATAGACCGGCAGACCGGCGATCAGCGAACCGTGTCGCCGGGCGGCCTCATCGGTGACGAAGACCTCATCGACCAGGCCGCGCTCGGCGGCCGCCGCGACCAGGTTCGGCCCTTCGGCCAGGAAGCGCCCGGAACGACGCCGCCCGGTGTGGCGCTGCAGTTTCACCGCAGCCACCACCCGGGCGGATCGTTCAGTGAGTGTCGCTGTCAGGGAGATGTCAGGCGGCTTCACCGGAGGGAGCGTTGACGTCCTCCGGCAGGGCGGCCTTGGCCACCTCGACCAGCGCGGTGAACGCGGCCGCGTCGCTGACGGCGATCTCGGCGAGGTTCTTGCGGTCGACCTCCACACCGGCGGCCTTGAGGCCCTGGATCAGGCGGTTGTAGGTGACGCCGTTGGCGCGGGCCGCAGCGTTGATCCGGGAGATCCACAGCTTGCGGAATTCACCCTTGCGCGCCCGGCGATCCCGGTAGGCGTACGTCAACGAATGCAGTTGTTGCTCTTTGGCTTTGCGGTAGAGCCGGGACCGCTGGCCGCGGTAGCCCTTGGAAGCCTTCAGGATGGTGCGGCGCTTCTTCTGGGCGTTGACTGCCCGCTTCACGCGTGCCATGGGGTTTTCCTATTCTCGGTCGGTCAAAAAAGCTGGAAGGGTGCGGCGCTCAGCCGTTCAACATCGCGTTGACACGCTTGGTGTCATTGGCCGACACGGCGGTGCGGCCGTCGAGGCGGCGGGTGCGCTTGGACGCCTTGTGCTCGAGCAGGTGGCGACGGTTCGCCTTCTGCCGCACGATCTTCCCGGTGCCGGTACGACGGAAGCGCTTGCTGGCCCCGCTGTGGGTCTTGGCCTTGGGCATGTGTCCTCAGTTCTGTTCGTTCGTGGTGTCGGGATCCGGCGTGGGTTCTGGTTCCGGCGCCTTCACTACTTGCTCGGCCGCCCTGGCGCGAGTCTTCGCGCCGCGGTGCGGTGCCAGCACCATCGTCATGTTGCGGCCGTCCTGCTTGGCCGAGGTTTCGATGAAGCCGTAGTCGGCCACATCGGCGCCCAACCGCTGAAGCAGTCGGTACCCGAGTTCCGGACGGGACTGCTCGCGGCCGCGGAACATGATCGTCACCTTCACCTTCGATCCGGCTTCCAGGAAGCGGATTACGTGACCCTTCTTGGTCTCGTAGTCGTGCGGGTCGATCTTCGGGCGCAGCTTCTGTTCCTTGACGACGGTCTGCTGCTGGTTCTTGCGAGACTCGCGCGCCTTCTGGGCCGTCTCGTACTTGAATTTGCCGTAGTCCATGATCTTGCAGACCGGCGGTCTGGCATCGGGGGCTACTTCGACAAGGTCGAGATCGGCATCCGCGGCGACGCGGAGGGCGTCTTCGATGCGCACGATGCCTACCTGTTCGCCACCTGGTCCGATCAGACGGACTTCAGGTACGCGGATGCGCTCGTTGACACGGGTCTCAGTGCTGATGGGGCCTCCCTGGTTCGTGGTCAAGTGTGGACCGACCACGGAGAATTGCCCGGGTTCAGCTTGGGAGACACCACGCCATCAGCGAAAAGGCCCTGCATGAAGCAGGGCCCGATGCCGACCGATCACGGCTTGCGCCGCCTGCGGAAACCGCAGAACGAATACCCTGAGGTATCCGTGACCGGACCGCTGAGCCGGTGTGGCCAACGGTGGGAGTGGGACTCCACTTGCTGTCCCTGGCGTACGCCGGGACGGTCGTGCATGCCAGTCTAGCAGGCATGACGGATAACCCGGCATCGCCGCCCGCAACCGAACCGCCGGTCCGCGACCTGGCCGATATTCCCGCCATCGAGGTGATCACCAGGGCGGCGGTGATGCTGATGAGTGCCGCGGCCGAGAAGTTGGGGCTCTCGGCCCCCGATCCCGCCGTCGCCATGCACCGCGACCTCGACGAGGCCCGCCGGCTGATCACCGCGCTGGCCGGCCTGGTGAGCGCCTCGGCGGAGTATCTCGGCCCGCATGCCGGGCCGGTGCGCGACGGGTTGAAGAGCCTGCAACTCGCCTTCCGCGAAGCCAGTGCGGCGCCGGAGGAACCGGGCCACGGTCCCGGCGAGAAGTACACCGGCCCCGTCTGGTAGGTCTTCTGCCCACCGCGCAGGTACAGGGAATATCCTGGCGGCCTATGACCGTGACCCTCAGTCGGCCGACCTCCAGGTTCCACTGGGTTCCGACGGCTGCCGGTTGGATCATCGGCGTGATCGCGACCATGTCGCTGATCTCGAGTGTGTCGCCGTTCCTGCGTCACCTGATCAAGGTGCCCCGGGAGTTCGTCGACGCCTACCTGTTCAACTTCCCCGACACCAGCTTCGCCTGGGCCACCGTCCTGGCGCTGCTGGCGGGCGCACTCGCCGCCCGCAAACGGGTGGCGTGGTGGGCGTTGATTCTCAACCTGGTGCTGGCCATCGGGTTCAACGTCGGCTACCTGGTCGAGGGTGACGAGACCCGGCTGCAGACCTTCGGCGAGATCTTCGGCCTGAGCTTCCACATCGCGGCAACGGTGATCCTGCTGCTGGCCTACAAGGAGTTCTGGGCCAAGGTGCGCCGCGGCGCCCTGCTCAAGGCGGCCGCGACGCTGGTGGCGGGCAACGTCATCGGCATCCTGCTGGCCTGGGGGCTGTTGGAACTGTTCCCGGGCTCGTTGGAACCCGAATACCGGCTGGCCTATGCGATCAACCGGGTCAGCGGGTTCGCCACCGCCGATCCCGACCTGTTCGTGGGCAGGCCGCACGTATTCCTCAATGCAATCTTCGGCCTGTTCGGCGCGCTGGCGCTGATCATCGCGGCCGTCGTGCTGTTCCAGTCCCAGCGCGCCGAGAACGCGCTGACCGGTGAGGACGAGTCGGCGATCCGCGGGCTGCTCGAGGTCTACGGCAAGAACGACTCGCTGGGCTATTTCGCAACCCGCCGGGACAAGTCGGTGGTGTTCGCCCCCAACGGCCGGGCCGCGGTGACCTACCGCGTCGAGGTCGGGGTGTGTCTGGCCAGTGGTGACCCGGTGGGCGATCCCCGCGCGTGGCAGCAGGCCATCGCCGCCTGGCTGGAACTGTGTCAGGTCTACGGCTGGGCGCCGGGGGTGATGGGGGCCAGTTCGACCGGGGCGCAGGCCTACCGGGAAGCCGGCCTCAACGCGCTGCAACTCGGCGACGAGGCGATCCTCTACCCGGACAGCTTCCACCTGTCCGGTCCCGACATGCGGGCCGTGCGGCAGGCGGTCACCCGCGCCCGGCGCTCTGGGCTCTCGGTACGGATGCGCAGGCACCGGGAGTTCTCCGCCGACGAGATGGCCCAGGTGATCAAGCGGGCCGACGCCTGGCGCGACACCGAGACCGAGCGCGGCTTCTCGATGGCGCTCGGCCGGCTCGGTGACGGCGCCGACGGTGACTGCCTGCTCGTCGAGGCCGTCCACCGCGGCGACGATCCCGACGGCGGGGACGATCAGGTGGTGGCCATGCTGTCGCTGGTGCCCTGGGGCAGCAACGGCCTGTCGCTGGATCTGATGCGGCGCTCACCGCAGTCCCCCAACGGAACCATCGAGTTGATGGTCTCCGAACTGGCTCAGCAGGCGGAAACCATTGGTGTGAGCCGCATTTCGCTGAACTTCGCGATGTTCCGGTCGGCCTTCGAGCAAGGTGCCCAGCTCGGCGCCGGTCCGGTGGCGCGGCTGTGGCGGGCGTTGCTGGTGTTCTTCTCGAGGTGGTGGCAGCTGGAGACGCTGTACCGGTCGAACATGAAATACCAGCCGCAGTGGGTGCCGCGGTACGCCTGCTACGAGGATGCCCGGTTGATCCCGCGGGTCGGGGTCGCCTCGGTCATCGCCGAGGGCTTCCTGGTGCTGCCGTTCTCCCGGCGCGGCAGGCAGCACACCGGCCACTACTCCGCGGTTCCGCACCGGCTCGCGGCGTCGGGATTGCTGCACGCCGACGGCAGCGCACCCGACGTCGGCGACCTGGCGGCGGAGACGGCCACCGTCGAGGAGTCCCGGCTGCCCGATCAGGTACGCGTGCGGATGTCGAAGCTCAAGGCGTTGCGCGACAACGGCACCGACCCCTACCCGGTGGGCAGTCCCCCGACCCACACCGTCGCGCAGGCCCTCGTCGCCGACGACACCGTTACACTCAGCGTGGCCGGAAGGATCCTGCGCACCCGCGACTACGGTGGCGTGCTGTTCGCCCAACTGCGGGACTGGTCGGGCGAGGTCCAACTGCTTCTGGACAAGGCCAAGCTCGACGGCGTGGCCGCCGACTTCGCCGCGGTGGACCTCGGCGACCTGGTCGAGGTGACCGGGCAGATGGGCTACAGCAAGAACGGCACCCGATCGCTGCTGGTGCAGAACTGGCGTCTGCTCGGCAAGTGTTTGCGCCCGTTGCCGGACAAGCGCAAGGGCCTGCAGGACCCGGAGGCCCGGGTCCGGGCCCGATACATCGACCTGGCCATCAACCCGGAGGCCCGGGAGCTGATCGCCGCGCGCAGCAATGTGCTGCGATCCATTCGGGAGACGTTGTTCGCCAAGGGTTTCCTCGAGGTCGAGACGCCGATCCTGCAACAGATCCACGGCGGGGCCAACGCCCGACCGTTCAAGACCCACATCAACGCCTACGACCTAGACCTGTATCTGCGGATCGCCCCGGAGCTGTACCTCAAGCGGTTGTGCGTCGGCGGCGTCGAGCGGGTCTTCGAGTTGGGCCGGGCGTTCCGCAACGAAGGCGTGGACTTCAGCCACAACCCGGAGTTCACCCTGCTCGAGGCCTACCAGGCGCATGCGGACTATCTGGTCTGGATCGACGGCTGCCGGGAGATCATCCAGAACGCCGCGATCGCCGCCAACGGCGCGGCCGTGGTGCTGCGCCCCGGCGGCGACGGCCCCCTCAAGCCGGTCGACATATCGGGCCGGTGGACGGTCAAGAGCGTCCACGACGCGGTCTCCGAGGCGTTGGGCGAACACGTCGACCCGGACACCGAACTGCCGATGCTGCGCCGGCTCTGCGACGGCGCGAAGATCCCCTACCTTCGCCACTGGGACGCCGGCGCGGTGGTGCTCGAACTCTACGAGCGTCTGGTCGAGGACCGCACCGAAGCGCCGACGTTCTACACCGACTTTCCGACCTCGGTGTCGCCGCTGACCCGGCCGCACCGCAGCAAGCCCGGCGTCGCCGAGCGCTGGGACCTGGTCGCCTGGGGTGTCGAGTTGGGCACCGCCTACAGCGAGCTCACCGATCCGGTGGAACAGCGCCGGCGCCTGCAGGAGCAGTCGCTGCTGGCGGCCGGCGGTGACCCCGAGGCGATGGAACTCGACGAGGACTTCCTGCAGGCCATGGAATACGCGATGCCGCCGACCGGCGGCCTCGGGATGGGCGTCGATCGCGTCGTCATGCTGATCACCGGGCACAGCATCCGCGACACGCTCCCCTTCCCGTTGGCCAAGCCACGCTGACCCGTTCACAGCGAACGCCAAGGTGGGGTCGGCCCGATAGGGGCGTGACACCACCGACGACGGTTGTCGCCACTTCGGTGCTGGCGGATTCGCCAGGCTCTTTCAGCCAGCACTTCTCCTTGATTCATGGCTGGGTGCCATCGCTGGTTCAGGTCGCCACGGCCGTGGTGCTGGTGTTCGCCGTCGGGTGGCGGTCCCGGCGCTGGCGCCTGTGCTGGCTGCCGGTGGCGGCGCTGGCCGGAGTGGCGCTGGCCTGGTTGACCCACCACAACATCGAAACCAACGGCCTGGCCGGCGATGTCGCCCCCCGGCAGCTGTGGGTGTGGATCTTCCTGACCGGCGTCGCCGCGGTGGTGGCCGTCGTCGGTTGGCGCGGTGCACGGTGGTGGCGGCGCGGCATATCGATGCTGGCGGTACCGCTGTGCCTATTGTGTTCGGCCCTGATGCTCAATCTGTGGGTCGGCTACTTCCCCACGGTGCAGACCGCGTGGAACCAGCTGACCGCAGGCCCGCTGCCCGACCAGACCGACCGGGCCACGGTCGCGCAAATGGTCGCGCGGCACGCCGTCCCGCCCAAGGGCAGTGTGATCAAGGTTTCGATCCCGGCGGCTGCGTCGCAGTTCACACACCGCGGCGAGCTGGTGTACCTGCCACCGGCTTACTTCGCCACCAACCCGCCGCCGACACTTCCGACCGTGATGATGATCGGCGGCGAGTTCAACACCCCGGCCGACTGGCTGCGCGCGGGCGACGCGGTGACCACCATCGACAAGTTCGCCGCCGCGCACGGCGGCAACGCCCCGGTGTTCGTCTTCGTCGACGCCGGGGGCACGTTCAACAACGACACCGAATGCGTCAACGGTCCCCGGGGTAACTCCGCCGACCACCTGACCAAGGACGTGGTGCCGTACCTCATCGCCAACTTCGGCGTCAGCCCGGAGCGGAGCAACTGGGGCGTCGCGGGTTGGTCGATGGGCGGCACCTGCGCAGTTGACCTTGCCACCATGCACCCCGACATGTTCAGCGCCTTCGAGGACATCGCCGGCGACTTCGCCCCCAACTCGGGCACCAAGACGCAGACGATTCAGCGCCTGTTCGGTGGTGACGCCGCGGCGTACGCGGCGTTCGACCCGGCGACCGTGATCGCCAGACATGGTCCCTATCAAGGCATCTCCGGGTGGTTCGCCATCTCGGGCAACCCGTCGCCGGCGCAGCATCGAACACCGGTGACGATCGACGCCGCGGCGGTCGGCCTCGGTGGACGCGATACCGCCTCCAACCCCGGTGATCAGACCGCTGCGGCGAACTCGCTGTGCGCGCTCGGCAGCACGCACGGTATCGACTGCGCGGTGGTACCCGGGAGCGGTAAGCACGACTGGCCGTTCGCCTCCCGCGCGTTCGCCGCGGCACTGCCCTGGCTGGCCGGGCAGATCGGAACACCCGGGGTGCCACGGGTGCCACTGCCGGGGGCCGTCCCGCCCTCGGCCCACGAAACCATCGCGGCCGAGGGCCACCAGCCCCCGCTCCGGCAGCCTGCGGCGCGCTAACCTCCATTGCTCGCTCGGGCGGTGAGGGTACCGTGACTGTCATGGTCGAGGAATCCGCCAGCCCGGGAACCGAAGCCGGGTCCGAGCAACCCAAGCCGGCCGCAGACGTCGCCGCCGCCCCGCCGGCGGTGGTCCCGGTGGCGGTGCCCGATCCTGATCCGGGCTACGCCGCATCGGGTGTGCCGACATTCGAAGCGGTGCAGGAGAAGATCGAGACCCGCTACGGCACCGCGCTGGGAGCCCGCGAACTCGACGCCGAGACCCCGGAAGGCCGCACCGCCGAAGAGCAATACGAGGCCCGGCAGCGCGCCGCCGCGGAGAAACTCGAGGAGATCCGCGCCTCGATGCACCGGCCGGACAACGCCTGACTCAGGCGCTGACCTTGCGCCGCCGACGGGTCGCCTTGGGCGGCGCCGAAGCGCCGAGCACCTCGCCGAGGAACTTGCCGGTGTAGCTGGCCGGAATCGCCGCCACGTCCTCCGGCGTGCCCTGCGCGACAACCGTTCCGCCGCCCGCGCCGCCTTCGGGGCCCATGTCGATGATCCAGTCCGAGGTCTTGATGACGTCCAGGTTGTGCTCGATGACGATCACCGAATTGCCCTTGTCCACAAGGCCGTTGATGACCTTGAGCAGCTTGCGGATGTCCTCGAAATGCAGGCCGGTGGTGGGTTCGTCCAAGATGTAGACGGTCCGCCCGGTCGAGCGCTTCTGCAGTTCCGCGGCCAGTTTCACCCGCTGCGCCTCGCCGCCGGACAATGTCGGCGCCGGCTGTCCCAACCGGACGTAACCCAGCCCGACGTCGACGAGGGTCTTCAGGTAGCGGTGAATTCCGCTGATGGGCTCGAAGAACTCCGCCGCGTCCTCGATGGACATGTCCAGCACCTCGGAGATCGTCTTGCCCTTGTAGTGCACCTCGAGGGTCTCGCGGTTGTAGCGGGCACCCTGGCACACCTCGCACGGGACATAGACGTCGGGCAGGAAGTTCATCTCGATCTTGATGGTGCCGTCACCCGAACAGGCCTCGCAGCGGCCACCTTTGACGTTGAACGAGAACCGGCCGGGCTGGTAGCCGCGCACCTTGGCCTCGGTGGTCGCTGCGAACAGGGTCCTGATCTTGTCGAACACCCCGGTGTAGGTGGCCGGGTTGGAGCGCGGCGTGCGGCCGATCGGCGACTGGTCGACCCGGACCAGCTTGTCGACGTGCTCGAGGCCGGTCACCCGGGTGTGCCGCCCGGGTACCAGGCGCGCCCCGTTGAGCTTGTTGGCCAGCACGGTGGCCAGGATGTCGTTGACCAGCGTCGACTTCCCCGAACCGGAGACACCGGTCACCGCCGTCAGCACGCCGAGGGGGAAGGCGACGTCGATGTCGTGCAGGTTGTGCTCCCGGGCGCCGATGACGGTCAACTGTCGACGCCGGTCGACCGGCCGCCGGATGCCGGGCACCTCGATGCTGAGCTTGCCGGACAGGTAGGAGCCGGTGATGGAATCGGGATTGCGCAGCAGATCCGCGTACGGCCCGCTGTGCACCACCCGGCCCCCGTGCTCGCCGGCGGCCGGGCCGATGTCCACCACCCAATCCGAGTGCGCGATGGTGTCCTCGTCGTGTTCGACGACGATCAGCGTGTTGCCGAGATCCCTTAGCCGAGTGAGGGTTTCGATGAGCCGCCGGTTGTCGCGCTGGTGCAGGCCGATCGAGGGCTCGTCGAGCACATAGAGCACGCCCACCAGGCCGGAGCCGATCTGGGTTGCGAGCCGGATGCGTTGCGCTTCACCACCGGACAGGGTGCCGGCGGCGCGGGCCAGCGAGAGATACTCCAGCCCGACGTCGAGCAGGAAGCCCAGCCGGGACTGCACCTCCTTGAGCACCTGGCCGGCGATGGCCTGTTCACGCGGCCCCAGGGTCAACTCGTTGAGGAACTCCGAGCAGTCGGCGATGGACAGTTCGCAGACCTCGGCGATCGACATGGTGCCGCGCTCCCCCGCGGCCAGGGTCACCGCGAGGATCTCCGGCTTGAGCCGGGTGCCCTCGCACACCGGGCACGGCACGTCACGCATGAAGCCCTCGTAACGCTCCTTCATCTGCTCGGACTCGGTCTGATCCATCCGCCGCTGCAGGAAGGCCATGACGCCTTCGAAGTCGGCGTAGTAGGACCGGGTGCGGCCGTAGCGATTGCGATAGCGCACGTGCACCTGCTCGTCGCAGCCCTCCAGAATTGCCTTGCGCGCCTTGGGCGGAAGCTTGCGCCACGGGGTGTCCACGTCGAAGCCTAGCGACTCGCCCAGCCCGGCCATCATCCGCGTGAAGTATTCGGCGTTGTGGCCCATCGACCACGGCGCCACCGCCCCCTCGGCCAACGTCAGGTCCGGGTCGGGCACCACCAGTTCGGGGTCGACCTCCTTGCGGATGCCCAGGCCGCTGCATTCCGGGCAGGCCCCGTACGGCGAGTTGAACGAGAACGACCGCGGTTCGAGGTCGTCGACGGCCAGCGGGTGGCCGTTGGGGCAGGCCAGTCTCTCGGAGAAGCGCTGCTCGCGGTGCGGGTGGTCGTCCTCCCGGTCGACGAAGTCGAGGACGACGATCCCGTCGGCGAGGTTCAGCGCGGTCTCCACCGAGTCGGTGAGCCGCTGCTTGGCGCTGGCCTTGACCGTCAGCCGGTCGACCACCACCTCGATGTCGTGCTTCTCCTGCTTCTTCAGCTTGGGCGGGTCGGTCAGCGGATGCACCACACCGTCGACCCGGACCCGGCTGTAGCCCTGGGTGTTCAGCTTGTCGAAGAGGTCGACGAACTCGCCCTTGCGGGTGCGCACCACCGGGGCGAGGACCTGGAACTTCGTGCCCTCCTCCATGGCAAGCACCTGGTCGACGATCTGCTGCGGGGTCTGGCGCGCGATGCGCTCGCCGCAGACCGGGCAGTGCGGGGTGCCGGCCCGGGCGTACAGAAGACGCAGGTAGTCGTACACCTCGGTGATGGTGCCGACGGTCGAGCGGGGGTTGCGGTTGGTGGACTTCTGGTCGATCGACACGGCGGGCGAGAGACCCTCGATGAAGTCGACGTCGGGCTTGTCCATCTGACCGAGGAACTGCCGGGCATAGGCGCTCAGCGACTCCACGTAGCGGCGCTGACCCTCGGCGAAGATGGTGTCGAACGCCAGCGAGGACTTGCCCGACCCGGACAGGCCGGTGAACACGATCAGGCTGTCGCGGGGCAGGTCGAGATCGACGCTTCGCAGGTTGTGCTCGCGGGCACCCTTGACGATCAGACGGTCAGCCACCAATCCCCCTCCCTGCGGTTTTACGGGCAGGACAAATATGCCGAACCGATCGGTCGTCTCGCGCGCGAGTCATCGCCACCATGCTATGTCCCAGCACCGACACGGCCGATCCCAGGAGCCCGCGGCACAGTAACGTGGCCACCATGACAGTCGTCGACGACACCTACACCGGCCACGTCGAGCCGCAGCACGCGACCCGGCGGACCCTTCCCGGGGCCACCATCATCAAGATGTCGGTTGGCCCGATGGACAACAACACCTACCTGGTGACCTGTTCCCGGACCGGCGAGACGCTCTTGATCGACGCCGCCAACGACCCGGAATTGCTGGTGAAGCTCGTCGGTGAGCACGCGCCGAAGCTGGCGCTGATCGTGACGACCCATCAGCACTTCGACCACTGGCAGGCCCTGGAGGCCGTCGCCGGGGCCACCGGCGCGCCCACCGCCGCGCACCAACTCGACGCCGAACCACTACCGGTCGCACCGGACCGCTTTCTCGCCGGCGGCGACACCGTCAGCGTCGGCGACCTCACCTTCGACGTGATCCATCTGCGCGGCCACACCCCCGGCTCGGTGGCCCTCGCGCTGCGGCCGACCGCGGAACGCCCCGCCACCCAGTTGTTCACCGGCGATTGTCTGTTCCCGGGCGGCCCTGGGCGGACAACAACTCCGGAGGAGTTCGACTCCCTGATGACGGGCCTGGAGACGCACGTCTTCGACGTCTACGGCGACGACACCGTCATATATCCCGGTCACGGCGACGACACCATCATCGGTGAGGAGCGGCCCCGACTGGCGGAGTGGCGCGAGCGCGGTTGGTGAAAGCCCTGTCAGCGGGCCACCGCGTTCACCCCTCGAAGCCAGCGGTCCACGCCCCTGATCGGGTGCCCGTGAGTCGAGATGATCAACTCAGGTTCGAGCTCAGCAAGCCGCCTACGCGACTCGATGGCCGCCGCAGGGTCGTAATCAAGCATGTCCGGAAGTCTCAGCCAGCGGGGATGGTTAGGGTCCTTCGACAGGTTGATGGGTCCATCACCAACGATTAGGGTCCTGTCCGCTTCCCGCCAGAATGCAAGTAGCCCGGGACTGTGACCAGCCTGCGATACGACCCTGAAGCCACCCACGCTGTCGCCCTCCTGAAGCCGCCGATCCACTGAACGACGTGTATGCCCGAGTGGGGCAATCAAGCGACGGGCAGCGGCACCTGAGTGCGAAGCAATGTCCCCGTGCTCAAACGCGTCAGCCTCGACTGCACTCATTGCCAATGGCGCACCTGTGTGTTCACACAACCAGGCTGTCGAGCCGACGTGATCGCCGTGCGCGTGCGTCACGACGTGTTCAGCAACGCCGCGCCCGTCTAGGAACCGGGCCAGACGCCGCCGGGACCAGGGGAATCCAGCATCGACGACGACGTCGCCGTCAGCGCCGTCGATCACAACGGTGTTGAATAGCCAGCCGGGAAACAGCGGGCCAGCATGAATACCGTCTGTAACTGTGCGGAGTTTGACGGACATCGCTTCACCCAATCACGAAACCACCCCGGGGCAATGACGTAGGTGCAAGAGATCCCCCACCGGCGACTGTCTGTTCCCCGGCGGCCCTGGACGGACAACAAATGTGACTGAGTTCCAGTCCCTCATGGACGACCTGGAAAGCCGGGTCTTCGGGGTGTACGGCGACGACACGGTGGTCTATCCAGGCCACGGTGACGACACCACTGTCGGCGAGGAACGCCCCCGCCTGGCGGAGTGGCGCGAACGCGGCTGGTGACATCTCTGCGGGGAGCTACCGGCGGTGTTAAGTTCCTTGAGCTAACCGTGAGCGGTGCGGAAATCCGGTGTAACTCCGGTGCGGTCGCGCCACTGTGACCATAGCTAAGACCTTCTTGGTGTTGGAAGTCAGACCTGCCTGCCCACGTCCACCCACTAGCGGGGACGCGCTCATCCCCCAGGAGGTCACCGCCGATGTCTGATGCTGCCCTGCGGTCGCCGACAGTCAATGTCTTCCGCCGCATGGTGCGGTCATGGAACCGCCGGGACTGGTGGCAGTTCGGCGCACTGGTCACCGCGATCCTCGTCCTGCATCTGGTCGGCTTCGGAACGCTGTTCGTGCTCATCGCCCCGCATCACTATCAGGTCGGCACCCAGGTCTTCGGCATCGGACTGGGTCTGACCGCATACACCTTCGGCCTGCGCCACGCCTTCGACCCCGACCACATCGCCGCCATCGACAACACCACCCGCAAGCTCACCGCTGATGGCTCCAAACCCAAATCAGTCGGGTTCTGGTTCGCGGTCGGCCACTCAGTCATGGTGCTGGCACTCGCCGTCCTGGTGGTCGTGGCCACCAAGGTCGCAGGCACCCTGCTCAACGACGACTCCCCGGCCCGGCACACCCTGGGGATCGCAGGAACCCTATCCTCCGGCTTATTCCTCTACCTCATCGGCATCATCAATATCGTTGCGCTCCTGGGTATCTGGCGGGTCTTCCAGGGCCTGCGCAGCGGCCAGTTCGACGAACACGAACTAGAAGAGCAACTCAACAACCGGGGCCTGCTGGCACGCATCCTGCGCCCGATCATGACGCGCATCAAACACCCGATCCAGATGTTCCCGGTCGGCGTGCTGTTCGGGCTGGGCTTCGACACCGCCACCGAAGTCGCCCTGCTGGCCCTGGCTGGCACAGGTGCCGCCGCCGGGCTGCCCTGGTACGCGGTCTTGACGCTGCCGGTGCTCTTCGCCGCAGGGATGACCATGATGGACACCATCGACGGCTTGTTCATGACCGTCGCCTACGACTGGGCCTTCGCCAACCCGGTGCGCAAGGTGTACTACAACCTCGCCATCACCGGCCTGTCGGTCGCGGTCGCCATGCTCATCGGCACCATCGAACTGGTCACCGTCCTGCACGACGACCTGCACCTGACCGACCCGCTCACCGGCTGGATCAGTGGGATCAACCTGCACAACTTCGGCTTAGTCATCGTCGGGCTGTTCGTCGTCACCTGGACTGTCGCCATCGCCTACTGGCGGATCAGCAAGGCCGAACAACGCTGGCAGCCCCGCACGGTAGTGCCGACCGACCATGCTGATCCCCAGACAGATGCACTGCTCAAATAGCTGCATCAGGCGATCCCGGGCTGCTCGGCGAGCGTGCTGCCGGGCCGGTCTTCGCGCTGGGCCGCGGCACCTGCCACGACGACGAGCGCGATCCCCGTGACCTGGAGGGCTGAGGGCGTTTGATGCAGGACGACCAGTCCAAGCGTCTCGCCGATCGCGGGCTCCAGCGCCATGAATGTCCCGAACGCGGTGGGTGTCATGCGCCGCAGCGCGGCCATCTCCAACGCGAACGGCAGCACGGGCAACAGTACCGCGAGCCCCACCGCGGCGACGATGATGCGCGCGTCGAGGTGTCCGACCGCCTGCGGTACGCCGGCTATCGCGGCCGTCGCGGCGGAGATGGGCATTGTGATGCTCAGTGCCCGGGTGCCGGTGAAGCGTTCGCCGACGTGTTGGGTGAGCAGGATGTACAGGGCCCAGCAGACCGCCGAGCCGATCGCGAAGCCGATCCCGACCAGCTCGATCTCCCCCCGCCAGGGTTGCGTCAGTAGCAGCACTCCGATCAACGCAAGCGCCGGCCACAGCAGGGCGCGTCTCGTGTGGCTGCGTGCCGCGGCGACCGAAAGCGGGCCGAGGAACTCGATGGCCACCGAGGTCCCGAGGGGAATGTGCTCGATGGCGGCCAGGAACATGATCGTCATCAGCCCGGTGGTCACACCCAGGGCGGCCAGGGCCGGAAGATCACCGGCCGAGATCTGACGAAGTGGCGGCCGGGCGATCGCGATGAAGATCAGGGCACCGGCGGTGAGCCGCAGCCAGGCTGTTCCCGCGGCACCGACTTCGCCGATCAGTGGGAGCGACAGCGCGGAGCCGAGCTGGACCGAGAACATCGCGCCGACCGCCATCGCCCACGGTGGCAAGACCGGAGTGCTCGATCGACCGGTGCGCGTCATGTGGTGTCGCGGTGGCTGCAGATATTGGTGGCAACCCTCGGAGGGCGGATGAGCGTGTCAGCCTCCCCACCGGGCTGTCGGATCCGTGGCGCCGGGATGCCGTCTCACCGCATAGAAATTTGCGGCAATCGGCCCCAGCCGCACTTCGCCGGGCTTGTCTGACCTAGCATCACAACAATACGGCGGGTCCCACCGGGCGTGATGGCCCGGACCCGGCGGGCACGATGCGGGGATGAGGTGAACGATGGGCCGTTCCAAGAAGGGCGCCGCGCTGGCCCCCGTGATTCACCCCGGTGATCTCGTCGTCGTTCACCACCGAATGTGGGGGCGGACGGTCGTCCACGTGCACCGGGTGAGCTGGGACGGCAGGTACATCGCCGGTCCCATCCACGAGTCCGAGCGTGGCGAGGTGGGCACACCGCTGATCGTGCCGCGTTTCGGTGCCCACGCTTCCCGCGCCGACATATCGGCAACGGGCACCCTGCCCCTGCCGGCAGCCGCGGTGCCCGGGTCGACGACCGAGATTCGCAGAGACATCCTCGCGGCGGCCCGCGCCGAGTTCGCTGAATACGGCCTGGCCGGCGCACGGATCGACCACATCGCGCAAAACGCACGGGTCAGCACCGAAGTGCTCTACGGGCACTTCAGCGACAAGGCCGCCCTCTTCCGTGAGATCGTCGCCGCCGACCGCGACGATTACTTCGGTGCCCTCACCATTGATCCCGAAGCCGTGGCGGAGTTCGTCGGAGACGTCTTCGACCTGACCCAGAGTCATCACGAACACACCCGGTTGATCACTTGGGCACGGCTCGAGGGGCAGCCGCGAATGGACTTCGAACCCGATGGCGGCGCCGCCCCACAGCACCTGCTGACCGCCATCGAAGGCGCGCAGGACGCCGGCCACATCGACTCGAGCTGGGCACCGCTGGACCTGCTGGTAATGCTGTTCGGGATCGCACTGGCCTGGGCGCAGTTTCCCGACGCATCATCGGCGTGGAACGACCCCGCGACCCTCGCCACCCGTCGCGCCGCCGCGATCGACGCCGCGAAACGCCTTCTGACCCCACCCCGATAGCGACGTTCCAGAACGGCTCAGTGGAGCAATCCGGCTACGAAGTCGGCGGCCTCTTGCGGATAGGGCGCGAACTCGTAGACCTCGTGAGCGGCGATCAGGTCACCCGTCGGTGAGCAGATCGGGTCGTCCACGTTGCACTGATCGATCGCCCGGCCCGCGAGCAGCCCAGTCGTCGACAACGGGGTGCCGAAGCGCGCCGCGGGGTTGCCGAAAACCGCTGCGGCGCTAATCTTGTCGGCGAACGGAGTGGCGAGCGAAGGGGCCGAGCCGATTTCCCCGACGGTGCCGCCCAGCGGTGGCACCCCGGCGAGCATGTCGACGGTGGCCGCCCCTTGGGAGTAGCCACCCAGGACGAGTTGGGTGTTCTTGCACCGACTGGTGACGGCCGCGATCTGGGCGCCGGCGTCGGTGGCACCTTCGGCCGTCGTCAAGAAGTCGAAGCTGGCCGGATAGTTCACCGCGTAGGTGTCAAGGGTTCGGCCGTCGAGATGGGGGGTCAGCGCAGCGACGAATGCCTGGCCGACCTTACCCAGGCCGGGCGGTTCCCCGGTGCCGCGGGCGAAGATGACCTCGACGTCCGGGCACGGATCGGCCGCCCCCACACCCGGCAGGCCTAACACCGTCCCGGCCGCAGCGAGCAGCAGCACCCCCGACATCAGGGCGCGGATGAACAGTGTTCGGCTGGACACCGCCGGAACTTAACAGCCCACGGGCGCCATGACCGGCAACGACTCGAGTCGACTTGTCGGTCAGGGACAGGTGGCGACGATCTGGAACGGCTTGCTGACCTGCTTGCCGGCCGGATCCACGCCGCTCGCGACACCGGTCACGGTGTAAGTGTTGCCCTCCTTCGTGGCGGTGGCGGTGTCGCCGGGAACGCCCTCGGTGAAGTTGAGCACCACGCCGTTGACGTCGCCGAGTCCCACCCCGCGGACCACGGAGGCATCCGGCTCCAGCCCGACGATCACGCCCACGATCGCTTCACCGATCGCGATGGAGTACTTGCCCTCGTTGGTCGAACACACGACCGGACCGGTCAGCGGGCTGGGCTGCCCATCAACACTGATGCTTGCCGAGCCCGGCGCGGGTGCGGCCGCTGCCGCCGGACTCGCGGGCGCGGCCTCCGTGGTCGATGTGCTGGAAGTGCTGGTCGTTGCCGGCGAGCTCGACGTGCTGTCCTTGCTCGAACCGCCGTCCTTGCCGGAACAACCCGCCGACCCGGCGAGCACGATCGCGGCGACGCCGACGGTGGTCAGCAATGCGTTCTTCATCGAATTCCCCCTTCGCGCAAACCGGCCGGGTTTGAATGCCGATCAGAACCGGTCGCGACGTGGAAGCGGTCGCCGGGCGGAATCTGCGACGCGAAAAACCGATGCGCCGCAACAGATGTCGAGAGCTCACCCGGCATACCACTCTTCGACGGCTACGCGGGGGCTGTGGACGGGGACGTACCCGGCGGTACCTACTCGCCGCCACCGCCGAGGGCTTAGAACCGCCCACGAGCACCACTCACAGAGCCTAGACCATCGTGGACACGAAGGGCAGATGCCGGAACTGGATTTCGTTCGCCGCCTTGCCGTTTTGACCGGCCCGCTATTACCGCCCCTTTTTGGACGTCTCGGGGTATTCTCAGCACCGCTCTTTTCACGAACCCTGAAGGAAGTGGAGGCGACAATGACTGAACAACCGCCCGGCGGCTATCCCCCGCCTCCGCCGCCCCAGGGTGGTGGCTACCCGCCACCACCGGGAGGCCAGCCAGCGCAGCCGAGCAACTACCTCGCCTGGTCGATTCTGTCGACACTGTTCTGCTGCCTTCCGCTCGGCGTCGTCGCGATCGTGAAATCAAGCCAGGTCAACGGCTTGTGGGCGCAGGGCAAGTACGCCGAGGCGCAGCAGTCATCCGACGCCGCCAAGAAGTGGGCGCTCTGGAGCACGATCATCGGTCTCGTGGTTCTGGTGATCTACGGAATCCTCTACGCCACCGGCTCGATCGCCATCGACACCGGCACCACGTCGTAGGCAGGTGCGGCTGGTGTCCGCACCGCTCCGCCTAGGGTCGCCGCTGTTGGTCGGCGCCGCCGCGGTGTGCGCGTGTGCGGCGATATGGGTCGGGGACCCGACGACTCCCGGCGGGTTCCTGCCCCTATGCCCCACCAAAGCGCTTCTCGGCGTTGACTGCCCGGGCTGCGGTAGCCTACGGATGATTTACTCGCTGCTGCACGGCGACGTCGTGGCCGCAGCGAGGTTCAACGCTCTGGGGTTGGTCGCGCTCGGCTTCTTGGTGGTCACCTACGCAACGTGGACCTACGGACGCATGGTCGGCCACCAGATAGTCGGCTGGCAGCACCATCGGTGGGCCGCAGCGGTCACGCTGGTGTTGGTGTCGACCTGGTTTATCGTCCGCAACATCCCGGTCGCGCCATTCACATCATTGCGGGTCTGAAAAGGGTTCCGGGCCAGCCGGTTTCCGGGATGGTCAGCCCGTAGGGCATAGATCCTTGATGGCCAGGTTCACCGCGGCGTCGGCCTGCGCGTGGCTCAGCCCGGAGGCGTTCTTGTAGTAGGTGGCCGACAAGTCGTCCGGACTGGCGCCCGAGGCGATCGCGTTGCACATGGTGTGGCCATCGGCGATCAAACTTGCCGCGTCGCCCTGGATTCCGGCGGACTGCAGATCTTGGAGATAGTCGGCTTCGGCATTGGTGATCGCGTTCGCCGCCGGCGCACCCAGGACCGCAATGGCCCCCGCCGCGGCCGCAGTGAGGAGAATCCTCTTCATTTCCTGCTCCACTCTTGGCTTCCGGGCGAGGTCGTTGGTCGGCCTGGCCCGTCCGCCATTTTGTTGATTCGAGGATTGTGCGCCCGCAAGAGCCGTTCACAGGGACTTTCAGCCAAAAAGTCCGCAACCGCGCCCGGTTCAGATCCAGTTGTTCCGCTTGAACGCGACGTAGAGCAGTGCCGAGACGATCACGATGATCGCCGCACTGGACACCACGCCGGCCGCACTCTGGAATCCCGGATAGGGCACGTTCTGCCCGTACCAACCGGTAACAGCCGTCGGCACAGCGATTATCGCCGCCCACCCGGTCAGCTTCTTCATGATCGTGTTGAGGCGGGCGTCCTGCAGCGAAAGGTTCGTCTCGAACACGGTGGTGATCATGTCGCGCAGCGACTCGGTCCACTCCGCAGCCCGGATGACATGGTCATAGAGATCGGCGTACCAGCCGTCGAGTTCCACGCTGTCGGCGCCCTCGGCACGTCTGCGCATGATCGTGTTGATGACTTCACGCATCGGCAGCACGATGCGCCGCAGTTCGACGAGTTCCTTTCGCAGCCGGTAGGTGTCGCGCTGGATCTTGCGGGTCTGCGCGCGGTCGTCGAACAGCCCGTCTTCGAGTGACTCGATGGCGTCGTCGAGTTGCTGGATGGTGTCGAACTGTCCGTCGACCACGACGTCGAGTAGGCCGTGCAGCAGGGCCGGGCTGCCGAGCCGCAACAGGTCGGAGTTGTCGTCCCAGCGACGAACGACCTCGTCGATGTCGAAAACCGGGTGCTGCGCGTCGGTTTCGTGCCGCACCGTCACCACGCCGCTGCCTTCGGCGCCGTGCAGCACGAAGATCGACACCCGCGCGGTCAGCAGGCGCGACTCGAGGTCGTTGGCGACCTGCGGCCCCAGTGCGGTGGCGTAGACGGTGAGGAAGGTGTGCGTGGCATAGCGGGTGGCCTTGGTCCGCTCGCTACGCGCGACCACGTCCTCGACCGCGTTCTGGTCGAAGCCGAGTTCGTCGGCGAGCTCGCAGACGATCCGATGGTCCGGGTTGCACATGTCCACCCAGACCAACGCGCCCTGCTCGTGGAGGTGCTCCGAAACGTCGGCGAGGGGAAAGTTCTCGGCCTTCAACTCGCCATCGAACCACAGACGGGTCCGGCAGTTGTCACTCATGAGTCCACTCTGCCGACCCCCGGCCTACTAGCCGGTGGTGTGGACGATCAGCACGTCTGTCTTGGAGCGGCGAGCCACGTTGGCAGGCACCGATCCGAGCAGCCGGCCCGCGATGGTGCTCAGGCCGACGTTGCCGACGACGAGGAGGTCGGCGTGGACCTCTTCGGCAAGATCGACGAGAGCGTCGACCGGTGCGCCGACGATCGGCCGTTCCTCCACGTTGGTGGCGCCGGCGGCCATGGCCCGGTCCTTCGCCTCACGCAGGATGGCGTAGATGGGGGCGTTGCCCGACATCTTGTATCCCTCGTCCTTGAGCAGGTCCGCTGCCCGGGTGTCCTCGGAGGCTGGGAAGTAGGCGGTCGCGACGATGACCTTCGCATCGGGCCCGGAGGCGAGGTAGCCCGCGCGGTCGACTGCGCGAAGCGAGGAATCCGAGCCGTCCGTGCCGACGACCACGGTCTTGTAACCGCCCATCCGTACCCTCCAGTCTCCGTTTGCAAAGCCTTCCGGAACCCTAACGTGTCAGCACCATGCGAGGGCGAGATTCACGTCACGTGGCGCTTCGGACACGCCGATGACACGCCCCTGAACGGGGTGAATTCGGTGCCGCGACCGCCCGGAGGCTAGGGGCAATGCTCCGTGTCGGCTCCGTCACCGTCCTCTCGGAGGCTTCCGGACTGCTCCGACGCACCCGTCGCGCACCATCGCCGACACCGCGTTACCGTTTGGCAACCGACGAATGGGTAAGGCGTAATCGCGTGAGCATCTCCCTGCGGCCCGCACGGGCCACGATCGAGATTGCGCGGTCGGCTCCGGCCGACCGGCCGCTGGACCCTGTCAGCGTCGCGTTGTTCGCCATCGTCGTGAGCGCCGCCGGCTCGGCCCGCCCGTCGCTGTGGTTCGACGAGGCCGCCACTATTTCGGCCTCCACCCGCACGGTGCCGCAGTTGTGGCGGATGCTGGGCAACATCGACGCCGTCCACGGCCTCTACTACCTGCTCATGCACGGCTGGTTCGCGGTGTTCCCCGCCACCGAGTTCTGGTCGCGGTTGTCCAGCGCAGTGGCCGTGGGACTAGCCGCGGCGGGCGTCGTCGTGCTCGGCAGGCAGTTGTCCACCCGCCCAGTGGCCCTCGCGGCCGGCCTGGTTTTCGCCCTGCTGCCCCGCGTCACCTGGGCCGGCATCGAAGTCCGGTCCTATGCCCTGACGATGGTGGCCGCGGTGTGGTTGACCGTGTTCTGCGTGGTCGCGGTCCGCCGCAACGGTCCACGGTGGTGGCTGGGTTACGCGGTGCTGGCGTTCATCGCGACGCTGCTGAACGTGTTCCTGGTGCTGCTCGTGGGCGTCCATGCGGTGGTGGTGGCGGTGTTGGGGCGTTCGTGGGCGTTGTGGCGGCGGTGGGCGGTCGCCGCCGCCGTCGCCGCGGGGGCCGCGACGCCGTTTCTGATCTTCACGCAGTCTCAGCTGTTCCAGGTGGGCTGGATCTCGCCGCTGGGGGCACGGACCTTCGGCGACGTTCTGCAACAGCAGTACTTCGACGACGCCGTGCCCGCCGCCCTGCTGTCCGGGCTCCTGATGGTTACCGCCGCGGTGCTCAGCCGCCGGCGTGACTGTGCCGTGGTCGGTCCGGATGCGGCCCGGCTGCTCTGGGTCGCCGGGGCCTGGATCGTGCTGCCGACGGCGGTGCTGCTGCTGTACACCGTGCTGCAGCACCCCATCTACTACCCGCGGTATCTGTCATTCACCGCGCCCGCCGTTGCGCTGTTGCTCGGCTACTGCGTGACGCTGGTCGGCCGGTCACCTGCCGGGGTGACGGCCCTGCTGTTGGTGTTCGCCGTCGCTGCGACACCGAACTTCCTGGCGCAGCGGGGTCCGTACGCCAAGGAGGGCATGGACTTCAGTCAGGTCGCCGACGTCATCAGCCGCTACGCGGCGCCGGGTGACTGCCTGATCCTGGACAACTCTGCGGCGTGGAAGCCTGGACCGATCCGACCCTTGACGGCGGCCCGGCCCGCCGCCTACGCGAAGCTCCGCGACTACGGCCGCGGTCTCTCGGCGGTGCAGCGAAACAGGTTATGGGACAGCCACATTGCGGTGTGGGCGTGGGCCGACAAGATGCCCGGCTGTGCCGCCCTGTGGACGGTTTCGGAGCGGGACAGGGCGCTGCCCGATCACCAACGCGGAGAAGCACTTCGGCCGGGACCACGGCTGGGCCGGGCGATGGCCTATCAGGTGCCCAGCCGATTTGGATTTCACATCGTGGAACGCTGGCAGTTCAGCTTCGCGCAGGTCACCAAGTCCACTCGGTGAGTCGGGCCGACACCGGCCATCGGGACCCCATGGCGGTCCCCGGCGCATAACCTTCGTGCCCGACAGGCGCGCTTGGGCAGATCGGCCAGCTTGTCGGCCGCCGGTTGGATATTCGGTTCGGTCATTAGTGACGGTGTTAGCCCTTCGGTGATCCCCTCTTGCGTCTACAGTCCCGGTTTAATGACTCTCTGGCTCTTGGCTTTGGCCTTCCTGCTCATGTCCGCGTGTCTGGCGGCGGCGTTGCGCCGCGTCAGTTGGACCTGGATCGCGGCTGTGGCCTGCGTGAGCCTGACGCTGCTCATCTACGTTCTGCTCTCCGACGTCGAGATCGGGGTCAGTCTGTGACCGCTCCCAGTCCGGCAGCCGAGACGGACCGGCCGATCGTCGTCGCAAGGCTCCTCAACACCCTCGGGATTCTGGGGATCGTGGCGGTCCTCGGCTCCTCGCTCTACTACCAGTTCGTCGTGGGCGATCATCCGTGCAAGCTGTGCCAACTCCAGCGGGTGTGCATGATCGGTGTCACGCTCGGCGCGGTGCTGAACCTGATGCTGGGAATGCGAGTCAGGCACTACGCGGTATCGATCATGTTTGCCGTCTCGGGGGCGCTCGCATCCTTCCGGCACATCCTGATCAACGCCTGCCCGTATCCGGGCGAGCCGCCCGGCTTCGGACCGACTGTTCTCGGATTACATACCTACACATGGGCTTTCGCGGTTTTTGGAGCTGCGATCTTCGCCTGCGCTGCCATCCTGATGTGGGGTGCGGGCGTCAGTGAGACCGACTCAGGCTGTCTCGGCGCCCGGCATCCGACCACGCCATTCGCGTTGCTGGCGATCGGACTGGTAGTCCTGATCTGCGTGATCATGACGATCTCGGCGTTCGCGATCGCCATCGGCGGAGGCAATTAGAGGTCCCAGACGACGAGCACTGCTTCCAGCATCGGTGGAGTATTCGTTTCGCCGCTGGGTTGCTACCTCGTCGAGGGCCGCCGGGGCTAGTAGGCCTGGGTGATCTTGGGCGGGGTGGGGACTTCGAGGCTGTTGTCCCGCACGATGACGGGGTCACCGACATTCACGGTGTCGAAATACCACTCGGCATCCTCGGGACTGAGGCTGATGCAGCCGTGGCTGACGTTGGCGTACCCGAGGGAGTTGACCGCCCACGGCGCGCTGTGCACGAACAGGCCCCGCTGGGTGATGCGGACGGCGTAGTCCACGTTCATCCGATAGCCGTCAGCACTGTCGACCGGTACGCCGACGCTGCTGGAATCCATCAGCACCGAACGCTCTTTGGCCAGCACCGGGTAGATGCCCACCGGTGTCGGGTATTGCGGTCGGCCCATCGAAGCGGGGAATACGCCCTCTTCACCCCAGTGCGCCCGGTGATGCGGCGCCGGTAACGCCGATGGCGGCCCTGCTTCGTGGCCGTCGATGGTCACGGTGAACGTGTGGTCGGCGATGCTGGCGACGCCGACGACCGCCGGGCCCGTGGCGAAGTTCGTCGGACGGCCGCCCACGGACAACGCCACGGTGGTGTGTGCGGGCCAGAACTGGTCGGGTGACCACTGCAAAACGGTACTGTCGACCCACTCGTAGGTGCCAGTCATCGGCGGTGTCGATCTGATGTCGACGGCGCGTTCGGCCGCGCGCCGGTCGGTGACGGGAGAGCCGAACGTGATCACCACGGGGTGCGCCACACCGACCACGTCATCCGGTCCTGGTTGCACCGCGACGATGCCGAAGGCGAAGGACTGCGCCGAGGGGTTCGGGTTGGTCGCTGCCGCCTGGCTGATCCCGGCCGGGCCCGCGGTGAGGCTCGCGGCGATCAGGCCCACCGCGAGAGCACATCGAACCGCGACGCGCATGTCCTACTCCTGTCGGTAGCTGTTGTCCGGCACACGGTCGTCCTATCCGGCAGGACCGGGGACGATGGGCTGACCGCTCACCGGCGCCCCGGCCGGGGCCGGCCCCGTCGACACGCCCTTACCGCCGAGGCCCGACATGTCGGCGATCGGAAGGCCGGCAGGGCCGGGAAGGGCGCCCGCGGCGGCAGCGACCGGGGCAGCCACCGGGAGAGCGCCGCCGACCGGGACCGGGGGAACGCCGACCGGAACCGGCGGAACCCCAACCGGAACCGGCGGAACCCCAACCGGAACCGGCGGAACCCCAACCGGAACCGGCGGCACGCCGACCGGAACCGGCGGCACGACCGGGACGATGCCCGCGGGAACCACTGGGCCGGGGAACGCCATCGGAACACCCGACATGTCATTCACGGGACCGCATGCCGGAGCCGCGGCCGCCGCCCCGGGTGCCCCCGCAACGGGTGCCCCCGCCGGAGCGCCGTCCACGGCGCCCGCCGACTGGGCGATGCCCGCCGAATCGGCGACGCAGTCGTAGCCGCCGGTCTTGAACGGAGCGGCCTGGGCGTCTGGGATCAACGCCAGCGCGGCCGCGAGGAAGCCGGTGCCGGCGATTGCCTTGATGGTGAACCGCGTGATGGTCCGAGACATTGTGTTCCCATTCCTGTGGTGAGGTACGGGCTAGAAACTACAGACTTGTAAGTCCGCCGAGGGCACGACAATTGGGGGGTTACCGAACCGTGGCCAACCAGAGCCGCCTCGGTTATACCGATGCTTGACGGAGTACCCGAACCGCCCGACGATGCCCCTGCCGCCAGCACCGCGAAACACCGGCCAAATCGTCTGGACCAGCGTTATCGAGCCCTTCCGCAACTTGAGTGCCGGCGGCTACCGAACTGTTGCCAAGGAAGGCCGCGCCGCTCGTCCCGTCGGCGGCTCACGGCCGAAGCGGGTGTTCGAGTGCTGGAGCGAGTGACGGGATTCGAACCCGCGTAGACGGCTTTGCAGGCCGGTGCCTAGCCACTCAGCCACACCCGCAGCAGTCCGGACTATTCCACCGCCGCCGTCCGACACCCACAGATTGGTTCAGCGTGATCGCTAACCCGACCCAACTCGGGGGTTACGGTGTCGGCATGCAGACCTTGCTGGCGGCCGATCCGGCGTTGCTCGGCGGCCCCGGACAAAGCAGTCGCCAGATCGTCGAACTGCTCATCGCGTTCGGGTTGACGGCGCTGATCGGCCTGGAGCGCGAGGTGCACGGCAAGAGCGCCGGGCTGCGCACCCAGGCCATCGTAGGAACCGCGTCGGCGCTGATCCTGATCGTCAGCAAGTACGGCTTCTTCGACGTCCTCAATCCCGGCACGGTCGAGGTGGACCCGTCCCGGGTCGCCGCCCAAATCGTCTCGGGCATCGGCTTTCTCGGCGCCGGACTGATCATCACCCGGCAGGGCGCGGTGCACGGACTGACCACCGCCGCGGCGATCTGGGAGTGCGCGGCGATCGGCATGGCCGCCGCGGCAGGCCTGGTGAAGTTGGCCATCCTCGTGACGTTCCTGCACTTCGTCATCGTGCTCGGTTTCACTCCGCTGACGAATCGCCTCACCGCGCGACTGGCTGGGTCGGCGCGACTGCACATCACCTACGAGCCGAACCACGGAGTGCTGGGCCGGATCCTGCAGGTCTGCCAACAACATCGCTGGGCGCTCTCCGAACTCAGCAGCGATCCCGACGGCGGCGTGCTGCTCACCATCACGGGATCGGGTATCCGGCGCGCGCCCAGCACGGTGGCCGGGGTCGATGGCGTGACGAGCTTGCGACACCTTGCCGACAAGGACGACTAGCGGATCTGGCCGCGGCCCGACCGGTAGGAAGCCACGACGCCCACGGCGGCGAACGCGGCGAACACCCCGAACATCCACTGCGCGGCGTTCGCGTCCGCCGACTCCCGCAGGTTGACCAGGACCCCGGCCAGGCCGGCGCCGAACGCACCGCACATCAACTGCACCGTGTTGATGGCCGCGGCGGCCACGGCCTGCTCGGCGGGGTCGTCGACGACCGACCCCATCGCCCATGCCGACAGGTGCGGCCAGGCGATGCCGATGCCGGCGCCGGCGATCGCCAGGGCCACCGCCCAGACGGCAACGTATCCCACTGTCGCACCGTCTGTTTGGGAGAAGGCGGCGAGCATCAGTCCGGTGGCCATCACCAGGGGCGCCGCGGCCACCAGTCGCACCGTGGCGCGGATGTTGGTGACCGACGCGCTGGTGATCTCACCGACGGTCCACCCCACCGACAGTGCCGCACCCAGGAATCCCGCGACCACCGGCGCCAGCCCGCCGAGGCGCTGGCCGAAGAGTGGCACATACATGTCCACCATCGTCGCGGCCATCAGCAGACCGAGACTCGCATAGATCCACTTCAACGGACCGGGGCCAAAGGCGCTGCGCGGCAACACCGCTGCGACGGCCCGGCGGTCGACGACGAGGAATGCCAGCACCAGGGCCACGCCGAGCGCCAGCAGGCCCACGGTGACGGCGACGTTGCGGGGTATCGCGGCCGCACTGACCGCGAGCGCCGCCAACCCCAGCAGCACCAGCGACCACGCCGGAATCCGCGGCCCGGCACTGTCTTCGGCGGAGGGCGGCACCCGCCCGGGCAGGGCGATCGGCACCAACAGGCTCATCGCCACCGCGAGAATCGCCAGTGCGGCGAACCCGCCTCGCCATGAACCGAATTGGGCGAACAAACCACCGGTGGTCGGCCCGATCAGTGTGCCGACCCCCCACATCGCCGACACCACCGCCGAGGCCCGCGTCCAGAGCCGGTCGGGCAGCGCAGCACTGATCACCGCATATCCGAGCCCGGCCAGCAGCCCCCCGGCCAGCCCCTGGACCACCCGGCCGACGAGGAGCAGTTGCATCGTCGGAGCCAGCGTGCACAGCGCGCTACCGGCGCTGAACGACAGCAGCGCACCCAGATAGGACCATCGCGGCCCGAACCGCGTCAGGACCGGCCCGACCGTCGTCGCCGCCACCACCGAGGAGACCAGGTAAACCGTGGTGACCCAGGCGTAGAGCCGCTCGCCGCCGATGTCGGCGACCACGCTGGGCAGCAGGCTCATCGTGATGAACTCGTTGATGGCATAGATCGCCACCCCGCCCGCCAAGACGGTAGTGGCACCGCCGTAGTCACGGCCCAGCAGCTCGCGCCAGCTACCCGCTGCCGAGGCCGTCGTCTTGGTCATGTGCATCACCGTAGAGGCTCAACCGCGGTTGAGCTCAAGCCCGACCGGTCGGTCTATTTGAGGCCCGCAGCGTCCATGCCGCGCAGTTCCTTCTTCAGGTCGGCGATCTCGTCGCGGATGCGAGCCGCCAACTCGAACTGCAGATCCCGCGCGGCGGCCATCATCTGCGCGGTCAGATCCTTGATCAGATCCGCCAATTCGGCCCGCGGCATGCTCGCCGTGTCCCGGCCTTCGATGATGCCCGCGCTCACCGCACGACCCGGCTCGCCCTGCGCACGGCGCCCCCGCGACGAGTTGCGTCCCGAGCCGCCGACGCCGACGGTCGCATCGGTATCGTCGGCCTCGCTGTAGACCTGGTCGAGGATGTCGGCGATCTTCTTGCGCAGCGGCTGCGGATCCACCCCCCGCTCCTCGTTGTAGGCGATCTGCTTGGCCCGCCTGCGCTCGGTCTCGTCGATGGCCTTTTTCATCGAGTCGGTGATGTTGTCGGCGTACATGTGCACCTCGCCGGAGACGTTGCGCGCCGCGCGGCCGATGGTCTGGATCAGGCTTCGGGTGGAGCGCAAAAAACCTTCCTTGTCGGCGTCAAGGATCGACACCAGGGACACCTCGGGAAGATCGAGGCCCTCGCGGAGCAGATTGATGCCGACCAGCACGTCGTAGTCGCCGAGTCGCAACTGGCGCAGCAATTCGACGCGGCGCAGCGTGTCCACCTCGGAGTGCAGGTAGCGCACCCGGATGCCCATCTCCAGCAGGTAGTCGGTGAGGTCCTCGGCCATCTTCTTGGTCAGCGTGGTCACCAGCACCCGCTCGTCACGCTCGGAGCGGGTTCGGATCTCGCCGATGAGGTCGTCGATCTGACCCTTGGTGGGCTTGACCACGACCTTCGGATCCACCAGTCCCGTCGGGCGGATCACCTGCTCGACGAACTCGCCGCCGGTCTGGGCCAGCTCGTAGGGTCCGGGCGTGGCCGACAGGTACACCGTCTGACCGATCCGGCTGGCGAATTCCTCCCAGGTCAGCGGGCGGTTGTCGACTGCGGACGGCAACCGGAATCCGTACTCGACGAGGTTGCGCTTGCGCGACATGTCGCCCTCGTACATGCCGCCGATCTGCGGGACGGTGACGTGCGACTCGTCGATCACCATCAGGAAGTCTTCGGGGAAGTAGTCCAGCAAAGTGGCCGGGGCCGAGCCGGCCGGCCGGCCGTCGATGTGCCGCGAGTAGTTCTCGATGCCGGAGCAGAAGCCCACCTGGCGCATCATCTCGATGTCGTAGTTGGTGCGCATCCGCAGCCGCTGCGCCTCCAGCAGCTTGCCCTGTTTCTCCAGGTCGCCCAGCCGCTCCGCCAGTTCCTCCTCGATGGTGGAGATGGCCTGGGCCATGCGCTCCGGCCCGGCCACATAGTGCGTGGCCGGGAAGATCCGTAACGAGTCCACCTTGCGGACCACGTCCCCGGTCAGCGGGTGCAGGTAGTACAGCGCCTCGATCTCGTCGCCGAAGTACTCGATCCGGACCGCGAGTTCCTCGTAGGACGGGATGATCTCCACGGTATCCCCGCGCACCCGGAACGAGCCGCGGGTGAACGACATGTCGTTGCGGTTGTACTGCACGTCGACCAGCAGCCGCAGCAACCCGTCGCGCGGAACCTCGGTGCCCACCCGCAACTCCACCGAGCGGTCCAGGTAGGACTGCGGGGTGCCAAGGCCGTAGATGCACGACACCGAGGCCACCACCACCACGTCGCGCCGTGACAGCAGGCTCGAGGTCGCGGAATGCCGCAGCCGTTCGACGTCGTCGTTGATCGAGCTGTCCTTCTCGATGTAGGTGTCGGTCTGCGCGATGTACGCCTCGGGCTGGTAGTAGTCGTAATAACTGACGAAGTACTCGACGGCGTTGTGCGGCAACATCTCTCGAAGCTCGTTGGCCAACTGGGCGGCCAGCGTCTTGTTGGGCGCCATCACCAGGGTGGGTCGCTGCAAGCGCTCGATGAGCCAGGCCGTCGTCGCCGACTTGCCGGTGCCGGTGGCGCCGAGCAACACGACGTCACGCTCCCCCGCCTTGATGCGGCGTTCGAGTTCGTCGATGGCGGCGGGTTGGTCGCCGGCGGGCTGGTGCGGACTGACCACCTCGAACCGGGCGCCCGAACGCACCACGTCCTCGACCGCGCGGTACTCCGAGTGCGCAACCACGGGGTGTTCGGTAGCGAATGCCATGACCACAGGTTAAGCGCGGTGGCCGACACATTCATTCCCCGGCCGTTCCCGGGCCGCCCTCGCGGCACTAGGCTCACTCGGGTGCCTGAGCCTGCCCGCATCGCGCTTCGCCTCCTGGGACTGTTGCTGGTGCTCGTGGGTCTGACGTGCCTGCTCCTGATCTTCTGGCCCGGGCCGGCGCGGATCGCGGAGGTCCTGGGCGCCACCTGCGCAAACGACCGCATCGGCTCGCACTACCAGTGCGGCTGGCTGGACGCCGCCGACCTACTGTGGACCGGCTTCTGGGTGGCGCTCATCGCCGGTATCGTGCTGCGCATCCTCAGCCGGCCCAGGGGCAGCGGGCCGATCACCATCGACCTGCGGCGCCTGCGGCGGCCGTGACCGGACACCCGCACCCGCCCAAGCGCGAGACGTTCAACCTGGTCGACCGGACGAACACCGACAACAAGGGCGTCGTGCGCGCCGTCGATGTGTACACCCTCCGGCCGTGGGGCCTCTACATGGCGCGCCCCACACCGGGCCGCGCCCAGTTCCACTACCTGGAGTCGTGGCTGCTGCCGTCGCTGGGGCTGCGAGCCAACGTGTTCCACTTCAACCCCGGGCACGAGCGGGAGCAAGACTTCTACCTCGACGTCGGCGAGGTCACAGCCGGCCCGGAGGTCTGGCGGACTGAGGACCACTACCTCGACCTGGTGGTCCGCACCGGCGAGCGCACCGACCTCGTCGACATCGATGAACTCCTCGAGGCGCACCGCCACGGCCTGGTGAGCAGCGCCACCGCCGAGGGGGCCGTGCGGCGCGCAGTGGCCGTCGCCGAGGGCCTGGCCCGCCACGATCACGACCTCGGCGCCTGGCTGGCCGCCCAGGGTATGGCTCTGACCTGGCGCGGTGGCGGGAACCCGGCGGAGGCCTGACGGCGAAAGGTAGTCTGGCTACCCATGAGCCCCATCAAGCGCCGTTGGCTAGGTGTGGCGACGGGGACGGTCGTGATCGCGGGGACACAGCTAATTGCGAGCCCGGCGCACGCCGAGCCGGCCCCGCCGTCACCGGCCCCGACGTCGCAGGCCGCGGCCGCGATCCAGCACAACGTCACCTACCGCGCGCGCGCCGACGGAACCTCGCGCGGTGCCGTCGTCGCGTACAAGATCGATGACAACAACGTCAACAGCGATCAGCCGACGCTGCTCCCTGGCATGACGTTCGAGGTCAACACCGTTCTCGACGACCCCAAGAACGCCGGTATGGAGATCTCCATCCAGTGGCCGTACGGGTCGAATCTGCATTGCGAGATCCTGGTGGACGACCAGATCGTGGCTCAGGCCGACCAGTTCATCGCACCGCGACTGCTCCGTCCGAAGAACGACCCGCTGTACGGCACCCTGCAGTGCGGCGCACCGTTGGACACCTCACCGCCGGTGGCGGCACAGACCACCTGAGCGAGTCACGGCCGCCAGTCGGTGGCGTCCGCCCAGGCCCACGCGCGCCGGTAGGAGTCGAGGAACCAGGGTTCCTTGGCCTGCGCATAGCCGGAGACCTCGTGGTGGCCGGCCGCGGCCCGCTTGACGGCCAGATACTCGCTCTGCACCGCAGGGTTCGCGATCAACCAGTCCACGAACACCAGCGCGAACTGCTGGTTGGGCCAACCGGCCACCCTGATGTGGATGTTGGTTGGGCGGCCGGGGTCTGCCGAGGCGTGAAAGCGCTTGCGCCACAACGCCGGATCACTATTGTGATCGAAGCGACCGTCGGCGCTGCGGGCGTCGGGCTTCGGCACGTCGGTGGTGATGGCGCCGACGCGTGGGTAGCCCGCCCGCAGCAGGTCGTCGGCCAGCTCGTCGGCGGCCTCCAGTGCGGCGACCGTGATCTGGATGTCGATGACATCCTTGGCGTCCATGCCCGGCACCGCGGTGGACCCGATGTGGTCGATCCGCTGGGCGCGATGGCCGCAGGCGGTGTTCAGCCGGTTGACGATGCGGCCGGCCTGCTGCGCCCAGGTGGGGTCGGCGGGAACCGGCGCCGACGGGTGGGCGACCGGTGTCCCAGTTGCGACGTTGTGGGCGAACGGCAGGATGCGCTGATACCAGAGGTCGCGCGCCAGTTCGACCAACTGGCCCTCCGAGCCGGAGTTGTCCAGCCATACGTCGGCGACCTGGCGACGCTGCTCCTCGGTGGCCTGGGCGGCGATCCGGGCCCGGGCGTCGGCCTCGGTGAAACCGCGGTACTCGATCAGCCGCCGCACCCGTACCTCCGGATCGGCGTTCACGACAACGACCAGCGGGAACATCGGCGCCATCTGTGATTCGACCAGCAGCGGGATGTCCTCGACGATCACGGCGTCCTCCCCTGCTGCGGCGATCAGATCCGAGCGCCGATGCGCCACCAGCGGATGCACGATGCCGTTCAGCGTCTGACGCTTCTCCTCGTCGCTGAACGCGATCGCGGCCAGCGCCGGGCGGTCCAGGGCGCCGTCGGCACGCAGGATCTGCGAACCGAACGCATCGACGAGCTTGGCCAGTCCCTCGGTGCCGGGCTCGACGACCTCGCGGGAGATCACGTCCCCGTCGACGACAATGCCGCCGCACTCCGAGAAGGTGGCGGAGACCGTCGACTTGCCGGCGCCGATACCCCCGGTCAGACCGATACGAAGCATCATTCACTCCTCAGAAACGAAACCGCGCAGGAAGCCCGGGGACTTCCTGCGCGGTTTCAATCTCGACAGGTGATGGCTAGGCGTTGCCCGCCAACTTCTCCCGAAGCGCCGCGAGCTGGGCGTCACTGGCCAGCGAACCGCCGGCCGACTCCTCAGGACGCGAGGACGACGAACTCGACGACGAGCCGTTGCTGGCCGGCCGCTCGGCGGCGGCAGCCTCGGCGGCAGCGAACTTCTCCATCTGCGTGGTGTGCATCTTGTGCCGGCGCTCGGCCTCCGCGTAGCGGGCCTCCCACTCGGTGCGCTGCTTGTCGAAACCTTCCAGCCACTCGTTGGTCTCGGCGTCGAAGCCCTCGGGGAAGATGTAGTTGCCTTGCTCGTCGTAGCTGTCGGCCATGCCGTACTTCGACGGGTCGAACTCCTCGGTGTAGTCCTCGTTGGCCTGCTTGAGGCTCAGCGAGATGCGGCGACGTTCCAGATCGATGTCGATGACCTTGACCATCGCGTCGTCGCCGACGGCGACCACCTGGTCCGGCACCTCGACGTGGCGCTCGGCCAGCTCGGAGATGTGCACCAGGCCCTCGATGCCCTCCTCGACGCGAACGAACGCGCCGAACGGCACCAGCTTGGTGACCTTGCCCGGGACGATCTGACCGATCGCATGCGTCCGGGCGAAGTGCCGCCACGGGTCTTCCTGGGTGGCCTTCAGCGACAGCGACACGCGTTCGCGGTCCATGTCGACGTCGAGCACCTCGACGGTGACCTCGTCGCCCACCTGGACCACCTCGGACGGATGGTCGATGTGCTTCCAGGACAGCTCGGAGACGTGCACCAGGCCGTCGACCCCGCCGAGGTCGACGAACGCACCGAAGTTGACGATCGAAGACACCACGCCCTTGCGGATGGCGCCCTTCTGCAGCTGGTTGAGGAATTCGCTGCGCACCTCGGACTGGGTCTGCTCCAGCCAGGCGCGGCGGCTCAGCACCACGTTGTTGCGGTTCTTGTCCAGCTCGATGATCTTGGCTTCGATCTCCTTGCCGATGTACGGCTGCAGATCGCGAACGCGACGCATCTCGACCAGCGACGCGGGCAGGAAGCCGCGCAGGCCGATGTCGAGGATCAGGCCGCCCTTGACGACCTCGATGACGGTGCCCTTGACGGCCTCGTCCTTCTCCTTGAGCGCCTCGATGGTGCCCCAGGCGCGCTCGTACTGGGCGCGCTTCTTGGACAGGATCAGGCGACCTTCCTTGTCCTCCTTGGTGAGGACGAGGGCTTCCACCTCATCGCCGACGGACACAACCTCGTTGGGGTCGACGTCGTGCTTGATGGACAGCTCGCGGGAAGGGATGACACCTTCGGTCTTGTAGCCGATATCGAGCAGAACCTCGTCCCGGTCGACCTTGACGATCGTCCCCTCGACGATGTCGCCATCGTTGAAGTATTTGATGGTTTTGTCGATGGCGGCGAGAAAATCCTCGGCCGAGCCGATGTCGTTGACGGCTACTTGCGGCGAGGTGACGGTGGGACTTGGCATGTTGTTGGGTTGCTCCGGACAGGGTCGGTCGTAGGGACAGTGTTCTTTGGTGATGTTCTTGCTGACGTACCCGCAGAATGCGCACAGGTACCTTCAAAGCCTACTCGACTAGGCACACGCTGGACAAACCCGGGTCCGCGCCGGTCGGTGAGCGACCAGTCGGGGTCCTCATGCGGCGCCGGCCGATTACCCTCCTCTGGTGACCTACGCCGTCATGCCGCCGCTGCCCCGACCGATCCGAAAAGTCGGCGCCCCGCTGGCGGTGATCATCACCCTCGGCACACTGGCCGGTTTGATCTTGATCCTGCTCACGGCGGTGAATCCGGCGGGAACGGCCCTCGGCTTCGTGCTGTCCACGATCGCGATGAGCCTGGTGCTGCTGTGCTACCTGTGGCTGGACCGCTGGGAGCCCGAGCCGCCGCGACTGCTGGTGCTGGCGTTCCTGTGGGGAGCCTCGATCGCCATCGTCGTCTCGGTGCTGCTGGAGGCCTACATCGAGTCCGCGATCAACCCCGGGCAGACGGCGACCAGCTTCGTCACGGTCGCCGTCGTCGCACCGGTGGTCGAGGAGGCGGCCAAGGGCATGTTTCTGCTGATCATGATGACCGGTCGGCGTCGCAACGAGCTGAACTCGCTCACCGACTGCCTGGTGTACGCGGGTGTGGTGGCGGTGGGCTTCGCGTGGCTGGAGGACATCTTCTACATCGCCGACGGCGAGACGCTCGCCAGCTCACTGGTCACCGCCGCAATGCGGCTGATCATGGGCCCGTTCGCCCATCCGCTGTTCACCACGTTCACCGGCGTCGGGGTGTATTTCGCCCTCCAGCAGCGCAACACCCTCGCCAAGGTGGGCTACGTCGTGCTCGGCTACCTCGCGGCGGTGGTCATGCACGGTTTGTGGAACGGTTCGGCGCTGGTCGGCGTGCAGGCCTACTTCGGGGTGTATGTCGCATGGATGATGCCGATCTTCGGCCTGGCAATCGCCCTGGCGGTGGGCAGCAGGCGGCGCGAACAACGCATCGTCGCCGAGAAACTGCCCGGGATGGTCGCCGCCGGTCTGGTCACTCCCCAGGAGGCCGGCTGGCTGGGCTCGATCGGCACCCGCAAGCGGGCGGTGGCCGCCGTGCGTCAGTCCGGCGGGCGGGCCGCCGGCGTTGCGGTCCAGAAGTTCGCGGCCCAGGTGATCGAGTTGGCCTTCGTGCGCGACCGCATCGACCGCGGTTTCGGCGACGAGCGGGTGTTCGCGCTGCAGACCGAGGAGGCCTACGGCGTGCACGCGGCGCGCGCGGCGGCGTTCCCCTCGCTGCAGTGGCTGGCCGGCTACCGGCCGCCCCCGCCCGGCTGACCAGGCCCGGCGCGGCCGCTACCGCCAATGCTCGTCGAGCAGGGTCGACCACGCGTGGCTGAGTTGCTTCCACTCGTCTTCGCATCCCTCGGCGCGCTCCTCGGGCAGCTGACCGCTGCCGACCATGTCGGCGTTCGCGGTGGGATCCGAACCGTAGACCCAGCACTCCAGGTTGTAGACGCGTTGCTCGTCCAGGGAGTGGACGTCGGCCATGTCGGCCGCGCTCAGTTCCTTGCGTGCCGCTGCGGACGCGGCGAACGCCCGCGCGAAGTTCTTGACCGCCTGTACTGCTTCCACGTCGGCTTTGCCGCTGTCGCCCGGTGTCAGCAGGATGTACGCGGCAAGCTGATCGGCGACATCCTCCTCGCGGCCGGTGACCGGAAGGTCGTACAGGGTGATCGCCATGTGGCCGGTCTCGTGGTAGAACGTTGCGTCTTCGGAGCCGATCGCCGACGCGACCGGATCGCGGTCGCCGGCTTGGGTGAAGATCCGCTGGCCGAGTTCGGCGTCCTCGTAGCAGATGGTGATCTTCTTGTCGCTGGGGCTCCAGAAGGCGTTGGCCTGATCGCATTGCGACCCGTGCAGCGGAATGTCGATCGGCAGCTTCAGCGTCTGGTTGATGTCGGCAGCCAGGTCTTCCAACACGCCGTTGTCCTGCAGCAGCTTCTTTCCGCTGATCGCTTCAGGGCTGCTGGCCTCGTCATAGGTGACGATCATCTTCCCGCCGGGGCCCGTGACGGGAGCACCGCCGAAATTTTGCTCGGCCGAGGTGTTGGCGGCAGCTGAGGAGGCCGGCGGTCCGGACTCGTCGGCGTTCTCCCTGGTTGCACCGCCGCACCCGACGACGATCAACCCGGACGCCACTACAGGGAGTATTCGAGTACGCATGGCCGCAACCCTTCGCCGACCCCGAAGGTGACATCATCGCAAACTCCGAGGCCGGGCGAGGTGGCTTGGCCTAGTGCGCCGCGCTATCCCAGCTGCGGCCGAACCCAACACTGACCTCGAGCGGCACATCGAGCGGGTAGGCGTTGCCCATCTGCTCGCGCACCAGCGCCTCGAGCGCGTCCCGCTCACCCGGCGCCACCTCGAACAAAAGCTCGTCGTGCACCTGCAGCAGCATCCGCGACGCCAGGCCCGCCTCCTGCAGCGCGGTGTCGACGTTGATCATCGCGACCTTGATGATGTCCGCCGCGCTGCCCTGGATCGGCGCGTTGAGCGCCGCCCGCTCGGCGGCCTCGCGGACCTGCCGGTTGCTGCTGTCGAGTTCGGGTAGGTAGCGGCGGCGGCCCAGCACCGTCGAGGTGTAGCCGTCCTTGCGGGCCTGGTCGACCACGCCCTCCAGGTAGTCGCGCACGCCGCCGAATCGGGAGAAGTACTGTTCCATCTGGACCTTGGCCTCTTCGGTGGAGATCTTCAACTGTGCGGCCAGGCCGTAGGCGCTCAACCCGTAGGCCAGCCCGTACGACATCGCCTTGACCCGTCGCCGCAGTTCCGCGTTGACCTCATCGATGGGGACGCCGAACGCCCGCGACGCCACGAACGAATGCAGATCCTCCCCGGTGCGGAACGCTTCGATGAGCCCGTCGTCCTTGGACAGGTGCGCCATGATCCGCATCTCGATCTGGCTGTAGTCGGCGGTCATCAGTTCGGCAAACGCGGTCCCCCGGCCGGAGCCCACCACGAAGGCGTCCCTGATCCGCCGGCCCGCGTCGGTGCGGATCGGGATGTTCTGCAGGTTCGGCTCGGTGGAGGACAGCCGGCCGGTGGCCGCGATCGTCTGGTTGAAGGTGGTGTGGATCCGCCCATCCGAACCGACCGCCGCCAGCAGCCCGTCGACGGTGACCTTGAGCCGGGTGGCGTCCCGGTGGGCCAGCAGGTGTTGCAGGAACGGGTGACCGGTCTTGTCGAACAGGGATTGCAGGGCGTCGGCGTCGGTGGTGTAGCCGGTCTTGGTGCGCTTCGTCTTCGGCATCTCCAGCTCGTCGAACAGCACCACCTGTAACTGCTTGGGCGACCCGAGGTTGATCTGCTTGCCGATCACGGCGTAGGCGGCCTCGGCGGCGTCGCGGATCTGGTCGGCGAACTCGCTCTGCAACTCGGTGAGCCGGGCCAGGTCGACCGCGATACCGGCCGTCTCCATCTTGGCCAGCGCGCGCTGCACCGGCAGTTCCATGTTGGTCAGCAGCGCCGAGGAGTCGATCCGCGCGAGTTCCTCGTCGAGGGCGGCGGCCAGGTCCACCACTGCGCTGGCCCGCAGGATCAGCGTCTGCACCGCCTGGTCGTCGGCGCCCTCGGTGTCATCGAGCAGTGAAAGTTGTTGCTGTTCTGGGGTATCCGCACGCAGTTCGCGACGCAGATAGCGCAGCGAGAGGTCGTCGAGGGCGAAGCTGCGTTGCCCGGGGCGCACCAGATACGCGGCTAGCGCGGTGTCGGAGGTGACGCCGCGCAACGTCCAGCCGCGGCCCTCGAGGTCGTGCATCGCCAGCTTGGCCTCGTGCAGCGCCTTGGGCCGCTCGGGATCGGCCAGCCACGCGGCCAGCGCCGCCTCGTCCGCCGGGGTCAGGGTGGCGGTGTCGAGGTAGCGCCCGTCACCGTCGGCGGCGACGATCGCCAGCGCGGTCGCGTCCGCGTCGAACGCCAGGTGGGTGCCCACGACCGCCAGCCCGAACCGCTCCCCGGCGCCATGCTTCGACAGCCAGGACGCCAGCTCACCGGCTTCCAGCGCCCCGCCCCGGACGTCGAAGCCCTGATCCACCTCGGGGTCGGCCGACGCCAACGTGTCGAACAACCGGTCCCGCAGCACCCGGAATTCCAGGTCGTCGAAGAGCCGGTGGATATGGTCACGGTCCCACGGCTGCATCCGCAGGGTGTCCGGGGTCTGGGCCAGCGGCACATCCTTCACGAGCTCGGTGAGGTCGCGGTTGAGCACCACCGAGGACAGGTTCTCGCGCAGCGCGTCGCCGACCTTGCCCTTGACCGCCTCGACGTTGTCGACCAGCGCCTGCAGCGAACCGAATTCGGCGATCCACTTGGTGGCGGTCTTCTCCCCCACCCCGGGAATGCCGGGCAGATTGTCGCTCGGGTCGCCCCGCAGCGCCGCGAAGTCCGGGTACTGCGCGGGCGTCAGTCCGTACTTCTCCAGAACGGCGTCCGGGGTGAACCGGGTCAGCTCGCTGACACCCTTGCGGGGGTAGAGCACGGTGACGTCGGGACTGACCAGTTGCAGGGCGTCGCGGTCGCCGGTGACCACCAGCACCCGGTAGCCGGCTTGCTCCCCCTGGGTCGCGAGGGTCGCGATGAGGTCGTCGGCCTCGTAGCCGGGCTCGGCCAGCACGGTGATGCCCAGGGCGTTGAGCACCTCTTTGGTGATGTCGATCTGGCCGCGGAATTCGTCGGGGGTGGCCGACCGGCCGGCCTTGTACTCCGGGTACTTGTCGACCCGGAAGGTCTGCCGGGACACGTCGAAGGCGGCGGCGATGTGGCTCGGCGACTCGTCGCGCAGCAGGTTGATCAGCATCGCCGTGAAGCCGTAGACCGCGTTGGTCGTCAGACCGTTCTTGGTCTTGAAGTTCTCGGCGGGCAGCGCGTAGAACGCCCGGTACGCCAGCGAGTTGCCGTCCAGCAGCATCAGTGTTTGTTTGTCGTCGGATCCGCTCGCCGTCACGGGCCTAACTCTATGCACCCCTGCCGACGGAAATCGTCAGTAGCCGAGCAGCTTGCGGAACCGCTGGCCCACGGCCATCGACTGCCCCATCCGCTGCACCCAGCCGTCCAGGGCGGCCTTGGTGCCGGCCGGGTCCCACCCCCGTTCCCGCGCGAGCGCGATCATGCCGGCCTCGTCGGTGACGCCCCGGTCCCGCGCGGCGCGGGCGAGGTCGGCGTAGTCCTCCAGCGAAACACCGTTGATGGGCGCCCAGATCGGGTCGTCCGAAGCGACGGCGCGATTGGACGGGCCGCCCAGCACGGCGGGGTCGAAGGCGGTGTTCTTGATCTTGTCGAAGATTCCCATGGGCCCAGTCCACCGCCTCCCGACGGCTACCGATCCCAACTTCCCACTGAGCTGGAACACGTTTCAGTTCGGGTGTTGCGATCGCATACGATGACCCGGTGTCAGCATCCATTCAGCCCGCCATCGACGGCTGGTTCGCCACCGACGGATCCGGGGCGCCGTACCTGATCGGCGGCAAGTGCCATCAGTGCGGAACGTATGTCTTTCCGCCGCGGGCCAACAACTGCCCGAACCCGGCCTGCGACAGCGACGAGTTGGCGCAGGTTCCGCTGTCCCGGCGGGGCACGCTGTGGAGCTACACCGAGAACCGCTACGCACCACCGCCGCCGTATCCGGCTCCGGACCCGTTCGGGCCGTTCGCGGTGGCCGCGGTCCAGCTGGCCGATGAGGGCATCATCGTGCTGGGCAAGGTCGTCGAGGGCACCCTGGCCGCCGATCTGAAGATCGGCATGGAGATGGAATTGGCCACCATGACGCTCTATGTCGACGACGACGGGGTGCAGCGCACCGTCTACGCCTGGGAGATTGCGAAATGAGTTCTGGGACTCCGGCACCGGTGTACATCCTCGGTGCCGGCATGCACCCGTGGGGCAAGTGGGGCCGCGACTTCACCGAGTACGGGGTGGTGGCCGCCCGTGCCGCACTGCGCGACGCCGGCCTGGACTGGCGCCAGATCCAGCTGGTGGCCGGCGCCGACACCATCCGCAACGGCTATCCCGGCTTCGTCGCGGGCGCGACCTTCGCCCAGAAACTCGGCTGGACGGGCATCCCGGTGTCCTCCAGCTACGCGGCCTGCGCCTCGGGGTCGCAGGCGCTGCAGTCGGCGCGCGCCCAGATCATGGCCGGTTTGTGCGACGTCGCCCTGGTGATCGGGGCCGACACCACGCCCAAGGGTTTCTTCGCGCCGGTCGGCGGGGAACGCCGCAACGACCCGGACTGGCAGCGGTTCCACCTGATCGGGGCCACCAACACCGTCTACTTCGCGCTGCTGGCCCGCCGCCGGATGGACCTCTACGGCGCCACCGTCGAGGACTTCGCCGCGGTGAAGGTGAAGAACTCCCAGCACGGCCTCGGCAACCCGAATGCCCGGTACCGCAAGGAGACCTCGGTTGAGGACGTGCTGGCCAGCCCGGTGGTCTCCGATCCGCTGCGGCTGCTCGACATCTGCGCGACCTCCGACGGTGCCGCAGCGGTGATCGTCGCGTCGAAGGCGTTCACCGAGAGACACCTCGGCAGCACCGCGGGCGTGCCGTCGGTGCGGGCCATCTCCACGGTCACGCCGAACTACCCGCAGCATCTGCCCGAATTGCCGGACATCGCAACAGATTCCACCGCCGTTACACCGGCACCGGAGCGGGTCTTCAAGGACCACATCCTCGACGCCGCCTACGCCGAGGCCGGCATCGGACCCGAGGATCTCAGTGTGGCCGAGGTCTACGATCTGTCCACCGCACTGGAACTCGACTGGTACGAGCACCTCGGCCTGTGCCCCAAGGGCGAGGCCGAGCAGCTGCTGCGTTCCGGCGCCACCGCCATCGGCGGGCGCATCCCGGTCAACCCGTCCGGCGGGTTGGCCAGCTTCGGCGAGGCCATCCCCGCCCAAGCGATCGCGCAGGTCTGCGAACTCACCTGGCAACTCAAGGGCCAGGCCACCGGCCGCCAGGTCGAGGGCGCCACTGTGGGCATCACCGCCAACCAGGGCCTGTTCGGTCACGGCTCCTCGGTGATCGTCGCCCGCTAGGTCCCCAACGAACGTCGATTAGATGTCGCGAGGACCGATGGAAGACCGCAACAACTCGACTCTCGAGCAGGTGCTGGCCGTCACGGTGAAGCCGGGCAGCCGCAAAGGTCCGCTAGTCGAAACCGGCGATGACGGTGCACTGACCATCTATGTGCCGGAGCGCGCGATCGAGGGCAAGGCCACCGCGGCGGCCGCCCGGCTGCTTGCCGCGCATCTGGGCGTTCCCCGGAGCAGGGTCGAACTGGTTTCGGGCGCGACGTCGCGCGTCAAGCGCTTCCGCATCGGCTAAGCGAGCTCTCGGCTGGAGTGGCAGCTAACTCTCGTGCTTGTGTGGCAGCATCGACGACGTGGCCGATCGGCGCTGGTTCGAGCTCTTCTACGACCTGGTGTTCGTCGCGGCCCTCGTGAACGGGTGTCACCTGTTCCAGCACGAGCCCACGATCCTCCTCGGCGCATGGCTGGGCGCGACCCTCGTCGTCATGCTCGTCCTCTGGATTCTCACTGCCTTGCATGCCAACCTCTACCGAACCGACAACTGGCTGAGAAGGACGTTGGTTCTCATCCAGATGTTCAGCGTTGCTATTGCGATTCTCGCCATCGGTAGGAGTACGGAAAGTCTGTCCGACAAAATCGGATTCCTCGCGCTCGGTATCGCCTTTCTCTCGATAGCGCTGATGTACGCGGCGTCGGATCGCGCCCACTACCGTGGCGAAGCACGCCTCGTGACGTGGTCCAGCGGCCTTGCCGGCGTCATCCTCATTGCGGGCGCTCCATTTGCGCATCCGGGAGCCTGGATCGCGGGACCCGTCTTCGCCGTGGGCGCCGTGGTCGGCTGCCTCCCGGTGTACTGGACGCTACTTGGGCGCTTGGTCGACAAGCGTCTCGACGTGGAGCGCTTCTCCGAACGGCTCGGCGAACTTCTCGTCATCGTCTTGGGGGAGTCATTCGTCGAGGTGGTGATCCGCCTCGACGGGTTCGCCAGCATCCCGAACTTCCCGGTGCTTGCAACGTCCTTCCTGATCACATTCGCAACCTGGTTCTGCTACTTCACCTTCATCAACCCCCGGCAGCTACCCCGAACCGCCGGACCACTTCGGCTCTGGTTCTCCGCGTATTTCCTGCTGATCTTCGGCTTGATGGCGGTCGCCACCCGGGCCGGACTGCTGGTTGTCGAGCCGTGGCGCGAAACGCTTACCACCCTGCCGTGGATCTGGACGGTGATCCCGTTCGTCTACATCACGGTCGCACTGGCCGCCCTGTATCGGATTTCGCGGAGATACCCGCTACTGCACCGATGATCTCGTCCCTGGGATCCTGCACCGACCGTTACGCCACGCCGAGGTAGGCGGCCCGAATGCTGTCGTCGGCCAACAACTCTCGGGCCGGTCCGCTGCGCGTCACCGAACCGGTCTCCAGGATGTAGGCCCGGTCGGATCGGCTCAGCGCCTGTTGGGCGTTCTGTTCGACGAGCAGCACCGTGGTGCCCTGGGCGTTGATCTCCGAGATGATCCTGAAGATCTGGGAGATCACCATGGGCGCGAGGCCCATCGACGGCTCGTCGAGCAGCAGCACCCGCGGACGGGCCATCAACGCCCGGCCGATGGCGAGCATCTGCTGTTCACCGCCGGACAGCGTTCCCCCCACCTGGGAGCGCCGCTCGGCCAGCCGCGGGAAGGCTGCGAACACCCAGTCCAGGCGTTCCCGGCGTTCGGCGCTGGACGCGAATTTGCGTCCGTAGCAGCCCATTTCGAGGTTCTCGGTGACGCTCATCCCCGGGAATACGCCCCGCCCCTCGGGTGCCTGGATCAGACCGTCGATGACGCGTTGGTGCGCCTTGACGCGGGTGATGTCCCGGCCCTCGAACCACACCGAACCCGACGACAGCGGCCGCAACCCCGAGATCGCGCGCATCATCGTCGTCTTGCCGGCGCCGTTGGAGCCGAGCAGTGTCACCAGCTCGCCCTGCCGCACCACCAGCGAAACGCCGTGCAGTGCCTCGATCCTGCCGTAGTGCACCACGATGTCACGGACCTCGAGCAGCGGTGTGCCGGTCTCAGAGTTCGTCATCGGGCACTCCCAGGTAGGCCGCGATCACGGCGGGGTCCTCGCGGATGTCGGCGGGCAGTCCGTCGGCGATCTTGCGACCGAACTCCAGCACCACGATCCGGTCGGTCACCCCCATCACCAGTCGCATGTCGTGTTCGATCAGCAGTACGGTGTAGCCGTCGTCGCGGATCGCCCGGATCAACTCGATCAGGGCCGCCTTCTCGCTGGGGTTGAAGCCGGCGGCGGGCTCGTCGAGGCACAGCAGCTTGGGTTCGGTGGCCAGGGCCCGGGCGATCTCCAGCCGGCGCTGATCGCCGTAGGGCAGGTTCTTCGCCTTCTCCTCCGCACGGTGCGCAATGCCGACGAACTGCAGCAGCGCCGCGGCCTTTTCGATGGCCGAATGCTCCTCGCGGCGGTGACGCGGGCTGCGGATCAGCGCCCCTGGCACCGAGGTGCGGTGCCGGGCGTCGGTGCCGACGATGACGTTCTCCAGGGCGGTCATCTCGCCCCACAGCCGGATGTTCTGGAAGGTGCGCGCGATACCGCGGCGGGTGATCTGGTGGCGTTTGATGCGGCCCAGCGGCGCCCCGTCGAAGGTGACCGAGCCCGAGCTGGGCTTGTACACCCCGGTGATCGCGTTGAAGCAGGTGGTCTTGCCGGCGCCGTTGGGGCCGATCAACCCGAGGATCTCGCCACGCTTGATGGCGAAGCTGACGGCGTCCAGCGCGGTGAGGCCGCCGAACTTGACGGTGAGATCGTGGGTCTCGAGCAGACTTTCACCCTCGGCGACACTGACGTCGCGGTGCAGGGCGGCCATCCCCTCGTCGATCATGGGTTCGGTCATGCTGCCGCCTTGCTCTCGTCGGCCGCGCCCAACAACTTGCGCGCGGACTTCCCGTAGGCCAGCAGTTGCTGACGCACCGGGAACAGGCCCTGCGGGCGGAAGATCATCAACACCACCAGCGCCAGGCCGAAGAACAGGTATTTCAGATCGCCGAGGTTGACGCCGAGGAAGTGCACGCCGAGCAGCCGGTTGGGCAGATACACGATGACGAACGCACCGAAGATGACGCCGAGCTTATTTCCCTGCCCGCCGAGGACCACCGCGCACAGGAACAGCATCGAGTTGATGATGTTGAACGTCGGCGGCGCGACGTACTGCACCTGCCCGGCGTACATGGCGCCGGACAGCCCGCCGATGGCGGCACCGATCACGAACGCCCACAGCTTGAAGCGGAAGGTGTTGACGCCCATAACCTCCGCGGCATCCTCGTCCTCCCGGATCGCGACCCACGCGCGGCCGACACGGCTGCGTTCGAGGTTCCCGACCAGCAGCAGGATGACCACCATCAGGATCAGACCGAGCCAGAACCACCAGGTGCCGTAGTTGGCGTGCCCGCCGGAGTTTCCGCTGGAGAACACTCCTTCCGGCAGTCTGTCCGTCTGGCCCACCCGCGGGTAAGCCACCTCGTTGAGACCACGCGAGCCGTTCGTCACATCGGACAGGTTGTCCGCCAGCAGCCGGATGATCTCGCCGAATCCCAGCGTGACGATGGCCAGGTAGTCCCCGCGCAGTCGCAGCGTGGGAATGCCCAGGATCAACCCGGCCATGGCAGTCACCGCCATGGCCAGCGGCACACACGCCAGCCAGGCCCACTTCTCGTGCAGGAATCCGTTGGGCGCCATCCGGTTCCACGGGCTGTCCGGACTGGTGAGCAGCGCCACGGTGTAGGCGCCGACCGCATAGAAACCCACGTACCCGAGGTCGAGTAGACCCGCCTGGCCCACCACGACGTTGAGGCCGATCGCGATGATCGCCACCATCGCGAACTGGGCCATGGTGCCGCCGAAGCTGATTCCCGGTGTGTTGAAGAACGGTGGCGGAAACAGCGGCGTCAGGGCGAGCAGGCCGAATCCGAGCACACCGAATACCCACTTCTGCACCCGGCTCAGGCCCGACCACCACCGGCGCAGCCCGTCACCGGGGGCCAGCAGGCGGCTGCCGCGGCTCCCCCGCCCGGGATCGGTGTCCGTCATGCCCTGGCCTTTCCTAGGCTTTCGCCGAGTATCCCGGTGGGCCGGATCAGCAGCACCAGGACCAACAGGACGAAGGCGACGACGTCACGCCACTGAGTCCCGAACACCGCCTGCCCGTAGTTCTCCATGATGCCGAGGATCAGGCCGCCCAACAGTGCGCCGCGCAGGTTGCCGATGCCGCCCAGCACCGCGGCCGAGAAGGCCTTGATGCCGAGCAGGAAGCCGCCGGAGTAGATGATCCCCTGCGGCACCTTCAGGGTGTACAGCAGCGCGGCGGCACCGGCCAGCATGCCGCCGATGAGGAACGTCATCATGATGATCCGCTCCCGCGACACACCCATCAGCGTCGCGGTGACCGGGTCCTGCGCCACCGCCCGGATACCACGCCCGAATTTGGTTCGGTTGATGGCGATGTCGGTGAGGACGGCGAGCACCAGGGCGGCCGCCACGATGACGAGGGTGACGTTGGAGACGGTGGCACTGAAGATGTGGAACTGGGTCTTGGGCTGCACCAGCACGATCGGCTGCTGGGCGTTGCTGCCGCCGTAGCCCTTGATGATCTGCGGCAGGATGAAATGCACGAACTCCTGCAGCACGAACGACATACCGATCGCGGTGATGAGGAACGTCAACGGCCGCGCGTTGCGCCGGCGCAGGGGACGGTAGGCCACCGCCTCCAGGCCGATGGCGGCGCTTCCGGAGACCAGCATCGCGAACAGCATGGCGATCCCGAGGTACAGCACCGTGAGTAGAACTCCCTTGTTGTAGGCGTTTCCACTCGGGGTGAAGCCCAGGATGATGTCGAGGCAGAAGTAGGCGCCGAACATTCCGAGCATGAAGATCTCGGAGTGCGCGAAGTTGATCAACCGCAGCACCCCGAACACCAGGGTGTAGCCGACCGCCACGAGGGCGTAGATCGCGCCCCAGGACAATCCGTCGATGGTGAACTGCCAGAAGCCATCTCGCAGGTTGTCGATGTTGAAACCGATGTCCCCGGCGAGACAGGCGTACTGGCCGACGCACTCGTGGATCATCCTTGGGGCGGTCTCCTCGTGAACTTCCTCAACGAGAACGCGCCCGAGCCCTCGGGTCCCGGGCGCGCCTCGCGAAGTGACTACTGGACCTTGTAGATCCAGATCAGGGTGGTGGTGAGCTCACCCTTGTCGGTCCACTGATACTTGCGGGCCACGCCCTGGCCGTCGTACTTCTTGACGTAATCCAGCAGTGCGGGCCGGGTGACGGCGCCCGAGTCGATGCCCTTGAGCAGGATGGTGCCCAGGTCATATCCCTCGGTGCTGTAGGTGCCCGGGGGCTGGCTGAACTTCTTGGTGTACTCGTCGGCGAAGCTGCCGGTGGCCGGACCGCACGGGCACGACAGGATGGCGTCCTTCGACGCCTGGCCCGCCTGCTTGACGAACTCCGGATCCTTGGCGCCGTCGGCGCTGACGAACTTGCCGGTGTAGCCGCCGTCCCGCAACTGCTGGACGAACGGTGCCGCCTCGGAGTAATAGCCGCTGTAGAACACCGAGTCCGGCGACTGGCCCTTGATCTGGGTCACCGCGGCGGAGAAGTCCTTGTCGCCCTTCTTGACCGAGATGTTGCAGTCCGACACGGCCACCGGGCCCAGCGTCTCGCGAACGGCCTGCGCCAGGCCGGTGCCGTAGTCGGTGCTGTCGTCGACGACGCACACCTTCTTGTCACCGATGGTGTTCTTCAGGTAGTTGGCGACCGAGGGTCCCTGGACACCGTCGTTGGCCAGGCCGCGGAAGAACGTCTTCCAACCCTGTTCGGAGAGCGTGACATTGGTGGCCGACGCGGTGGCGGCGACGAGGCCGGCCTGGTCGAACACCGATCCGGTGGCCTTGGTCTCGCCGGAGAACGCCGGGCCGACCAGTCCGATGGTGAAGGCGTCGTCGACGATCTGCGGCGCGATGGCGGTCGCCTTCTGCGGATCGCCTTCGGTGTCGAAGGTCTTCAGCTGGACCTGGCAACCGGGATTGGCCGCGTTGTGCTTGTCGACGGCGAGCTGCACGCCGTTCTTGATGTTGATGCCGAGCGCGGCGTCGGGGCCGTTGAGGGCGCCCGCCATCGCGATCGAGACCGGCGGGCAGGCGGCCTTGCCGTCACCCGCCGGGTCGGCGGGGGTGGTGCCCGCCTCCGGCTTGACCTCCGCGCCGTTCTGGTCGATCTGAACCTGCTCGACGATCTTGAGATCACTCTGCGACGAGTTCTCGTTCGGCTTGGATTGGTTGCAGCCGGCAATGCCCAGCACCGCCAGCACTGCCGAACTGGCAGCAATTGCACTCCGCGTCGCGCGACCGCGCACGTTTCACCTCCGGGTCGGTGGGTCTTTTGGGATCGACGGAATCAGCCCTGAGCCGGACCCGACCGTCGACACCTCGCTAGAACATAGCCAACCCACAGCCGCAGCGCGTGATCTTGGCGCACCGTGGGCCCGCCACGGCGCCGCGATCGCCCCAAACCGGCCGCTCAGACGGGTCAACCACGCACGGTCGGGCAATCCGGAAACCCAGAGTTAACACCCGATCGGTCGGCTCAGTTGGGCGGCCCGGCCTCGGCGGGGCTGTCCAGCGTCTCGAGAACCACCTCGGCCACCCGCTTCATGGTGGTACGGCGGTCCATCGCCGCCCGCTGGATCCACTTGAAGGCCTCGGGCTCGGTCATGCCCTGCTTCGCCTGCAGCAGGCCCTTGGCCCGTTCGACCAGCTTGCGGGTCTCCAACCGATCGGAGAGGTCGGCGACCTCCCGCTCGAGCTCGGTCATCTCGCTGAAGCGGCTGACCGCGACCTCGATTGCCGGGATCAGGTCGCTGATGGAGAAGGGTTTCACCAGGTAGGCCATCGCGCCGGCGTCCCGGGCGCGCTCGACCAGCTCACGCTGGCTGAAGGCGGTCAGCACCACGATCGGGGCGATCCGTTTGGCGGCGATCTCCGATGCGGCGTCGATGCCGTCGCGCCGGGGCATCTTGACGTCCATGATGACCAGGTCCGGGCGCAACTGCTCGGCGAGTTCGACGGCCTCCTGCCCGTCGCCGGCCTCGCCGACCACCTGATAGCCCTCGTCGCGCAGCATCTCGGCCAGGTCCATCCGGATCAGCGCCTCGTCTTCGGCGATCAGAACCCGGCGAGCGGCGCGGCCTTCGGCGTCGGTGGTTGCTCCGGTCATGCGGCCATTGTCCCGTGGTTGGCCGCAATCAGCGACCGCGGGGCGGACAACCACACCACCGCAGCGGCTCGCCCGGCCGATCCATTAGGGTGGGACACCGCATCAGGCGGCTCGCCCTCGTATCCCAACTGGCAGAGGAAACGGATTCAAAACCCGTGCAGTGTGAGTTCGAATCTCACCGAGGGCACCACATCCGGGGCATCCCCGTCTTCAGCCGTTAGGGCAATTCGTGGTGGGCAGGAACAGCGACCAGCACCACCCAGGCGGTAGCGGCGGCGTCAGGTTGGGCGGCGGCGGAGGCGGCGCGGGCGGCGCATCGCCCTCGAAGATGTTCGAGGCCACATTCCCCTGGCCGCTGTAGACGTACCAGTAGGTGTGGCACACGCTGTTGTCCCAGACGACCGGGTTGACCTTGAGGTTCCCCGTCTGGACCGGTGGATCCCCAGGGCACCAACGGCATGGCCCCTCGGGACTGTCGGGCGGACACCCGGGCCAACTGTTTCCCGGCTGGGCCTGGGCGCTCACGGCCGGCAGGACTGATCCGGCAAGGGCAACGCTCACCGCCAGGAATGCCCCTGCAGCGCTCCGTTTGCCACTGCGACTGGTGTTCATGGCGCCGTTCCTCCACGAATTGGCCGACCCTAACCGTAAGTCGTAGGTATTGACGTCGTCGTTACTTTGGGTGACTCGATGTCCCCGCCGCCACCTGCTGCCGCTTCGGGTGCTTGAGCGCCATCGCCCGTTTCTCCACGACGAACCAGCTGGCCGCGGCCAGTGGGATGGTGCACAGCGCCGCCACGAGGAAGAACACGGTCGGATGCAAACTGACGAGCCCCAACGTCGCGAGAAGCTGCTGCACCGGGAACGCGTAGATGTACATGCCGTACGAGATGTCGTTGCGCAACGGGAAGCGACGTACCAACGCACCGGACACGATGATCGCGTACGCCAGCGGCAACGCGGCGATCAGCCGATAGTTCTGGGCGAAGCCCGAAGCGATCACGATGACACCGCAGAGGGCGACCAGCGACCAATGGGCCGGGATGGCGTCGCGGTACTGATGGATCAGCGCACCGGCGAGGAAGACGACCGCGAACCGGGCCAGCATCTGCGGGATGCTCTGCTGGGCCATCGTCGGGTAGGAGACGTAGGCCGACCACACCGCCGAAGCGACGAAGAGGGTGGGCAGCACCCACTGCCTCTTCAGCAACCCCAGCACGCCGAGCACGCAAACCGCGATGTAGCAGAGCAGTTCGAACACCAATGTCCACAACGAGCCGTTCCAGACGCCCGGCCAGGGGATGTCCTTCGGTGTTCCGTTGATGCCGGCGTAGAAGACGTTCAGCAGCCCGTTGTTCACCACGTAGGCGAACTCGGCCGACAGCGGAAGTGACGAGTGCTTCACCGCCGCCGCGATGGGGGCTATGACGAATGCCGTCACCGCCACGCACACCCAAAGGCCCGGGAAAATTCGCAGGAACCGCGCCCTCCAGTACTCCCCCAGGTGCGGGCGACGCATCCAGCTGGCGGTGATCAGGAAGCCGGAAACGGTGAAAAACCCGTCCACCCAGAGCTCACTGAGCAACCGCACCGCGGGCTGAAAATCGATGGTGTTCCCGGTTAGGGGAAACGAGTGCCAGAAGATCACGCCGGTGGCGAGGATCAGCCGCCAAAGGTTCAGCGCGTTGTGGCGCGGGTCGAATGCCTGTCCCAGCTTCACGATTCCGCCGGCCCCGCGTTCGAGCTACCGTTCGGTGCGAGGGCTACCTGATGCACTCGTTGCCAACGACCTCCTTGCACACCGCCCCTGGGGGCGCCGGGTGGATCGTCGGCGAGAACGAATTGTTGCCGCCCGGGCTCACCGCCTTCTCCGTCGGCGATGGCGCGGGAGCGCTGGACGATGTGGGCGTGGTGGTCGTGGTCGGCGATTCCTTGGCGTTGGAACCACAGCCCGCGGTCAGCGCCCCCATCCCGACGATCGCAGCCCCGCCCGCGATAAGGGCGATCTGGCGCGTCAACCGACCTGACTTCATGACATGTCCCCATCCGTTGCATTGAAAGCTGAGCCGAGCCTACCAGCGAACATCGGTGCGTCCCTCATCGCGGAAAGATGGGTCGCCGACGGCCGAGCGCGCTTCGTCGGCGTCGACGAACAGATTGCCCGAGGTCACGAGTTCGGCAGGGCACGATCGGCTCGCAGGCTCTAACGCCACCTGTCGGCGATCCCCGCGAACGGTTAGGCTGCCGACGTGGGGACGAAGCGGAAATGCGCTGGTCCGGCGTCACCAGAGGACTGCGAAAAGATGCAGCGCCGGGCGCCGGCCCGCAACCAGCACTGGGCCGAATCGGTCACGCGCCGGCAGCGGGTGCTGAACATCGCCACCTGGATCGCCGCCGTCGTCACGCTGTTCTTCGGGATCATGCAGATCGTCACGGGTCCGAAGATCCTCGCCCTCGGTCTGGTCAACGTCGGTACCGCGATCGCATTCATGTTGATCCCGCTGCTGCACCGCTTCGGCGACGTCATCGCGTCGCTGACGTTCGTCACGGTGGCCTTCGCGTCGCTGACCTACGTCGGCTGGCACATCGGGACGGACTCCGGCCTGCAGTTCTACTACATCGTCTCGGCGTCCCTGGCCGTGCTGGTACTCGGGGTCGAGCACCTCGTGATGGCATCGGTCGTGGTGGCGATCGGTGCCGGACTGACCATCGCGTCCCAGTTCGTGGTGCCGGGCGACACCGGAATACAGCCCCGCTGGGCGGTGGAGTTCGGCTTCGTCCTGACGACGATCTCGGCCTGCGTAATGATCTTCGCCACGGTGTACTACGCGATGCGGGAAGTGTCGCGGGCGGAGGCGGCGATGGAGGTCGAATACGGCCGCTCCGAAGCGTTGCTGGCCAACATCCTGCCGGCGACCATCGCGGCCCGGCTCAAGGATCCGGCGCACGGCGTGATCGCCGACCGGTACGAGGACGCGTCGATCCTGTTCGCCGACATCGCCGGCTTCACCGAACGGGCCAGCCACATGCCGCCGGCGGAACTAGTCCGCTTCCTCGACCGCCTCTATACGACCTTCGACCGGCTGGTGGACAAGCACGGCCTGGAGAAGATCAAGACCACCGGCGACTCCTACATGGTGGTCAGCGGCGTTCCCCAGCCGCGGGCTGATCACGTCGAAGCGCTGGCCGCCTTGGCGCTCGACATCTCCCGCGCGGTCGGTGACCTGCGCGACCCCACCGGCCGTCCGGTTCCGCTCCGGATCGGTATGGCCTCCGGACCGGTGGTTGCCGGCGTCGTCGGCGCGCGCCGGTTCTTCTACGACGTGTGGGGCGACGCGGTCAACGTCGCCTCCCGGATGGAGTCCACCGACCCGGAGGGACGCATTCAGGTACCGCAGGATGTCTACGAACGCCTCCGGGATCGCTTCGAACTCGAGGAGCGCGGCGACGTCGAGATCAAGGGCAAGGGCGTGATGCACACCTGGTATCTGGTCGGCCGTAAGCCGTTGCCCGACACGGTCGTCGACATTCCGGCCGGGCGGGAAAGCGGGCGGGTCGAGACGCCGACCGGCTGACGCCCCGATTCCGCGAGCCCGCGGACTCACATCACCTTGGACAGAAACGCCTTGGTGCGGTCGTGTTGCGGATTGCTCAACACCTCGCGGGGGTCTCCACTTTCGACGATCACCCCGCCGTCCATGAAGACCAGTTGGTCGGCGACCTCACGGGCGAAACCCATCTCGTGGGTGACGACCACCATGGTCATGCCCTCGCTTGCCAGCTTCTTCATGACCCCGAGCACCTCACCCACCAGTTCGGGATCCAGAGCCGAGGTGGGCTCGTCGAACAGCATCAGCTTGGGATCCATGGCCAGGGCACGGGCTATGGCGACCCGCTGTTGCTGGCCGCCGGACAACTGCGCGGGGTAGGCCTCGGCCTTGTCCGAGAGTCCGACCTGCGCCAGCAGGTCCTTGGCCCGCTCGATCGCCGCGGCCTTCTTGACACCCTTGACCTGGATGGGGGCTTCGACGATGTTGGCCAGGGCGGTGCGGTGCGGGAACAGGTTGAAGTGCTGGAAAACCATCCCGATGTCCCGGCGCTGCCGTGCGGCCTCGCGGGGCGGCATCTCGTAGAGCTTGCCGCCCTTCTCGCGGTAGCCGATGAGGTCGCCGTCGACATACAGCCGGCCCGCGTTGACCTGCTCGAGGTGGTTGATGCAGCGCAGGAACGTCGACTTGCCCGATCCGGACGGCCCCACCAGGACGAGTACCTGACCCCGGCCGATCTCCAGGGTGACACCCTTGAGCACCTTGAGGGCGCCGAAGTTCTTGCAGACGCCTTCGGCCTTGACCATCGGCGTGGCCATCGACTCCGTCGATGCGGTCACGTGTGTCCCACCTCCCCCAGCGTCTGCGCTTCGGCGAGCGCGCCGAGCTGTTTCGAGGTGAGCTTGCGGGACGCCCCTCGGGAGAAGTACCGCTCCAGGTAGTACTGACCCACCATGAGGACGCTGGTGATCAGCAGGTACCAGGCGGCGGCGACCAGCAGCAGCGGGATCGGCTGGAAGATGACGGCCGCGATGTCACGCTGCCGGCCGAACAGGTCGAGCGTGAACGGCACCGCGACGGCCAGCGACGTCGTCTTGAGCTGGCCGATGAACTCGTTGCCGGTGGGCGGGATGATCACCCGCATCGCCTGTGGCAGCACCGTTCTGCGCATCGTGAGCAACCACGACATACCCAGCGCGGTCGAGGCCTCCGTCTGCCCTTCGGGCACCGAACTGATGCCGGCCCGGATGATCTCGGCGAGGTAGGCCGCCTCGTTGAAACCCAGGCCCAGGATGGCCAGCACGAAGTACATCGAGAGGTTCTGGATGTTGAGGTGAAAGAACGTGGGCCCGAACGGAATTCCCAGCTGGATGTTCTTGTAGATGGTGGGGATCAGGCCCCAGAACACCAACTGCACGAACACCGGGGTCCCGCGGAACACCCACAGGTACACCCACGACACCGCCCGGAAAACCGGGTTGGGCGACAACCGCATGACGGCGAGGATCACGGCGAGCACGATCGCCAGCAGCATCGACCAGACGGTCAGCTGGATGGTGATCCAGACGCCGTTGACGATACGGGTGTCCAGGATGTACTTGCCGAACGTGGCCCAGCCGTAGGCCTCGTTCGTGGCGGCACCGTAGACGAACAGGCCCGCCAGGATGAGGATGACGATCGCCGCCACCCACCGCCACGGATGCCGCAGCGGGACCGCGTTGATGGCGGCCGGGCTCTCGGGTGGCGACGAAACGTCAACGCTCATCGGTGTTTCCGGCGATCAGCTGGTGGCGCCGTTGATCACCGGCTTGTCGATCATGCCGGCCTCGACGCCCCAGTTGGTGGCGATCGTCTTGTAGTCGCCCGTCGAGATCAGATGCTCGAGCGCCTTCTGCAACGACGCCGCCAGGGGCGAGCCCTTCTTGACCGGCCAGCCGTACGGCGCGGAATCGAAGGTCTGGCCCGCCTGCTCGAGCTTGCCGTTGCTCTGCTTGATCGCGTAGAGGGTCACCGGTGAATCCGCGGACATCGCATCGGCCTGGCCGAGGACCACGGCGTTGGTGGCCTGATCCTGGCCGTCGAACTTCAGGATGTCGATCGGCGGCTTACCGGCGTCGACGCACGCCTTGCTGCGGCCCGGCAGTTCGTCGACTTCCTGGGTGGTGGTGGCCTGGGCCGCCACCTTCTTGCCGCAGGCGTTGTCGGGGGTGATGTCGGAGCCCTTCGGCCTGGCCCATGCGGTACCCGCCGAGAAGTAGGTGACGAAGTCGACCGACTGCTCGCGCTCCTTGGTGTCGGTGAACGACGACATGCCGACGTTGAAGGTGCCGCCCTGGATGGCGGGGATGATCTTGGCGAAGTCGGCTTCCCGGTACTCCGCGGTCAACCCGAGGGTGGTCGCGATCGCGTTCATCAGATCCACGTCGAAGCCGACGATCTTGCCGCTCGGGTCCTTGAACTCGTTGGGCGTGTACGGGACGTTCACCCCGACGATCAACTTGCCGGACTTCTTGATGTCCTCGGGCACCGTCGCGGCGATCTCGTCGACCTTCTTGGCGGCCGCCGCGGTGGTCGACGTCGCCGGGCCCGAGGTGTCGGTGTTGGTGGTGCAACCCGACAGGGCCAGTCCGCCTGCCATGGCGACGATCGCAGTGGTACGCCACCAGCGGCCCACCTTCGGACGGTCTTGACATCCACTAAGCACGGTTGCCTCTTCCTTCTGCATCGGGGCGTCATCAGCCCTCAACCCGAGGACGTAGACGACCGGGGACCCAGCGCGCACTGCCGGTACCGAGACAGTAAGCCAACTTGTTCGCTCCGGCAGGGAAACTTATCGCGGTCGGCGCCGATGCGCTGCGCAACTGTGATGGCCAGGGGATTCGGCCCGGGTCACGCCCACCGGGCCCGCTCCTGCGGCGACCATCACGGCGAGATCACCGGACAGTTCGCCAGAAGGCACTTTCTGCGCGGGACCAAAGTCCCGGAATTGCAGCGATCGACGCCGTGAAGCATCCCGCTCGCGGATTTCCGTCATCGATTCCGACCTTTTTCCCGATTTAGCGCTTCGGTCCAATCGCGCGGACTGTTTTCCCAGCTCAGAGCGCACTTCTCGATTCGAATTGGAATTGCCGGGACCGGTATTCGGGTCTACTCTCGGCGGGGGCAGATCAAATTCACTGCCGGGGGAACACCAGTCGGGGGGCCGGAATGATCGTCAACATCTACCTTCTCGGATCGATGATCACGATGATCGCTGCGGTGCTCATCGGTCACTCGGGCAAGCTCTGGGTCACCCTCCTCGCGGCGCTCGTCGCCGCGGCACTGTGGCCCGTCCTGCTCATCGGCGGGATCCAACTGGTGTTGCTCGGCCTGTTCACCGAGCAACACAAGCACCAGCACGTCGGGGCGTTCGCCGCCGCCGGACACCCGCGCCACCGGCTGATCCAGCCCTAGCCCGCATTGCGTTAGCGCATCAATCGGCTAACCGACCGGCACAACCACGCGAGGTCGAAACCTCGCTGTGTCACACTGCGCGCATGGAAACTACGTCTCGTCCACCCCTGCTGCCGCACCTTTGGAAGTCGGTGCTGCTGTCAGGCGTGCTGTCGCTGATCCTGGGCATTCTGGTGCTGGTCTGGCCGGGAATCTCAATCCTCGTCGCCGCCATCTTCTTTGGCGCCTTCCTGCTGGTCTCCGGCATCTCGCAGGTCTTCCACGCCTTCACGCTCAACGTCTCGGCGGGTGGCCGGGTGCTGCTGTTCATCAGCGGCGCGGCCGCACTGATCCTGGCCGTGCTGTGCTTCCGCAGCATCGCCAACTCGGTCCTGCTGCTGGCCATCTGGATCGGCATCGGCTTCATCTTCCGCGGCGTCGCGACCGCGGTGTCGGCGATCAGTGATCCCGACACCCCCGGCCGTGGGTGGGAGATCTTCGTCGGTGTCATCACCCTGATCGCCGGCATCGTGGTGCTCGCCTCTCCGTTCCCGTCGCTGGCGACGCTGACCGTCGTGGTGGGTATCTGGCTCGTGGTGATCGGCGTCTTCGAGATCGTGGCGTCCTTCGGCATCCGCAAGGCGGGCAAGAACATCCGCGAGCGGGTCGACGCCGCGCTCTGAGCGCGCCCGGCCACCCGGCCGGCGCCAGGTCCGTCCCTGAAGGCGCGGATCGTCGCTACGCACCGCCGTAGCGACGATCCGCGCCCCTCTATCGCTGTCCGGGGCCATCGATCGACACCGGCGGGTAATCTGGCGGCCGGTTGCCGACACAAGATGGGGAGCGCACGGATGACTGAGAACCCGGAATCGTCCGGAACGCCGGATACCCCGCGCGCGCCGATCCCCCCGGCCGCTCCTCCGCAGCCACCGCCCGCCCCGCAGTACCCCTATCCGTACCCGCCCGGGCAGTACGGGGGCGGTTACCCGCCACCGCCGCCGCAGCCGTACGCCGGATACGCCCCGCCGCCGGCCGGTCCGCGCAACGGACTGGGCATCGCCTCGCTGGTGATCGCGATCGTGGCGCTGATGTCGTCGTTCTCGGTCGTCGGCGGCGTCATCCTGGGCATCGTCGCGGTCATCCTGGGTTTCATCGCGCGCGGCCGGGTCCGCTCGGGCGAGGCCAACAACGGCGGGATCGCCCTGGCGGGCATCATCCTCGGTTTCGTCGCGATGATCGCCGGCCTGGCGTTCATCGCCATCTGGTTCGGCTTCTCCAAAGAGGTGGGAGTCACCGACTACATCGACTGCGTGCAGAACGCGGGACAGGACCAGACCAAGATCGAGCAGTGCGCCGATCAGTTCAAGCAGACCGTGGAGAACCGGTTCAGCGTCACCTTCACTCCCACCCCGTAGCGGCGGGCAGCCGACGCCGGCGCGGCATGAACTCCAGCGACAGCAGCACGAACAGCACCGGGAACAGTTGTGAGAAGGACAGCAGCACGTAACGCTGGTCGGCCAGGGCGTGGAACTTGCGCAGGTAGCGGTACAGCGACTCCAGCGCGATCAGTGCGTCGCCCAGGTGGATCACCTCGTAGAAGAAGCTGCTGAGCAGGCCGCGCTCCTTGTCCTTGAAGATCTCCGGGAACGCGGCGAAGGCCAGCGAGAGGCGCTGTGCCCCAGCATCTTTCATTGTTTCGATCATGTCCACCGAAAGCCGCTCGTCGAGGCCGTTGGGCGCGCCGCGACGCCGCCACGGGACATCGAGGGTCACATCGCTGCCGCCCCCGGCGACCACGTAGCGGTGAAACCCCTGCACCCGTCCGGCCGGGTCGCGGCCAATCATGAGCAGCACCCCGGGATAGCGGCCGGTCAGGGTGCCGTCGAGGATCATCGAGAACCCCCGTTCGGCGTGCGCGCCCTTGGCGGACAACAACAACACGTCGGCCAGCTCCGTGCGCTGCCGGTCGTCGAGTTCCTGTTCCGCCAACAACTCGGTGGTGATACCGGCGTTGTGGGTGCGTTTCACCGCCTGGCGCAGGTTCCGGAACTGCCGCCCGACCATCGCGAAGGCAGGCACGTCGATCACCACGTCGCGGCCGATCGGAACGGGATGCAGGCTCTGACCGATGACCTCCGGCTCACTCCACAACCCCAGCCGTCGTCGGCTGCAGCCGAGCACGACGATCCGCCAGCCCCGGGTGTGACACATCGCCACGAAGTCGGCGACGACATCGGCGAACCGGGTCTCGTCCCCGATCGGGTCCCCGCTGACCACGGCATAGCCGAGCCGGGTGCGATACGCGATGGCCGCCGCGCCGTCCGCCGTGAAGTGATGGCTCTTCAGGTACTGCATCGCGAACGGTGCGACCGGGTCGCCGCTCGTCGCGTTCACCAGCGCCCACACCCGGCTCAGTTCGCCGGGCTGCGCGCGCACCGTCGTCGGCCACATCAGTACCAGACCCGACGCCGCGATCAAGATGTTCCCCGGCACGTCCAGCGCGATGATGTGGGCGCCCAGACCGGCGAGCACGGCCAACCCGGCGAGGATCGCATGCGCGGCGGTCACCGGCCGGCCCAGAAAGATGCCCCTGGCGATCAGCGCCACGGCGGCCAGGACCGTCAGCGACCACGCGAGGCGGCCGTCGGCGTGCCAGTTGGCGTGGTGGTGGGTTCGGGCCAGCAGGGAGACCAGCCAGAATCCGGCGACGAGCAGCGCCAGCGCCCCGATCCAGCGCGCCACCCTCGAGTCGACGTTGACGACCACCCGCTCGCGCGCGCGCAGCCCGCGGGACGCGACCTGTAGCGGCGGCTCGGTCATCTCACCTCCCCGAGACTGACCAGTGCTTTCGTCCTGCTAAACAGTACGCCCGACCATGCCGGCCAGGCCCGATTGGACCGGCCTGCCCAGCGGCCGGGGGCGGCATCCACCGCGGGCACGAATCTTGCGCGCCTCAGGGGCCGGCGCTCGGAAAGTGTTTGACGATGCCCTCCTGGACCACCGTGGCAACGACGTGACCCGCCGGGTCGTAGAAGTGGCCGGTGCCCAGGCCGCGGGCCTCCGCGGCCACCGGCGAGGCGGTCGAGTACAGCACCCAGTCGGCGAAATCGACCTGCCGATGAAACCAGATGGAGTGGTTGATGGTGACCGCGAAGATCCGGTCCCAGCCCCAGGACAGGCCGTGCGTGGTGATGATCGAATCCAGCACGGTGGTGTCCGACGAGTAGATCATCGCCGCGGTGTGCAGCACGGGATCGTCCGGCATCTCGCCGGCCGCCGTCAGCCACACCCGGTTGTGCGCCAGCTGATCGCCCTTGTCCCGCATAACCCAGGCGGGATCGTTCGTGTACCGCCATTCGATGGGGCGCAGGGCGCTGACGAACCCCGGCACCACCTGCTCGTATCCGACCAGCAGCTCGTCGATCGTCGGCAGACCCTCGGGACCGGGCACCTCCGGCATGTCCAGGTTGTGCTCCAGGCCGCGCCCACCGGACAGATACGACACCAGGGCGGTGGCCAGCAGTTTGCCGTCCTGGACGGCGTCGACGCGCCGGTTGGCGAACCGGCGCTCGTCGCGCAGCCGCGCGACGTGGAACTCGATGTCGTGGGCGGGATCGCCACCGGCGATGAAGTGCACCGACAACGCGCTCGGCGGCAGGTCGTGCACCAGGGAACGGGTGGCGGCGACGAACGCCTGCGCCATCAGCTGCCCGCCGAACGTCCGGACCGGATTCTTCCGCGGATGGGCCCCGGTGAACACGTCGTCGCCGACCGGGATGAGTTCGAGTATCGCCAGCAGGTCAGCAAGATCCGACGTGCTACCTCCGAGTGGCACGCGCAACCTCTCCCAACGGCTAGTGGTCGTCCTCCCCGATGCGGTGGACATGAATCAGATTCGTCGAGCCTACTGTGCCCGGCGGCGCACCCGCGACGATGACCACGAGGTCACCGCGCTTGTAGCGGCCCAGGGTCAGCAGCGAGTGGTCCACCTGGCGGATCATGTCGTCGGTGGTTTCCATGTGCGGCACGATGAAGGTCTCGGTTCCCCAGGTCAGCGCCAGCTGGCTGCGGACCTCCGGCAACGCGGTGAAGGCCAGCAATGGCAGCGGGGTGTGCAGCCGGGCCAGCCGCCGGACGGTGTCGCCCGAGGAGGTGAACGCCACCAGGGCCTTGGCGTCGAGGCGCTCCCCGATGTCGCGGGCCGCATAGGACAGGACGCCGCGCTTGGTGCGCGGCACATGGGTCAGCGGCGGGGCGGCGGTCGAGTTCTCCTCCACCGCGCAGACGATGCGCGACATCGTCCGCACCGCCTCCAGCGGGAACTGACCGACCGAGGTCTCACCCGAGAGCATCACCGCGTCGGCGCCGTCCATCACGGCGTTGGCGACGTCGGAGGCCTCGGCACGGGTGGGCCGGGAGTTCTCGATCATCGACTCCAGCATCTGGGTGGCGACGATCACCGGTTTGGCGTTCTCACGGGCGATCTGGATGGCCCGCTTCTGAACCAGCGGGACCTCCTCCAACGGCAGTTCGACGCCGAGGTCACCGCGGGCCACCATGACACCGTCGAACGCCAGCACGATGGCTTCGAGGTTGTCGATCGCCTCCGGCTTCTCCAGCTTGGCGATCACCGGAACGCGCCGGGCCACCCGATCCATCACGGCGTGCACCAGTTCGATGTCGGCCGGCGAACGGACGAACGACAGCGCGACCAGATCGACGCCGAGTCGCAGCGCGAACTCCAGATCCTGGACGTCCTTCTCCGACATCGCCGGCACCGAGACGTTCATGCCCGGCAGTGAGAGGCCCTTGTTGTTGCTGACCGGACCGCCCTCGGTGACCATGCACACCACGTCGTCGCCGTCGATGTGCTCGACGACCAGGGCGAGGTTGCCGTCGTCGATCAGCAGGCGATCCCCCGGCTGGGCGTCCCGGGCCAACTGCTTGTAGGTGGTCGAAACCCGGTCGTGGGTGCCGACGCAGTCCTCGACGGTGATGCGGACCGTCTCACCGTTGACCCACTCGGTGGACCCCTCCGCGAACCGCCCCAGTCGGATCTTCGGCCCCTGCAGATCGGCCAGGATGCCGACCGCGCGACCGGTGGCATCGGAGGCCTTGCGCACCCGGGCGTAGGCGACCTCATGGTCGGCGTAGTCACCGTGGCTGAAGTTCAGCCGGGCGACGTCCATGCCGGCATCGACCAGGGCCTTGACCATCTCTTCGGAGGCAGTGGCCGGGCCGAGGGTACAGACGATCTTGCCGCGTCTAGTCACGGCGCCCCAGCATAGTCCTGGCAGTCAGCCCACTCGGCGGTTGCACAACCCGGGTCCACGTTGCTCATCGCGGCCACACCTTCGAGTCGCCGGGCGTTCACTCAGACCACAGCCAGCGGAAGCTGATTGGGCCGTACCGGTTCGGGCAGATCCGATTCGCCCATCAGGTAGGCGTCCACGGCGTGCGCGGCGGCGCGTCCTTCGGCGATCGCCCATACCACCAACGAGGCACCGCGGTGGGCATCGCCGCACACGAACACCCCGGGCGCGGAGGTCTGCCAGTCCGAGCCACAGGTGATCACCCCGCGGCGGCTGAGTGTGATACCGAGCTCGTCGAGCAGGGTCATGCGCTCAGCCCCCTCGAAACCGATGGCGAGCAGCGCCAGGTCGCAGGGGATCTCCATGGAGGCGCCCACCGGTGTGATGATGCGGCGGCCGTCGGGATCGCGGACCACCCTCACCTCGGCGATCTCCAGGGCCCGCAGTCTGCCCTCGGAGTCACCGAGGAAGCGCTGCACCGCGACCTCGTAGTGCCGGGCACCGCCCTCGGCATGCGCGGGCGAGGTCCGCAGCACCAACGGCCAGGTCGGCCACGGCGAGGTGACGTCGTCGCGGAGTTCGGGCGGTTGCGGGTTGTAGTCCAGTTGCGTCACCGAGGCGGCGCCCTGGCGATGGGCCGTGCCCAGGCAGTCCGCGCCGGTGTCGCCACCGCCGATGATCACCACATGCCTGCCGGCGGCCGTGATGTGCGACGGCCCGTCGCCCTCGCATTCCCGGTTGGCCGGCACCAGATGGTCCATCGCCAGGTGAACGCCGGCCAGGTTTCTGCCCTCCACTTCGGTGTCGCGGGCCCGGAGCGCACCGACCGCGAGCACCACCGCGTCGAAGCGGTGCCGTAGTTCGTCGACGGACAGGTCGACACCGACCTCACAGTCTGTGACGAAACGCGTTCCCTCGGCACGCATCTGGGCCAACCGCTGGTTGAGCGTCGCCTTCTCCAACTTGTACTCGGGAATGCCGTAGCGCAGCAGTCCGCCGAGGCGGTCATCGCGCTCGTAGACGGTCACGTGGTGGCCCGCACGGGTGAGCTGTTGGGCCGCGGCCAAACCCGCCGGACCGGAACCCACCACCGCCACCGAGCGGCCGGTACCGATCGCAGCCGGTTGCGGTTCGACGATGCCCAACCGCCAGGCCTGGTCGGCGATGGTGTTCTCGATCCGCTTGATGGTGACCGCTCCCCCGGTCTCGGCTTCGGCGATCGAGAGCACGCAGGCCGCCTCGCACGGGGCCGGGCACAGCCTGCCGGTGAACTCCGGGAAGTTGTTGGTGGCGTGCAGGCGCTCGCTGGCGGCGTCCCAGCGACCGCGGCGCACCAGGTCGTTCCATTCCGGGATCAGGTTGCCCAGCGGGCAGCCCGCGGTTCCGGAGTGGCAGAACGGAATTCCGCAGTCCATGCAGCGCCGGGCTTGCCGGGAGACCTCGGCGGCGCGGTCCTGCGGGTCCTGGGGCTCGTAGACCTCACGCCAGTCCCCGACCCGTTCGTCGACGGGCCGCTTGGGCGCCTCGACCTTGGCCACCCGCAGAAACCCGGTGGGATCAGCCACGAGTCGCCTCCATGATCGCCGAATCGACGTCACGTCCCTCCGCCTTGGCCATCCGGGTGGCCTCCAGCACCTTCTGGTAGTCGGTGGGCATGATCTTGGTGAATTGCGCGCTGCGCCGCGGCCAGTCGGAGAGCACCGAGCGCGCCAGCGTGCTGCCGGTGAAGCGGGCGTGGCGGGTCACCGCGTCGTGCAACCACACCAGATCGTCCGGGTCGGGCCGCTGCAGGGCGACCATCGCGGTGTTGACCTTCGCCGGATCGAGGCCCAGCACGTAGGCGATCCCGCCGGACATCCCGGCCGCCATGTTGCGACCGGTGCGGCCCAGCACCACCACGCGGCCGCCCGTCATGTATTCGCAGGCGTGGTCGCCCACCCCTTCGGCGACCGCCAACGCACCGGAGTTCCGCGCGCAGAACCGTTCGCCGACCCGGCCGCGCAGATACACCTCGCCGGAGGTGGCGCCGTACAGCAGCGTGTTACCCGCGATCACGTTGTCCTCCGGCAGGAAGAGCACATCTTCGGGTGGGCGAACGATCACCCGGCCACCCGAAAGCCCTTTGCCGACATAGTCGTTCGCGTCACCGACCAGATCCAGTGTGATACCGGGCGGCAGGAACGCCCCGATCGACTGGCCGGCCGAGCCGCTCAGCGTCACGTGGATGGTGCCCTCGGGCAGCCCCTGCGCACCGTAGCGACGCGTCACCTCCGAACCGAGCAGGGTTCCGACGGTGCGGTTCACGTTGCGCACCGGCAGGTCCAGACGCACCGGATGGGCGTCCTCGAGCGCGCCTTCGGCGAGCGCGATCAGGGTGCGGTCCAGGGCGTGGTCCAGGCCATGGTCCTGGCCGCGAGTGCGCCGGCGCTGCGGTAGCCGTGTGCCTCTTTCATCGACCGGCACCGCGAAGATCGGGCTCAAGTCCAGCCCCCTGCTCTTCCAGTGCGCCACACCGGCGTCGGTGTCGAGTACCTCGGCGTGGCCGACGGCTTCGTCGATGCCGCGGAAGCCGAGTTCGGCCAGCATCCTGCGCACGTCCTCGGCGATGAAGTGGAAGAAGTTCTCCACGAACTCAGGTTTGCCGTTGAACCGCCCGCGCAACTCGGGATTCTGGGTGGCCACCCCGACCGGGCAGGTGTCGAGGTGGCAGACCCGCATCATGATGCAGCCGGCGACGACCAGTGGGGCGGTCGAGAAGCCGAACTCCTCGGCGCCCAGCAACGCCGCGATCACCACGTCACGGGCGGTGCGCAGGCCGCCGTCGCACTGTACGGTGATCCGGTCGCGCAGGCCGTTGAGCACCAGCGTCTGCTGGGCGTCGGCCAGCCCGATCTCCCACGGCGCACCGGCATGCTTCAGGCTTGTCAACGGCGCGGCCCCGGTGCCGCCGTCATAGCCGGAGATCAGCACCACGTCGGCGTGCGCCTTCGATACGCCGGCGGCCACCGTTCCGACCCCGACCGAGCTGACCAGTTTGACGTGAATGCGCGCCTCGGAGTTGGCGTTCTTCAGGTCGTGGATCAGCTGCGCCAGGTCCTCGATCGAATAGATGTCGTGATGCGGCGGCGGTGAGATCAGCCCGACGCCCGGGGTGGAATGCCGGGTCTTGGCAATGCTGGGATACACCTTGAAGCCGGGAAGTTGCCCACCCTCACCGGGTTTGGCGCCCTGCGCCATCTTGATCTGGATGTCGGTGGCATTGAGCAGGTAGTCGCTGGTGACGCCGAACCGGCCGGAGGCGACCTGCTTTACTGCGCTGCGCCGGCGTGGGTCGTAGAGTCGGTCGACGTCTTCGCCGCCCTCACCGCTGTTCGACCGGCCCCCGAGATTGTTCATCGCGATGGCCATGGTCTCGTGCGCCTCGGCCGAGATGGAGCCGTAACTCATTGCCCCGGTGTTGAACCGACCGCAGATGGCGTCCACGGATTCGACCTCGTGCAGCGGCACCGGGGGCCGCAGCCCTTCCTTGAAGGTGAACAGCCCGCGCAGCGTGCCACCCTCGCGGGAGAGCCGGTTGACCTCTTCGGAGTACTTCGCGAAGACCTCATGACGTCCAGTGCGGGTCGAATGCTGAAGCAGGAAGACCGTTTCCGGCGTGAATAGATGCAGTTCGCCCTCGCGGCGGAACTGGTATTCGCCACCCACCTCGAGACGGCGATGCACCCGTTCGGTCGGGTTCTCCGGATAGGCGCGCCGATGCCGCAGCTTGACCTCCTCGGCCAGTACGTCGAGTCCCACCCCGCCGATCTGGCTGACCGTGCCGGTGAGGTACTCGTCGACCACCTCCCGGCTCAGGCCGATCGCTTCGAAAGCCTGTGCACCGGTGTAGGACCCGACCGTGGAGATGCCCATCTTGCTCATCACCTTCATGACGCCCTTGCCGAGCGCTTTGAGGTAGTTGCGCACGGCGGTCCCGACCTCGATACCGGTCAGTTCTCCTTCGCGGATGAGGTCCTCGATGGACTCGAAGGCCAGATACGGGTTGACCGCCGCGGCGCCGTAGCCGATGAGCAGCGCGATGTGGTGAACCTCGCGGGCGTCCCCGCTTTCGACCACCAGGGCCACCTTCAGCCGCTCCTTGGTGCGGACCAGGTGGTGATGGACCGCGGCCACGGCCAACAGCGACGGGATGGGCGCCCTGGTGTGGTCGGAGTCCCGGTCCGAGATCACCAGGGTGCGAGCGCCTTTGGCGATCGCCTCGCAAGCTCGGCGACGGAGGTCGTCGATGGCCTCGGCGAGCCCCTCACCGCCGCGTTCGACGTCGTAGAGCGCACGCAACACCGCGGTTCTCAGGCCGGGGTGTTCCCCGTCGGCGTTGAGGTGCACGATCCGGTTCAGTTCGTCGTTGTCGAGTACCGGCCAGTGCAGCAGGATCTGGCGGCACGACGCGGCGGTGGGTTGCAGCAGGTTCTGCTCGGGACCCATCACCCGGGCCATCGAGGTGACGATCTCCTCACGGATCGCGTCCAGCGGTGGGTTGGTCACCTGGGCGAAGAGTTCGACGAAGTAGTCGTAGAGCAGTCTGGACCGCTGCGACAGTACGGCGCTGGGGGTGTCGGTCCCCATGGAGCCCAGAGGTTCCTGGCCCGAAGCGGCCATCGGAGTGAGCAACACGCGCAGGTCTTCCTCGGTGTAGCCGAAAGCGATCTGACGCCGTACCACCGACTCGTGGTTGGGCTGAGCCGGCGTGCGCGCCGGCAGGGTCTTGATGTCGAGCAGGCCGGCGTGCAGCCATTCACCGTAGGACTGCTCGGCCGCGAGAGTGCCCTTGATCTCGTCGTCGGAGACGATGCGTCCGGAGGCCGTGTCGACGAGGAACATCTTGCCGGGCTCGAGCCGGCCCTTGGCCACGACTTCCGCCGACGGGATGTCCAGGACCCCGGTTTCGCTGGCCAGCACGATGCGGTCGTCGATGGTGCGCCACCACCGGCCCGGCCGTAATCCGTTGCGGTCCAGGACCGCTCCGACCACCGTGCCGTCGGTGAAGGTGACGCAGGCGGGGCCGTCCCACGGTTCCATGATCGAGGCGTGGTATTGGCAGAACGCCCGCCGGGCGGGGTCCATCGTGGTGTTGTTCTCCCACGCCTCCGGGATCATCATCATCACCGCGTGCGGCAGGCTGCGACCGCCCAGGTGCAGCAGCTCGAGTACCTGGTCGAACGATGCGGAGTCGGACGCGTCGGGCGTGCAGATCGGCGACAGGCGGCTGAGGTCGTCCGGAATCAGCGAGCTGTCCAGCAGCGCCTCCCGGGCGTGCATGCGGTTGCGGTTGCCGCGCACCGTGTTGATCTCTCCGTTGTGGGCGACGAACCGGAACGGGTGTGCCAGCGGCCAGGACGGAAAGGTGTTGGTGGAGAAGCGGCTGTGCACGATCGCGATCGCGCTCATGCAGCGCTCGTCGCGCAGATCCGGAAAGTACTTGGGCAGCTGCATCGTGGTGAGCATGCCCTTGAACGCCATCGTTCGGCTGGACAGCGAAGGAAAGTACACGTCGTCCTGCTCGGCCCGTTTGCGCAGCGGAAAGACCCGGCGGTCGAGGTCGATGCCCGTGGAGCGGCCGCCGTCGACTCGCGGTGCGGTGACGAACAGCATCGACATGTGGGGCATACATGCCAGGGCGGTGACACCCACCTCCGCCCCGTCCGGATCGACCGGGACAGGGCGCCAGCCAAGCACTTCCAGGCCCTCCTCGATTGCGATCGCCTCGATCCGGGCGATCGACTCATGGCGGGCGACCGGGTCGGCGGGCAGGAAGCAGATTCCTGCCGCGAAGGCGTTCGAACCGTCCGGGCCGGGGTCGGGGAGTTCGAAGTCGACAACGTCGCGGAGCAGTTCGACGGGCAGCTGCAACAGGATCCCCGCACCGTCGCCGCTGTTGGGCTCGGCGCCGGCGGCACCGCGATGCTCGAGGTGCTCCAGGGCGGTCAGGCCGTCGGCCACGATCGCGTGCGAACGGCGACCCTGGATATCGGCCACCATCGCCACGCCACACGAATCGGACTCGCGCGCCGGGTCATACAAGCCCTGCGCCTTGGGAAGTGCCGAAAACAGCATCTCCACGCTCCTCGGAGATCCCGGCGTGCGGCGCGGAGTTGGTGTGGGCGAGATGCCCTCAAATGTGGCCTTGCCGCAGCCTTGACAGGTGATGTCCGGGACTGCACCGGCCCGATGGTCGGCCGCGGCGATGTACCGCAGCGATTTCCGAGTGTATCAGCGGCAACGCTTCGTCACTGGCTGAGAATCGTCGGCTCCAGGGGAAAACCGGGCAGGTTGCGGACCACCGTCCACGCCAGGGCGGTCACGGCGATCACGACGACCGCGGGGCGGCCCAGCCCCGGCTGCCGCTGGGTCAGCCGCCAGATCACCCAAGCCGCCAGGATGGGCAGCCCAACCAGCAGGAAAACGTTGTCGACGACGGCGGCCGCGAGATCGCCGTGCAGGAGATCGTGGGTCATCCGCAGCCCCCCGCAGGCCGGGCAGTTCCACCCGGTCAGCAGCTTGAACGGACACGGCGGGAAGAACGAGCCGGGTCGGTGCGGGTCGACGAGGCCGACATACGCTACGGCACCCGTGGCCAGCGCGCCGGTGGCCCAGGTGCCGTAGCGCCGGGTCCGCGATGAGAGCCCGGTGCTAGGTGCCATCGCGCAGCGGACGGCCCTGCGGGTCCCGGACTTTGTCCGTGAGGATCATGACGGCGTCGATGATGCCCCAGATGAGTGCGCCGAGACCGCATGTGACGAGGCCGACGACAAGTTGGCCGATGCCCAGATTCGTGTAGCCGAGGTAGATCCGCCCGACGCCGACGATGCCGAACAGGCCCAGCAGCTGGAGTAGCCCGGCCACCACCTTCGACTTGTCCGACAGCGGCTCGCCGGTGATCGGGTGCCTGCCGAACGGGGCCGCCGGGTCGAGGTATCCCCCCGGGTACTGATCGGGCGGCGGGTAGGGACCAGGCGGTGGGTACTGGCCGGGCGGCGGATAGTCGGGCGCGGGTGGGTACGGCGGCGGCATGCTGCCTTCGGTGCCTCCGAACTGCGGCTCAGTCATGGGGACCAGCATGCCAGAGTGAGGGCCGCCGGGAAGCTCAGTCGCGGCGGCGGGTCTCCACGCCCCACAACACACGGCGGACCGTCACGCGGAAACCGCGCCGCGATTCCACCGCGGCCGACGCCGATTCGGGTTCGGGTTCGGGTTCTAGCTCGGCCTCGGGCTCGGCTTCCGCCTCCGGCTCGGTGTCGCCTGCTGCTTCAGGCTTCGGCTCAGCCTCGGTCTCCGGCTCGGGCTCCGCCTGCGGTTCGGGCTCGGCGCCAGCCTCAGGCTCTGGCTCCGGCTCAACTTCTGATTCGGGCCCCGGCCCGGCGTCGGCTTCAGGTGCGGCCTCGGCCTCCGTCTCCGGCTCGGGCTCGGCTTCCGTCTCCGGCTCGGGCTCGGCTTCCGCCTCCGGCTCGGTGTCGCCTGGTGCTTCAGGCTTCGGCTCAGCCTCCGCTTCGGGCTCCGGCTCGGGCTCGGCTTCCGTCTCCGGCTCGGGCTCTGCTTCCGCCTCCGGCTCGGTGTCGCCTGGTGCTTCAGGCTTCGGCTCAGCCTCCGCTTCGGGCTCCGGCTCGGGCTCTGCTTCGGGCTCCGGCTCGGGCTCTGCTTCAGCTTCCGACTCGGGCTCTGCTTCAGCTTCCGACTCGGGCTCCGCCTCCGCCTCAGGCTCGGCCTCGGCTTGGACCTTGGCCTCTTCCTCCGCCACCTCGGCATCGTCGACGTCGCCGACCGCGGCCGCGTCTTCGTCGTCGTGCGCGCCGGCAACGGTCGCCGCGGCGACGATTCCACTGCCCTTCGCGGCGGACACCAACTCCTCGGCGAACTCCTCGACCGGCGACTCCTGCTCGGCTCCCTCGGCGTGCGTGCCGCCCAACGTGGCTGGGTCTTCACGCCCCTTGGGCGCCAACATGATGTAGACGATCGCGCCGATGAACACGAACGTCGAGGTGAAGGAATTGATCCTGATTCCGGCGATGTGCGTCGCGGTGTCGTCGCGGAGCAGTTCGACCCAGAACCGGCCGACGCTGTAGGCGGCCACATAGCTCGCGAACAGCCGGCCGTGGCCCATCTTGAACCGTCGATCGATAAAGATCAGGAACACGAAAACCAGCAGGTTCCATAACAACTCGTACAGGAACGTCGGCTGGACGACGGCGGCCACCTGGCCGGTGGACACACCGTCGAGGGAGTGCACGTCGACCATCCCGGACGAGTCACGCCGATAGAAGATCTCCATCCCCCACGGAACGGTCGTCTCCCGGCCGTACAACTCCTGGTTGAAGTAGTTGCCGAGGCGTCCGATCGCCTGCGCCAGGATGATTCCCGGTGCGATCGCGTCACCGAAGGCGGGCAGCGGTATCCCCCTGCGCCGGCAGGCGATCCACGCGCCGACACCGCCGAGAGCGACAGCACCCCAGATGCCCAGGCCGCCGTCCCAGATCCGCAGGGCCGCGCCGATACCGGCACCGCCCTCACCGAAATAGGTTCGCCAGTCGGTCATCAGGTGATAGAGCCGACCGCCGATCAGCCCGAACGGTACCGCCCACAGCGCGATGTCGTAGATGACGCCGCGTTCTCCGCCCCGAGCCGCCCACCGGCGGTCACCGATCACCAACGCGGCGACGATGCCGGCGATGATGCACAACGCGTATGCCCGGATCGGGACCGGTCCCAGATACCACACGCCCTGAGGGGGGCTCGGGAAATAGGCAAGTACCGTCGTCGTCACGTAGCTGGCACCTTCTGTCGAACCCCAACCGCCAACTCCTCGGTGAGCGAGCGGACGGCACCTACCCCATCGGTGAGCGCCGAGACCAGCGCCGAGCCCACGATCACGCCGTCGGCGAAATGAGCGATCTCCGCCGCCTGCTCGCGGGAACGCACCCCCAGGCCGACTCCCACCGGGATATCGGAGATCTCCTTGACCCGGCCCACCAACTCCGGGGCGGCGTGCGAAACGACATCGCGGGCACCGGTCACTCCCATCGTCGAGGCCGCATACACGAACCCTCGGGAGGCCTCCACCGTGCGGGCCAGTCGCTCCGGGGTGGACGACGGCGCAACGAGGAAGATGCGGTCCAGGTCGTGGGCGTCGGAGGCCGCCAACCACCGCTCGGCCTCGTCGGGAATCAGGTCGGGGGTGATCATGCCCAGGCCCCCGGCGGCCGCGAGATCGCGGGCGAAAGCGTCGACCCCGTAGTGCATCACCGGATTCCAGTAGGTCATCACGACCGGGCTGCCACCCGCGGCGCTGATGGCCTCGACCGCGCGAAACGTGTCGCGGACCCGGACCCCGGCCTGCAGCGCGGATTCGGTGGCGGTGGCGATCACCGGGCCGTCCATACCCGGATCGGAATACGGCACGCCCACTTCGATGATGTCGCAACCGGATTCGGTCATCGCGACCATGGCCTCGATCGACACCGGCACGTCGGGATAACCGGTGGGCAAGTACCCGATGAGCGCGGCCCGCCCATCTGCGGCGCAGGTCTCGAAGATCGGGCCCAAGCGGCCCGGGCGGCTGTGCTGGACGGTCATGGCGTCCCCGTCGCCGGGCTGTCGAACAGCCCGAACCACCGGGCCGCCGTCTCCACATCCTTGTCGCCGCGCCCGGACAGGTTGATCAGGATGATCGATTCCGGGCCCAGTTCGGCGGCCAGTTCGACCGCGCCCGCCACGGCGTGGGCGGACTCGATGGCCGGGATGATCCCCTCCAGGCGGCACAGCAGCCGGAAGGCATCCATTGCCTCGACATCGGTGATGGGCCGGTATTCGGTGCGGCCGATCTCCTTGAGGAACGCGTGCTCGGGTCCGACGCCCGGGTAGTCCAAACCGGCCGAGATCGAATGCGACTCGATGGTCTGGCCGTCATCGTTCTGTAGCAGGTAGGAATACGAACCCTGGAATGCGCCCGGCGAACCTCCAGTGAAAGTCGCTGCGTGCCTTCCGGTTTCGACGCCATCGCCAGCCGCCTCGAAACCGATCAGCCGAACGGCGGGGTCGTCGATGAAGGCGTGGAAGATGCCGATCGCGTTGGACCCGCCGCCCACGCAGGCCGTCACCGCGTCGGGCAGCCGACCGGCCTGGGCCATCATCTGGGCGCGGGCCTCCAGTCCGATGACGCGCTGGAAATCGCGGACCATGAGCGGGAACGGGTGCGGTCCGGCCGCGGTTCCGAAGCAGTAGTAGGTGCGGTCGGCGTTGGTGACCCAGTCGCGGAAGGCGTCGTTGATCGCGTCCTTGAGGGTCTTGGAGCCCGACTGCACCGACACCACCTCGGCGCCCAGCAGTCGCATCCTGGCCACGTTGAGCGCCTGGCGGGCGGTGTCGACCGCGCCCATGTAGATGACGCACTCCAGGCCCAGCAGCGCACACGCGGTGGCGGTGGCCACCCCGTGCTGACCCGCTCCGGTCTCGGCGATCACCCGGGTCTTGCCCATCTGCTTGGCCAACAGGGCCTGACCGAGCACGTTGTTGATCTTGTGCGATCCGGTGTGGTTCAGGTCCTCGCGCTTGAGGAAGATGCGCGCTCCCCCGGCGTGCTCGCTGAGGCGGCTCGCCTCGTACAGCGGCGACGGCCGACCCGCGTAGTGGGTCTGCAACCGGTCGAGCTCGTCCAGGAACGTCTGATCGGTGCGGGCCTTCTCATAGGCCGCGGTGACCTCTTCGATCACCGCCATCAGGGCCTCGGGCACGTACCGGCCGCCGAACACGCCGAAGTGGCCCCGGGCGTCGGGGTCGTGGGTCGTCGGCTCGGCGACCGCCGCACTGGTGCGGGGCAGGTCGGGGGTGGAGGTATCAGCCATGTTCGAGCTCGACAACGCAGGTTGATCGGGTCGATTCACCGTGCCGGTTTCGGGCACGACGGGTGGGCCCCCGCGGTCACCAGATCGGCCACGGCATTGCGGGGATCGCCGCTGGTGACCAGCCCCTCGCCGACGAGCACGGCATCGGCGCCGGCCCCGGCGTAGGCCAGCAGGTCCGCGGTGCCGCGCACGCCCGATTCCGCGATCCGGATGATGTTGGAGGGCAGGCCCGGCGCGATCCGGCCGAAGCAGTCCCGGTCGACCTCCAGCGTCTTGAGATCGCGGGCGTTAACACCGATCACCTTGGCCCCGGCCTGCAACGCCCGGTCGGCCTCCTCCTCGGTGTGGACTTCGACCAGGGCGGTCATGCCCAGCGATTCGGTGCGTTCCAGCATCGACTCCAGCGCCGGTTGGTCGAGGGCCGCGACGATGAGCAGCAGCATGTCCGCACCGTGCGCCCGGGCCTCGTGAATCTGGTAGGGGCCCACGATGAAGTCTTTGCGGAGCACCGGGATCCTGACGGCGGCACGCACCGCGTCCAGGTCGGCCAGTGAGCCGTGGAACCGGCGCTCTTCGGTCAACACGCTGATGACCCGGGCGCCGCCGCTCTCGTAGGCGCGGGCTAATTCGGCCGGGTCGGCGATGTTGGCCAGTTGGCCGCGTGAAGGACTGGCGCGCTTCACTTCGGCGATCACGCCGATGCCGGGGGCCCGCAGCGCGGCCAGGACGTTCAGCGGGGCAGGTGCTGCCTTGGCAGCGTCCTTGACCTCGGCCAGGCTGATGATCGCTTCACGAGCGGCGACGTCGGCCCGGACTCCCTCGATGATGGAGTCGAGCACGGTTGCCGAACTCATGGCAGCCTGATCCCTTCTGACGCTGCAGACTGATGTCCCTGGAAGGGTAGCCGCCACGCGCCCGTCGCCCGTCACCGACCCTCGGTCTCCGATTCGTCGGCGGCCTCGGTGGGATCACGGCCCTCATCGAGCGCGTCCCACATGCCCCGCTCGGAAACTGCCCCGGCACCGTCGCCGGTACGCGCGGCCGATCGGCGCGCCGCCGGCGTCGCGTATTTCCCGGTCGGATGGCCTCCGGGTGCGGCGCGCATCAGCAGCACCGCCGCCAGCAGCGCACCCACCGCCGCGACGATGGTGATCGCGGCGCCGCCGAGGTGACGTTCGCTGCCGACCAGGGACACCACCGGAACCTGCGCCAGGTCGGCGCCGCGGACACTGATGTCCGGCATCTGCATCAGGCTGACCCCGAGGTAGCCCAGCGCCAGGCTCACCGCGGCGATCAGGACCGCGACCCCGCGCAGCAGCCAGCCGCGCACCGCCAGGCCGGCAACGGCGGCCGCCAGCAGCAAGACCGCCAGGGGCAGCAGCGCGTTCGACCAGGTCGCGCCGCTGAGCGCCGCGGTCTTGGGCTGACCCAACCCGTCGGATGAGCGGATGGTCACCCAGGTCAGCCGGGAGGCGATCCACAGGCCGACAGCCGTGAGCACCAGCAGCAGTTGCGCGAGACGGATCACGGCGTGCTCAGCGTCTCCGCCGCGGCGATCGCGTTGAGCACCGTCTTGGCCTTGTTGGCCGACTCGGTGTATTCGTAGGGCCCGTTCGAGTCGGCGACCACGCCGCCCCCGGCCTGCACGTAGGCGGTGCCGTTGCGCATCAGGGCGGTGCGGATCGCGATCGCGAAATCGGCATTGCCGGCGAAGTCGAGGTATCCCACCACACCGCCGTAGAGCCCGCGGCGGGTCTTTTCGACCTCTTCGATGAGCTCCATCGCACGGACCTTCGGCGCGCCGGACAGGGTGCCCGCCGGGAAGCAGGCCATCACGGCGTCGAGGGCGGTGCGGTCCTCCGCCAGCACGCCCGTCACCGTCGACACCAGGTGCATGACGTGGCTGTAGCGCTCGATGTGGCTGTAGTCCTCGACCCGCACCGTGCCCGGCACACAGACCCGGCCCAGATCGTTGCGGCCGAGGTCGACCAGCATCAGATGCTCGGCGCGCTCCTTCTCATCAGCCAGCAGGTCCTTCTCCAGCAGCTGGTCCTCTTCCTCGGTCTGGCCCCGCCAGCGGGTACCGGCGATCGGGTGCGTGGTGGCCCGACCGTCCACCACGGTCACCAGCGCTTCCGGGCTGGAGCCGACGATCGAAAACGCCGTCTCGCCAGCATCATTGGGGATGTGCATCAGATACATGTACGGGCTCGGGTTGGACACCCGCAGCATCCGGTAGACGTCGATCGGGTCGACGGCGGTGTCGATCTCGAAGCGCTGCGACGGCACCACCTGGAAGGCCTCACCGGCCTCGATCTCCTTGACCAGTCGCTCGACGACGGACCCATACTCCTCCGGCGTCCACTGGAGCCGGGGCCGCGGTTCGGGTCGGGCGAACGTGGCCACCGTGGACGGCAGCGGCTGCCCCAACGCCTGAGTCATCACGTCCAGTCGGGCCACCGCGTCGTCGTAGGCCCAGTCGACGCGTTCGTCGGTGCCGTTCCAGTTCACCGCGTTGGCGATCAGGGTGATGGTGCCCTCGTGGTGGTCCACGGCGGCAAGGTCGGTGGCCAGCAGCAGCAGCATGTCCGGCAGTTGCAGATCGTCGACGGCCAGCTCGGGCAGCCGTTCCAGGCGGCGGACGAAGTCGTAGGCGAAGTAGCCGACCATGCCCCCCGACAGCGGCGGAACCCCGGCGAGCGGGCCGGTGGAGAGCAGTTCGATCGTCTGCTGCAGCGCCTGCAGCGGGTCACCCCCGGTCGGGGCACCCGTCGGCGTGTGCCCGAGCCACACCGCGTGGCCGTCCCGAATCGTCAGCGCCGAGGGCGCACCGGCCCCGATGAACGACCAACGCGACCACGACCGTCCGTTCTCGGCGGATTCCAGCAGGAACGTCCCGGGCCGGTTGGCGGCCAGCTTGCGGTACGCCGACAGTGGGGTCTCGCTGTCGGCGAGGACCTTGCGGGTCACCGGTACCACGCGGTGTTCAGCGGCCAGCGCCCGAAACTCCTCGCGCGTGGTGGTGGATTGCACGGCTACATCCTCCCAGACCCGCCGGCGAAGACCGACCGGCGTAGCCTCAGCGTCCATGAAGCGTGGCGACCGTGTTCCCGAGTTCGAACTGCCGGACCAGACCGGCACCGTGCGCTCACTGAGCAGCCTGCTGGCCGACGGGCCGATCGTGTTGTTCTTCTATCCGGCCGCGATGACACCGGGCTGCACCAAGGAGGCCTGCCACTTTCGCGACCTGGCCAGTGACTTCGCCGCCGAGGGGGCGACCCGGGTCGGGATCAGCACGGACGCGGTGGACAAGCAGGCCCGGTTCGCCGACTCGCAGGGCTTCGACTACCCACTGCTGTCCGACGCCGACGGCGCTGTCGCGACGACGTTCGGGGTCAAGCGCGGGCTGCTGGGTAAGTTCCTGCCCGTCAAGCGCACCACGTTCGTCATCGACACCGACCGCACGGTGCTGGAGGTCATCTCCAGTGAGGTCAACATGGACACCCACGCCGATAAGGCGTTGCAGGTATTGCGGGGCCGAAAGTCGGCCTAAAGGGCGAACGCCGAGTGTGAAACCTCGGCGGGATTTTCGGTGATTTGTCGCCGAGGATTCACAGTCGAGGCTCTTCGCCATCCCCCAGCAGCAGGTCGGCGTCGAAGCAGCTGTGGTCACCGGTGTGGCAGGCGCCGCCCACCTGGTCGACTTCCAGCAGCACCGCGTCGCCGTCGCAGTCCAGTCGCACACTGTGCACGTATTGCGTGTGGCCCGAGGTCGCGCCCTTGACCCAGTACTCGCCGCGGGAGCGTGAGAAGTAGGTCGCTTCCCGGGTGGCGAGGGTGCGCGCCAGCGCCTCGTCGTCCATCCACGCCACCATCAGGACCGCGCCGGTACCACGCTCCTGGGCGATCGCCGCGAACAGGCCGTTGGCGTCACGCTTGAGCCGCTGGGCGATGTCGGGGTCCAGAGCTGTCATCGGACCACCCTTGGATTCGTCCTCTTCGCTGCGCTCATCGGACCACACCCCGATTCGTCCTCTTCGCTGCGCTCATCGGACCACAATCCCCTCGGCGGCCATGGCCGCCTTCACCTCGCCAATCGTCAGCTCGCGGAAGTGAAACACGCTGGCCGCCAGCACCGCATCCGCGCCGGCCGCCACAGCCGGTGCGAAGTCGCCCACCGCCCCGGCTCCCCCGCTGGCGATCACCGGTACCGTCACCGCCTCGCGCACCGCCCGCAGCATGGTCAGGTCGAACCCGGCCTTGGTTCCGTCGGCGTCCATCGAGTTCAGCAGGATCTCGCCGACGCCGAGCTCGGCCCCCCGCGTTGCCCATTCGACCGCGTCGATGCTCGTGCCCTGGCGCCCGCCGTGGGTGGTGACCTCCCAGCCCGACGGGGTCGGGGCCGAGCCCGCAGGCACCGTGCGGGCGTCGACGGACAGCACGATGCACTGGGACCCGAACTGGCGGGACAGTTCGGCGAGCAGCTCCGGGCGGGCGATCGCCGCGGTGTTCACCGACACCTTGTCCGCCCCGGCGCGCAACAGCGAGTCCACGTCGGCCACCGAGCGCACCCCGCCGCCGACGGTGAGCGGGATGAAGACCTGTTCGGCGGTGCGACGCACCACCTCGAGCATGGTGGCCCGGCCGGACGAAGACGCGGTGACGTCGAGGAAGCACAGTTCGTCGGCGCCCTCGGCGTCGTAGGCTGCGGCAAGTTCGACGGGATCGCCAGCGTCGCGGAGGTTTTCGAAGTTGACGCCCTTCACCACCCGGCCGTCGTCGACGTCCAGGCACGGAATGACGCGCACCGCCACGTCCATCAGCGATAGTCCTCCGGGGATCCGACGCGCTCCAGAATCTCCATGATGTGCTCGTGTACGCCGGGCGCGGCCGCGAGAGCCGACAGCGACGACGCCGTCCATTCGGCACCCGCTAGATCGGTGACGACCCCGCCGGCGCCGCGCACCAATGCCACCCCGGCCGCGTGGTCCCAGATGTGATGGCCGAAACTGATTGCACCGCCGAGGATTCCAGCGCCGACATAGGCTATGTCGATACCGGTCGCACCGTGCATCCGCATCTTGGAGCAGACCCGGCTGAGCTCCTCGAGCACGGCGAGCCGGTAACGTCCTGGGAAGCGGCCGCGCCAGTCGACGTTGAAGGTGCCGATACCGATCACGCACTGCGCGATGTCGCCGCGGCCGATCGGCGGCTGCGCAACGCCGTTGGCGTACAGCGGACCGCCCAGCACCGCGGTGTAGCGCTGGTCGGTGAACGGCAGCCAGGTCAGCCCCGCCACCGGTTCGCCGTCGCGCAGCAGGCCGAGCAGGATGGCCGCCATCGGCGACCCGGCCGCATAGTTGAACGTGCCGTCGATGGGGTCGAGCACCCACACCAGCGGGGCATCGAGGTCCGCACCGCCGAATTCCTCCCCGTGCACCCCGATGCCGGTCGCGGACTCGAGCGCCTCGACCACCTGGCGTTCGATGGCCAGATCGACCTCGGTGGCGAAGTCGTTGCCCTTCTTCTGCACAGCGGAGTCAGCCCGGTGTCCGGCGATGAACGGCTTGGAGGCCTCGTCGAGGATCACCGCGGCCTTGGCCACCAGGGCGTCGAGATCCACTATCGGCTCACCGCGGCGAGCGCTTCCGGCAGCGTGAATCGTCCGGCATAGAGCGCCTTTCCGACGATCGCGCCCTCCACCCCGCTGTCGGTCAGGGTCGCGATCGCCCGCAGATCGTCCAGGCTCGAGACCCCGCCGGAGGCGATGACCGGCGCATCGGTGCACTCCGCGACACCCTCGAGCAGATCCAGATTGGGCCCGGTCAGGGTGCCGTCCTTGGTGACGTCGGTGACGACGAACCGCGAACACCCCTCGCTGTCGAGGCGTTCCAGGATCTGCCACAGGTCGCCGCCATCGGTCTCCCAGCCGCGGCCACGCAGGCGGTGCTCGCTGTCGACGATCTGCACGTCGAGCCCGACCGCCACCTTGTCCCCGTGCTCGGCGATGGCCTGGGCGCACCACAGCGGGTTCTCCAGGGCCGCGGTCCCGATGTTCACCCGGGCGCAGCCGGTGGCCAGGGCCGCCTTCAGCGACTCGTCGTCACGGATCCCGCCGGACAGCTCGACCTTCACCTCGAGCGAACCGACCAGTTCGGCCAGCAACTCCCGGTTGGACCCGCGGCCGAACGCGGCGTCGAGGTCCACCAGGTGAATCCACTCCGCGCCGTCGCGCTGCCAGGCCAGCGCGGCGTCCAGCGCCGAGCCGTACTCGGTCTCGCTGCCGGCCTTTCCCTGGACCAGCCGCACGGCACGGCCGTCCACGACGTCGACGGCGGGCAACAAGATCAGTGCCACGTGTTCACAACCCCTCAACCCAATTCGACAGCAGCGCCGCGCCGGCGTCGCCGCTCTTCTCCGGATGAAACTGTGTCGCCGACAGCGGACCGTCCTCCACCGCGGCCAGGAACCGCACATGGTGGGTAGCCCAGGTCAGCAGCGCGTCCGGCGCACCCTCCCAGCTCTGCGCGGCGTAGGAGTGCACGAAATAGAACCGGGTGTCCGGATCGAGCCCCTTGAACAGCAGGCTCCCCGGGGCGGCCTCGACGACATTCCAACCCATGTGCGGGATCACCGGCGCATCGAGTCGGGTGACCGAACCCGGCCACTGACCGCAGCCCTCGCTCTGCACCCCGAACTCCACCCCGCGGGCGAACAGGATCTGCATGCCGACGCACACCCCGAGCACCGGCCGGCCGGCCGTCACCCGCTCGGCGATGATCTGATCGCCGCCGATGCCACGCAGGCCTGCCATGCACGCCTCGAACGCGCCGACACCCGGCACCACCAGACCGTCGGCGTTGCGTGCCCGCTGCGCGTCGGCGGTCACCTCGACGTCGGCGCCCACGCGTTCCAGCGCCCGCTGGGCCGAACGCAGGTTGCCGGAACCGTAATCGAGGACGACGACCCGCTTGCTCCCGGAAGGTGCTGTCACAGGGCCCCTTTGGTGGACGGCACACCCGTGATCCGGGGATCCGGCTCGACCGCCTCGCGCAGCGCACGGGCAACCGCCTTGTACTGCGCCTCGGTGATGTGGTGCGGGTCGCGTCCGTAGATGGTGCGCACGTGCAGGGCGATCCGGGCGTTGACGGCCAGCGACTCGAACACATGCCGGTTGATGACGGTGTGGTAGGGCACCGCCGAACCGGCGATGGTGAACTTCACCATGAACTCCGGTTCGCCGACGTGGACGAAGTACGGCCGCCCGGACAGGTCGACCGCCGCATGCGCCAGCGTCTCGTCCATCGGGATGAACGCATCACCGAAGCGCCGGATGCCCTTCTTGTCACCCAGCGCCTGCCCGAGCGCGCTGCCCAGCACGATGGCGGTGTCCTCGATGGTGTGGTGGCCCTCGATGTCGACGTCACCGCGGGCGGTGACGGTCAGGTCGAAACTGGCATGAATACCCAGTGCGGTCAGCATGTGGTCGAAGAAGGCGACGCCGGTGTCGACGCTGACCTGCCCGGTTCCGTCGAGGTCGAGCTCGACGACGATGTCGGACTCCTTGGTCTTGCGTTCCACCCGCGCACGGCGTGGTGACAATGCGGTCATTGTGCTCCTAGCGGCTGAGCCAGTGCGGTGCCGGCCAGCTGCTTGCTGGCGGTCAGGAATGCGTCGTTCTCCTCGGCCAAACCGATTGTGGTGCGCAGGAATCCGGGGATGCCGACGTCACGGATGAGGATGCCGTCACCGAGGTAGCGCTGCCAGGCGTCCGCGGCGTCGGCGAACTCACCGAACAGCACGAAGTTGGCGTCGCTGGGGATGACCCGAAACCCCAGATCGGTCAGCGCGGAACTGACCCGTTCCCGCTCGGCGACCAGATCGGCGACGCTGCCCAGGGTGTCGTCGGCGTGGCGCAGTGCCGCCCGCGCGGCCACCTGGGTCAGCACCGACAGGTGATAGGGCAGCCGCACCAACAACACGGCGCCGATGATGGCCGGCGCCGCCACCAGATAGCCCAGGCGGCCGCCGGCGAAGGCGAACGCCTTGCTCATGGTGCGGGTGACGATCAACCGGGCCGGGAACTCCTCGATCAACGCGATCGCACTCGGCTCCGACGAGAACTCCCCGTACGCCTCGTCCACGATCAGGACGCCCCGGCGCATCGCCCGCAACAATCGCCGCAGATCGTCCAGCGAAATGCTCTGCCCGGACGGGTTGTTCGGGCTGGCGACGAACACCACGTCGGGGGTGCGCTCCTCGACCGCGGCGACCGCGGCTTCCACATCCAGGCTGAAGTCCGCTGCCCGCGCGGCCTCGATCCATTCGGTCTGCGTGCCGTCCGAGATGATCGGGTGCATCGAATAGGACGGTACGAAGCCGATCGCGCTGCGCCCCGGACCCCCGAACGCCTGCAGGAGCTGCTGCAGGATTTCGTTGGATCCGTTTGCCGCCCAGACGTTCTCGACACCGACGGTGACGCCGGTCTGCGCGCTCAGGTAGGCGGCGAGGTCCCGGCGCAACTCCACGGCGTCGCGGTCGGGATAGCGGTGCAGATCGGCGGCCGCGGCCCGCACGGACTCGGCGACATCGTCGACAAGCGCCCGGCTCGGCGGGTGCGGGTTCTCGTTGGTGTTCAGCCGCACCGGTACGTCCAGTTGCGGTGCGCCATAGGGGGATTTGCCGCGCAGGTTCTCCCGCAGCGGCAGATCCGTGAGGTCCACACCAGCGCCCGGGATCATCACTTCTCGAACCTCCGCCGGACCGCTTCACCGTGGCCGGGCAGATCTTCGGCCTTCGCCAGCGTGATGACGTAGCCGGCGACGTCCTTCAGCGCGGCCTCGGTGTAGTCCACCACGTGGATGCCGCGCAGGAACGTCTGCACCGACAGGCCGCTGGAATGCCGCGCGCATCCGGCGGTGGGCAGCACGTGGTTGGAGCCCGCGCAGTAGTCGCCGAGGCTGACCGGCGAATAGGGGCCGACGAAGATCGCCCCCGCGGCACGGACCCGGGCTGCCACCTCGGCGGCGTCGGCGGTCTGGATCTCCAGGTGCTCGGCGGCATAGGCATTGACCACCCGGACCCCGGTGTCGATGTCGTCGACGAGCATGGTGCCGGACTGCGGCCCGTTCAACGCCTCGGTGACCCGCATACGGTGCACGGTGGTGCACAGCTGGTCGGTCAGCTCGGCGTCGACGGCGTCGGCGAGTGCCACACTGTCGGTGACCAGCACGCTGGCGGCCAGCACGTCGTGCTCGGCCTGGCTGATCAGGTCGGCCGCGACGTGCGCCGGATCGGCGGTGTGGTCGGCCAGGATCGCGATCTCGGTGGGGCCGGCCTCGGCGTCGATTCCGACCTGGGAGCGGCAGATCCGCTTGGCGGCGGTGACGTAGATGTTCCCCGGGCCGGTGATCATGTCGACCGGGGCCAGCTCGGATTCGTTGGTGTCGACCCCGCCGTAGGCCAGCAGCGCCACCGCCTGCGCGCCGCCGACGGCCCACACCTCATCGACCCCGAGCAGCCGGGCCGCGGCCAGGATGGTCGGGTGCGGCAGGCCCCCGAATTGCGCCTGCGGCGGGCTGGCGACCACCAGCGAGTCCACCCCGGCCGCCTGGGCGGGCACCACGTTCATCACCACGCTGGACGGATACACGGCGTTGCCGCCCGGGACGTACAGCCCTACCCGCTCGACCGGCACCCACCGTTCGGTCACCGAGGCGCCCGAGGAGAACAGCGTGGTGGTGTCGGTACGCCGCTGGTCGGCGTGCACGGCGCGGGTGCGCTCGATGGCGACCTCGAGGGCGGCGCGGACGTCCGGATCCAGCTCAGAGAGGGCGGCCGCCAAAGCAGCGGCCGGGACCCGGACCGTCTCGGGGCGTACGCCGTCGAACTTCTCGCCGTATTCCAGCGCCGCCGGCGCTCCCCGCTCGGCGATGTCGTCGACGATGGGCCGGACCTTCGGCACGATCGCGTCCACGTCCACCCCGCCACGCGGAAGTGCCGTCCGCAACTCGGCGGTGGACAGCGTTCGGCCGCGCAGGTCGATCCGGGTCATGGCGAAGCTGGTCATCGGTTCAATTGTCCCCGATCGGTGCATCCGAATAAAAATCGCTTGGGCACCGGCCGCCACGGCTTGGATACTGCGTCCATGCAGTGGGACCTGTGGCTGGCCTTCGTCGGGGCCTCGATCGCGATCAGCGTCTCCCCCGGCGCCGGTGCGATCCAGTCCATGGCCACCGGACTCAGTTACGGCCTACGCCGTGGTTACTGGAACATCGCCGGGTTGCAGATCGGCCTCATGATGCAGCTGGCAGCGGTCGCGGTGGGTCTCGGCGCGGCCGTGGCCCAATCGATCGTCGCGTTCACCGTGATCAAGTGGATCGGGGTGACGTACCTGGTCTACCTGGCCGTGCGGCAGTGGCGCACAACCACCGGTGACCTGGGTGAACAGCTCAGTGCGGGATTCAGTGGCGGCCGGTTGGCCCTGCTGGTGCGGGGCTTCCTGGTCAACGTCACCAATCCCAAGGGCCTGGTGTTCCTGCTCGCGGTGCTGCCGCAGTTCGTCGTACCGACGGCGCCGCTGCTGCCGCAGTACCTGGCGATCGGGTCGACCATGGTGGCCGTCGACCTGGTGGTGATGGGCGCCTACACCGGCATGGCGGCGCGGCTGCTGCGCTGGCTGCGGACCCCGCGCCAGCAGACGGTGCTCAATCGGACCTTCTCGGGTCTGTTCGCCACTGCCGCGGTGGTGCTGTCGTTCGTGCGCCGCGGCGCGGCGGCATGATGGGGGTCATGTCCACCAAAGACCACCCGAACAACACCCCCGACGTGCCGATGAAGGTCCCGGTCTGGGCGGAGAACTTCCAGATCAAGTACCTCAACCCGATCATCAGCCCGCTCGCCAAACACCTGCCCGGAATGGCGATCATCAAGCACCGCGGCCGGAGTTCGGGCGCCGCCTACGAGACGGTGGTGACGCCCTACCGCAAGGGCGACACGATCGTGATCCTGCTGATCCACGGCAAGACCAACTGGGTCAAGAACATCCTTGCCGCCGGGGAGGCCGACATCCACGTGCGGGGCCAGGATCTACACCTGGTCAACCCGAGGGTGATTCCCGCGGGCACCGACGAGCCGGGCCTGCCGCGGATGGCGCGCAGCCAGCTGCGCCGGGGCGTCGGGGCGTTCGCCGCCGACATCGCCTGAGCGGCTACATGTCCAGGCCGACTACATATCCAGACCGACGTCGAGAACCCGCACCGAGTGGGTGAGCGCTCCGACCGCGAGGTAGTCCACGCCGGTGCCGGCATACTCCGCGGCGCTTTCCAGGCTCAGGCCGCCGGAGGACTCGAGTTTGGTTGCCGGAGAACGAGAGTCGCGGCGCTGGACCGCGATCTGGGTCTGCCACACCGGGAAGTTGTCCAGCAGTACCAGCTGGACATCCTCGGCCAGGACCTCGTCGAGTTGCTCGAGGGTGTCCACCTCGACCTCGCACGGCAGGTCCGGCGCTGCGGCCCGAACCGCGCGCAACGCGGCGACCACCGAACCCGCGGCGGCGACGTGGTTGTCCTTGATCAGCGCGGCGTCCCCGAGACCGAGGCGGTGATTGACCCCGCCGCCGACCCGCACCGCGTACTTCTGCAGCAGCCGCAGGCCGGGCAGCGTCTTGCGGGTGTCGCGGATCTTGGCGCCGGTCCCCTCGACGGCATCGACCCACGCCGCGGTCGCGGTCGCGATGCCGGACAGGTGACACACCAGGTTCAGCAGGGTGCGCTCGGCGGTCAGCAGGCCCCGCGTCGGCGCCTCGACCCGCAGTAGCACCGCGCCCGACTGGAGCCGGGTTCCGTCCTCGACGCGGTCCAGCATCCGGTATCCATCGGGGCCGAGAACCTCATCGAGCACCAGCAGGGCGACGTCGACACCGGCAGCGATGCCGGGCGCCCGGGACACCAGCGCGGCCACGGTCGTGGCGTCCCGGGGCACTGTCGCCAGCGTGGTGACATCGGGCCCGTACCGCAGATCCTCGCCGAGGCCGCGCTGGATCGTCTCGCGGGCGGCGACCAGCTCGTCGGCGCTGAGGCTCATGGAAGGCAGGCGACGGCCGGTTCGGCGTGCACGGTACGGCTGACCGCCTGGGCCGGATCGGTGTCCGGGAAATCGCTGCGGTGGTGGCAGCCGCGGGTTTCGGTGCGGGCCTCGGCCGCCGCGGCGACCACGCGGGCGGTCGTGGTCAGCGCAGCGTCCTCGAACGCGGCGCGGGTGCTCATCGGCCGCGGCGTCGCTGCGGCCAGGGCGTTGGTCACCCGTCGCAGCCCGTCGCCGTCGCGCACCACCGAGGCGTACTGCGTCATCACCGACTGCAGCAGCTCGCGGTCGAGCGTATCCCGCTGTACCAGTTCCGCTTTGGCCATTGGAGCATCCGCGGCGCGGGCATGGTCCGCCGCGGCGCGTCCCGCACGGCCGCCGACGACGAGCCCCTCGAGCAGGCTGTTGGAGGCCAGCCGGTTGGCGCCGTGCATCCCGGTGCGGGCCACCTCGCCGGCCGCGAACAGACCGCCCAGTTCGGTACGTCCGTGCACATCGGTGCGGACGCCGCCGCAGCTGTAGTGGGCGCCCGGGACCACCGGGATGGGCTGGGTGGTCGGGTCGATGCCGGCGGCGTGGCAGGCCGCGGTCACCGTCGGGAAGCGCTGCTCGAACCGGTCGATGGACCGCGCGTCGAGGTACACGCATTCGTCGCCGGTCGCCCGCAGCCGGGCCTCGATGGCCGCGGCGACGACGTCGCGTGGGGCCAGGTCGCCCATCGGGTGAACACCGGCGGTCACCGAGTCGCCCCGGGCGTCGCGCAGCACCGCGCCCTCGCCGCGCAGGGCCTCGGTGATCAGCGGCCGCCGCCCGGTCGCGTTGCGATCGAACAGCATGGTCGGGTGGAACTGGATGAACTCGATGTCGCTGACGCCGACGCCGGCCCACAACGCCAGCGCGATCCCGTCGCCGGTGGAGCCCTCGGGGTTGGTGGTGGCGCTGTAGAGGTGACCGAGGCCGCCGGTGGCCAGGATGACCGACGGTGCGTGCACCACGCCGAGGCCGTCAGCATTGCGTACCAGCACACCGGTCACCGCCGCGCCGTCGTGCAGGATCTCCAGCGCGACGTGGTTTCGGCGGATGTCCAGCGTGGCGGCGGCGTGGTCGAGGGCGCGCTGCACCTCGGCGCCGGTGGCGTCACCGCCGGCGTGGATGATCCGGCGAATCGAATGGCCGCCCTCGCGGGTGAGCGCCCACCGACCGGGCGCACTCTCGTCGAATCGCGCCCCGTCGGCAACGAGGTCGGCCACCGCGCGATACCCGTCGGCGACGATGGAACGCACCGCCTCGGGATCACACAGCCCGGCTCCGGCCACCAGCGTGTCACGCACGTGGGCGTCGACGGAATCCTCGGTGTGCGGCAGCACGACCGCGATACCGCCCTGGGCGTGGAACGTCGCTGTCTCGGCGGCCTTGCTCAAAATGACTGTGCGACTGCCCTTTCGATGGGCCGCCAGGGCCGCGGCCAGGCCGGCCACACCGGTGCCGATCACGACGACATCGGCGCGCTGCTGCCAGTCGACACCGCCGCCGCCGAGCCCGCAGGCGAACCGGCGGGTCATTCGCCACCGCCCGGCTGGCCGATCTCGATCATTCGCTGCACGCTGGCCCGCGCCAGGCGGGCGGTCTCCGGGTCGACATCCACCTCGTCGGCACCCTCGACCAGGCACCGCAGCAATGCGGCGGGGGTGATCATCTTCATGTACTTGCACGAGGCGCGGTCGTTGACCGCCTGGAAGTCGATACCCGGTGCCGCGCGGCGCAGTTGGTGCAGCATGCCCACCTCGGTGGCCACCAGGACCTGCTTGGCGTGTGAGGCCTTGGCGGCGTCGAGCATGCCACCGGTGGAGAGGATCTTGACCCGGTCCGCCGGGAAGGCGCCCTCGCCGGCGAGGTAGAGCGCCGATGTGGCGCAACCGCATTCGGGGTGGACGAACAGTTCGGCGTCGGGGTGGCTGCGCGCCTGGGCGGTCAGTTCGTCACCGTTGATGCCGGCGTGGACATGGCATTCACCGGCCCAGATGTGCAGATTGGTGCGCCCGGTCATCCGGCGCACGTGCGCGCCGAGGAATTGGTCGGGACAGAACAGGACCTCGCGGTCCGCCGGGATGGAGTTCACCACCTCGACGGCGTTCGACGAGGTGCAGCAGATGTCGGTGAGCGCCTTCACCGCGGCGGTGGTGTTGACGTAGGACACCACGACGGCGTCGGGGTGATCGTCCTTCCAGGCCTGCAGTTCGGCGGCCGTGATGGAGTCCGCCAGCGAGCAGCCGGCCCGCTGGTCGGGGATCAGCACGGTCTTGTCGGGGCTGAGGATCTTGGCCGTCTCGGCCATGAAATGCACGCCGCAGAACACGATGGTGTCCTCGGGCGCCTCGGCGGCGATGCGGGACAACGCCAACGAGTCACCGACATGGTCGGCGACGTCCTGGATGGCAGGCAGCTGGTAGTTGTGGGCCAGCAGCGTCGCACCACGCTGGGTGGCCAGCCGACGCACCTCGGCGGCCCATTCCTCGTCGCCGCCCACACCGGTGTAGCCACCGGGGCCGTCGACGATCCGGGCGGCCAGCTCGCTGCCCGTCGCCGCTGCGCGATCCAAGACGGTCATGCCGCCTCCTTGTTCGTGATGCGAGGTTTTCGACTTATAATCGAAAACGTGATTTATACTAGCACTGAACATGAGGTGCTTGCCGTCGTATTCCAGGTTGGTGACGTCAGCTCCCGTAAACCCACCCTTAACGTGCTGTTATGGCAGCGCGCGATGGACCCTCAACGGGGTCGCTGGGCGCTTCCCGGTGGCCGGCTGAGCGACGACGAGGACCTGACGAGTTCGGTGCGACGCCAGCTCGCCGAGAAGGTCGACCTGCGTGAGATTGCCCACCTCGAACAGCTCGCGGTGTTCTCCGAACCGCGCCGGGTGCCGGGGGTGCGCACCATCGCGACCACGTTCCTGGGGCTGGTGCCCTCCCCCGCCCGGCCCGAGCTGCCGCCGGACACCCGCTGGCACCCGGTGAACGACCTGCCCCCGATGGCCTTCGACCACGGTCCGATGGTGGCCCACGCCCAGGCCAGGCTGGTGGCGAAGCTGTCCTACACCAACATCGGATTCGCGCTGGCGCCAACGGAATTCGCGCTGTCTACGCTGCGCGACATCTACGGAGCCGCACTGGGCTACCAGGTGGACGCCACCAACCTGCAGCGGGTCCTGGCCCGCCGGGGCGTGATCACCCGCACCGGGACGACCGCCCATCCGGGCCGCAGTGGGGGCCGACCGGCGGCGATGTACCGCTTCACCGACTCCCGGTTGCGGGTCACCGACGAGTTCGCCGCGTTGCGCCCGCCCGGGTGAGTCGACTGGATTCTTAGAGCCCTCTTAGGGTAGACAGGGGAAATGGCTTTGGGCAGCGCAGCCGGGGCGGTCAGCCCGGAATGGATTGGCCGCGCACCGCACGAGGAGCTCGAGCGGGGCGCGCGCCCGGTGCTTCCGTCGAAAGACCCATTCTTCACGCCCCCCGCCGGCTTCGAACACGCCGAACCCGGCACCGTGCTGCGGTCCCGCGACGTCGAGCTGGGCTTTCTCGGCCTGATCCCGCAGAAGGTCAAGGCCACCCAGCTGCTCTACCGCACCACCGACATGAACGGCATGCCGCTGGCCACCGTGACGACGGTGCTGGTGCCCGCGGCGCACCGTCCGGACCACATCCGCCCGGTGGTGTCCTACCAGTGCGCAATCGACGCGGTGTCGTCCCGATGCTTCCCGTCCTACGCGATGCGCCGCCACGCCAAGGCGGTCGGCTCGCTGGCGCAGCTGGAGTACCTGCTGGTCGCGGCCGCGCTGGCCGAGGGCTGGGTGGTGTCCGTGCCGGACCACGAAGGCCCCGACGGCATGTGGGGCGCGCCTTACGAGCCCGGTTACTGCGTGCTCGACGGACTGCGCGCCACGCTGAGCTTCGAGAAGTTCGGCCTAGCCCCGAACAGCCAGGTCGGGTTGTGGGGCTACTCCGGCGGCGGACTGGCGAGCGCCTGGGCCGCCGAGATGCACGCGTCCTACGCCCCCGAGCTCAACATCGTCGGGGCGGTGCTCGGTTCACCGGTCGGCGATCTGGGCCACACCTTCCGTCGGCTCAACGGGTCCTACCTCGCGGCGCTGCCCGCCCTGGTGGTCTCGGCGCTGTCCAAGACCTACCCGGACCTCAACCGCGTGATCGAGCAACACGCCACCGAGGACGGCCGCGAACTGCTGCGGCGGCTCGAGGGCATGACCACCCTCGAGGCCGTCATCCGGCTGTTCCGCACCGACATGGACAACCTTGTGCATCCGCCCCTGGAAGAGGTGCTGCAGATGCCCGAGGTGCAGTACGTCTTCGACAACATCAAGCTGGGCACCTCGGTACCCACTCCGCCGGTGCTGCTCGTGCAGGCCGTGCACGACTCGGTGATCGCCGTGGACGACATCGACGAACTGGCACACCTGTACTCCTCCGGTGGCGCGCAGGTCACCTACCACCGGGACATGTTCAGCGAGCACATGCTGCTGCACCCGATGTCGGCGCCGATGACGTTGCGCTGGCTCACCGACCGGTTCGCCGGGCGGCCCCTCGACGAGCACATCGTGCGGACCAAGTGGCCGACCCTGCTCAACCCGATGACCTATTCCGGCATGTGGCGACTGGGCGGCATCGTCGCCCGCGTCGTCACGGGCGGCCGGGTTCCGTTCCGCCCGCTGTGAAACAGGGCGCCGTGGTGATCGGCGCCGGCACCCCCAACCGATGCCGTTCCATCGCGGGCCAGGCGCCGAGATCGTCTCGTGGCGTGGCCACCACAAGCAGGGCGTAGACCAGTGCGGCCAGCGCTGCGGGCAGCAACAGGGTCGCGGCGATCTGGAAGGGAGTGTGGCCGAAGAACACCGACGGCGCCTCGGTGAGGTAGTGGATGCGGTTCTCCTGGCTCAGCGGTATCGACTGGTGGTCGACCGCGCCGTAGCGCCAATGGGCAAGGGCCGCACCGGCGCTCGTGGCCGCTGCCGCCGCGCCGACCTGACCGATCCACAGTGCGGCCGCGATGACCGGGCCCCGGTGCGGCCGCCACTGCCAGACCAGCACCGCCGACACCACCGCCAGCATCGTCAACAGCCCGATCATCATGGCGCTGGCGACGAACAGATGATCGGCCTCCTTGCCGAGGTAGGCGTCGACGCGCTCGCCCGAACGGGTCAGCGCGACGATGGTGTGCACCGGCGGTGCCAGCCAGGCCCACACCGCACCGAGAACGGCTCCGGTCGCGGCGAGGCCGAGGACGACGATGCCCGCGGCGGCGCCGCGCGAGACGCGTGGGGCCCTCTGCTCTTCGCCCGAGAGGCTCATCGCTGCACCTCCAGGTCCGTGGAGTCCACCCGTCCATGCCTCGAGCACCGCGCCCACCAACCGTCCGGGCGCACCTGCACGGTCATCCGGCGTCCACATTCGGCGCAGAACCGGGGCGGTTCCAGCCCGAGCTGCGCGGCGGTGGGCACCACGCTGCCCGCCGGCGCGCCGGTGTAGACGTTGTAGACCCCGGCACCCAGCGGTGCGGGAAGTTCGTCGACCATCACCTGCTTTTCTACAGGCTGGCGTTCAAGGCCTTGATCGGCATCTGCAGATCTTCGAGCAACTCCAGGTCCGATTCGGCGGGCCGGCCCAGGGTGGTCAGGTAGTTGCCGACGATGACGGCGTTGATACCACCCAGGATTCCCTGTTTGGCGCCCAAGTCGCCGAGGGTGATCTCGCGCCCGCCGGCGAACCGCAGCATGGTGTGCGGCAGCGCCAGCCGGAACGCGGCGACCGCCTTGAGCGCCTCTGCGGCCGGCATCACCTCGAGATCGCCGAACGGGGTGCCCGGGCGTGGGTTGAGGAAGTTCAGCGGCACCTCGTGCGGGCCGAGTTCGGCCAGGTTGGCGGCGAACTCGGCGCGCTGCTCCAGGGTCTCGCCCATGCCCAGGATGCCACCGCAGCAGACCTCCATGCCGGCGTCGCGAACCATCTGCAGGGTGTCCCAGCGCTCGTCCCAGGTGTGGGTGGTCACCACGTTCGGAAAGAAGGACCTGGCGGTCTCCAGGTTGTGGTTGTAGCGGTGCACGCCCATCTCGGCGAGCCGCTCGACCTGCTCGGAGTTGAGCATGCCCAGCGAGCAGGCGACGTGGATCTCGACCTCGTTGCGGATCGCCTCGATGCCGGCGGCGACCTGTGCCATCAACCGCTCATCGGGTCCGCGGACGGCGGCCACGATGCAGAACTCGGTGGCACCGGTCTTGGCGGTCTGCTTGGCGGCCTCGACCAGGCTGGGGACGTCCAGCCAGGCGCTGCGCACCGGCGAGGAGAACAGTCCGGACTGCGAGCAGAAGTGGCAGTCCTCCGGGCAGCCACCGGTTTTCAAGCTGATGATGCCCTCGACCTCGACCTCGGGCCCGCACCAGCGCATACGGACCTCGTGGGCCAGGGCGAGAAGTTCCTCGAGCCGATCGTCCGGCAGTTGCAGGACCTCGAGCACCTGGGCCTGGGACAGGCCTTCGCCGCGTTCGAGCACCTGCTCGCGCGCCGATGCCAACACGTCGGTGCCCTGCGTGGCCGCCTGCGTCACCCGCACTCCTCCTGCCGAAGACCGGACTTGAACACCGTTCAGGTTAGGCTAGCGGCGTGCAGCTGCACAAACGCGATGTGGTGGCCAAGGCGGCCGCGATCCTGGACAGCTACGGGATCGCGGATCTGACCATGCGCCGGGTCGCCCGCGAACTCGACGTGACCCCCGGCGCGCTGTACTGGCACTTCGCCAACAAGCAGGAATTACTCGGCGCGGTGGCCGATCGGGTGCTGGCTCCGGCATGCGCGGATCCCCAGCCGACCGGCTGGCGGATGCGTATCGAAGTGGTCTGCCGCGCGCTGCGCGACGCCCTGCTCTCCCACACCGACGGCGCCGAACTGGTGTCGGCCAGTTTCGCGGCCGGACAGTCCCGCGCCGTCGAGCAGATTCTCGGTGTCCTCGCCGAGGCGGCCGGCGAGGCCGGCGTGGACACCGCCCACCGGGTGCAGGCCGCCCGCACGGTGCTGCACTACGTCCTGGGCGCCACCGCCGACGAGCAGTCCCGGCTGCAGTGGGACGCCGCCGGGGCCGAGCTGCCGGAGCACCAGTCGGTGCTGTCCGGCGATCCTTCGGCCGGCTTCGCCTTCGGCCTGCGGCTGCTCACCGACGGGCTGGCCGTGCAGCGAGTGAGCTCCGCCGAGTTGGGCTAGGGGTGTTGTGCCCGGCTATGCGCGACTCCGAGCCGGGTTGAACGCGGACAGTCGCTCGAAGCCGGGCACACCGGGTACCTCCCGACTCTCGCGGCGCTCAGCCGACCAGCACCCGCTCGATCCGCGCGTCCCCGTCCCACCGGCGCAGGCCCACCACCTCGGCGCTGATATCGGCCGACAGATCCTCGATCACGTCCAGCGCGCGGGCAACCTGTTCGGCGGTGAAGCGGCGCCCCAGGGTCGCGTGCGGGGTCCAGCGCCCGGGCGCGCAGTGCGGGAAGGGTGCCTGCGCAGTGGAGGGCAGGCAGCGGCGGTAGATATCGCCGTGCAGGTCCAGCAGGTCGGCCGACGCCACGATCAGGCGCGCCAGCGTCATCTTCCCGCCACCGAAGATCACCGGCGCGCCGACGACGACGGGCAGCGGGAAGCGCACGCGCAGCTCCGACAGCGCGGCGTCGCCGTCCGGAAGGATCCGGTCGGCCGCGAGCACGGTGATGTGGGGTCGGTTGGTGTCCGACTTCACTCGCAACTGGCTGGGCAACCCGGCATCGGAGAGCCGGTGCCATACCCGCCGGATCGCGGCATCACCGTCCTCGTCGAGGAGTAACTCGATCGAATGCGCCACTACAGACCGGCGGCCCAGGCCGGGTCGAACGCCCGGGAACTGAACAAGGCGAAGTCGGTCGCCGACACCGTAGCCACCCCGGCGGGCAGCGCGGCACGCACCGGGGCCAGCCGGGCCAGCGCATCGCGATTGGACTTCTCCGCCTCGCCCGGGTCAGCGGGCCAGGATCCTATCACCAGGCCCGCGCACGAAACACCTTTGGCGGCAAGGGCTTCCAGCGTCAACGCGGTGTGGTTCAGCGTTCCCAGCCCGGCCTCGGCGACGATCAGCACCGGCGCACCGAGTTCGGCCGCGAGATCGCGCAGCGTCACCCCGTCGGCACCGATCTCCACCAACAGGCCACCGGCGCCCTCGACCAGAGTGAGGCCGCCCGGAGTGTCGGCGGCCCTGATGGCCGCTAGTAATTCCGAGCCCGACGGCAGCGGCAGGCGGGCCTCTACGGCCGCCGCGACGGGTGCCAGCGGCTGCGGGTAGCGGGCCACGCCGACCAGATCGGTGACCCCGGCGAGCCGGCCGATCTCGGCAAGGTCGTCGTCACCGTCCGCGGTTCCGGTCTGCACGGGCTTGCACACCGTCACCGGGCGGCCCGCGACCCGGGCGTGGCACGCCAGTGCCGCAGTCGCGACGGTCTTGCCGACGCCGGTGTTGGTGCCGGTGATGACGAGGAAGCTCATGGCCGCGGGGTACCCAGCACCGCGGCGAAAACCCGCCGCGCCAGTGCCATCTCGTCGTCGGTCAGTGCGGCGCGGGCGGTCAGCCGCAGCCGGGAGGTCCCCGCCGGAACCGTCGGCGGGCGGAAGCAGCCCACCCGCACCCCGGCATCCAGGCAGGCCGTCGCGGTGGCAACCGCGACATCGGGGTCCCCGAGGATGACCGACACCACCGCCGACTCCGGGGGTTCCGGAACATCGCACAGGGTCGCCAGCTCGTGGGCGCGGGTCATGACGGCCTCGGCCCGCCACGGTTCCGCGACCAGCACACCCAGGGCCGCAAGCGCGGCACCAACGGCCGACGGGGTCAGCCCGGTGTCGAAGATGAACGTGCGGGCGGCGTCGATCAGATGGTCGCGCACCGCGGCCGGGGCCAGCACCACACCGCCCTGGCTGCCCAGCGACTTCGACATCGTCGTGGTCATCACGACGTCGGGTGCGCCGGCGAGGCCGACCTCGTGCAGCAGGCCCCGACCCCCGGTCCCCCGCACGCCCAGACCGTGGGCCTCGTCGACCAGCAGCAGGGCGCGATGCCTCCGGCAGACCTCGTGCAGCCGACGCAGCGGCGCCAGCGCGCCGTCGGTGCTGAACACCGAGTCGGTGACGACCAGCGCGCGCTCCTCGTCGCGGGCCGCCAGCGCGGCCTCGACGACGTCGACGTCGTTGTGCGGTGTGACGACGACCCGCGCGCGGGACAGCCGGCAGGCGTCCACCAGCGAGGCGTGCGCGAAGGCGTCGGAGATCAGCAGCGATCCCGGCCCGGACAGCGCGACCACCGCGCCGAGGTTGGCGGTGTACCCCGAGGAGAACACCAGCCCGGTCTCGGCGCCGACGAATTCGGCCAGCGCGGCCTCGAACTGCTCGTGCAACTCGGTGTTACCGGTCACCAGCCGTGAGCCGGTGGACCCCGCGCCCCAGGTGCGAAGCGCGGCCACGCCACCGTCGATCACCGCCGGGTGCTGTGACAGACCCAGGTAGTCGTTGGAGGCCAGGTCGAGTTCGGTCGCCACCGCGGGCCGCGTGCGCAGCGACCGGCGCAGACCCGCTTGCCTGCGCTGCTGCTCGACGGTGTCGAGCCAGGCAAGCGGCGAAAGACCGGCGCGGGTCACGGACCACTCCTCGGGGGCGTCTTGAACACCGTTCAGGTTAGTGCACCGGCGACGGCCACCATCGCCGAGGTGATCTGGGCGACCTCGTCCGGCGTGCAGATATACGGCGGCATCGCGTAGATGAGGTTGCGGAACGGCCGCAGCCACACCCCGTGGTCGAGGGCCACCGGGGTGGCGGTCTTGAGGTCGACGGACTCGCGGGTCTCGATGACACCGATGGCGCCGCGCACCCGCACATCGGCGACGTTCGGCAGTGCCCGCGCTGGTTCCAGCCCGGCCGCCAGACCGGCCGAAACCTCGCTCACCCGCGCCCGCCAGTCCTGCCCGAGCAGCAGTTCCACCGAGGCCACCGACACCGCACACGCCAACGCGTTGGCCATGAAGGTGGGCCCGTGCATCAGCGCACCGGGCCGGCCGCCGCTGATCGTCTCGGCGACCTCCACCGTGCAAAGGGTGGCCGCCAGCGTCACGTATCCCCCGGTCAACGCCTTGCCGACACACATGATGTCGGGGCTCACGCCGGCGTGGTCGGCCGCGAACAGCTCGCCGGTGCGTCCGAACCCCGTCGCGATCTCGTCGAAGACCAGCAGCACGTTGTGGTGGTCGCAGGCGGCCCGCAGTTCGATGAGGTAGCGCGGATCGTGGAACCGCATGCCGCCCGCGCCCTGCACCACCGGCTCGACGACGACGGCGGCCAACTCGTCGGCGTGCGCGGCGAGGCGGGCCTCGAAGGCCGCGACGTAGGTCGGGTCGTATTCGGCGGGCACCTGCGGGGCGAACACCTGCGGGACCAGCACGTCGCTCCACAGCGCGTGCATGCCGCCGTCGGGATCGCACACGCTCATCGGCGTGAAGGTGTCGCCGTGGTAGCCGCCGCGCCAGGTCATCAACCGGTGCTTGTCGAATCGGCCACGGCTGCGCCAGTACTGCAGCGCCATCTTCACGGCCACCTCGATGGCCACCGAGCCCGAGTCGGAGAAGAACACGGTGTCCAGGCCCGCCGGCGTGATGTCCACCAGCAGTTGAGCCAGTCGGGCCGCGGGCTCGTGGGTGAGGCCTCCGAACATCACGTGGTTCATCACCCCGAGCTGGCGGGTCAGCGCGGCATCCAGGACCGGATGACCGTGCCCGTGCACGGCGGTCCACCAGGAGGCCATGGCGTCCAAGACGCGGATCTCGCGGCCGTCGCGCGCGAGTGTCAGCCAGGCGCCGTCGGCGCCGAGTGCGACCACCGGCGGCATCGCCTCCGCGCCGATGGTGCTGTACGGATGCCAGATGTGTGCCGCATCGATCGCGCTGATCTGCTGCGGGGTCAACGCGGACACGATTCGAAAGCCTAGTCGGGCGGCGACCCACGTTGAGACCGCAGTGAGGGCGAGCATTTCGGCCGAAGATCGCCCCCAGTGCGGTCTCAACGTCGTCAGGTCGCGAAGGCAACCTTTGCTCGCCGGGGGCGGGGCTGGCCACGGCGGATTCGCTGCAGGTGAACCGACCGGCCGGGTTCGGTACATTGACGGGCGATCATGATGACCCTCACTCCGACCCGTCCGTCGGCAGCGCCCGCCGCTCGACCTGCACGGAACACCGCGATGGGGACACGGACGTCGGGGTTCTACCGCCACGATCTCGACGGCCTGCGCGGCGTCGCCATCGCGCTGGTTGCCGTGTTCCACGTGTGGTTCGGTCGGGTCTCCGGCGGCGTGGACGTGTTCCTGGTGCTGTCCGGCTTCTTCTTCGGCGGTTCGCTGCTGCGTACGGCCCTGAACCCGGACTCGACGCTGTCCCCGGCCTCGGAGGTACTCAGGCTCGTTCGCCGGCTGCTTCCGGCGCTCGTGCTGGTTCTTGCCGCGGCGGCGGCGTTGACGGTCCTGGTGCAGCCACAGACCCGCTGGGAGACGTTTGCTGACCAGAGCCTGGCAACCCTGGGCTACTTCCAGAACTGGGAGCTGTCAGCCACCGCGTCGAACTATCTGCGGGCCGGTGAAGCCGTTAGTCCGCTGCAGCACATGTGGTCGATGTCCGTTCAGGGCCAGTTCTACGTCGCGTTCCTCGCACTTGTCTTCGCGTTTGCCCTCCTGCTGCGCCGCCCGCTCGGCAAAAACCTACGGATGGTCTTCATTACGTTGCTGACGGCCCTTACCGTCGCCTCGTTCGTGTTTGCTGTGATCATCCACCGCGCCGACCAGACCGCGGCCTACTACAACAGCTTCGCCCGGGCCTGGGAGTTGCTGCTGGGCGCCTTGGTGGGGGCGCTGGTCCCCTACATCACCTGGCCGATGTGGCTGCGCACGGCGGCGGCCGCGATCGGACTGGCAGCAATCGTCTCGTGCGGTGCCCTCATCGACGGCGTCAAGCAGTTCCCCGGTCCGTGGGCGCTGGTGCCGGTCGGCGCGGCAGTGCTGCTGATCCTGGCCGCCGCCAACCGGCAGTCGCATCCGTCGACCCGCGACCGGCTGCCGCTGCCCAACCGGCTGCTAGCCGCCGCCCCGCTGGTCGCCCTGGGGGCGATGGCCTACTCGCTGTACTTGTGGCACTGGCCGCTGTTGATCTTCTGGTTGGCCTACAGCGGTGACGCCCGCGCCGGATTCCTGCCGGGCACGGTCATCCTGCTGGTGTCCGGCGTGCTGGCCTACCTGACCACCCGGTTCGTCGAGGAGCCGCTGCGCTACCGCCGCGGCGCCGCCGCGCCCACCCCGGTGGCAGTGCCGTGGCGTACCCGCCTGCGCCGCCCCACCATGGCGCTGGGCACTACGCTGGCGCTGCTCGGCGTGGCGCTCACCGCGACGTCGTTCACCTGGCGCGAGCACGTGATCGTGCAGCGGGCCAACGGCAAGGAACTCCTCGGGCTGTCGTCGGCCGAGTACCCGGGTGCCGGTGCGCTGCTCAACCACGCCCGGGTGCCCAACCTGCCGATGCGCCCCACCGTGCTGGAGGCCAAGGACGACGTTCCGAAGTCGACCAGCGACGGCTGCATCAGCGACTTCGACAACGCCGGGGTGATCAACTGCACCTACGGTGACCCGTCGGCCACCCGGACGATCGCCCTGGCCGGCGGCTCCCACGCCGAGCACTGGATCACCGCGCTGGACGCGCTGGGCCAGAAGCGCCATTTCAAGGTCGTGACCTACCTGAAGATGGGCTGCCCGCTCACCACCGAGCGGACCCCGCTGGTGATGGGCGACAACCGCCCCTACCCGCAGTGCCACGAGTGGAACCAGCGGGTGATGGCCAAGTTGATCGCCGACCACCCGGACTACGTGTTCACCACCTCGACGCGGCCGTGGAACATCAAGCCCGGCGACGTCATGCCGGCAACCTACATCGGCATCTGGAAGACCCTGTCGGACAACAAGATTCCGATCCTCGCAATGCGGGATACCCCGTGGCTGGTGCGCAACGGCCAGCCGTTCTTCCCGTCCGACTGCCTGGCGAGCGGCGGCAACGCCTACTCCTGCGGCATCAAGCGCTCCGAAGTGCTCTCCGATCGCAACCAGACGCTGGATTTCCTCACCCAGTTCCCGCTGATGAAGGTGCTCGACATGAGCGACGCGGTGTGCCGAGCCGACTACTGCCGCGCAGTGGAGGGAAATGTGCTCATCTACCACGACTCTCATCACGTCTCGGCGACGTACATGCGGACCATGACCCCGGAGCTCGGCAGGCAGCTGGCCGCGGCCACCGGCTGGTGGTGAGTACGCCAGCGACCGAACCCGCGCGCCGATAAGGTCGAGTCATGTCGTCGAGCAACCCAGCCAGCGGTTCAACGCTGATCACGGTGTGGCCCGGCACCCCGTACCCGCTCGGCGCCACCTACGACGGCGCCGGCACCAACTTCTCGTTGTTCTCCGAGGTGGCCGAGAAGGTCGAACTCTGCCTGATCGAGAAGGACGGCACCGAGATCCGGGTCCGGCTCGACGAGGTCGACGGGCACGTCTGGCACGCCTACCTGCCCACCATCACCCCGGGGCAGCGGTACGGATTCCGGGTCTACGGCCCGTGGGATCCCAGCGCGGGCCATCGTTGTGACCCGAGCAAGCTGCTGCTGGACCCCTACGGCAAGTCGTTCCACGGCGACTTCACCTTCACCCAGGCGCTGTACTCCTACGACCTCAATGCCGACGATCTGGCCTCCGGCGGCACCCCGCCGATGGTGGATTCGGCCGGGCACACCATGACCAGCGTGGTGATCAACCCGTTCTTCCATTGGGGCTCGGACCATCCGCCGCGCACCCCATATCACGAGACCATCATCTACGAGGCGCACGTCAAGGGCATGACCCAGACGCATCCGGGCATCCCCGAGGAACTCCGCGGGACCTATGCCGGCCTGGGCCATCCGGCGATCATCGACCACCTGAAATCGCTGAACGTCACCGCGATCGAGCTGATGCCGGTTCACCAGTTCATGCACGACCATCGGCTGCTCGACCTCGGGTTGCGAAACTACTGGGGCTACAACACGTTCGGCTTCTTCGCGCCGCACTACCAGTACGCCGCCACCCACCATGCCGGCGCTGCGGTCGCGGAGTTCAAGACCATGGTGCGATCGTTCCACGAAGCCGGGATCGAGGTGATCCTCGACGTCGTCTACAACCACACCGCCGAGGGCAACCACCTCGGGCCGACGATCAACTTCCGCGGCATCGACAACGCCGCCTACTACCGGCTGCTCGACGGCGACCTGCGGCTGTACAAGGATTTCACCGGCACCGGCAACAGTCTCAACGCCCGGCATCCGCACACGCTGCAGCTGATCATGGACTCGCTGCGCTACTGGGTGCTGGAGATGCACGTCGACGGCTTCCGCTTCGACCTGGCCTCGACGCTGGCCCGCGAGTTCTACGACGTCGACCGGCTGTCGGCGTTCTTCGACCTGGTGCAGCAGGATCCGGTGGTCAGTCAGGTCAAGCTGATCGCCGAGCCGTGGGATGTCGGTGAGGGCGGCTACCAGGTCGGCAACTTCCCGGGGCTGTGGACGGAGTGGAACGGCAAGTACCGCGACACCGTGCGCGACTATTGGCGCGGCGAGGCCGCCACCCTCGGCGAGTTCGCCTCCCGGCTGACCGGCTCGTCGGATCTCTACGAGGACACCGGCCGCCGCCCGAGCGCCTCGATCAACTTCGTCACCTGCCACGACGGGTTCACCCTCAACGACCTGGTGTCCTACAACGAGAAGCACAACCTGGCCAACGGCGAGGACAACCGGGACGGCGAAAGCCACAACCGGTCCTGGAACTGCGGTGTCGAGGGCCCCACCGACGACCCGGAGATCCTCGCGCTGCGGCATCGGCAGATGCGCAACATCATGGTCACCCTGATGGTGTCGCAGGGCACGCCGATGATCGCCCACGGCGACGAGATCGGGCGAACTCAGCACGGCAACAACAACTCCTACTGTCAGGACAACGAGTTGTCCTGGATGGACTGGAGCCTGCGCGACACCAACGCCGAGCTGCTCGACTTCGCCCGCAAGGTGACCGCCCTGCGCAAACATCACCCGGTGTTCCGGCGCCGGCGGTTCTTCGAAGGCGAGCTCATCCGCAGCGGCGACCAGGTCCGGGACATCGCCTGGCTCACCCCGGCGGGCACCGAGATGACGCACGACGACTGGGGCTCCGGCTTCAAGTGCGTGGCGGTGTTCCTCAACGGCGAGGCCATCACCGCGCCGAACGCCCGCGGCGAGCGGGTGGTGGACGACTCGTTCCTGTTGTGTTTCAACGCGAACAACGAGCCGGTCGACTTCGTCACCCCCGACGGCGATTACGCCGAGGAATGGACCGCCGTCCTAGACACCTGGCACCCCAGCGGCGACACCGATCTGTTGATCAAGGCCGGCGAGAAGATCACCGCCGCGCCCCGCTCGGTTCTTGTGCTTCAAAAGACCGCCTAGCGGGAACAAGGCACGCTATGGCCTACCCCGTGCTCTCCACCTATCGGTTGCAACTGCGCGGATCACAGAGCGGAGAAGCGTTCACCTTCGCCGACGCGGAGAAGTTGCTCGACTATCTGAACGGGTTGGGGGTGAGCCATCTCTACCTGTCCCCCATCCTGACCGCGTCGCCGTCGTCGACCCACGGCTACGACGTCACCGACCCGACGACGGTGTCGGGCGAACTGGGCGGCGCCGACGGCCTGGCCCGGCTGTCCGAGGCGGCCAAAGCCCGCGGTCTTGGCCTCGTCGTCGACATCGTGCCCAACCACCTCGGCGTGGAGACACCGGAGAACAACGCGTGGTGGTGGGACGTCCTGCGGCACGGCCGGGACTCGGAGTTCGCCTCGTTCTTCGACATCGACTGGGATCTGGACCCCGATGGCCGAATCGTGTTGCCGGTGTTGGGTTCCGACGACGACGTCGCCGGGCTGGCCGTCGACCGCGACGTCCTACGTCTCGGCGATCTCGCCTTCCCCATCGCCCCGGGCACCGACGCCGGCGCCGGCGCGCAGGTGCACGACCGCCAGCACTACCGGTTGGTCGGCTGGCGCGACGGGGCGTGCGGCTATCGCCGGTTCTTCTCGATCACCTCGCTGGCCGGATTGCGTCAGGAAGATCCCGCGGTGTTCGAGCGCACCCACGCCGAGGTGGCGCGCTGGTTCGCCGAGGGACTGGTCGACGGTGTGCGCATCGACCATCCGGACGGCCTCACCGACCCGGCCGGCTACCTGCAGATGCTGCGCCGACTGCTCGGCCCGCAGGCCTGGATCGTGATCGAGAAGATCCTCGCGGTCGGCGAACCCTTGGACCTCAGCCTGCCGATCGGCGGTACGACCGGCTACGACGTGCTGCGCGAGGTCGGCGGGGTCTTCATCGATCCGGCCGGCGCCGAGGCGCTGACCGCAATGGTGGATTCGGCGGGCTTCGAGTACGCGGCGGTCCCGGACATGCTGCGGCAGTTGAAGATTCGCACGACCACCGAGACGCTGGCCAGCGAGCTGGCTCGGGCGTGCCGGACCATCAGGGCGGAATCCGGCACCGACCATCCCCAGTTGGCCGACGCGGTGGCGGCGCTGTTGACCAACATCGGCGTCTACCGCTGCGACTACCCGGTGCTCTCGCAGATCCTGGGCGTGGCCATCGGACACACCGCGGCGGCAGACCCGGGTCTGGCCGCACCGCTCGCGGTGGTGGCCACCGCGCTGGCCAACCCGGGCGGCGAGTCGGCCGCACGCCTGCAACAGCTGTGCGGAGCGATGACGGCCAAGTCGGTGGAGGACTGTTACTTCTACCGTGACCCCCGGCTGGTGTCGCTCAACGAAGTCGGCGGTGAGCCGCAACTCTTCGGGGTCAGCGCCGCGGAGTTCCACCGCAGCGCCGCGGTGCGCGCCCGGCTGTGGCCGCAGACCATGACGACGCTGTCCACCCACGACACCAAGCGCGGGGAGGATGTCCGGGCCCGGATCGGGGTGCTGTCGCAGGTGCCGTCGCTGTGGGCCCAGTTGGTCAACCGCTGGGAGACCCACGCCGCCTCCCCCGACTCGCTGACCGGATTGTTCCTGTGGCAGAACATCTTCGGCGTGTGGCCCGCGGACGGTGTGGTGAGCGCCGAACTGCGCGGGCGGCTGCATGACTACACCGAGAAGGCGATCCGCGAAGCGGCCGCCAAGACGTCGTGGAACGACCCCGACACCGGGTTCGAGCGGGCCGTGCACGGCTGGCTCGACGCGGTGCTGGACGGACCCGTCGCCACTGAACTCACCGAACTGGTCACCCAGTTGGAGCCGCACGCGCACAACGACGCGCTCGGCCAGAAGCTGTTGTCGCTCACCGTTCCCGGTATCCCCGACGTCTACCAGGGCACCGAGTTGTGGGAGGACAGCCTCGTCGACCCGGACAACCGCAGGCCCGTCGACTACGCCGAGCGGCTCACCGAGCTGGATCGGCTGGCGCACCCGAAGATTCGGGTGGTCGCGGCCGCCCTGCACGCCCGCCGCGACCGCCCCGACACCTTCCTGCACGGCGGCTATCTCCCGGTGCTGGCGACCGGTTCGGCCGCGGAGCACGTCGTGGCGTTCCTACGCGGTAACGACGTCCTGGTGGCGGTGACGCGGTGGACGGTGCGGCTGCGCGAGCGGGGCTGGGCCGATACGGTGTTGGCGTTGCCCGACGGCACCTGGACCGACCGGCTCACCGGCGCGCGGCTGCATGGATCGGTTCACGCCGAGGATCTGTTCGGTTCGCTGCCGGTCGCCCTGCTGGAGAAGGCGCATGACTGATTTCGCGGTGTGGGCACCGTTGCCCAAGCTGGTGCGACTCGACGTCGACGGAACGGTGCACGACATGACCGCCGACGACGATGGCTGGTGGCGCGCCAGCGTGGACTGCGCCGCCGACGCCCGCTACGGCTTCCTGCTCGACGACGACCCGGCCGTGCTCCCCGATCCCCGGTCCCCCCGCCAGCCCGACGGGGTGCACGAACGCTCCCAGCTGTGGGATCCCGCCGACGCGCGCTGGACCGATCAGCAGTGGCGCGGCCGCTCGATCGAGGGGGCGGTGATCTACGAACTGCACACCGGAACGTTCACCGCGGCAGGCACGTTCGACGCCGCGATCGACAAGCTCGACTACCTGGTGGACCTCGGCGTCGACTTCGTCGAACTGATGCCGGTCAACGCGTTCAACGGCACCCACGGCTGGGGCTACGACGGGGTGCTGTGGTACGCCGTGCACGAGCCCTACGGCGGCCCGGACGGTCTGGTTCGCCTGATCGACGCCTGCCATGCGCGCGGCCTCGGCGTGCTGATCGATGCGGTGTTCAACCACCTCGGGCCGTCGGGCAACTACCTGCCGCAGTTCGGTCCCTACCTGTCGTCGGTGAGCAATACCTGGGGCGAAAGCCTCAATCTGGCCGGCCCCGATGCCGACGAGGTGCGGCGCTACATCATCGACTGCGCACTGCGGTGGATGCGTGACTTCCACGCCGACGGGCTGCGACTGGATGCGGTGCACGCCCTGGTGGACAACACCGCCATCCACATCCTCGAGGAGATGGCCGCCGAAACCTACGCCCTGTCAGCGGAGTTGGGACGGCCGCTGTCGCTGATCGCCGAAAGCGATCTCAACGACCCGCGGCTGATCACCCCGCGCGACCACGGCGGCTACGGGCTGACGGCACAGTGGGACGACGACATCCACCATGCGATCCACACCGCGGTGTCGGGTGAACGGCAGGGCTACTACGCCGATTTCGGCTCGATGTCGGCCCTGGCCACCACCCTGCGCAACGGCTATTTCCACGCCGGCACCTACTCGTCGTTCCGGCACCGTCGCCACGGCCGGCCACTGGACAAGTCGCTGATCCCGGCCACTCGGCTGATGGCCTACACCTGCACCCACGACCAGGTGGGCAACCGGGCCGTCGGGGACCGACCGTCGCAGAACCTGGACCACGGCCAGCTCGCCATCAAGGCAGCGCTGGCGCTCGGATCACCCTATACCGCAATGCTTTTCATGGGTGAGGAGTGGGCGTCATCGCGGCCCTTCCAGTTCTTCAGCTCGCACCCCGAACCGGAGCTGGCCAGGGCAACCGCCGATGGACGCAAGGCGGAGTTCGCCGACCACGGCTGGGACGCCGCGGAGATCCCCGACCCGCAGGACCCCGAGACCTTCCTGCGCTCCAAGCTGGATTGGGCCGAGGTCTCCGACTCCGAGCACGCCCGCATGCTCGGCTTCTACCGCGACCTGATCGCGCTGCGGCACAGCGAGCCCGCGATGGCCGACCCGTGGCTGACCCACCTCACCGTCGACTACGACGAGGAGCAGCGCTGGATCATCATGCGGCGCGGCCCGATCGCGATCGCCTGCAACCTGGGCACCGAGGACGTCGACGTGCCCGCGGCCGGCGAGCCGGTGCTCGGCTGGGGCGGGATCGCCGCCGAGACCGACACCACCCGGCTGGCCGGCCATTCGGTCGCCGTGCTGCGCACCACCTAGGTGCTAGGTGAGGTAGCGGTAGGCCGGTGAACCCGGCTCCAGCGCCTCCACGTGCAGGCCGGAGGCGGCCATCCGGGCCCGCAGCCCGTCGAGGTCGGCGGCCGAGCTGAGCTCGACACCAACCAGCGCCTCCCCGGTCTCCCGGTTGTTGCGCTTGACGTACTCGAACAGGGTGATGTCATCGCCGGGGCCGAGCACCTCGTCCAGGAAACGGCGCAGCGCGCCCGGCTCCTGCGGAAAGTCGACCAGGAAGTAGTGCTTGAGACCGAGATGCACCAGCGACCGCTCGAGCACCTCGCCGTAGCGGGAGACGTCGTTGTTGCCGCCGGAGATCAGGCATACCACCGTCGCGCCCGGCGCCACCTCGGTCTCCATCAGGCCGGCCACCGCCAGTGCACCGGCAGGCTCGGCGATGATGCCCTCGTTCTGGTATAGGTCGAGCATCGCCGTGCAGACCGCACCCTCGTCGACGGTGGTGACCGACACCATGTCGCCGGCCGCGGACAGGGCAAGGTAGGTCAGTGTTCCGGCTCGGTTCACCGCGGCGCCGTCGACGAACTGGTCGACGTGGTCGAGGGTGACCGGCTCGCCGGCGGCCAGGGCGGCCATCATCGCCGCCGCCCCGGCCGGCTCGATGCCGAGCACTGCGGTGTTGGCCGTCCGCTCGGCCAGGTAGGTGGTGATGCCGGCGATGCAGCCGCCGCCGCCGACCGGGACGATCACCAGATCGGGTTCGGTCTCGAGCTGTTGCAGGATCTCGACCGCGATGGTGCCCTGCCCGGCCATGGTGCGCGGGTCGTCATACGGCGGCACCAGGGTGGCTCCGGTGCGGGCCACGTCGTCGCGGGCGGCCGCGGCCGCCAGGTCATAGGTGGGACCCCCGACGATGAGCTCGATGAACTCCCCGCCGTGGTAGCGGATGCGGTCGCGCTTCTGCTTGGGGGTCTTGGCCGGCACGTAGACCCGGCCGTGGACGCCCATCGAGCGGCAGGCCAGGGCGAACCCCTGGGCGTGATTGCCCGCGGAAGAACACACCACCCCGGCGCTCAGCTCCTGCTCGGACAGCTGCATCAACAGGTTGTAGGCGCCGCGCAGCTTGTAGGACCGGACGACCTGCAGGTCCTCGCGCTTGAGGTAGACCTCGGCACCGGTGGCCGCCGAGAGCCGGTCGCTGTACTGCAGCGGGCTCGCCGAGACCACGCCGGAGATACGCGCCGCGGCCTCGTCGATGTCAGCCGCGGACAGCGGCGACGTTCGAGGGCTCTGGCTCAGTTCGGCGGACACCGAACAATGGTGCCACTACCTGGGCCGAATCAGGGAATCGGGGTGAGCACGAACACCGGGATCTGGCGGTCGGTTTTGCGCTGGTAGTCGGCGTAGTCGGGCCACGCCGCCACCGCGCGCTCCCACCAGGTGGCCTTCTCGTCGCCGGTCACCTCGCGGGCCTCGTACTCCCGGGTCACGGTGCCATCCTGGAGTTCGACGCGTGGGTGGGCCTTGATGTTGTGGTACCAGACCGGGTGCTTGGGGGCACCGCCCAGCGAGGCCACCACGGCGTACTCGCCGTCATGCTCCACCCGCATCAGCGGGGTCTTGCGGATCTTGCCCGTCTTGGCGCCGATCGTGGTCAGCAGGATGACCGGTTTGCCCTTGAGTTCGGTGCCCTCCTTGCCGCCGGAGGCCATGTACAACTCGGCGTTCTCCCTGGCCCAGTCGGATGTGCTCGGTTCGTATTCTCCAGTCAGTGGCATGTCGTCGAGCCTACGTGCGCGAAGCGGCGCGCCCACGAATGTTAATATTGTCAACATCAACCAGGGGGATGTCCGATGACCACCCGCCGATCGCGCGCCGCGACCGACACCTACCACCACGGCAACCTGCGCCAGGCCCTGCTCGACCACGCGGTCGAGTTGGCCCGCACCGGCGGCCCGGACGCGGTGGTGTTGCGCGATGTCCAGCGGATGGCCGGTGTCAGCAACTCGGCGGCCTACCGGCACTACTCCGACCGCGGCGCCCTGCTGGGCGCGGTGACCGAATACGCCGAGTCCCGGCTGGCCGACGCGATGGTCGCCCGGTTGAACGCGGTGCCGGAGAAGGGCCCCAAGGCCAAACGCGCGGTGGACCGACTGCGCGCCACCGGGCAGGGCTACATCGACTTCGCACTCGCCGAGCCGGGCCTGTTCCGGACCGCGTTCGCCCACACCGAATCCGGCCGCGACACCCATGACCGCCGCGAGATCGCGAAAAGCGAAGTCGGCGAACATCATCCGTTCCAGATCCTGATGCGCACCATCGACGACCTGGTTGCCGCCGGGGTGCTCTCCCCCGACCGGCGAGACGGCCTCGACGAAGCGGCGTGGGCCGCGGTGCACGGATTGTCCACGCTGTTCATCGACGGCCCGCTGAGCGAGGCCGACGCGCAGCGCAAACAGCTGATCACCGATCGTCTGCTCGACGCGATCGCCGTCGGCCTGCGCTGATCACCGCCTAAATGTTGACAGCATTTACATCGCGTGCCATGCTCATCATGTTAACGGCGTCAACATTTAGGCGGTAAAGCCCATGACCATCGACACCCGACCCACCCGGGCCCCCCGCCCAGCGCACGCTGCGCCGCCGCGGGTGCGGCCGATCCTCGTCCTGACCGTCGTCCTGGTGGCCGCGCTGGCCATCAACGTCGAGACCACGATCGTGAACGTCGCGCTGCCGACACTCAATTCGGCCCTCGGCGCATCCACCAGGGGATTGCAGTGGATCGTCGACGCCTACAACCTGGCCTTCGCCGCACTGGTGCTGGCCGGCGGCACCATCGGCGACAAATACGGCAGGCGCGGCACCCTGATCGCCGGGCTGGCACTGTTCGCGGCCAGCAGCGTGGGCGCGGCGCTGTGCACCTCCACCGGCGCACTGATCGGAATGCGGCTGGTGATGGGGATCGCCGCGGCGCTGATCTACCCGACCACGCTGGCGATCATCACCGACACCTTCCGCGACCCGAAACAGCGCGCCGCGGCGATCGGCGTGTGGGGTGCGGTCACCGGCCTCGGCGTCGCCGTCGGTCCGATCATGGGCGGGGCGCTGCTGGAGTCGTTCTGGTGGGGCAGCCTGTTCCTGTCGCTGGTCCCGATCGCGCTGCTCGCCGCCCTCGGGGCGCTGGTGTTCGTGCCACGCTCACGCCCGGAGACCGGCGCCCGGCTGGACCGCGGCGGTCTGCTGCTGTCGGTCGTGATGCTCGGGGCGCTGGTCTACACGATCATCGAGGCCCCCGGGCACGGCTGGACCGCGACCCGGACCCTCGGCGGCTTCGGCGTTGCGCTGGTCGCGGCCGTCGCGTTCGTCTGGTGGGAACGCCGCCAGGAGGATCCCCTGATCGACGTCGGCCTGTTCGCCAACCTGCGCTTCAGCGCCGCCAGCGGCGCGGTCACGGTCGCCTTCTTCGCGCTGTTCGGCTTCATCTTCCTGATCACCCAGTTCTTCCAGTTGCTGCAGGGATACGGCCCGCTGGAGACCGGGGTTCGGATTCTGCCGGTGGCCCTGTCCATCGCGGTCGGATCGGTGCTGGGAACGCGGCTGGCGGTGACGCGGATCGGCACCAAGTCGGTGGTGTTCACCGGGCTGATGATGCTCGCCGCGGCCTTCGCCTGGGTGGCGACCGTCAGCGTCGACGTTTCCTATCTACAGGTCGCGCTGCAGATGGTGCTGCTCGGGGGCGGGCTGGGCCTGACCACGGCGCCGGCCACCGACTCGATCATGGGCGTGGTCCGGCCCGAACAGGCCGGCGCCGGTTCCGCGGTCAACGACGCGACCCGCCAGATCGGCGGCACCCTCGGCGTGGCAGTGGTCGGCAGCATCTTCTCGACGCTGTACATCCACCGGCTGTCCGATAGCGCGATCCTGCGCGCCGCCCCGCAAGTCGCCCAGGACACCGCCCGCGAGGGCCTGGCCCAGGGGTTGGCGGTCGCCGCGCAGTCACCGGCGTCGGTCGCCCAGGCGCTGCGCGAGAACGTCAGCGACGCGTTCATGTCCGGCCTGCACGCCGGGTGCCTGACCGCCGCGGCGGTCTGCCTGGTGGGTGCGTTCTTCGTGCTCGCCGTGCTGCCCGCCCACCCGGCTGCGGCGAGCCGGTCGTGAACCACCGGTATGGCCCGTGGGCCCTGGTGACCGGCGCCAGCGACGGGATCGGCAGGGAGTTGGCCGGCCAGATCGCGGCGCGTGGCACCAACGTCGTCCTGGTGGCCCGCACCGAGTCGGCGCTGCTCGCCGAGGCGGCCGAACTGCAGGCTGCGCACGGGATCCAGACCATGGTGGTGGCCGGCGACCTGGCCGACCCGCACGCCGTCGAACGGGTCGAGGAACTGACCGGCGGGCTCGACGTCGGCCTGGTGGTCCTCGCCGCCGGCTTCGGCACCACCGGATCGGTCCTGGAGACCGCGCTGGCCGACGAGATGGCGCTGATCGCGGTGAACGTCGCCACGGTCACCCGACTGGCCCACACCTTCGCCGGCCGGCTCACCCGGCGCGGCAGCGGCGGCCTGATCCTGTTCGGATCGATCGTCGGGTGGCAGGGCGTGCCGGGACAGGCCAACTATGCGGCGTCGAAGGCGTATGTGCAGAGCCTCGCCGAGGCACTGCACGACGAACTGCGACCGCACGGCGTCGACGTGCTGGCCGTCGCTCCCGGCCCGGTCTCGTCCGGTTTCGGCGCCCGGGCAGGCCTGGCGATGACGGCGGCCACCCCGGCCGCGGTCGTGGCCACCGCCACACTGCGCGGCCTCGGCCGGCGTCGGACCGTGATCCCCGGCGCACGCGGGCGCTTCCTCACCGCCGCGCTGGCACCCCTTCCACGTCGCGTCCGGAGTTTGATCCTGGGCCGTGTCATCGCCGGTATGCGGTCCGGGGCCGCCGTCACCGCGTAGCCACGCCGCCCACCCGCATCCGAGGTTTCGGCTACCCGAAACCAAAGATGCGAGCTATCCTCAAACAATGACCACCGTTGAGCATGTGCGTTCGACGATCGCCTCAACCGGATCGCAGATCCGGATCGCCGGAGTGCCCTGGCCGGTGTACAAGGTCGTGGCCCTGGCCGTCGCGCTGGTCGTGCTCATCGCCGTGGGAATCGCCACCGCCAGTGCGGCGCCTGCGGTGCTCACCGCCGCGGCGGCCGGGACGCTGGTGTGGCTGGGCCTGGGCCTGGCCACCCACTCGAAGAGCTAGCGTTCCAGGATCTTCTTCAGCGTCGCCAGGTCGGTCTTGACCGCCGCCCCGTCGGCGATGAACTCCACATCGCTCATGCCGGGACGGCGGCGCAGGGTGAACACCACCTCACACCAGTCCGGCCCCGCGGGAACCACCCGCAGCGGGTTGAACACCGGCTCACCCGACGGCATCGTGACGACGTGGTCGAGCACCCCGAGTTCGTTCGTCGGACTGAATTCGACGGTGACCGCGCCCATCGGTGAACGCACCACCCAGTTCTCACCGACCCGGGTCACCGCCCCCTCGGCCAGACCGGCGGCCCAGCGCGGCAGGTTCTCCGGGTTCGAGGCGAACCGGTAGACCTCGGCGGCCGGTCGGTTGATCCAGGCGCTGATGTGTTGGGACTCGCCCGCCGTGTCATCGTCCATCGGACCATCGTGGCCCACACACTGAGGTGATGGACCCGGATCCGCCCCAGCCGCCCGAGAGCCTCGCCCGGCGCGCCGAGCACGCGGCCGAGCACGCCGAGGAGTTGCTGCCCTCGTGGCTTCGGCCAGGTGACCCGGAGAGCCGGTGGCCGGTCCTGTTCGCGCTCATCACCGCGATCGTGGTCCAGCGGCTCATTCCGGAGCAGTACACGCTGGTGCCCCGGTGGCCACTGATCGCCCTGGAGGTCGCCCTGGTGTTGGTGTTGCTGGTGCTCAACCCGGTCCGGCTGAGCCGGTCCACCGTCACCGGCAAGTACGTCAGCTGGGTCCTGCTGGCGGCGATCACGGTGGACAACACCCTGTCGGCCTTCCACCTGGATCGCAAGATCGTGACCGGCGCGGTCAGCAACAACCCCGCAGTGCTGCTGGGCGGTGGCGCCGGCATCTTCGTCACCAACATCATCGTCTTCGGCGTCTGGTTCTGGGAGCTAGACCGCGGCGGCCCGTTCGCCCGCAAGGCCGGCGAAAACCCCTACCCCGACTTCATGTTTCCGCAAATGAGCGGGGTCCCCGCCAAGGTGGCCAGGCCGGACTGGCGACCGACGTTCGTCGACTACCTCTACGTCAGCATCACCAACGTGATGGCGTTCTCACCCACGGACACGATGCCGCTCTCGGCGCGGGCGAAGCTCCTGATGACCGTGCAGGCGGCGGTGGCGGTCTCCACCCTGGTGCTGGTGGTGGCGCGGGCGGTCAACGTCCTGCCCTGATCGGGGATCACCCGGGTCGTTCGCCGGGCGAACGCGTGCCGCTGCCGACGCACGGCCCGCTGAGGCCTCAGTTGGCGATGTGGGCCGCGGGGCGGTGGATGCCGCAGGTGCAGGCGTCGATCGACGGGCAGGTGCAGGCCATCCCCCACTCGACGACCTCGCGGGCCCGGGCCAAAAGGGCCATCTGCGAGTCGATTTCGGCCAGCTTCGCCTGCGCCAGCGCCCGGCTGGCCGGTCGGCCCGGCTCGTCGTCGGCGAACAGCACGGCGATCTCCTCGAGCGAGAAGCCGGCGATCTTGCACATCCGGATGACCTCGAGTCGACTCAGGGCGGATTCGTCATAGCGCCGTTGGCCACCGACCCGTTGGGTGGCGGTCAGCAGGCCGATCTGCTCGTAGTAGCGCAGCGTGGTCGGCGCCACGCCGGCCCGGCGCGCGACCTCCCCGATCGTCATGGCCATCGAACCTCCCGCGAACCGGTGCTTGACTTAGAGTCAACTCTAAGTCCTTGACTGGTGGCATGGACACCGCACTGCCCCACAGCCGCTACGCCCTGCTGCGCACCTACCGCCGCGACGGCACCCCGGTGGACACCCCGATCTGGTTTCATCTGGACGGCCGCACGCTGGTCTTCCGCACCAAGGTGGGACCGAAGACCAAGCGGCTGACCGCCAACCCGCGCGTGGAATTGCGGGTCTGCGACCACCGCGGTCGGCCGCAGGAGTCCGCGACCGCGGTCGCCGGCCGGGCCAGCCTGCTGTCCGGACCCGAAGCCGAACGGGCCAACACCGCTCTGCACGACCGCTACGGCTGGCAGTACAACGTCGTTCCGCTGCTGAGGATCCCCGGCGTCACCAACGTGCACGCGGGTCTCCCGCTGCGCGAGAAGCTGCGGCGCGCCCGCGACCGCAACGTGTGGTCCGACAGCGCCATCGTTCGCGTCGACCTGGAGGGCTGAGGGCTAACCGCCCAGGCAGCCCGGGCCGAGCAGCGCCTTGAGATCGCCCATCAGGGCCGAGGACGGTGTCACCCGCAGCGACTGGTCGAGTTCCAGCGTGGTGATGCGGTCCCCGCTGATCAGCCGCAGGTGCACCTGGGAGGTCCCGGGATGGCGCGAAAGCACCTGCTTGAGCGCCGACACCTTGTCGATGGTGCACTGCCGGGTCGGCAGGCTCACCGCCAGCGGCCGGTCCGCCCGGGCCCCCGAGAAGTCCGGCACCACAAGGTCATTGGCGAACAGCGTGATCCGGTCGTCCTGCACCCGCACCTTCGCCCCGACCAGCACCACGGCATCGTCGGCGATCTCGGCCCCGCACTGCGAGTACGCCTGCGGAAAGAACATCACCTCGATACCGCCGGTGAGGTCCTCCAACTGCGCTGACGCCCAGGGCATGCCGTTCTTGTTCACGCGCCGGTTCACCCCGACGAGGATGCCGCCGACCCGCACCTGGGTGTCGTTGGGCACCTCCCCGCTGAGGATGGCCGGGATCTGGGTGTCCACCTGGTTGGCGAGCAGATGGGCCACCCCGTTGAGCGGGTGCCCGGACACGTAGAGGCCCAGCATCTCGCGCTCGAGGGCCAGCTTGTGTTTGTCGTCCCACTCCTCGTCGGGCACCCGGATGGTGAAGACGGCGTCGGTGCCCCCGCCGGCGTCGCCGCCCCCGAACAGGTCGAACTGCCCGATCGCCTCGGCCTTCTTGGTGCCCAGCACGGAGTCCACCGCGTCGGTGTGGACCAGGAACAGCCCCTTGCGCGGGTGGCCCAACGAGTCGAACGCGCCGGCCTTGATCAGCGACTCGGTGACCCTCCTGTTGCAGGCCGCGATGTCGATCTTGTTGAGGTAGTCGGAGAAGTCGGTGTACTTGCCCTTGCCGGTCCGGGTGGCGATCAGCGAGCTCACCACGTTGGCGCCGACGTTGCGGATGGCGCCGAGGCCGAACCGGATGTCGGCACCGACCGAAGCGAAGTTCAACTCCGATTCGTTGACGTCCGGCGGCAGGACCGTGATGCCGAGCTTGCGGCAGTCCGCGAGATACACCGCGGCCTTGTCCTTGTCGTCACCCACCGACGTAAGCAGGCCGGCCATGTACTCACCGGGATAGTTGGCCTTCAGGTAGGCCGTCCAATACGACACCAGCCCGTAGCCCGCCGCGTGCGACTTGTTGAACGCGTAGTCGGCGAACGGAAGGATGGTGTCCCACAACGCCTTCACCGCGCCGGCCGAGAAGCCGTTGGACTTCATTCCCTCGGAGAAGCCCTCGAACTCCTTCTCGAGCACCTCACGCTTCTTCTTGCCCATGGCCTTTCGGAGAATGTCGGCTCGGGCGAGCGAATAGCCCGCCACCTTCTGGGCGATGCGCATGATCTGCTCTTGGTAGACGATCAGGCCGTAGGTCTCGGCCAGGATGTCCTTGAGCGGCTCGGCGAGTTCGGGGTGGATGGGCTTGATCGCCTGCCGGCCGTTCTTGCGGTCGGCATAGTCGTTGTGGGCGTTCATGCCCATCGGGCCGGGGCGGTACAGCGCGAGCACCGCGACGATGTCCTCGAACCCGGTTGGTTGCATGCGGCGCAACAGATCTCGCATCGGGCCACCGTCGAGCTGGAACACGCCGAGGGTGTCCCCGCGGGACAGCAGCTCGTAGGTCGCGGGGTCGTCCAGCGACAGCGACTCCAGCACCAGGTCGACACCGCGGTTGGCCTTGATGTTGGCGATCGCGTCACCGATGATCGTCAGGTTCCGCAGCCCGAGGAAGTCCATCTTCAACAGGCCGATGGCCTCGCACGACGGGTAGTCCCAGCCGGTGATGACCGCGCCGTCCTGCGGGCGCTTCCACAGCGGGATCGCGTCGATCAGCGGCTCGGAGCTCATGATCACCGCGCAGGCGTGCACACCGGCGTTGCGGACCAGGCCCTCCAGCCCGCGGGCGGTCTCGTAGATGGTGCGCACGTCGGGGTCGGTGTCGATCAGGCCGCGAACCTCGGCGGCCTCCTTGTACCGCTCGTGGTTGGGGTCGGTGATCCCCGACAGCGGGATGTCCTTGGCCATGATCGGCGGCGGCAGCGCCTTGGTGATCCGGTCGGCGATGGCGAAGCCGGGCTGGCCGTAGTGCACCCGGGCGGAGTCCTTCAGCGCGGCCTTGGTCTTGATGGTGCCGAACGTGATGACCTGGGCCACCCGGTCGCTGCCGTACTTCTCGGCGGCGTAGCGCACCATCTCACCGCGGCGGCGGTCGTCGAAGTCGATGTCGATATCGGGCATCGACGCGCGTTCGGGGTTCAGGAACCGCTCGAACAGCAGACCGTGCTCGATGGGGTCGATGTCGGTGATCCGCAGCGCGTAGGCCACCAGCGAGCCGGCGGCCGAACCCCGGCCCGGACCGACCCGGATGTCGACCGAGCGGGCGTGGTTGATCAGGTCGGCGACGATGAGGAAGTACGACGGGAAACCCTTGTCGCAGATGACCTCGATCTCATAGGCCGCGCGTTCGGTGTAGTCGGCGGGCACCCCGTCGGGGAACCGCCGGGCCAGGCCGCGGTCCACTTCGAGACGCAGCCAGCTGGCCTGGGTGTGGCCCTCGGGTACCGGGAAGATCGGCATCCGGTCGCGCGGCGTCCACACGTCGGCGTAGGACTGCACCCGCTCGGCGATCAGCAACGTGGAGTCGCACGCCTCGGGAATCTCGGCGTCCCAGAGCTGGCGCATCTCGGCGGCCGACTTCAGGTAGTAGCCGTCGCCGTCGAACTTGAACCGGTTCGGGTCGGACAGGGTCTTGCCGGTCTGCACACACAGCAGGGCCTCGTGATTGTGGGCGGCGTCGCGGGTGACGTAGTGGCAGTCGTTGGTGGCCAGCGGCCGGATGCCGAGCTTGCGGCCAACCTCGAGCAGCCCGTCCCGGACCCGGCGTTCGATGGACAGCCCGTGGTCCATCAGCTCCAGGAAGTAGTTGTCCGGGCCGAAGATCTCGCGCCACCGCGCGGCCGACTCGAGCGCCTCGCGATCGTGGCCGAGGCGCAGCCGGGTCTGCACCTCGCCGGAGGGGCAGCCGGTGGTGGCGATGATGCCCTCGGCGTGTTCGGCGATGATCTCGGCGTCCATCCGCGACCACTTGCCCAGCTGACCCTCGAAGGACGCCCGCGACGAGAGCCGGAACAGGTTGCGCAGGCCGGTGGCGTTCTCGGCCACCATCGTCAGGTGGGTGTAGGAACCGCTGCCGGAGACGTCGTCGCTCTTCTGGCCCGGGTCACCCCACAGGATGCGCCGGGTGTCGAAACGGGAAGCGGGAGCCACGTACGCCTCGACGCCGATGATCGGTTTGATGCCGACCTTGGTGGCCGCGTTGTAGAACTCGCTGGCACCGAACATGTTTCCGTGGTCGGTCATGCCGATCGCGGGCATCTCCAGGCGCTGGGCCTCGGCGAGCATGGGGGTGATCTTCGCCGCACCGTCCAGCATCGAGTACTCGGTGTGGTTGTGCAGGTGCACGAAGCTATCCATAGGCCCGTCAGTCTAGGGCCGCCGGGCGACACCATCCGGCGTGTCGCACCCCGTGTCCGGTAAGTCGGGTGGCCGGGTTCTCGGACCGCGCGGGTCAGGTGCCGTCACGCAGCAGCCGGGCGATCTCGGCGGCCTGCTCGGCGGCCACCTCACCGGACATCTGCAAGGTCTGGCCGTCGATGGGCTGGGTGATGTTGGGCGCCCACACCACCAGCCCGCCCCGCATGAACGCGGCCTGCTGACCGATGTGGGCGGCGGTGAACCGGGCGAAGTCGGACTGCGATTCGGCGGTCAGGGACAGTTGCACGGTGTAGCCGTTGGCCAGCGGGTTCATGAAGGAATCCGCGTTGGTCAGCTGCAGCCGGACCTCCTCGGGACCCAGCTCGTAGACGGCGGTGCGGGTGATGTCACAGGTGCGCAGCGGCTGGTTCGGTGGTGTCGGGACCACCGGCGGACACTCCTCCGGCTTGGTCACGAAGGCGGCGCGCACCGGGCGGACACCCAGGGGCTTGATGGTGAGCACCGGCGTGGTGCTGGTGGTCGGAGCGACGGGGGCTGCCTGTTCGCGGTGGCGGGGTGCCAACAGGGCACTCAGCAGCGGCACCACGATCGCCGCGATGGCCAGCGCCGCGGTGATCGCGATCAGGATCCGCCGGTTGCGGCGGGCGGTGTCAGCCATCGGCGCCGGCCGGCTGGTCGGCACGCGCCCGGCGCACGGCGTCGACCGTGAACACCACCAGCGCCACCCAGATCAGTGCGAAACCGATCCAGCGGCCCGGCGGCATCGGCTCGTGGCCGACCACCACTCCCCAGGTCATCTGCATGGCCGGGTTGAGGTACATCAGCAGACCCAAGGTGACCAGCGGCAGCCGGTGGGCGGCGGCGGCGAAGAACAGGAGTGGGATAGCGGTGACGGGCCCGGCGAGGATCATCAACACCAGGTGGCCGGGACCGTGGTTGGTGAACTGACCGTGCCCACCCAGCTGCAGCGCCACCAGGTAGCCGATCGCCAGCGGCGCCGCGATGGCGGCCTCCAGGCCGACGCTGACCGGCGGATCGACCGCCACCACCTTCTTCACCGCGCCATACAATCCGAACGAGCCGGCCAGCCCGAGGGCGATCACCGGCACGTCGCCCACCTCGACGGACAGCAGGATGACCGCCGCCAGCGCGATCAGCAGCGCCACCAGCTGGGCCCGGTTGAGCCGTTCCCGGAAGATCAGCACCCCGAGCAGCACACTCACCAGCGGATTGACGAAGTAGCCGAGTGCGGCGTCCACGACATGGCCGTTGTTGACCGCGTAAACGTAGATGACCCAGTTCGTCGAGATCAGCGCCGACGCGCAGACCAGCAGCAGCCAGGTGCGGCGGTCGATGCGGGCCAGATCGCTCATCCGCCGCGCCGCCAGCAGCAGCACCGCCATCACGACCGACGTCCAGACGATCCGGTGCGCCAGGACCTCGACCGCCCCGGCCGGTTTGAGCAGCGGGAAGAAGGCCGGGAAGACGCCCCAGGAGGCGTAGGCACCGACCCCGAACAACAGGCCGGTGGTCCTGGCCTCGCGGAGCTGCCCGATCGCGGTCACGACCCGGTGCGCAGCACATCCAGGGCGTGCTGCAGGTCCGCCGGGTAAGGGCTGATGATCTCGATCCGCCGGCCGTCGGCCGGGTGGGCGAAGGCCAGCGACCGCGCGTGCAGCCACTGCCGTTCCAGCCCCAGCCGCTTGGCCAGGACCGGGTCGGCGCCATAGGTCAGATCCCCGACGCAGGGGTGGTGCAGCGCGGCGAAGTGCACCCGGATCTGGTGGGTGCGGCCGGTTTCCAGATGGACGTCGACCAGGCTGGCCGCCCGGAACATCTCCAGGGTGTCGTAGTGGGTGATGCTGTGCCTGCCGCCCTCGGTGACCGCGAACTTCCATTCGCCGCCGCGGTGCCTGCCGATCGGGGCGTCGATGGTCCCGCTGGACGGGTCGGGATGACCCTGCACCACCGCGTGATAGCGCTTGTCGACGGTGCGCTGCTTGAACGCGCGCTTGAGCACGGTGTATGCGTGCTCGGACAGGGCGACCACCATGACTCCCGACGTGCCCACGTCGAGCCGCTGCACGATGCCCTGCCGCTCGTGAATTCCCGAGGTGCTGATCCGGAAGCCCGCGGCCGCCAACCCGCCCAGCACGGTCGGCCCGTGCCACCCGACCCCGGCGTGCGCGGCCACCCCGGGAGGCTTGTCGACGGCGACGATGTCGTCGTCGGCGTACAGGATGGTCATGCCCTCGATCTCGACCGGCGTGTTCTCCGGCGGCGCAGGCTCTTCGGGCAGCCGCACGTGCAGCCAGGCACCCTCCTCGAGCCGGTCGGACTTGCCGACCGGCACGCCGTCGAGCTCGACGCCGCCGGCTTCGGCGATGTTGGCCGCGGCGGTTCTCGACAAGCCCAGCAGCCGGGCCAGCCCAGCGTCGACGCGCATGCCGGCCAGGCCCTCGGGGACCGGCATCGAGCGCTCGGTCATCAGGCCGTCTCGGCCTTGGGGTCTTCCGCCCCGGTGTCGCGGGGGCGACGGCCGGCTTCATCCGATGCGCCGTCCGGCCTGCGCCTCCCGACGGCGTCGAAGTCGTAGCCGAACAGCGACAGGCCGACCAGCAGGATGGCGCCGCCGACCACCGCCGGGTCGGCCACGTTGAACACCGGCCACCAGCCGATGGACAGGAAGTCTACGACGTGACCGCGCAGCGGGCCGGGCGAGCGGAAGAAGCGGTCCACCAGGTTGCCCAGCGCGCCGCCGAGGATCATGCCCAGCCCGATCGCCCACCACGGCGACACCAGCCTGCGCCCCATCCAGATGATGCCGACCACGACCCCGACCGCGATCAGGGTGAGCACCCAGGTGTAGCCCGTCGCCATCGAAAACGCGGCCCCGGAGTTGCGGACCAGGGTCCAGGTCACGGTGTCACCGATGATCGACACCGGCTGGCCGGGGGTCAGCAGCCTGACCGCGAGCACCTTGGTGACGACGTCGAGCGCGAGCACCACCGCCGCGACCGACAGCAGCAGGCCCAGCCGCCGCCGCACCGCCGGCTTGGCGACCTGCTGGTCGTCGGCGGGGGTCACCGGTTCGGCCTTTCCCGTGCTGTCGTCGGTCACGCCCCCATCATTCCCTAGGACCGGTGCCGCGCCCGCATCCGCATCACTGCGCCCCGGGCTGCGAAGATGGCAGCCATGTCCGGTCTCGTCGTCGTCACCACCGGCGGAACGATCGCCACCAGCGCCGATACCGACGGTGTGCTGCGTCCGGCGCGTGGCGGTGCCGAGCTGGTCGCGGGCCTGGACGCCGAGTTCGTCGATGCGCTCGCGGTGGACAGCTCGCAGCTGGTGCCGGCGGACTGGGTGCGGATCGCCGCGGCGGTGGACGGCGCACTGGCCGGGGGCGCCGACGGGGTGGTCGTCACACACGGCACCGACACCCTGGAGGAGACCGCGCTGTGGCTCGAGCTGACCTATGGCGGCGCGGCGCCGGTGGTGCTGACCGGGGCGGCCCGGGCGGCCGACGATCCCGATGCCGACGGACCCGCCAACCTGCGTGATGCCCTGTCGGCCGCCGCGAGCCCGCTGGCCCGCGACCTGGGCGTGCTCATCTGCTTCGCCGGCGCGCTGCTGGCCCCGCTGGGGACGACGAAGCTGGGCGGCGCCGCGGTGTTCGGCGGGTCGGATCCGGTGGGTGTGGTGTCGGACGGCGGGGTCAGCCTCTCCGGCGGCAAGCGGCGGGCCTTTCTGGGGCCGGTCGGCGATGTGCCGCGGGTGGATATCGCGTCGGCCTACCCCGGGGCCGACGGCACCGCGATCGATGCGTTCGCCGACGCCGGCGCCCGGGGCCTGGTCGTCGAGGCGATGGGGGCGGGCAATGCCGGGACCGCGGTGGTCGACGCGGTGGGGCGGGCCTGCGCCCGCGGGCTGGCGGTGGCGGTGACGACCCGGGTGCCCGGCGGCCGGACCGGCCCGGCCTACGGACCCGGCCACGATCTGGTGGAGGCCGGGGCGGTGATGGTGCCGCGATTGCGCGCCAGTCAGGCCCGGGTGCTGCTGATGGCCGCGCTCGGGGCCGGCCTACCCGTCGGCGACGTCATCACCCGCTGGGGCTGAGCGGGCAACGGCCGCAACGTATTCCGGCCAGTCCAGGCTGTCAACCGGGTTTGCGGCGTTCAGATCGCAGGCCGCGACGGCGAAGGTGCGCATCAGCCCGGGCCCGCTGGATCGGGTTTCGAACCGCACGCTGACCACGCCGTGCCCGGCGCCCTGCACCCAGCCGTGGCCGAAGTCGGGGTGCGTGACATCGTCGCCGATTCGCCAGCCGCCGGCTGCGGGTGCCGGTTCGGGAACCGGCACCTGGGTGTCGGACAGTTCGGCCTCCTGCTGCTCCAGATCCGGGAACAGCGATTCCTGCCGCACGTCGCTCAGACCGGAGAAGCCAACGCCGACAAGCCGAATCGGGCCCACCTCGCGGGGGTCGAGCAGCAGCCGGCGGGCCGTCGCGGTCAGCGTCCCGACATCGGCGGTGGCATACGGCAGCGTGGCGGACCGGGTGAGCGTCGACATGTCGGATTTCTTCAGCTTCACCGTCACCGTGCGGGCGCCGCGCCCGTCCCGGTCGAGCCGGCGGTGGGCGTGCTCGGCGATCGGTCCGGCCGCCTCGCGCAGTTGCTCCAGGGTGGTCAGGTCCACCGGAAAGGTGGATTCCGCGCTGATCTGTTTTGCCTCGGCCCGCTCGACCACCGGCCGGTCGTCGATGCCGCTGGCGAGCCGGTGCAGCGCGGGCCCGATGCTGGCGCCGAGGATGCTGGCGGCCTCGGCGTCGGACAGTGCGGCGAGTTGGCCGACGGTGTCGATGCCGAGCCGGTGCAGCTTCTCCTCCGCGACGGGCCCGATGCCCCACAGCCGGCGCACCGGCAGCGCGTGTAGCAGCGGGAGTTCCTCGTCGCGTCGAATCACCCGGATGCCATCGGGTTTGGCTAGTTCCGAGGCGATCTTGGCGACCTGTTTGCCCGAACCGGCGCCGACCGAGGCCACCAGACCGGTCTGCTCGCGCACCCGCTGCCGGAGCCGTTGACCGAAGCGCTCGACGTCCTCGGCGCAGGCCCCGACCAGTTCCGGCGGCTCGCCGAACGCCTCGTCGAAGGACAGCTGCTCGAGCACCGGCACCATGCTGCGCACCGCGTCGAGCACGCGGCGGCTGGCCAGCCCGTAGACGACGCCGCGCGGCGGTAACACCACCGCACCCGCTCCCACCAGCCGGCGGGCCTGATGCATCGGCATCGCCGAGCGGGCGCCGAAGGCGCGGGCCTCGTAGCTGGCACCGGCGACCACACCGCGCCCGCCCAGTCCGCCGACCAGCACCGGGCGCCCCCGCAGCGTCGGCCGGGTCAGCTGTTCGACGGACGCGAAGAACGCGTCCATATCGAAGTGCAGAACCCAGCGCTCCATGCGTCTATTCTGCGGTCACCGCGGAGCCATGCCCGTCAGGCCCTGGCGATCGCGACGCGCACCCCGTCGCCGATCTCCACCGCGTCGTCGGGCTCACCGAACTCGAAGCTGGTGGCCAGCACCTCCCCGGCGATCAGGTCGGTGTGCGCCCGCGCCCAGTCCGCCCGGGCGGCGGGCACCGACATCACCACCGTGATCCGGTCGCTGACGTCGAAGCCGCTGGACTTGCGCAGGTCCTGCAGTTCGCGGATGCGGTCCTTGGCCCAGCCCTCGGCCTCCAGTTCCGGCGTAACGGTCCCGTCGAGCACCACCAGCCCGGCGCCGCCGGGCAGCGCCGCGGTGTACTCCTCGTCGGCGGCCACCAGTTTCGAGCTGTACTCGTCGGGATTGAGCAGCACCTCCCCCGCGCTGAGCGTCCCGTCCGGGTTCAGCACGCCGTGACCGGCCTTGACCGCCTTGATCGCCCCCTGCACCGCCTTGCCCAGGCGCGGACCCGCGGCACGGGCGTTGACCGTGAGCTCGAAGCGCCCGTAGGTCTCGATGTCGTCGGTCAGCTCGACGGCCTTGACGTTCAGCTCGTCGGCGATCAGGTCGGCGAAGGGCTCCAGTTCCTTCGGATTATCCACCGCCACAGTCAGTTTGGGAAGCGGAAGCCGCACCCGCAGCTTCTTGGCCTTGCGCAGCGACGAGGCCGCCGAGCACACCTCACGCACCCGGTCCATGGCGGCGACCAGTGCGGGGTCCTTGGGCAGCACATCGGCTTCCGGCCAGTCGGTCAGGTGCACCGAGCGCCCACCGGTGATACCCCGCCAGATCACCTCGGTGGCCAGCGGCAACACCGGCGCCGCCAGCCGGGTCGTCACCTCCAGCACCGTGTGCAGGGTGTCGATGGCGTCGGGGTCCTCCGCCCAGAACCGCGAACGCGACCGCCGCACATACCAGTTCGTCAACGCCTCGGCGAACTGGCGCAGCTGCTCACAGGCGCCGGAGATATCGCATTCGTCCATCGCGACGGTCAGGTCGTCGCGCAGTTCGGCCAGCTTCGCCAGGATGTAGCGATCCAGCACGTGCGTCGAATCGGCGCGCCAGGTACCGACTCTGGGCGCGTACAGCGCCAGGAAACTGTAGGTGTTCCACAGCGGCAGCAGCACCTGGCGGACACCTTCGCGGATGCCCTGCTCGGTGACGATCAGGTTGCCCCCGCGCAGGATCGGCGAGGCCATCAGGAACCAGCGCATCGCGTCCGAGCCGTCGCGGTCGAAGACCTCGTTGACGTCCGGATAGTTCCGTAGCGACTTGCTCATCTTCTGACCGTCGTTACCCAGGACGATCCCGTGGGATACGCAGGTTTTGAAGGCGGGCCGGTCGAACAGCGCGGTGGCCAGCACGTGCAGGGTGTAGAACCAGCCGCGGGTCTGCCCGATGTATTCGACGATGAAGTCACCCGGGTTGTGGGTCTGGAACCAGTCGGCGTTCTCGAACGGGTAGTGCACCTGGGCGTAGGGCATCGACCCGGAGTCGAACCACACGTCGAAGACGTCTTCGATGCGGCGCATCGTCGAAAGACCGCTCGGGTCATCGGGATTGGGCCTGGTGAGTTGGTCGATGTGGGGTCGGTGCAGATCGCTCGGACGGACGCCGAAGTCGCGTTCGAGTTCGTCGAGACTGCCATAGACGTCGATGCGCGGATGGGCGGGATCGTCGGAGACCCAAACCGGAATCGGGGTGCCCCAGTAGCGATTCCGCGAGATCGACCAGTCCCGCGCACCCGACAGCCACTTGCCGAACTGGCCGTCCTTGACGTGCTCGGGATACCAGGTGATCTGCTGGTTCAGTTCGACCATCCGGTCGCGGAACTCGGTGACCTTGACGAACCAGGACGACACCGCCCGGTAGATCAGCGGGTTGCGGCACCGCCAGCAGTGCGGATAGGAGTGGTCGTAGGTCTCGTGGCGGATCAGGACCGGGGCGTTCACGGCGGCCGGGCCGCTGCCGCTCTTGAGGTCCCGGATGATCTGCGGGTTCGCGTCGAAGACGTGCTGGCCCTGGTAATCGGGAACGGTGGCGTCGAAACGGCCCTTGGAGTCGACCGGCGTCACCGGCACGATGCCCACCGTGTCGGTGGTGGCCTTGTCATCCTCGCCGTAGGCCGGCGCCATGTGGACGATCCCGGTGCCGTCCTCGGTGGTGACGAAGTCGCCGCGCAGCACCTGGAAGGCGTTGGGCGAGTCGAGGAAGTACGGGAAGGGCGGCAGGTAGCGCAGCCCCAGCAACTGCTCGCCGGGCAGCGTGGCCAGGATCTCCGGCTCCTCGCCCAGTTCCCGGGCGTAGGCGGCCAGGCGTGCCTGCGCCAGCACGAACCGCCGATCCTCCACCCGCACAAGCACATACGTGACGTCGGGATTGACCGCGACGGCCTGGTTGGACGGCAGGGTCCAGGGTGTGGTGGTCCAGATCAGCAGGTGGGCGCCGTCGAGATCGGAATCGGGAGCGCTCACCCGGAAGCCGACGGTGATGGCCGGGTCCTGGCGGCTCTGGTAGACGTCGTCGTCCATCCGCAATTCGTGGCTGGACAGCGGGGTCTCGTCGTTCCAGCAGTACGGCAGGACCCGGACGCCCTCGTAGGCCAGCCCGGCGTCCCAGAGCTGCTTGAACGCCCAGATGACCGACTCCATGAACGACAGGTCGAGGGTCTTGTAGTCGTTGTCGAAGTCCACCCACCGCGCCTGCCGGGTGACGTAGGCCCGCCATTCGTCGGTGTACTTCAGCACCGAGGCGCGGCAGGCGTCGTTGAACTTCTCGATACCCATCGCCTCGATCTGGGCCTTGTCGGTGATGCCGAGTTGCCGTTGCACCTCGAGTTCGGCGGGCAGGCCGTGGGTGTCCCAGCCGAAGCGGCGTTCCACCTTGTAGCCGCGCATGGTCCGGTAGCGCGGCACGATGTCCTTGACGTAGCCGGTCAGCAGGTGCCCGTAGTGCGGCAGCCCGTTGGCGAAGGGCGGCCCGTCGTAGAAGACGTACTCCTCGGCGCCGTCGCGGCGCTCGATGCTGGCCCGGAAGGTGTCGTCGGCGGCCCAGTAGTCCAGGACGTCGAGTTCCAGGGCGGGAAAGTCCGGTGATCCGGCCGGCTTGGGGTAGCCATTCTCGGTCACGGTGTATGTCGTCTCCTGTGCCAGAAGTTTCCTCGGGCACGGGGACGACGACGCGCAGGTGCGCGAGCGCCGCGGTACCACCCCGCTTACGCACGCGCCGGCGTGCGTCGCTCAATGCGGGCTGTGACGGGCCCACCCGTTCGGTTCTACCGGATCCGACCTGGAGGTCCTGGACCGTTCTTCCGAAGGCTCCCCGGTGATGGCCGGATCGATGCCGATTCTGCGGAGTCTACCGCCGCCTCCAGCTAGGCCGCGTCGGCGGGCACGCTCGCCTCGGAAGCCAGTTCGATCAGGCCGAGCCGGAACTGGGCGGTGAGCTCCTCGACCGTGCTGGTCTCCAGGCGACGCGCGTCGTACCACCAGTCCATCTGCAGCAGCCCGGCGCCGCGGTAGGCGAGGATGCCCAGCGCCGGCCCGTCTGCCAGCTGCAGCGATCCCAGGGTCGGGTCCGGCGGCATACCGAGGTAGGAAAAGACGACGTCGGCGGGCTGATGGAAGACCCGGGCCGGGGCGGTGAGCGCTTCGCGGACGTCGGCGAGCATGCCGTCGGCGTCGACCTCGCGGTCGGTGGCGCAGCAAAGCCGGATCGGCGCAACGGTCGTGAGTCCGCTGACGGTGACGACTCCGACGCCGATGGTCCTGGCGATCGACCGGCCGAGGGCGGCGAGGAGCATCCCCTCCAACCCGCACCGGAGCGCCGCGACCGCGCCGTCCAACTCGGCGGTCAGCACGGCGGGCAGCGGCACCGACATGCTGACCAGATCTTCTGGGCGGGGCCGTCCGGGAACTTCGTCGTCGACCACCCGCACTTTGTTGGACGGATCGGTCAGCAGGGGCGAAACCATGACGCCCACCGTACAGCCGATGTCCCAATTTTGGGAGATCAGTCCCAAAACTGTGACGGCAATGTCAATTTCCGCACGGAATTACCGAAGGAGGTTGCCATTACCCATTACCGAGGGTTCGGGTTATCGTGAACGGGTGCCCCGCACCGACGAAAACGGCAGACAACTCAAGGCGCTTCTCGAATACCTCCTCGACGGCGATGTCGATGCCAAGGAGATCTACGACGCCCTCGGCATCTCCAGCAGCACGTACTACAGGCGGATCAAGGATGCGGACTATCCCAACGCCGAGGAATTGCGCTTGCTGGCAGGTAGATTCGGCCTGAGCTATCCGGATCTGCAGGTCCGCTTCGGACTGATGAGCCGTCAGGACGTGTGGAACTATGTGGAATCAACGCCATTTACTGTAGCGACAATTAATTCCGCACCTTCTTCACCCCTGCGGACCAAACTATCCGAATTACAGCCGCGACCGGATGCTCCCCCGCTGTAGTATTTGCTGACGTTCATTCGGGGATATAAGGCGACACCATGGCTCTTGCTTCACTCATCGCAATCACAGTGGGCTGTATTGCGTGGAGCCTGTGGATCCGCCGGGTGACGTGGAACTGCCGCTGGGAGGTCGCAGCCACCCTCAACATCGCGTTGCAGGGTCTGGCGGTCCTGTTGATGTCACCGCTGGCGTCGGAGACGATCGGCCGCGCGTTGCACGCGCTCACCGGCAAGTGGAACCTCGAGGACTACATCGGCCACGACTGCTATGTGGTGGCCGCATCGGCCATCGTCTACAACGCGCTGGGCCGACTGCAGGACGACAGGGCGATGCAGTCCGCGTTCAAGCAGTACGTCGAGCGGCCGGCGACCTTGTGCATCCCGCTCATGCTGGCGACCTTCTCGCTGGGGAACGGGGCGGCGATCTACCGTCCGGACTTCTTCGATGTGCCCACCGACTTCTGGCTCAGCACGTACTGGCTGTTGCTCTGCGGGATGCTGATCTACCTGCTCGGCTACGGGTCGCGGGCCCTGCTCATCCTGCGCCGGGATCCGCGGTCCCGCCGCATCGCCAACGTCTATCTGTTCGCCTCCGCGGCCGGCATCGTGGCGTGCGCGATTCGGATCATCACCGCCTATGTCGCGCCGCTGCAGGCCGTCGAAGGCGGCACCCTGGTGTGGTTCTTCGCCTGCACCTGCGGCGCGGGGTTCGCGGTCGCCTCGGCGCATTCCTGGCGGATCAAGACGAGATGGTTCAACGGGGCAACCCACTGAGTCATATCAGGTTTATGCCGAGGCCCTGGGCGGATTCGTCATCGGCCGGCTCAGACCAGGCCCATGCCCACGACGAGGTTCCACACCCCGAAAATGGCGAGCAAGGTGTAGACGATCTGGTTGGTGTGCGCTGCCGACCAGGTGTGGAGCGGCTTCAGCACGGCTTGGGTCCTGCCCGGAGCGAACACATTGCTGAGTAATGCGGCCTCCAGGACGATGAACATCGTCAGTACGAAGGCAATGGCAACCATCACCTGCATCCCGATCGGGGCTCCGGAACCAACGATCAGGCTATCCACCAGTAGCACCATGGTGAGCGACGGGACGCAGCCCATGCCGAACAGCACCGACAGCCATAGGTTGCCGCTTTCCCACGCGGCCAGACCACGTTCCAGCACGGCCTTGGCGCGGGCGGTCAGACCACCATTTAGGCTCGGCGGCCGGGCGTCTGACGCGGGCGCTTCCGGGCGATCCAGGACCAGGACCGAAGAGTCACCACCAACGGTGACCGGGACCAAGACCTCCTGTCGCTGCCGTTTCCGATGACGCACGGCAACGAGGTAAGCGACCAGGAGCATGATCAATCCCGCGCCGAGTTGGATGGGTTTCAACGTTGCGCCCGGCACCGGTGTCGCAAAGTCATGGGCGAAACTCGCGAACGACGGAATGAGGTGCAGTGCCACCAGCGGGACCAGGAAGATCGGCAAGTTCGTGATCATGCAGCCGACCCAATACGCACATAGATTCTGCACCGGGCGCGGTCGGGACACGATCAGCAAAATGATTGCTAGCAGATAGGGGTTGAGCACCACCAGCAGTGTCATCAAGAGCACGTCACGAACCACGAGTGCCACCCTACTCTATTTGCTAGTCGGCGGTCCAGTTCGGAAGGTCGATGCTTGAGAAGCTCATCTGACTCTAATTTTCGATCCCGAACCCAGCAATACCCACTCTAAACAAGTTAGCTGGCATCGAAACGGACCATCTACATCAGCATCATGACGCGCCCATCGTCCGAACCCGTCGGCACGCCGCCTATCGTTAGCTGCGACGGGCTAGGCCACACGATTTGCACGGCACCGGAGCCGACCACCGGCTCCGGTACGCGCGGTTACACCTCGAGCACGCCCAGGTGTTGCATGTCGGTGACGTACTTGGTGATGACCGCGGGGGTGACGTGCGGGATGTCACCGTCGGGGCCGATGTGGGCGGCTTGCACGGCAGCCCGGAACCTGTCCGCGGGGGCGAACGAGCCGAGGGAGGGCTCGGGCGCGTGCAGGTCATGGTTGCTGTGCAGCATGATAAGCAACATCTGCAGCACTGTGTTGTGCCGCTGCTTGTCAGGCAGGGCCGCCAGACCGGCATGGAAGCGGTGCACCCATTCGCCGAAGTCCTCGACGCGCTCGATCGGGTAACCGGCCTCGATGAGCCAGTCCACGTACTCGTCGATGCCGATGCCGTCATCATGCGGGTTCATCACGTGATAGGTGACGAAGCCCTCCTCGGCCTCGGCCCCTAGGGTGGCGATGGCCTCGGCCACAAAGCCCACCGGCAGCCCGTCGAAATGCGCCCGCTGCCGGTTGCCCGCGGCGTCGCGCTGATAGAACGAGCCCGGCGCCACCCCGGTCAGCATCACGCTGTAGATCATCCGGGTCACTGTGTCGGACAGGTTCAACTGCCCGGTGAACCGCGGATCGGCCATGATCATCCCGGAGCGGAACACCGCCACCGGCAACCCGCACAGATCGTGAGCCTCGCGCAGCAGCACCTCACCGGCCCACTTGCTGTTGCCGTAACCGTTGGCGTAACTGCCGTCGACTACCCGGGTGGCGCTGATCTTACGGATGTCGGCGTCCTCGGTGAACAGCCCTGGCTCAACCTGGCGACCCAGATCCGAGGTCGACACGTAGTTGAAGGCCTTGAGTTTGGTAGTGATCGCCAGCCGGATCAGCTCGGCGGTCCCCACCACGTTCGGCCCGAAGAGATCGCTGTAGGGCAACACACTGTTGACGAACGCGGCGGAATCCACGATCAGATCGACCTGGTCGGCCAGCGAACTCCAGCAGTCGGGGTCCAGGCCGAGGTTGGCCTGGCCCTTGTCACCGGCGAGCACCCGGAGCCGGCCGTCGGCGGCCAGCGCCCGGAACTGGGCCAGCAGGGCGGCGTCACCGGTGTCGAAAGCGCGTTCCAGACGCTTGCGCGCGGCCTCGTCGGACTCGCCGCGCACCAGGCAGATCAGCGTGCCGCCGACCGGAGCCAGCCGCTCCAGCCAGTCCAGCACCAGATAGCGACCCAGGAACCCGGTCGCCCCGGTCAACAGCACCGTGGAGACCTCGTCGATCGACGTCGGCAGGTTCGGTGCACCCAACAGGGTGTGGGCGTCGATGAACTTCTCCAGCGTCAAGTCACCGGCATGCACCTCGTTGGGCGCCAACCCGTGCACGTCGGTGAAGCTCGGCCCGTGCGCCGAACCAGCGTCAGCGGCTCCGGCGTCAACCTGGTGGGCCAGGCCCGCCACGGTTGGCGTCTCGAAGATCGCCCGCACGCCCAACTCGACGTCCAGCGCGGTGTTGACCGCAGCGATCAGCCGCATCGCCGAGATCGAGTCACCACCGATCTCGAAGAACGAGTCATCGGCACCGACGCGCTCCAAGCCGAGCACCTGGGCGTAGATATCGGCGATCACCTGCTCGACCGCGCTCTGCGGGGCCCGGTAGCGCGCCGCGTTCTGATACTCCGGCGCCGGCAACGCACGCCGGTCCAGCTTGCCGTTCACCGTCAACGGCAACGTGTCCATGACGACCACCGCCGCGGGCACCATGTACGCCGGCAGGCGCTCGGCCAGCGCCGCGCGGGCCACACCCGCCTCCACGTCGCCGGTGACATAGCCGACCAGGCGCTTGTCACCTGCGCGGTCCTCGCGGGCGATCACCGCCGCCTGCTCCACCCCGTCCAAACCGGCCAGCACCGCCTGGATCTCGCCCAACTCGATGCGATACCCGCGGATCTTGACCTGCTCATCAGCACGGCCGAGGTACCGAAGCTGGCCGTCGTTACCCCAGGCCACTAGGTCCCCGGTGCGATACATCCGCGAACCGGCCGGACCGAACGGGCACGGCACAAACCGCGACCCGGTCAACCCCGCGCGGTTCAGGTACCCCACACCCACACCGCGGCCGGCCAGGTACAACTCCCCGACCACCCCGGCAGGCACCGGACGCAACCACTCATCGAGCACGAAACACGCCCCGCCGGGCACCGGCACACCGATCGGCACCGCCGACTCCCCCGGCACCAGTGGCGCGCTGATCGCGGCATAGATCGTCGCCTCGGTCGGGCCGTAGGCGTTGAGCATCACTCGGCCCGGGGCCCACCGATCGACCACCTCGATTGGACAGGCTTCACCGGCTACCACCAACGTCGCCCGCTCCAAGCCCTGCGAGTCCAGCATCCCCGCCGCCGAGGGGGTGTGATAGATCACATCCACCCGTTCGGTGACCAACAGATCGTGCAGATCCTCTGGGGAACCCGCTACCGCCTCGGGCACGACCAGCAACCGCGTCCCCGACAACAACGCCCCGAAGATCTCCCACACCGAGACGTCGAAAACCAACGAATGCCACTGCGACCACGTCCGGCCCGGGCCCGACGGCAACAGCCGCGGCAACGATTCCAACGCCTGCGTCATGTTGTGGTGGGTGATCGCCACGCCCTTGGGCACGCCGGTCGTGCCCGACGTGTAGATCATGTAGGCGATGCCGTCGGCGGCCGGAACCGGCAACGCGGCAGCGGACTGCGCGGCGATGCCTGGTTCATCGATATCGACCACCGCAACAACTGATTCCGGCAGCCGCGACCGCAGCTTTGCGGTGGTGATCACCGCAACCGGCTCGGCGTCGACGAGCATGAACTCCAGCCGACCCGCCGGCACCGACGGGTCGATCGGCAGATACCCTGCCCCGGTCTTGAGCACCGCGATCGTCGCTACGATCGCCTGCGCCGAACGCGGCAGCAACAGCGCCACAAACTTCCCCGGGCCCGCGCCACGGTCAACCAGATAGTGCGCCAACCGATTCGACGCCTCGTCCACCTCGGCATAGCTCATCGAGCGACCCTCGAACGTCACCGCCGGGGCATCGAAAGTGCGGGCCACCTGGGCGGCGAACACCTCCGGGACTGACAGCTGCGTGGGCTCGGCCTCGCTCAGCACCGCGACGTTGCTCCACGCCTCGAGCTGATCGTGCTCGGTGTCGTCGAGGGCGTCGATGGCCGAGAGCTGCTGCGTGGCATTGGCGGTCATCGCCTCGAGCACCCGGCGGAAGCGGGTGACCACGCTGGCGATGCGGCTCGAGTCGAAGGAGTGGGTGTCGTACTCCACCCGCAGCCCCAGCTCCGAACCCGGCAGGGCCATCACCGACAGCGGGTAGTGGTTGTACTCGCGGCTGACGAAATCGGTGACGGCCAGTTCGTGCACGCCCATGAAGGCACTGGTGTCGATCGGATAGCTCTCGTAGAGGAACAGGGTGTCGAACAGGTGGTCCTGGCCGGTGAGGTGATGGATCTCGGTCAGCGGCAGGTGCTCATGCTCGAGGGTGTCATTGTGGTGGCGTTGCACCTCGGCCAGCAGGTCGGCAACGGTGCTGTCCGCGCCGGCCTTGGCCCGCACCGGCACGGTGTTGATCAGCAGCCCGACGATCGAGTCCGCGCCCGACAACTCCGCGGGGCGTCCCGAAACCGCGGTGCCGAAGGCTACGTCCCGGTGCCCGGTCAGCATCATCAACACCTGCGCCCAGGCCGCCTGCAGCACGGTGTTGACCGTGGTGTGCTGGGCGCGGGCTAGATCCGCAATCGCCTGGGTGGTCTGTGCCGACAGCTTGTACGACTCCACCGCCCGCGGACCTGGCGCCGCGGGCGCCGCCGTCAGGGTGGGGGTGTCGAAGCCCTCCAGCACCGAGCGCCACGCCGCGTGCGCGGCCTCACGGTCCTGCTCAGCCAGCCAAGTCACGAAATGGCGGTAGGACACCGGAGCCGACAGCCGCTGGCGGAAGTAGCTGGCGAAGATCTCCTGCAACAGGATGGGCAGCGACCAGCCGTCGATCACGATGTGGTGCAGCGTCAGCACGAACCGGTGCTCGTTGGCCGCGGTGCGGATCAATGCCGCCCGGAACGTCGGCCGCGCCAGCAAATCGCACACCGCCGACCGCTCGACGGCGGACAGCTGCTCGACCTCGGCTGCGGGATCGCAGTCATCGCCGCGCAGATCCACAAAACGCCACGCGGTCTGCGGCTCGGCCATCAACACCTGCACCGGCTCACCGAACTGGTCGGTGAACCGCGGCGCCAGGTTGGGGTGACGGGCCACGACCGTGTGCACCGCATCACGCAACCGATGCTGATCCAGCACACCGGTGATGGTGATGTCCAGCTGCACCGCGTACATGTCGTCGGCGCCGCGGGTGAAAGTCGAGTGGAACAGCAGGCCCTGCTGAACCGGGGTCAGCGGCAACACGTCGGCGACCGCGTACTGCCCGTTCAGATCGTCGATCTGAGACTGAGTCAGCTTGGCGGGCAACAGATCCGACGGGGTCAACCCGCCACCGCCGTGCTGCACGTGGGCGCAGATCCCACCCAGCGCCTCGAACCACAACCGGCTCAGCCGGTCGATGCCCTCGGCATCCATGACCGAGCGCGCCCACACCCACGACGCCTGCAACCGCGGCCCTGCATCGGTATCCAGGGTGCCCGCGTTCAGCGCGACGGTATGCATCAATGGCATATCGATCGCCGCTGCAGCAGCACTGAGCGACAGGCTGTCATCACTGATCCGCCACAGATCCTCGGACAGATCCGCCGCACCAGCGCCCAACCGACCCAGGTAGTTGAACCCGATTCCCGGCTCAACACCACCGAGCTCAACCTCCGGATTCAGATAGCGCAACAGACCGTAAGTCGCCCCGTCCGGCAGCGCGCGAAGCTGCTCCTTGGCGTCCTTGATCACCGCACCCAGGGCCGCGTCACCGGCGCGCACCTGCTCCCAGGAGATCACGCCCGGGGTCAGCGCCACCGGGTACTTCGTGGTGAACCAGCCCACCGTGCGGGACAGGTCGACGTCGTCGCCGGCGATCTCCTCGTCACGGCCGTGGCCCTCGACGTCGATGCCGATCGGCGCCGAACCGGTGCCGAGGAACTCGGCCCAGGCCAGCCCGAAGGCGATCAACAAAATGTCCTGCACACCGGCGTGGAACGCCGCGGGCACCTCGCCGAGCAACCGCCGCGTGGTGGCGGTGTCCAGCGACACCGACGCCTGACCGGCACTGGCATAGGTATCGCGATCCGGCTGCACGGCGGGCAGGACCGCCGGGGTCCGCACCACCTTGCGCCAGACGTCGGCCTGCTCCAGCACCTCGGCGCTGTGCGCATACTCTTCGAGCACGGCCGACCATCGGGCGAACGAGGTACCGCCGCGAGGCAAGTTGATCGGCGCACCGCTATGGTGCTGGGCCCAGGCGATGTTGATGTCTTCCAACAGAATTCGCCATGACACGCCATCGACGGCCAAGTGATGGACGATCAGGGCCAGCTGGCCGGTGTCGGCGGCCCAGACCGCGCGCAGCAGCACACCGGCGGCCAGGTTCAGCCGCGTCCGAGCCGCAACCAGCGCCGCGTCCGACAGCACCCGCACCGACTCGATGCAGCCGCGAGCGTCTACCGAACCGACCTTCGGCACGGCCATAGACCAGTCGCCGTCGCCGTCGTCCTCCACCTGCAGTCGCAACGTGGCATGGCGATCCAACACGGCCTGCAGCACGGTCTCGACGTCAGCCGCGCTCACCCCGGCCGGGGCCTGCAGCACCAGTGTCTGGTTGAATTCGTCGACCGGGCCGTCGACGTCGCGCAGCCAACCCATGATCGGGGTGGCCACCACCGGGCCGATGCCCTCGTCGACCACGCCGACCTCACCGCCGGAAACCTTGATCAGTGCGGCCACCCGGGCCACGGTCTGCTCGACGAAGATGTCGCGCGGCCGGCACTTCAGACCTGCCGACCGGGCCCGGGCTACCACCTGCATCGACAGGATGCTGTCGCCACCCAGATCGAAGAACGAGTCGTCCACGCCGACCCGCTCTACGCCGAGCACCTCGGCGTAGATGTCGGCCAGGATCTCCTCGACCGCATTGCACGGTGCGCGATACTCCCCTGCCGCGCCGCCATACTCGGGCGCCGGCAGCGCCCGCTTGTCGAGCTTGCCGTTCACGGTCAGCGGCAACTCATCCAACGCGATGACCGCTACCGGAACCATGTAGGCCGGCAACCGCTTCGCGAGCAGGCTGCGCATCTCGGCCGGGTCTGCGGAACCGGTGATGTAACCGACCAGCCGCTTGTCGCCCGGGCGGTCCTCGCGGACGATCACCGCAGCCTGCTCGACACCGTCGAATCCGGCCAGCACGGCCTGGATCTCGCCCAACTCGATGCGATAGCCGCGGATCTTGACCTGCTCATCGGCGCGACCCAGGTATTCCAGCTGCCCGTCATCACCCCAGCGCACCAGATCACCCGTGCGGTACATCCGCGCTCCGGGCGCCCCGAACGGGCACGCGACGAACCGCGACGCCGTCAAACCCGGCCGGCGGACATAGCCGGACGTCACGCCGGCGCCGGCGATATACAGTTCCCCGATCACGCCCTCCGGCGCCGGCCGCAGCCACTTGTCGAGAACCAACAGTGCCGCACCGGGGACCGGCGAACCTATCGGAACCACAGTCGAACCCGGGGTCAACGGTGTGCTCATCGCCGCGTAGATCGTGGCCTCGGTTGGGCCGTATCCGTTGATCATGACCCTGCCGTGCGTCGCCCACCGGTCGACCAGGTCGGGCGGGCAGGCCTCGCCTCCCACGATCAGCGTCGCCGACTCCAACTCTTCGGCCGAGAGCATCCCGGCCGCAGACGGTGTCTGGCACAAGACACTCACCTTTTCGGTGACCAGCAGGTGGTGAAAATCGGCCGGGGAACTCGCCACGGCCTCAGGAATCACGACGAGGCGGCCGCCGTGCAGCAGCGCGCCCCAGGTCTCCCAGACGGAGACGTCGAACACCAGGGAGTGCCACTGTGACCATACTTGCCCGGGGCCGGCAGGCAGATCGGCATGGAGCCTGGAAACCAGTTGGGTGATGTTGTGGTGAGTGACTGCGACGGCCTTCGGGCGACCGGTAGTGCCCGAGGTGTAAATCATGCAGGCCAGGTCGTCGGGCGCAGGCATCGCCAGCGCATTGCTCGGCTGACTCGCGATGGCCGGATCTTTGACGTCAGTGACCGTCACACCGGACCCGTCCAGCCGCCCGCGCAACTCATCGGTGGTGACCGCGGCCAGCGGCGCGCCATCGGCCAGCATGAACCCGATCCGCTCGTCCGGATGAGCGGGGTCCATCGGCAGATATGCCGCACCGGTCTTCAGGACAGCCAGAATGGCCATGATCGCCTCGCCCGAGCGCGGAATCAGCAGCGCGACAGTCTCGCCGGGGGCGGCACCCGCAGCGGCCAACGCGTGCGCCAGGCGGTTGGACGCCTCGTCAAGCTCGCGATAGGTCCAGGACCGCTCGCCGCACACCAGCGCCAGAGCCTCCGGGGCACGTGTCACCTGCGCGGCGAACAGCGCGGGGATCGAGACCGGGTCCGGCCCAGGCTCGGTCAACACGGCGCGGTTGCCCCACTCGTGCAACTGCTCGTGCTCGTCCTCGTCCAGGAGCTCGAAGGACAGCAGAGTCCTGGTTTCTGGTTCGGCAGTCATCGCTTCTCTCTCGTATCTGCGGTCATCGCCTCTACCACCCGCCGGAACCGATCGGCCAGCTTCTCGATGCGGGCCTTGGTGAACACCTCTACGTCAAATTCGACGCGAAGCTCCAGCTCGTTACCGGGGACCGCTTGCACTGACAGCGGGTAGTGGTTGTACTCGCGATTCGTGTAGCCGTTGATGGCCAGTCCCTGGACGCCCGACAACGCTGTCGTATCCAGGGGGTAATTCTCGTAAACGAACATGGTGTCGAACAGTTGTTCGTGTCCGGTGGCGTGGTGGATGTGGTTCAGCGCCAGGTGGTCGTGCTCGAGGGTGTCGTTGTGATTGCCCTGGATCTGACCGAGCAGGTCGGCCACGGTGGTACTCGGGGTGATGCTCGCCCGCACCGGCACCGTGTTGATCAGCAGGCCCACCATCTCGTCGGCGCCGGCCACATCGGCGGGCCGACCCGAGACGGCGGTGCCGAAGGCCACGTCGTGCTGTCCGGTCAGCCACATCAGGATCTGCGCCCACGCGCCCTGGAGCACAGTCGAGACCGTGGTGTGGCAGGAGCGCGCCAACTCGTTCAGCGCCGCGGTGGTCTCGGCGGAGACCATGAACGATTCCACGCCGCGCTTGCCCAGTGCCATCCGTCCGGGTGGCCCGACCAGCGTGGGTGTCTCGAATCCGGTGAAAACCTTGCGCCAGGCCGCTTCGGCGGCGTCGTTGTCCTGGCTGACCAGCCAGGTGATGAACCGCCGGTAGGGCACGGGCGCGGGCAGGCGGGCGCCGAAGTAGCTGGCGAAGATCTCCTGCAGCAGGATCGGCTTGGACCAGCCGTCGAGCACGATGTGATGGTTGGTCAGCAGCAGCCGATATTCCTCGGGCGCGGTGCGCACCAGCGCCGCGCGGAACGGCGGCTGATGAGCCAGGTCGCACACCGCGACCCGCTCGGCGAGCGCGAGCTGCTGAACCTGCGATTCGGCGCCCGGGTCACCATCCATATCGACGTACTGCCACGCCAGCTCCGGGCTGCCGGGGATGACCTGCACCGGTTGGCCAAACTGCTCGACGAAGTGCGCCACCACGTTGGGGCGGCGGCTGATGACGTTCTGCACTGCCTTCTGCAGCCGCTCGGTGTCCAGCTGGCCCACCAATTCGATGTCCAGCTGCACTGAATACAGCTCTTCGGTGCCCTGGGCGGTCTCGGTGTGGAAGAGCAGTCCCTGCTGCAGCGGGGTCAGCGGCAAGATGTCGGCAACGTCGTACTCGGTGGCCAACTCGTCGATCTGGGCCTGGGTCAGGCGGGCCGGGGCGATGTCGGAGGGGGTCAGGCCGCCGCCGTGGGCGCGTACGTGCGCGCAGATGCCGGCCAGGGCGTCGAACCAGAGCTGGCCCAGCCGGCCGACCCGCTCGCCGTCGAGTGCCGAGGTGGCGTAGGTCCAGTTCGCGTGCAGCCTCGGGCCGGCGTCGGTGTCCATGGTGCCGGCGTTGAGCTCCACGGTGTGACCCAGCGGAGTGGCGACCTTGCCCGCCTTGGCGGTGAGTTCTGCGGCGTCGGCGTCGATGCGCCACAGGTCCTCGGACAACTCGCCCGCACCCGCACCCAGGCGGCCCAGATAGTTGAATCCGATACCGGGGTCGGCGCCGTCCAGGGCGACATCGGGGTTCAGATACCGCAGCAGGCCGTAGGTCAAACCATCCGGCAGCGCACGCAACTGTTCCTTGGCGTCCTTGATCACCGCGCCCAGCGCGGGCTCCCCGGCCACCACCTGCTCCCAGGAGATCTCCCCCAGGCTCAACGCCACCGGATACTTCGCGGTGAACCAGCCCACCGTGCGCGACAGATCGACGTCGCGGGCCAGTTCCTCGTCGCGGCCGTGGCCCTCGACGTCGATGCCGATCGGCACCGCACCGGTGCCCAGGAATTCCTGGAACGCCAACCCGAACGCGATCAACAGGATGTCCTGCACCCCGGCGTGGAACGCCGCGGGCACCTCACCGATCACCTGGCGGGTCAACTCGGCATCCAGCGACAGCGACAGCTGCCCGGCGCTGGCATAAGTGTCGCGCTCGGGCGCCACGGCCGGCAGCACCGCCGCAGCGGCAGTCACCTGCCGCCACGTGTCGGCCAGCGCGGTGACGGCACCGGTGCGCGAGTGCCCCTCGAGCAGATTGCCCCAGCGGGCGAACGACGTCCCACCGGCCGGCAAGGTGATCGGCTGGCCGCTGTGATGCTGCGCCCAGGCGATGTTGATGTCCTCCACCAGGATTCGCCACGACACCGCATCCACCGCGAGGTGATGCACGATCAGCGCCAACCGGCCCGTGCCGGGAACCCACAGCGCGTGCAGCATGCGCCCGGCGGCAAGATCCAGCCGCGAGCGGCCCGCCGCCAGTGTCTCAGCCGACAGCGCCGACACCGACTCGATGCAGTCACGCGCAGGAACCGACCCGGCCTCGGGCACATTGAGCGCCCACTCGCCGGTGCCGTCATCGGTGACCTGCAGGCGCAGCGTGCCGTGCCGGTCCAGCAGGGCCTGCAACACGGTCTCGACATCGCCCTGGCCGACCCCGGCCGGGGCTTGGAGCACCACGGTCTGGTTGAACTGATCGACCGGGCCGTCCAGGTCATGCAGCCAGCGCATGATCGGGGTGGCCACCACCGCGCCCAGGCCCTCATCGGCCACACCGGTGTCCCCACCGGCGAAACTCGCCACCGACGCCAACCGCGCCACGCTCTGCTCGACGAAGACATCCCGCGGGCGCACGATCAGCCCCGCGGCCCGGGCTCGGGCCACCACCTGCATCGAGGAGATCGAGTCGCCGCCGAGGTCGAAGAACGAATCATCCACCCCGACGCGCTCCACCCCCAACACCTGGGCGTAGATCCCGGCCAGGATCTCCTCGACCGCATCGGCCGGCGGCCGGTACTGATCGGCGTCGGAATACTCCGGCGCCGGCAACGCCCGGGTGTCCAGCTTGCCGTTGACCGTCAACGGCAACGCCGCCATGACCACGATCGCCGCGGGCACCATATAGGCCGGCAACCGCTCGGCCAGCACCGTGCGCGCCGCCGCCACATCCACCGCCCCCGAGGCGGTTTCGGTCACATAGCCCACCAGCCGCTTATCGCCCGGGCGGTCCTCACGGGCGATCACCGCCGCGCTCTCCACCCCCTCCACGCCGGCCAACGCCGCCTGGATCTCCCCCAACTCGATGCGATAACCACGGATCTTGACCTGCTCATCAGCGCGGCCCACATACTCCAGCTCGCCATCAGCGTTCCAGCGCACCAAATCCCCGGTGCGATACATCCGGGCGCCGGGCGCCCCGAACGGGCACGCCACAAACCGCGTCGCACTCAAATCCGGACGACCCAGATACCCCGCCGCCAAACCACCACCAGCCACATACAACTCACCGACCACCCCCACCGGCGCCGCACGCAACCAGCCATCCAGCACGAAAAACCCCAAATGCGCCAGCGGCACCCCGATCGGAGACACCGCCCGCTCCACATCGGCACCGGTGATCTCGCGGAACGACGCATGCACCGTGGTCTCGGTGATCCCGTACATGTTCACCATCCGCGGCGAGCCGGGATGGCGATGCATCCACGCCGAGAGCCGCGCCGGCTCCAACGCCTCCCCACCGAAAACCACCGTCTGCAAGCGCAGCTGCTCACCCACCTCCGGGTACAACGCATCCGCGGTCTGCAGGGCATCAAAGGCCGACGGGGTCTGGCTGAGCATGCCTACCTGCTCAGCCACCAACAGGGCGTGCAACTCCTCCGGGGAACGCACCACCGCATCGGCCACTATCACCAGCCGCCCGCCATACAGCAACGGACCCCAGATCTCCCACACCGAATAGTCGAACGCCAACGAATGACACTGCGTCCACGCCGTCGCCAACCCCACCTCGGCATCCAACGTCGCCAACAACGCCGTCACATTGCGATGCGGAATCGCCACCCCCTTCGGAGTGCCCGTCGTGCCCGAGGTGTAAATGATGTAGGCGATATCGTCGGGCGCCGGGAACACCAACCCGCTCGCCGGAGCCGCCGCGATCGCCGGATCGTCGACCAGCACGACCGGCAACTCGGCACCCAACCGCTCCCGCAACTCGACAGTGCTCACCCCCACCACCGGAGCCGCGTCGGACAGCACGAAGGACACCCGGGCATCCGGATGCGCCGGGTCGATCGGCAAGTAGGTAGCACCGGTCTTGATCACCGCCAGGATCGCCACGATCGCCTCGGCCGACCGCGGCAACAGCAGCGCCACATTGCGGCCCGGGCCCGCACCGCGGCCGGCCAGCACATGCGCCAACCGGTTGGAAGCCTCATCGAGCTCGCGGTAAGTCCACGCCGACCCGCCCCCGCTGATCGCCACCGCCTCCGGCGCCCGACCGACCTGAGCGGCGAACAACTCCGGAATCGACGCCAACTCCGCCGCCGCCCCGGTCAACACCGCACGGTTACCCCACCCATCAAGCCGGGCATGCTCGGCCTCATCAAGCACATCGACACCCGACAAGCGCTGCCCCGGATCGGCGGCCATCACCGCGAGCACGTGCTGGAACCGCTCGACCAGGGTGGCGATGCCGGCCCGGGTGAACACATCGGTGTCGAACTCGACCCGCAGCGCCATCTGCTCGCCCGGTGAGGCCACGAAGGACAGCGGGTAGTGGTTGTATTCGCGGCTGGTGAAGTCGCTGACCGCCAGATCCGCCACGTTCATGAACGCGCTGGGATCGATCGGGTAGTTCTCGTAGACCAGCAGGGTGTCGAACAGTTGGTCGTGACCGGTGAGGCGATGGATGTCGCCGAGGGCCACGTGGTCGTGCTCGACGGTGTCGTTGTGGAAGCGCTGCAATTGGCCGAGCAACTCGGCGACCGTCGTCGTCGCGGTCGTGTTCGCCCGAACCGGGACGGTGTTGATCAGCAGACCGACCAGCGAGTCCGCCCCCGCCAGATCGACCGAACGCCCCGACACCGCGGTGCCGAAGGCGACGTCTTGCTGGCCGGTCAGCGAGGTGAGCAGCTGCGCCCATGCCGCCTGCAGCACGGTGTTGATCGTGGTGCGCTGCGAGCGGGCCAGCTCGCTCACCGCACGAGTGATGGTCTCGGGCACCCGAAACGATGCGACGTCGCGGCGCCCCGCGGCGGCCGGCGGGGCCACCAGGGTCGGGGTTTGGAAGCCCTCGAAGACCTCGCGCCAGGTCGCCTGGGCGACATCGCGGTCCTGGCCGGCCAGCCAGGACACGAAGCTGCGATATCCCACCGGGGCCGCCAGCCGCTGGCCGTAGTAGCTGGTGAAGATCTCCTGCAGCAGGATGGGCAACGACCAGCCGTCGATGACGATGTGGTGGATGGTCAGCACCAGGCGATGGCGGTTGCCGGGCATGGTGATCAGCGCCGCCCGGAAGCTCGGCTGGGCGGCGAGATCGCAGACCGCGGTGCGCTCCGCGGCGCACAGCTGCTCGAGCTGCTGCTCGACATCGGTGTCGAATGCGACCTGCTGCCAAGCGATCTGCGGCTCGACCGGGAGCACCTGAACCGGCTCGCCGAACTCATCGACGAACCGTGCCGCCAGGTTCGGATGACGAGCCACCACCGTGTGCACGGCCTCGCGCAACCGGTCGAGGTCCACATCGCCGGTGACGGTGAGCCCCAGCTGCACGGCGTAGACGTCGTCATCGCAGCCCTCGGCGAAGGCGGACTGGAACAGCAGTCCGCGCTGCAGCGGGGTCAGCGGAAGCACATCGGCGACCGCGTACTGGGCGCTGAGCTCGTCGATCTCGGCCTGGGACAGCGTGGCGGGCAACAGATCCGAGGGGGTCAACCCGCCGCCGCCGGCACCGACGTGGGCGCAGATCCCGGCCAGCGCCTCAAACCACAACCGGCCCAACCGGTCGATCTGCTCGGCGTCCACCGCCGACGGCGCCCAGGTCCACGACGCCTGCAGCTGCGGCCCGACCTCAGTGTCCAGCGTGCCGGCGTTGAGTTCCACGGTGTGCATCAACGGCATGTCGATCGCGGTCGCCGCGGCACTGAGCTCCAGGCTGCCATCACCGATGCGCCACATGTCCTCGGAGAGCTCACCGGCTCCCGCACCCAGGCGGCCCAAATAGTTGAACCCGATGCCCGGGTCCGCCCCGCCCAGATCCACCCCGGGATTCAGGTAGCGCAGCAGGCCGTAGGTGGCCCCCTCGGGCAGGGCGCGCAGCTGTTCCTTGGCGTCCTTGACCACCGCGCCCAGCGCGGTGTGCCCGGTGCGGACCTGCTCCCAGGAGATCTTCCCCAGACTCAACGCGATCGGGTACTTGGTGGTGAACCAGCCCACCGTGCGCGACAGATCGACATCGTCGCCGGCGATCTCCTCATCACGGCCGTGACCCTCGACGTCGATGCCGATCGGCGTGGGACCGGTGCCCAAAAACTCCGCCCAGGCCAGCCCGAAGGCGATCAGCAGGATGTCCTGCACACCGGCGTGGAACGCCGCGGGCACCTCGCCGAGCACCTGGCGGGTGATCTCGGTGTCCAGCGTCACCGAGGACCGCCCCGCGGTGGCGAAGGTGTCCCGCTCGGGCTGCACCGCGGGCAACGCCGCCGGGGTCCGCACAATCTGGCGCCAGGTCTCGGCCTGCTCCAGCACCCCGGCGCTGTGCGCGTACTCCTCGAGCACCGCCGACCAGCGGGCGAACGAGGTCCCCCCGGTCGGCAGCGCGATCTCCTGCCCGGCGTGGTGCTGCGCCCAAGCGATATTGAAGTCTTCCAACAGGATTCGCCACGACACCCCGTCGACGGCGAGGTGGTGGATAATCAACCCCAGCTGGTTGGTGTCGGACGCCCAGACCGCGCGCAGCATCACCCCGGCAGCCGGGTTGAGCCGTGACCGCGCCGCCACCAGGGTCTCGTCGGACAGCGCGGCAACCGTCGAGACGCAATCGACGGCGGGCACCGAACCCGGTTCGGGCACCGTCAGCGACCAACCGCCGGCGCCGTCGTCCTCCACCCGCAACCGCAGCGTGGCGTGGCGGTCCAGCACCGCCTGCAGCACGGTCGCAACGTCGGCGCCGGTCACTCCCGCGGGGGCCTGCAGCACCACGGTCTGGTTGAACTCGTCGATCGGGCCGTCGACGTCGTGCAGCCAACGCATGATCGGGGTCGCCACCACCGGACCCACACCCTGATCCACCACACCGGCCTCACCACCGGACACCTTGACCACCGCGGCCAACCGCGCCACCGTCTGCTCGACGAACACATCACGCGGCCGACAGATCAACCCCGCCGCCCGCGCCCGGGCCACCACCTGCATCGACAGGATGCTGTCCCCGCCCAGGTCGAAGAACGAGTCGTCGACGCCGATCCGTTCCATGCCGAGCACCTCGGCATAGATGTCGGCCAGGATCTCCTCGACCGCATTGGCCGGCGCGCGGTACTCCCCGATGTTGCCGCCGTACTCCGGCGCGGGCAGCGCACGCTTGTCGAGCTTTCCGCTGCCCGTCAGCGGCAACGCCTCGATCACTACGATCGCGGCCGGAACCATGAAGGGGGGCAACCGATCCGCCAGCGCGGCGCGGACCTCGGCCGGGTCGGCGGTGCCGGTGATGTAGCCCACCAGACGCTTGTCGCCGGGGCGGTCCTCGCGGGCGATCACCGCAACCTGACCGACCCCGTCCAGGGAAGCCAGGACGGTCTGGATCTCGCCCAACTCGATGCGGAAGCCGCGGATCTTGACCTGCTCGTCGGCGCGGCCCAGGTACTCCATCTGACCGTCGGCGCGCCAGCGCACCAGGTCGCCGGTGCGGTACATCCGGGCGCCGGGAGCCCCAAACGGGCACGGCACGAAACGCGTTGCGGTCAGTGCGGACCGGTGCAGGTAGCCGACCCCGACGCCGCGCCCGGCCAGGTAGAGCTCGCCGACCACTCCGGCGGGCACCGGCTGCAACCACGGGTCGAGGACGAACGTCGCCGCTCCGGCGATCGGGGAACCGATCGGCACCACCTCATCACCCGGCACCAGCGGAGCGCTCATCGAGGCACACACCGTGTTCTCGGTGGGGCCGTAGGCGTCGATCATCGTGCGCCCCGGGGCCGCCCAGCGCTCCACCAACTCCGGCGGGCAGGCCTCACCGGCGACGACCAGCGTCATCGACTCGAGGTTTTCCGGGGAGAGCATGGCCACCGACGACGGGGTCTGAGTCAGGACACTGACCTCTTCATCGACCAGCAGGGTGTGGAAGTCCTCCGGCGAGCCGGCCACCTCTTCGGGCACCACCAGCAGCCGGCGACCGCGCAGCAGGGCGCCGAAGATCTCCCACACCGAGAAGTCGAACGCCGACGAATGGCACTGCGTCCACACCCGGCCCGGGGGCAGACCGGCGTCCAACGACTCCACCAGCCACGTGACGGTGTAGTGGGCGATCGCCACGCCCTTGGGCTTTCCGGTGGTGCCGGAGGTGTAGATCATGTACGCGAGGTTGTCCGCCGAGGGCGCGGGCAGCGCCGTGGCGGGCTGGGCGGCGAGGGCCGGATCGGCGACGTCGACAACCAGGAGGCCACGTCCGTCCACCCGCGAACGCAGGTCGGCCGAGGTGATCACGGCAGCCGGGTTCGCATCGGCGAGGACGAACTCCATCCGCGACGCCTCGTGCGCCGGATCGATCGGCACATAGGCCGCGCCGGTCTTGAGCACCGCCATCATCGAGACGATCGCGTCGGCGCACCGGGGGAACAACACCGCGACGAAATCGCCGGGGCCCACTCCGTGCCCGGCGAGCAGATGCGCCAACCGGTTCGACGCCTCGTCGAGTTCGGCGTAGCTGAGCGACCGCGCGGCGAATCGGATCGCCACCGACTCCGGTGCGCGCTGCACGTGCTCGGCGAACACCTCCGGAATGGACACCCGTGCGACCGCGGGCTCGTTCAGCGCGGGCCGGTTGCTCCACCCGTCGACGCGAGCGTGCTCGTCTTCGAGGAGGAGATCGAGTGAGGACAGCGGCCGGTCGGGATCGGCCGCCATCGCGACGATGATCCGTTGCAGGCGCTCCGCCAGGTCAGCGACCTCGAAGCTCGCGAACGGCTCCCCCGCGCCTGCGGTGCTGAGCAACAGCTCATCGCCGGCGCCCATGAAGAACAGCCCGAAGTGGCCGACGGGGCCGTGATTGGTGTACGACGCCGTCGCCTGGGCGCCACCGAAGTCCAGCGTGAGCCGGGACGGGATGAAGTTGACGGCGACCCGGTTCGAGGCCTGCCGCCCGCCGACGCCGCCGCCCTCGAGGGTGTGTGCCGGGAACCGCTGGTGCTGCAGCAGTTCGCGCAGCCGGGCGTCCACGGTGCGGCAGAATTCGCCCACGGTCAGTTCCGGGGCGGCGTCCAGCACGAGCGGCACGACGCCGGCCAGCATCGCCGGCAGCGTCTTCGACTCGGCGGCCACTCGCCGGCTGACCGGGAAGTCCAATGCAACTTCGGAGCCGCTGCCCGACCAGGCCCGCGCCAGCAGGGCGGTCGCGGCGGTCGAGACCGTGTACCGGCGGATGCGCAGGTTCTTCGCCAATTCCTTGATATGTCCCACGACCGCCGGGTCCAGCTGGACGGACGCCGACGGGGTGTAGGCGTCGTGACCGGCGGCCGCTTCCCGCCGGCGCTGATCCAACCCGCTTTCCGGCGGCAGGTGCTGGCCCCAGTAGGTCTGGTCGTCCTGGAAGTCGCCGGACGCCGCGTATGCGGTCTCGAGCTCGACGAGGTCGCGCAGTGAACCGAAGTAGGCGGGCGGAATCTCGTCGCCGGCCACCAGGGCCGAGTAGATGGTCGCGATGCGCCGGCACACCAACGCCATGCCCAGTCCGTCGACGGAGATGTGGTGGCCCAGCCCGAAGATGTAGTACTGGTCATCCTGGGTGCGGAACATGGCGAACTTCACCAACCGACCGGTGAGCGGCAGCGGCGTGTGCTGAATCGACGACGCCATCTCCCGCACCGTGCGCTCCGGATCGTCGGCGTTCCGCAGGTCATGGAACGGCAACTCCAGATCGGAGTAGTCGACCGGCCGCTGGAAAACCTGGCCGTCCTTCTCGAAGAACGTGGCACGAGCCGGCTCGGCCTCCTGCAGGGCTTGACGTATCGCCTGATGCACGAGGTCGCGCTGTACCGGGCCGTCGACCCGCACCAGCAGACCGAGCTGCCACTCGGTACCGGCAAGGCCGCTTTCTTGCGAGAGCCAAATATCCAGCTGTCCACGGGACAGCGGGAGGGCCCCTACGTCAGGTGTCATCGGTGGGCTTTCCCAGTAGGGCGTCAGCCCTAAAGATCCTGGCTCTGCGCCAACCGGTCGCGGAGACTCTTCGGCCGGATATCGGGCCAGTTCTCCTCGATGTACTCAAGGCAGGCCGCCCGGTCGGCTTCACCGAACACCACACGCCAGCCGTCGGGCAGGTCGGCAAAGCTCGGCCACAAGCTGTGCTGCTCTTCGTCGTTGACCAAAACGAAGAAGCTGCCACTGTCGTCATCGAACGGGTTGATGCTCACGATTCTCCTGGCTGCTCAGGCGGACATGGCAAACAATATCGCAAAGATGCGGCAGCCCGCAGGGCGGGACGGTCATTTGTACCAGCATCGTGACTGGAGTGACATATGAGGCGATTGATTAGCCACGCTCGTCACATTGCTGAAGTACATATTCATCATTGTATCACCAGTTTGGAGTGCTTTGGCGATGTTGCTAGTGCGTTGCTCCGCGACGCTTCCTATGATTTCTGTGTGGTCTGACACTGCTTGCAGTGGCGAAGACCCCCGGATGTGAGCCACGACACCCCCTCCTGCTCCGTTATTTTCCTCCAAGCAACTTAACTGATCGCTAACTGGTGTGTCTATATCTAGTGTTCATCGGCGTTTCACGTGTCACAGAGGGGTTGCCGATGGTCGATCGCTGCCCGGCGAAAAGACCGACCGAGGGTTTGCTGGCCCCCAACGGGCCGGTCGAGTCGTCGGCGACCTCCGGCAACTCTCACCGATGCTCCGGCGAACCCCTGCGAACCCGTGCGCGGGACGTTGTTCACGGGTTCCCAACCCACGGGTAACCACGCCCGGGCGGTGCCGAAAATCGCCCCGCGCGACGGGTACAGCCGAGCCTCCGGCAAACTGCACGGCGCCGCGTCGTCACTCCAGTGTGGACGAGCGGGGTCGTGATTCTCTTCAGTCGAGAGAGCGGAACTCGATCAGCGGTCCAACGTATCCACCGGACCCCGCGCGTTCCAAACGACAAGCCGTAGGCTGATTTTACCAGTGCAAACCGGTTTTTCCCGAAGCGCGCAGGTCAGCGCGGCCGGTCAGTCGGCGTCGTGTTCCGAATGCGGAGGGGTTCCGTGGATCGGAGAGGCACCGGCCGGCAGGAATATCATGAAGATGGGAAATTTCAACACCAGGCCGGCGATCGGCACCCGAAGCTTGTACGAGATGATCTCGAGCTCAAGGCGCCGTCCCCGCTGAGTCTCCATCTCGAGGCGACCGGGCAAGTACTTGGGGCTTTTCAGCCAGTCCAGTCCGCGTTCGATCGACTCGAGATTCATGGCGCTGATTGTACCGATTTTCAGCAAACAAGATGACTCTGCAGAAACCGGCCAAACTGCATCAATGCCCATCGCATCATGGCCACCGAGCGGTTTCATTCGCAATGCATGTGATGAAAGCCACGTCGGTCCAGAGCGAAAGGGCTCCAGCGCACGTCCTTAGATCGTCTCGCCCTCGGCGAGGCTGAAGCTGACACCGATTGCGGAGGCGAAGGTGAGCCGCACGCACCGGCTGTCGTTTGCCATGAGCATGGGACCGGTTTGACCTGATTTTGCCAGGGTGATGGGACCACCTGGATTGCCAGTTATGGGACCACCGGCGCGCCGCGTCGGTGGTCCTTTTCATTTGTCCGTTCGAT
>WBZS01000082.1_pt1 | contig 169402 bp, 153 predicted proteins | sample 5204201 | NCBI WGS metagenome assembly WBZS01 (sample SAMN12344357, study PRJNA552823) | activated sludge metagenome | biome: Activated sludge suspended growth; feature: Nitrification reactor; material: Wastewater; isolation source: activated sludge from nitrification reactor of wastewater... | reverse complement strand
GCACTCACATACGGCACCGGCTCCGACTCAACCCGCGAACCCTCCCCCGCACCATGAGCCGCATCACCCCACAACGCACGCTCCGCCACCGACGACTCATGCTCCAAATCACCCAACCCCACCGGCACCGCCCCAGGCTCCGGCTCCGGCTCCGACTCCGGCTCCGACTCCGGCACCGGCACCGCCTCCGGCTCCGGCTCCGGCTCCGGCTCCGGCTCCGGCTCCGGCTCCGGCTCCGGCTGAGCCTCGATGACGGGAGCCATGGCGGCCACCGATACTGGCGCCACGGGGACCGGTGCCGCGACCACGGCGGGGGCGTCAGGGACGACGACGGGCTCGACGACCGCGGGCGCGGGGGCGTCCGGAACCAGGGCGGGCGCCGCCACCGAGACGGGGGCCGGGGCCGGTTCGTGATGGTCCCCGTGGGGAACGAACGTGGTGGCCTGCCGCATGCCCGGCTCGGCCATCACGAAGAAGATCGTGGCGAGCGCGACCACCAGAACCGCAGCGCCGAAAATCCATTCCATGAGCACACCTCTCTCTTGCCATGGCCCTGAGGCCTGCTACGGCCAGGGTATTGGGCCGACATCGGGGCCGCGACCCGCGGGCGGGAACAGCTTCATCCCGATGGCGCGCGCCGGGCGATGGCCCGCGCCTCCGGCCCCGCTCCTTGTGGGAGAGAGCCCAGCGATGGTCAGACGCGGGCCAGCCAGTCGGCGAGCCCGGCGAAGAACGGCAGCCCGTCGACGCTGGGGCCCATCAAGGATTCGACGTTGTGCTCGGGGTGCGGCATGAGCCCCACCACGTTGCCCCGCTCGTTGGTGATGCCAGCGATGTCGTTGCGGGATCCGTTCGGATTCACGTCCAGGTAGCGGAACGCCACGCGGCCCTCCCCCTCGAGCATGGCGAGCGTGTCGTCGTCGGCCATGTAGCTGCCCTCGCCGTTCTTGAGGACGATGACGATCTCCTGGCCGGGCGCGAACCGATTGGTCCACGCGGTGGAGGTGTTCTCGACGCGGAGCCGCTGGTCGCGGCACACGAAGGTGCGGCAGTCGTTGCGGATGAGGGCGCCGGGCAGCAGGTGCGACTCGCACAGCACCTGGAAGCCGTTGCAGATGCCCAGGACGGGCAGGCCCTTGCCGGCCGCCTCGATGACCGACGTCATGACGGGGCTGAACCGGGCGATCGCGCCGCAGCGCAGGTAGTCGCCGTAGCTGAACCCGCCGGGCAGGATCACCGCATCGACGGCGTCCAGGGAGTCGGAGGCGTGCCACAGCGGCACGGGCTCGAAGCCCGCGAGGCGGACCGCACGGGCGGCGTCCGCATCGTCGAGCGAGCCAGGGAACGTGACGACGCCGACGCGGATCATCGGCAGGCCCCCCTCGTGCGCCACCGCATCACTGCTCGACCCGCACGTCGAACGCCTCGATCACCGTGTTGGCGAGGAGTTTCTCGGCGGCCTGCCGGACCTCCTCGAGCCGATCGTCGGTGATCTCACCGTCGACCTCGACCTCGAAGCGCTTGCCTTGGCGCACCGTCAGCCCCTCGAAGCCGAGTCGCCGCAGCGCGCCGGTCACCGCCTTCCCCTGCGGATCCAGGATTTCGGGCTTGGGCATCACGTCCACGATCACACGGGCCATGGCGGCATCCTACTGGGCGAGTCTCCCGCGGCCCGACCCGCCCACCGGACGCCGCGTCACCGGCTCGGTGCGGCGAAGGGGGTGCCGGTGAGCCTTTCGTAGGCGTCCACGTAGCGGGCCCGGGTGGCCGCGATCACCGCGGGGGGCAGGGCGGGCGGTTCGGCAGCGGAGGCGCGATCCCAGCCGGATTCCAGGGCGAGCCAGTCGCGCACGTACTGCTTGTCGAAACTCGGCTGCTGCCCACCCGGGCGCCACTGGGCGGCGTCCCAGAAACGGGACGAGTCGGGGGTCAGCACCTCGTCGGCGAGCACGAGGGTGCCGTTGGGGCGGCGTCCGAACTCGAACTTGGTGTCGGCGAGAATGATGCCGCGCTCGCGCGCGACCTGCTCGGCGCGGGCATAGATCGCGAGGGTCGCGCCGCGCAGGTCGGACGCCGTCTCCTCGCCGTGCAGCGCGACGATCGTGGGGTAGTCGACGTTCTCGTCGTGCTCGCCCAGCGGCGCCTTGACGGCCGGGGTGAAGATCGGCTCGGGCAGCCGGTCGCCGTCCCGCAGCCCGGCGGGCAGGTCGATGCCGCACACCCGCCCGGACGCCCGGTACTCGGCCCAGCCCGAGCCGGTGAGGTAGCCGCGGGCGACCGCCTCGACCGGCACCATGGCCAACTTCTCGACCACGAGGGCGCGGCCGGCCACGGCGTCCGGCACGTCGGTCGACAGCACATGGTTCGGGATCAGGTCGGCCAATCGATCGAACCACCACAGCGACAACTGCGTCAGCACGACCCCCTTGTCGGGGATCGTGCTGCGCAGCACGAAGTCGAACGCGGAGATGGCGTCGGTGGCGACCATCAGCATGCGGCCGGGACCGAGGTCATACAGCCGGCGCACCTTGCCGGCGTGCAGGAGGGGCAGGTCCAGTCCGAACGGATCAGTCACGCCCCGCATCCTACGGCCGGGGCGCGGGCCGGCGTCCGGGGGTCAGTCGGCGGCGAGCGCCTCCGTCGGGGTCGCGTTGGCGGCCCGGCGGCCCGGCAGTACGGACGCCAGCGCGGCGGCCGCCACCGCGATGCCGAGCAGGCCCAGGGTCTGCGCCCAGTCGACCCCCAGCAGGACCGGGGACTCGATCGAGGCCTGCCGCAGGACGGCGGACATGCCCAGCCAGCCGAAGAACACCCCGGCCGCCACCCCCACCAGCACCCCTGTGACGGCGAGCAGGAGGGCCTCCACCAGCAGCATGAGCCGCAGCGAACCCCGCTGCATGCCCAGCGCCCGCAGCAACGCCGACTCGCGGGCCCGCTCGAGCACGCTCAGCCCCAGCGTGTTGCCCACGCCGATCAGCGCGATGAGCACCGCGACGCCCAGCAGTGCCGTCGTGATCAACAACAGGATCGACAGCATCTGCTGGATCATGTACGACTCCAGGGCGCTGCCTCCGGTCATGACCTTCGGCACCCCGAACGCGTCCGTCGACCCGGCACTGATCCGTTCGACGGCCTGCGTCGTGGCGCCCACCTGGGCCTGGTCGGCCAACTTCAGCCACACGGCCTGCGGCTGGGGATCGGGAACCAGCGTGGCCAACGTGGCCGGCGACACGAGGCCCTGCTGCATCGGCACCCAGCGCGCGCGCTGCACGGTGAGGGTGACCGGGGCGGGCCGCCCTGTCGACAGCGCGATCCGGCTGCCGTCCTTCAGCGCTTGCGAGGACGTCAGCAGGACGCCGTCGGCGACCCGCGGGTCGATACCCTCGGAGACCCGCCGCATGCCGGCGTCGGCGCCGAGGACGACGATCGCCTCCCCGTCGGTGCTGGTGACGACGCCGCCCGGGATGATGACGGAGGCCGCCACGTTGGGCAGCGCGGCCACCTGGGCGAGGGTCTCCGGGGAGAGCCGGGGCACCTCCAGGGGAACCGGGGCCTGGGCGTCCGGAGCCTGGGCGTCGGGGGCCTGGGCGTCCGGGGCCTGGAGGGTGAAGCCGTACGGCATGGTGGCGATCGTCAGGTCGATCGGCAGGTTCTTCTCGATCTCGGTGATGACGGTGCGCTGGGCCGTCGCGACCCCGATCTGGAGCGTCACGATGAGCCCGGTCGCGAGCATCAGCGCCGTGGCCGTCGCCGACGCCCGCGACGGGTTGCGGACGGCGTTCTCACCGGCCAGTCGCGGGGTGGCCCCGAAGGCCCCCACGAGGCGCCCCAGCCCCCTGATCAGCACCGGGACGTAGAGCGGCGCCGCGCCGAGGACGCCGACGGTGATCAGCATGGCGCCCGCGATCGCGAAGAACACCGGGCCGATCAGCCCCGGGTCGTCGCGCTCCACCGTGACCACCTGGCTGGCCGCGGCCAGGGCCAACCCGGCGAGGAACAACAGCCCGGTGGCGGCCGCCCGGACGCGGGACGCGCGCCGGACCTGCTCGGACGTGGCGACCGGCTGGAGTGCCTCCAGGGGAGCCACCCGGGTCGCCCGCAGAGCCGGAAGCATGGCGGCCAGCACGGTGATCAGCACACCGATGACCACCTCGACCGCCAGGTCCGGCCAGGGGAACACCAGCCCGAACCAGGACGCCCTGGTGACCAAGGCTCCGATCCAGGCGGCCCCGGTGCCGAGCGCGATGCCGACCACCGACCCGACGAGGCCCAACACCGCAGCCTCGGCGAGGAACCGCGACCGCACCTGACCGCCGGACGCCCCGACGGCCCGCAGCAACCCGATCTGCCGTCGCCGCTGGGCGAGCAGGATCGTGAACGTGTTGGCGATGATGATCATGCCCACCAGGGCGGCCACGGCCGAGAAGGCCAGCAGCAGGTTCTTCATCACGTCGAAACCGCCGGTCAACGCCGTGGTGGCCGCGTGTTGCGCCTCGCCCGCCGTGCTCACCACGATGGGGGCGGGCGCGTCGGGATGGGACGCCTCCGCGGCCCGGTACGGGGCGACGGCCGCGTCGAGGGCCGAGCGGACGCCCGCGGCGTCCGAACCCGCCCGAAGGCCGATCAGCCAGGTGCCGTACGGCGACGGTTCGCCGCGGAAATCGTCGCCCATCAGTCCCGGGGCCGCGTAGGCGGTCTGCAGGAAGAGCGTCGGGGCGTCCCCGGTGATGCCTGCCACCGTGAGCACGACGGGCCCCGCCTCGACCTGGTCCCCGATGCCGGCCTTGAGGTCGCCGGCCAACTGCTGGGACAGGGCGATCTCGGTCGGCGACGCGGGCCAGCGGCCGGACGTCAGCTGCGCCCACCGGAACCGTTCGCCGGGGAGCGTGTGCACCGTGACCAGGGCGGACGCACCGCCCTTGCTGAGACTCAGGGCGGTCTCCTGCGACTGCTCGACGACCTCCACCCCGGCGACCCCGGTCAGCGCCGCCCGAAACTCGGCATGGCCGGCCGTCGTGTCGTTGACCTGCACCACCAGGTCGGCCTTGGAACTCGGGAGGGCCAGCATCTTGCCGAGGGCGGCGGTCTGGGTGGCCATGAAGATGCTGACGGCGCTCATGAAGCCCACGCTGAGGGCGATCGCCAGCAGAGTGGCGACGAGGCGTCCGGGGTGGAAGCGCAGTTCCCGCACTGCTTGCCGGAACATCAGGCGCCCAGTCCGGCGAGCGCCGCGTTGACCGATTCGACCGTGGGCCCGGCCAGATCGGCGACGATGCGGCCGTCGGACAGCATGAGCGCGCGGTCGGCGTGCGCGGCCGCCTTCGCGTCGTGGGTGACCATGATGATCGTCTGGCCCAGGTCGCGCGCGCAGCGCTGCAGGTAGCTCAGCAGGGCGGCGCTGTTGCGCGAGTCGAGGGCCCCGGTGGGCTCGTCGGCGAACACGACGTCCGGCCGGGTGACGAGCGCGCGGGCGATGGCGACCCGCTGTTGCTGCCCCCCGGAGAGTTCGCTGGGCCGGTGCTCGAGCCGGTCGGCCAACCCCAGCGAGGCCACGATCTGGTCGAGTTGGGCGGCGTCCGGCTTGCGGCCGGCGAGGTCCAGGGGCAGCACGATGTTCTGGCGGGCCGTCAGCGTGGGCAGCAGGTTGAACGCCTGGAAGATGAAGCCGACCCGGTCGCGCCGCACGCGCGTGAGGTCCTTGTCGGTGAGAGCCGTCAACTCCCGGTCGCCCAGGAAGACGCGCCCGGAGGTGACCCGATCGAGCCCGGCCAGGCAGTGCATCAGCGTGGACTTGCCCGAGCCCGACGGGCCCAGGATCGCGGTGAAGCTGCCCCGGGCGAACGCGACGTCGACCCCGTCGAGGGCGACCACGCGGGTCTTGTCCGAGCCGTACACCTTGGTGAGGCCCTGGGCGGCCGAGACGACGACCGGGGCGGCCTGTTCGACCGGCGGCGAGGACTCGACGGGGACGGCGGAGGGTGCAGTCGTCATGGGAGACCTTTCGGGGTGGTGGAGCGGGGGGCCGCTCGGCTGGGGGGACCCCCATCGTGCCATGCCCCACCGCCACCCCCGGACGACGCGCCCGTCGCGGGAGGCACGGCGGCCGGCACGGGGCCGGGCCGGGGCCGGGCCGGGACCGGGCCGGGGCCGGGACTGGTGGGCGCCCGCGGGCCCGGGTAGCGTCCGGTCATGGGACGCCGCCGCTCACTGCCCGCCCTGCTGGCCGCGGGCCTCGTCCTGGCCGGGTGCACGTCGGCACCGCCGTCCCCCACACCGTCCCCGCCGATCGGGTCGGCGTCCGTACCGACGACCTCAACCTCGCCGACCCCGCCCGGGACGCCGCTGCCCGGCACCCCCTTCCGGGCCACCGAACTGGCCCGCTACGACGAGCCCTGGGCGCTGGAGCCGCTGCCCGGCGCCGACCTGGCGCTGATCACGCTTCGGCACGGCGGCCTGCGACTCCGCGATCTCGCCACCGGGCAGGAGACGGCCGTGCAGGGCGTCCCGGCCGTGGTGTACGGCGGCCAGGGTGGGCTCGGCGACGTGGTGGCCGGGCCTAGCTTCGCCACCGACGGCACGATCTACCTCAGCTGGGTCGCCGCCGGGGAGGAGTTCACCGGCGCCGTCGTCGGCCGTGCGCGGCTGACCGGGGACGCGGCGTCCGCCCGCCTGGAGGGCCTCGAAGTGATCTGGCGGCAACTGCCGATGACCAGCGGATCCGGCCACTACAGCCACCGGTTGGCGGTCAGCCCCGACGGGCGGCATCTGTTCGTCACGTCGGGCGACCGGCAGAAGTTCGACCCCGCCCAAGACCTGTCGGTCAACCTCGGCAAGGTGCTGCGCCTCAACCTCGACGGGACGCCGGCGGCGGGCAACCCCTTCGCCGACCGGGGCGGGGTCGCCGCCGAGATCTGGAGCTACGGCCACCGCAACGGGCTCGGGCTGGCGTACGACGCCGCCGGGAACCTGTGGGAGTCGGAGATGGGGCCGCAGGGCGGCGACGAGCTCAACCTGATCCTGCCGGGGCGCAACTACGGCTGGCCGCTCGCGTCCAACGGCTCGCACTACGGCGGCGGCGAGATCCCGGATCACGCGCCCGGCGACGGCTTCGAGGCGCCCCAGGTGTGGTGGACGCCGTCGGTCTCCCCCGCCGGCCTGCTCGTCTACTCGGGCGCCACGTTCCCGGCCTGGCGGGGCGACGCGTTCGTGGGCACCCTGTCCGGTGAGTCGCTGATCCGGGTGGACCTGGACGGCACGAGCGCCACGAAGGGCGATCAGTGGCGGATGGGGTCACGGATCCGCGACGTCGCCCAGGCCCGCGACGGGGCGCTGTTGGTGCTGCAGGACGCCCCGGGCGGGCGCCTACTGCGGCTGACTCCCCGCTGAGGGGAGGTGGGCGCGACACTCTACGTGCGGGCTCCCGGTCGAGACGTGCCGCCTGAGCGTGAGACTGTGCGTCTCAGCTGAGGGCCTTGGCCTTGAGCCGGTCGAAATCGTCGGCGGTGATCGCGCCGCTGTCCAGTAGCGCCTTGGCGCGGGCGATCTGGGCCGTCGGGTCGTCGGCGGCGACCACCGACCGGATGTAGTCCTCGGTGGCGGTGCGGGCACTGTCGGCGTCCGCCTGCTGCCGCTGCCCCATCCCACGTCCGCGCAGAAGCACGTAGACCAGGGCGGTGAGCGGGGGTGCCACGAAGAGGGCCACCAGCCACAGCGCGCGCGCCGCACCGCGCAGGCCGGGGTCGCGGAAGATGTCGACGATCACCTGGAAGAGCACCATCAGGTAGCTGATGAAGATGAAAGCCCACAGCATCAGCCAGAAGAAATCCCAGAAGGTCAAGGTCCCGCTCCGTTCGTCTCGCGTCGACCCGCGGCCGGCGTCGTCTGCAGCATGCAGCGGGCAGAAGCGTCCCTCAGCCCAGCGGTGGCGTCATCACCCCTGAAGGGTTACCGGTGCCGATCGGCAGCGGCGACCTCAGACCGGTGGACCGCTCGTCCGATCGGCTGCGGCCCCGAAGCGCTCACCCTTCAGAGTTGGCCCTGGACGACCGCGGCGGCAGCCTTGAGGTAGCGGAGCACCACGCGGCGCTCCTCCTCGCTGAAGTCGTCGTCGAGCGCCTGCAGTTGCCGGAACATCGGAATCAGGTAGCTCAGGACCTCTTCGCGCCCACTGTCGGAGATCACGACCTGGGTGCGCCGACCGTCCGTGGGGTGGGGTAAGCGGCGCACGTGGCCGCGGTGGCACAGGCGGTCGACGATGCCGGAACTGGCCGCCGAGGTGACCCCGAGATCCCGGGACAACTCCACCGGCCCGCGCGGCGCCTCGATCAGGACCTCCAGGGCGCGCAACTCCGTCTGGGTCAGGTCTGCTCTGCGCGCCACCTCCCCCGGCATGTCCCCGGCGACCGTCATCAGGTGCCGTAGAGCGCGCAGCGTCTCGGACGGCCGCCACGCCTGGGTGTACGCCGTGGCCGGCCGCAGCCCCTCACCGGCGGACCCGACGCCACCGGGCACATCGCCACTTGCCGTCTGCACCATCGCCCCCTACGATCACTAACGAACTTACTTAGTAGCTTACTTAGTTCTTACCTTACCTTTCTAGTGATCCTACCGGAGGCCCCCATGTCCCTTCCACAGCTCTACCTCCGCCGCGGAGGGTCCTGGCTGGTCGCGCTCCTGTTCCTCGTCTTCGCCGGCGCCGTGATCGGCCTGGTGCCCGAACGCGAACGGGACGCCTCCCCGACCGACTCGCTTCCGGCCGGCTACCAGAGCACCACCGTCGTGGAACTGTCCGAGCGCTTCCCGGCGGACGAGAGTTCGGCCGCGATCGTCCTCTACACGGCGCAGACCGGGACCCTGACCGCCGAGCAACTCGCAGCGGCCCGCGCCTCACTGCTCCAGCGCCTGCCGGCCGCCACCGCGCCGGTCGCCCCCGCGGCGCCTGCGGCGCCCGTCGGCCCGGGCGCCGGGGCGGCGGCCGGGGCGTCCGGACCCCCGCCGGGCGTCACCACGGGCGGGGGCGGGGGGATGCCGCCCCTGCCCATCGTCAGCGAGGACCGCACGGCCGCCATCGGGACGATTCCGGTGGACGCCAACCTCACCGCCGACGAGAACGCCGTGCTGATCGCCGAACTCCGCTCCGACCTCACCGCCGAAGCCCCCGCCGGCGTCACCGTTCAGGTGACGGGGCCGGCGGCCATCCGCGCCGACCTCGGTGCCGTGTTCAAGGGGGCGAACTTCCGTCTGCTCACCGCCACCGCCGCCGTGGTCGCCCTGCTCCTGCTGCTGACCTACCGCAGCCCCATCCTGTGGATCGTCCCCCTCGCCGTCGTCGGCCTGGCCGACCGGCTCGCCGCCATCACCGCGACCCACACCCTGGGCTTCTTCGGCATCCCCTGGGACGAGTCCACCATCGGCGTCCTCTCGGTTCTGGTCTTCGGCGCCGGCACGAACTACGCACTGCTGTTGATCTCCCGGTACCGCGACGAACTCCGTCTGGTCGACGACCGTTTCGAGGCCATGCGGCGGGCGGTCCGGCACGCCGGCGAAGCCATCCTCACCAGCGCCTCCACCGTCGTCCTCGGCGTCCTCACCCTTCTGCTGTCGGTGTTCCCCGCCACCCGCGGTCTCGGCGCCGCCAGCGCCGTCGGCATCGTCATCGCGGCCGGCTACGCCCTCGTCGTACTGCCCTCCCTGCTGGTGCTGTTCGGCCGCTGGGTGTTCTGGCCGCTGGTCCCCCGGGTCGGGGACGCCGCCCTCGCGGACAGCAGCCGTTCCCTCTGGGCTCGCGTCGGACGCCTCGTGGCCCGCAAGCCCTCCGCCCTGATCGCCGGCACCCTGATCGTGTTGACCGTCATGGGGCTCGGCCTGACCCGGATCCAGACGGGGCTGTCCCCGTCGGACCAGTTCCTGCAGAAGCCCGAGGCGATCGCCGCCCTCGACCGGCTCGGCCAGTCGTTCCCCGCCGGCGCCTCCGACCCGGTGATCGTGATCACCGAGGCGGACGCCGCCGGCGCCGCCGCCACGGCCAAGACGGTCCGGGGCGTCACGTCCGCCACCGTCGGCCCCACCGCCGACACCCTCAGCCAGGTCAAGGTCGTGCTCGAGCCCGACCCGGGCAGCGACGAGGCCCGCCAAGCCGTCCGTGACCTGCGCACCGCCCTCGCCGACACCCCCAACACCTGGGTCGGGGGAACCGAGGCCGAAGCCGTCGATGCCCGCGATGGCGCCGCCGCCGACCAGCGGCTCATCATCCCGATCATCCTGGCCCTGGTGACGGGCGTCCTGATCCTGCTGCTGCGCTCGCTCGTCGCGCCCCTCATCCTGGTCGCCACCGTGGTCGCCACCTACGCGGCCGCCCTCGGCGCCTCCTGGATCATCTTCGCCGAGGTCCTCGGCTTCGTCCGACTCGACTCCTCCGCCCCCCTGATCACCTTCCTGTTCCTGGTGGCGCTCGGCGTGGACTACAACATCTTCCTCGTCACCCGGGCCCGGGAAGAGTCCATCCGCCACGGCTCCCGCGTCGGCATGCAGCGGGCACTCACCGCCACCGGCGGAGTGATCACCAGCGCGGGCATCCTCCTGGCCGCCGTCTTCGGGGTGCTCGGGGTGCTCCCGCTGGTCGTGCTCGCCCAGATCGGCGTCATCATCGGGGTCGGCGTCCTCCTCGACACCCTGCTCGTCCGCACCGTCCTCGTCCCGGCCATCGCGATCGCCCTCGGCGACGCCTTCTGGTGGCCGCGGCGTCCGCACCGCCCCCGCAGGGCCCTCCCCGCCGAACCGGCCCCCGTCACCCAGCGGGCGAGTGTCCCGGTCGGCGCCCGCTGAGCCGCCACCCCTCGCAGGCCCCGTCCGTCGAGGGCCCCCGCACTGAGGCCCCGGTCACCGACCGGGGCCTCAGCCCGCTGCTGACAGGGGATGACGCCGCCACGGCTACGCTGGGCGGGTCGAAGAAGGGTGGTCCGGTGGAGCGTTCGACCGCGCGGGGCCGGTGCGGCGCGTCCCGCGGGACGCCGTGAGGCTCGTCGAGGCGGTCCTGGCGCTGCCCGTCGTGAGCCATGCCGTCAGCGCCGTCCAGCGGTTCCTCGAGCGCTTCGGCATCCAGTTCGCGGCGGCCATCACGTACTTCTCGGTGCTGTCGATCGTGCCGATCCTCATGGTGGCGTTCGCAGCCGTGGGGCTCACCCTGACGCTCTTCCTGCCCGCCGTCACCGACCTGGTGCGCTCCTGGCTGACCTCGACCCTCCAACTGGACGCCGACAGTGTCCTCGGCGACCAGGTCGTCGCCATCATCGACCAGGCGTTCCACAGCTGGCAGACCGTCGGTCTCATCGGCCTCGGCGCCGCCGCCTGGGCGGGCGCCAAGTGGGTCATGCACCTGCAGATCGGCATCCGCGCGCAACTGCGACCCACCTTCGATGTCGCCCAGGACAAGGCGAGCTTCCTGGGGCAACTGGGGCGGGAACTCGCCCTGCTCTTCGGGCTGTTCCTGCTCGTCGTCCTCACCCTGCTGTCCAGCGCCCTGGCCACCCGGTTGCAGAGTGCGGCCGTCCGCCTGACGGAACTGATGGGCCTGCCGGCTCCCGCCCTCACCTCCGTCGCGTTGTCGCTGCTCGTGACGGCATCCGGCGGCTTCGCGCTGTTCTGGTTCCTGTTCACGACCATGCCCGAGCAGGCGGTGCCGAAGAACGTCCGGATCCAGGGGGCGTCCATCGGGGCCGTCGGCCTGCTGGGCCTCGAGTACGGCGCCGGCATCCTGCTCGGGGTCTTCGCCGACAACCTGGCGGTGACGGTGTTCGGCACCGTCATCGTCCTGATGCTGTTCCTCAACCTGTTCGCCAGCCTGGTCCTGATCGTGGCCGCCTGGATCGCCACGCACCGCGATTACGTGGCCGCGGCACGGGCGTCCGCGTCGCCGGCGGAGGACCCCGGGCGACCGCCGGAGGAACCGACGGGCGCCGAATAGCGCGGGGCGCACGAACGGGCCTTCCCCGCTGCCCCCGACATGACCGCGCTGCGCGTCGTGGCGCCGCAGCACTACCGCGGCATCGGCGAGTCCCTGTCCACGATCCCCGCGGCCCGCGGGACGGCTGCCACGGAGCGGTGACGCGCCCGGCGGGGCCTCGGAGGCACTCGCCCCATATTCGAACGTGTAAGTGAATAAGTGAATGGGTGGGCTTGCCTGGGAGCTGTTCCTGGGGGCGGAAAGTGTCGGTGGTGGTGGTTAGCGTCTGGGGTATGGACACGACGAGGGAGTTGTTGCCGGTCGGGGAGGCGTTGGCCCAACTGGCTGACGTGCTCGACCGGGTCGACGGTGATCGGGGGGGCGGGTCGGACAGCGACCGGCTCGGCTGGGTGGTCGCCGCCCGCCGGGTGGCGGGCCGCCTCCAGGGACTGCTGGTCACCCTGTGTGCCGAGGCCGAGAAGGTGGGGGCGGGTGAACGGGCGGTCGGGGTGCCGGTGTCGTCGTGGTTGCCCGTCACGGAGCGGGCCACCCGCGCCGAAGCCCTCCGCCTGGTCCGGCAGGGGCACGAGTTGGGCCGCTACCCGGCCCTGGCGGAAGCGACCCTGACCGGGCGGGTCGGGTTCGAGCAGGCCACCGCCATCAGCGGGGTCCTGACCCGGTTGGGCGACGACCTCACCGGGGCGCAGACCGTCGCGGCGGAACGGGCGATGATCGGGTACGCCGCCGAGTTCGACGCCCGCGGCCTGACCCACCTGACCCGCCGCCTCATCGACGTCATCGACCCGGCCGGCGCCGACCTGCGTGACGGCGCACGGTTGGAGCGGGAGGGCCGGTCGGCTCGGGCGGGGCGACACCTGTCGTTCTTCCCCGACGGGCACGGGTCGACCCTGATCCGCGGGTCGCTGCCCACCCTCGACTGCGACGGCTTCGTGAAACTGATCGACGCCTACGCCATCGCCGATCACCGGCGCGCCCTGGACCGGCACGACCCCGCCGGCGAGTTGACGTCCCCGGCGCAACGCCGGGCGGACGCCCTGGTCACCCTGGTCGCCCGCCACCACGCCCACGCCGGCGCCCCCGGCTTGGGTGGCGACCGGCCCCGGATCGTCATCACCCTGAACTACGACCGGCTCCACGAGCAGTGCGTCGCCGCCGGGGTGTTGGAGTCCGGGCAGGCCATCAGCGCCGGTGATCTGCGGCGGTTGGCCTGCGACGCCGACCTCCTGCCCGCCGTGTTGGGTGGGCCGTCGGCGATCCTCGACCTGGGCCGCTCCCAGCGCCTCGTCACCGGGCCCCTGCGGCAGGCGCTGAACCTTCGCGACCGGGGCTGCGTGTTTCCCGGCTGCGACGCCCCAATCGGCATCTGCCACGCCCACCACACCATCCCCTGGTGGGACGGCGGCCCCACCGACCTCGCCCACACCGCCCTCGTCTGCCCCCACCACCACAACCTCGTCGAACCATCACACACCACACCCCCCGGCCACCGCTGGGAACTCCACATCGCCCCCGACGGGATCCCCGAAATCCTCCCCCCCACCCGCGTCGACCCCACCCGCACCCCCAAACGACACCAACGCTTCCACCGGCCGGCACTCGAGTGAGTACAGGCGGAGCTGCCAGCCAGCCTGCCCGCCAACCTGCCCGGTGACAGGTCGCTGGGTCGCTGGGCCTTGCACGCTCTGCCCTCCGGGCGGGGAGTGCCGCGCGCGGCCGACAAGGGCGACGGTCCGCGCGCCCCCGCGGCGGCGACCCTCGGCGTGCAGCGAGAGGGTCCGACGATCGCACCGACGAACCGCGCGGTGGGGCGCCGGCCGGGAGAGTCGAGCCGATCCGGTCAGTGGCCGCCCAGGAAGCTGAGGACGGTGCGGTTGAACTCCTCGGCGTGCTCGATCTGGAGCCCTTCGCCACAGCGGTTGGCCAATACGAGGCGGGCGTCGGGGATCATCTGGACGAGCCGGAGGGAGTTCTCGAAGTGGACGAGCCCGAGGGAGTTCTCGAAGTGGACGACCCGGGTCGGGCCCGGCGCTGGGCGTCAGGCGTTCTGGGCCTCGTAGTCCAGCAGGAACCGCCGCACCGCGGGCGTCCAATGGTCGTCGCTCTCCCCCGCGGAGGTGAGGCGTCCGAACGTCTCGCGCACGTAGCCCCGGATGCGGTCGTCGGCGTCGCCGCCGAGCAGGGGGGCCTCCACGAACAGTCGGTCGATGAAGGCGTCCACTTCCGACGCCGTGACCTCGGCCGGCGTGATGCGCGACAGGGCGTACAGGGCCGCCGGGATGCAGTTGACGCTGTGCTGCTTGATGTAGAGCACGGTCTCGGTGATCTCGACGGCCCCGCCGAACAGTTCGCGGTCGAGGGCGTCCGCCTCTTCGCCGGGGATACCCAGTTCGGCGAACGCGCGCCGGTAGAAGGTGTAGGCGAGCACGACGATCATCACGTGCAGGCTGGGCACGCAGAGGTAGTGCGGGTCGAACGCCTGGATCAGCAGGAAGCGCCCCTTCAAGTGGCGCGGACGCCGCGTCGTCGACATGCGGAACCGGTAGACCTCGGCGGCCTCGCGATAGCACTGGTCGATCAGGCGCAGGAACTCGACCGTGTAGCGGCGCTGCGCCTCGTCGCCGAAGCGGCGTCCGAGATAGCCCAACGGGCGGATCCAGAACGCGATGAAGTCGAGGTAGGCCCCGACCTTCTCGGGCGCGAACGGCACCTCGTCGTCGAGCGGGTGGTCGATGTCGACGATCGGGATCGCGCGGCGCCCCCATTTGACCGAGAACTGGAGCCAGAAGAAGTCCCGCAGGACGGTGCCGACGAAGGCGGACGCCGCCGCGGCGGTCTCGCGGTGGCGCAGGGCCCGCAGCGCCACCGCGGGCACGCTGATCCCCCGGGTGGTGTGCGCCGTCACGTCCGCCATGTCGCTCCCCTAGTGTCCTCGGCGCCCGCGAGGCGGCGGCGACGGTCGCCGCCCGCCGGGCTTGGGTCCCTCGACCGCCCGGTGCCGCCCGGCTGGCTTCCCGGGACCGGCCGCCCGGCCGTGTCCGGCGGGTCGCTCGCCCCCCGCCGTCTGCCCGGCGCGCTCCTGGGCGGTCCGCGCACTCGTCGCCGTCCGCCCGCGGACGATGCCGATGAACTCGTCGATGAGGGGGTTGTCGTTGTCGGCGCGCCAGAGCAGGGCGATGGTGGTGGGCTCGGCGTCCCGGATGGGCCGGTGCGCCAGGTCGCGCCGACTGTGGCTGCGCGCGATGGCCTGCGGCACTCTCAGGACGGCGTCCCCGGCGGCGACCCGGGCCAGGGAGGCGTCGTCGACGGCGTCCAGCACGGTCTCGCCGGCGAGTTCGGCCAGCGTCACCTCGTCGAAGAGGGCGATGGGATGGTCCTTGGCGACCCAGGCGACCGGGGTCTCGTCCCAGAGCCTGATCGCGTGCAGCCCGGTCGTGTCGACGGGCAGGCGGGCGAAGCAGAGGTCGGCGCCGGCGGCGTCCAAGAGGCGGCGGACGTCCGCCTCGGCGACCTCGAGGGTCTCCAGCGGCACCCGGGGCAGCCGCTCGCGCCAGACACCACGCCATTTGGTGAGCGTGACGCCCGGCACGTACGCCACGACGAGGCCGTCCGCCGCGCCTCCCGGATTCGTCACGCGGGCCAGGGTAGTCGCCCCACCGGCTACCCTGCACTCGTGAGCCAGGTCATGAAGCCCGTCACCGCCGCCGGCAAGCTGGGGATCCACCTGCCCGCGGCTCCTGAGGAGTTCCAGAGCACCCCCATCACTCGCGAACAACTGGACGCCCTCCGCGCCGACCCGCCGCAGTGGCTCGTCGACCTGCGCAAGAACGGGCCCTTCCCGCGCGAGGTGCTGGCCCGCAAGCTGGGCGTGTCGCGGTCGGGCCTGGTGCGCGCCGGGGTCACCGAGGCACTGGACGCCGACCAGGTCGGCGCCCTGCTCGCCGACCCGCCCGACTGGCTCGTCCACGAGCGCGAGGTGCACCGCGGCGTCCTCGACGAGAAGGCGCGCCTCAAGGCCGCCGCGCGCGACGCCTGAGGGCCGCCCCGCACCCGACGTCCGCCTCATCGGCGCGCAGCGCGCCGGACTCTCAACGAGATTTCACCCCACCCCACTTGTATTGAATCCATTCGGAGCGCACGCTGGAGTGGTGGCTGGATCCGGCGAACCGAGGCGTTACCGCTCACCACTGCGCGCGGCGCAGGCGGCGCAGACGCGCTCGGCGATCCTGGAAGCCGCACTCCGGTTGTTCGCCGAACGCGGCTGGGCGGGCACCAGCATGCGGGACGTCGCGGGTGCGGCCCAGGTGGCGGTCGAAACCGTCTACGCGTGTTTCGGGTCGAAGCCCGAGTTGCTGCGGCAGGCGCTCGACGTCGCCGTCGTGGGGGACGACGAGCCCGTGTCGCTGGCCGAACGGCCAGAGTTCAGGAGGCTGGCGACGGGCGACACCCGGGCGAGGGCGTCCGCGGCGGCCGAACTCCTGACCGCAATCCGCCGGCGGACGGCGCTGCTGCTCCGGGTGCTGGCCCACGCGGCGTCCGCCGATGAGTCACTGGCCCCCCTGCTCGCCGCGAGCTTCGCCGCCCAGCGGGAGTCGATCGGCGAAGGGGCGTCCCGGGTCGCCCGCCGCACGCTGACCGGCACCGAGATCGACGCCCTGCTCGCCGTGTTGGGCGACGAGGTGTACCTGACACTGACCGGCGTGACCGGCTGGACCGACCAGCAGTACGAGTCGTGGGTGGCCCAGACGTTGATCCGGCTGCTCGATCTGAAGGAGGACGACCATGAAGAGGACTGACCCGTCAGGCCCGGCCGACACCCGGTTGATGGGGATCGTGCACAGCGCCCTCCGGCGCGATCTGAGCCGCACGCTGACCGCGCTGACCGCGCGACCCGCCCCGGCGGACGAGCAGCGGACGGCCATCGCCCAGCACCTGGCCTGGATGATGGGGTTCCTGCAGCGGCACCACCAGGGCGAGGACGAGGGGCTGTACCCCCTGGTGCGACGCAGGAACCCCGCCGCCGCCGCGCTCCTGGCCAGCATGGACGCCGACCACCGGCGGATCATCCCCGCCATGGAGGACGTCGCCGCCGCGGCCCGGGCCTACCAGCACTCGGCGTCCGAACGGCTGGGGTTGGTCGAGGCCATCGGCGCGCTCCAGGACCTCCTGCTGCCGCATCTGCAGCGCGAGGAGCAGGAGATGATGCCGGTCGTCGCTCGAAGCATCACCGCCGCGGACTGGGACGACTGGGATCGGCGCTACAACGTCGCCCCACTCGCGCCCCTCGAACTCGCCGAGACCGGCCTGTGGCTGCTGGACGAACTCGGGCCCGAGGATCGCGGCGTGATCGAGAACCTCGTGCCGCCCATCCCTCGCTGGGCGATCCTCCACCTCGCGGCCGGCCGCTATCGCCGGGCGGCCTTCAGGCGCTGGCTCCTGCCCCAGCACTCCGCATTGAAGTTCAGACTGACGGGCCAGGTCGAGGCGACCACGGCCGCCGAGCCCGAGACCGTCTGGGCGCTGATCGCCGACGTCACCCGGGTCGGCGAGTGGAGTCACGAGTGCCGAGGGGCCGACTGGGTGGGCGGGGCGACGTCGGCGGCGGTCGGCGCGCGCTTCCGTGGGCGCAACACCTCCCGGGGGTGGCGCTGGAACCGCGTCTGCACCATCGTGGCCTGCGAGCCGCCCCGGGAGTTCGCCTACCGCACCCGGGGTCTGCTGTTCAACGACGCGACCCTGTGGCACTTCGCGCTCGAACCCTCTGCGACGGGGACCCGGATCGTCCAGACCTACCGCGTCCTCAGCATGCGTGTGTGGGCGGACCGGCTCATCTGGCTCGCCGTCCCGGCCCATCGCGATCGTCGAGCGGCACTGCAGGCCGACCTCGGCCGGCTCGCCGCCCTCGCCGCCGGGGTGGCCGCAGACGCCGAGTGAGGGGGGACGACGTGCGGCCCTGTCGCCGGGGTCGCGGCGAGGTTAGCGTTGGCTCGTGACGAGCATCGTGTCGGGGAGTGACCCGTGGACCGCCGGACCCTGCTGAGGGCGGCGGGGCTGGCGGGCCTGTTCGGGGCTGCGGCGACCCTGTCGTCGTGCGCCGCCCCGGCCGCCCCGGGCGAGGTCCGGTCGGCCGTGACCCGGACGCCGCCGCGCACGGACCCCTACACGTCGGTGCTGACGCCGTTCTCGGCGCGACTGTTCGACGAGGTGGCGCAAGCCACGGGCAACGACGTCCTGTCGCCGTTCTCCGTCGCGGTCGTGCTGGCCATGATCCGCAACGGGGCCGCCGGGCCGACGGCGTCCGAACTGGACGGCGTGCTGGGGGCGTCCGTCACGGACCTCAACGGCGAACTGAACTCGACGCTGCAGGCCCTGGCCGCGATCGACGCCGGCTCCTCGGGGGTCCGGGTGAACGTCGCCGACGCCCTGTGGGGCCAGCAGGACCTCGCCTGGCAACGCCCGTTCCTCGACGCGTTGGCCGCCCACTACGGTGCGGGCCTGCGCACCGCGGATTTCCGCACGCGCTCGGCCGAGGCCGTGGACGCCGTCAACGCCTGGGTCAAGGCCGAGACGGCCGGCCTCATCCCCCAGATCGTCACCACCGACATGATCACCCCGATGACCCGGTTGGTGCTGGCCAACGCGCTCCACCTCAAGGGCGGCTGGCTCTCCCCGTTCGACGTGCAGGCCACCCGCAAGCGGCCGTTCACCCGGGCGGACGGGTCGCGCGTCGAGGTCGACATGATGACCCAACAGTTGACCACCGACTGGTACGCCACCGACGCCTGGCGCGCGGCGGCCCTGCGCCTGAAGGATCCCGATCTGGCGCTGGCCCTGATCCTGCCCAAGGCCCCGGCGGCCCGCTGGGGCGACGTGCTCGGCGGCGCCGGCCTGGCCCCGCTGTTCGGCGGCGGCCGGGCGGCGGTCTCGCTGTCGATGCCCCGGTGGAGGCAGCGGTCCACCCACCAACTCAAGCCGGCGCTGACCGCCCTCGGCCTGGCCACGGCGTTCGACCCGGGCCGGGCCGACTTCTCGGGCATGACCACCCAGGAGCGGCTCTTTCTGAGTTTCGTCGTCCACGAGGCGGTCCTGACCGTCGACGAGGCCGGCGTCGAGGCGGCGGCCGCGACCGTGGGCGGCATGGCCGGGACCTCCGCCCCCACGGAGATCCAGGTCCTCGCCCTCGACCGGCCCTTCTTCCACGCGTTGGTGCACGTGCCCACGGCGACGCCCCTTTTCGTCGGTCGCATCGGCGACCCCACCCAGGGGTGAAACGGGGTCCGGATCATTTCCGGCGCGACCCGCATTCCGAAATGTGGGCACGTCTTGCCCGATACGCGAAACACCGTCTAGGGTGGTGCGCATGACGAACACCTGCCTGGCCTCCGGAAGCGCGCTTCACGCCGCCCGCGCCATGATGCGGTGTTGTTGTCGAATGTGCGCCTGACAAGCTCCGTCAGCGTCGCGCTGCGCTGACGGCGTCCCCCTTATGAGCCCACCGGGGCCCGAGGACGCCGTTTCTCCCGCCCGCCTGTGGCCCGCCGCTCACCGCGGCTGATCTACCTGCGCGCTTTTCCGCCCGCCTTTTCGCGGGCGCGCCCCATTCGCTGCGCGGGCGCGTCCATTCATTTCCCCGAAGGAGAATTGTCATGCCTTTGCGCCCAGAAACGCTGTCGGTGCACGCCGGCCAGGAGCAGGCCGATCCGACCACCAACGCCCGCGCCGTGCCGATCTACCAGACCAGCTCGTACACCTTCGACTCGACCGAGCACGCCGCCGACCTGTTCGCCCTGCGCACCCCCGGCAACATCTACACGCGGATCATGAACCCCACCCAGTCGGTGTTCGAGACCCGGATCAACGCCCTCGAGGGCGGCGTCGGGGCGCTCGCGACGGCGTCCGGGGCGGCCGCGATCACCTACGCCGTGCTCACCCTGGCGGCCGCCGGGGACAACATCGTCGCCACCTCCACCCTCTACGGCGGCACGTACGCCCTCTTCGCGCACACCCTGCCCCAGTTCGGCATCCAGACCCGGTTCGTCGACCCCGATCGACCGGACGACCTCGCCCGCCACGTCGACGACCGCACCCGCCTCGTGTTCGGCGAAACCATCGCCAACCCGCAACTGAACGTCCTCGACGTGGACGCCTGGGCCGCCGCCGCCCACAGCCACGGCCTGCCGCTGGTCGTCGACAACACCGTCGCCACGCCCTACCTGGCGCGCGTGTTCGACCACGGCGCCGACGTCGCCGTCCACTCGGCGACGAAGTACATCGGCGGGCACGGCACCTCCATCGGCGGCATCCTCGTCGACTCCGGGCGCTTCGACTGGGACGCCCACCCCGACCGGTTCCCCGGCCTGACCGGCCCGGACGCCGCCTACCACGACGTGGTCTGGACCCAGGCCGCCGGCCCGGCCGCCTACGTCACCCGCGCCCGCACCGTCCTGCTGCGCAACACGGGCGCCGCCATCACCCCGTTCAACGCCTGGCTGTTCCTGCAGGGCCTCGAGACGCTCCCGTTGCGCCTGGAGCGGCACAGCAGCAACGCCCTCGCCGTCGCCCGGCACCTCGACGGCCACCCCGCCGTCGCCTGGGTCAACTACCCGGGGCTGCCGTCCAGCCGCTGGCACGACACCGCCAACCGGGTCCTCACGGGGCACGGCTACGGCGGCGTCCTGTCCTTCGGCCTCAAGGCCGGCCGCGAGGCGGGCGCCCGCTTCGTCGAAAGCCTGGCCCTGTTCTCCCACCTGGCGAACATCGGCGACGTGAAGTCGCTGGTCATCCACCCCGCCTCCACCACCCACTCCCAACTCACCGACGCCGAACTGGCCCAGGCCGGGGTCGCCCCCGAACTGGTCCGGCTGTCGGTCGGCATCGAGCACATCGACGACATCGTCGCCGACCTCGACCAGGCCCTCGCCCACTGATCCCGCACCGCCCCGAAAGGACACCACCATGACCGCCACCACCACCTTGGACGCCCTCGACCGGCTCGCCGGCGTCGTCCACGCCACGACCACCGCCCTCGCGGACGCCCCCGCCTCCGCCGCCACGATCCGGCCCCGCGTGCGCACCAGCCTCGTCGCCGGCACCCCCACCCGGGTGGACGTCACGGCCGGCCGGCACCGCTTCGCCATCGACGAGCCGGCCAGCCTCGGCGGCGACGACACGGGCGCCAACCCCGTCGAGCACCTGCTGGCCGCCCTCGGCGCCTGCCAGGTCATCGCCTACCAGGTGTGGGCCGCCAAGCTGGGCCTCACCCTCGACGGCGTCACCGTCGATCTGAGCGGCGATCTCGACGTCCGGGGCTTCTTCGGCGTGGACGACCAGGTCCGGCCCGGGTTCAGTTCCATCCACGTGGACGCCCACCTGACCGGCCCCGAGACCGAGGCCGCCTACCGCGAACTCACCGCTCTGGTCGAACGGCACTGCCCCGTCCTCGACGTGCTGACCGTCGGCGTCCCGGTGACCGCGGCCGTCACCCACGGCTGAGCGGACGCCCCTGACCCAGGACGCCCCACCCCAGCACACCCACCCCTGCGCACGCCAACGGCGCCCCGGCCGAAGTCGGGGCGCCGTTGCGTGTCCTACGGCCGGTAGCCGTCCGACAGGGTCTTGAGGAACGCGACGATCGCCGCCTCCTCCACGGGGGTCAGCCCGAGATCGCCGAGTTCGGCGGTATTGAGGTTGGCGGCCACCTCCGGCGCCGGCCAGCACTTGGCCGCGACGGCCTCCGCCTCTGTGGCGTCGGCCAGGTCGCCCGTGCACGCGGGCAGCACGTCGCGCGTGTTGTAGAAGTGCACGATGCCCTCGAGCGACTTGAAGTAGCCGTTGTGGCCGTAGGCCTTCACGAACGATTCGGCACCCAGCGCCACGTTCCGCAGCGTCGGCACCTTGTGCTTGCCCAGGTTCTCGGCCGCGTAACCGGCGTAGTCGGCGCGGGTCTCCAGGAACCCACCGAGCCCCGGGTCGGCCCACGTCGGGTCGGCGATCGTGGCCGGGTTCTCCGGGTTCTTCGGGATCCCGAGGTTGTCGAACGTGTAGTCCGTGAACAGGGGCTTCTTGCCGGTGCTCACGTGGCACAGACTGCACTGGCCCTTGCCCTGGAACAGCGCGAAGCCGAGCCGCTCCTGCTTGGTGAGCTTCGCCCGGCCGGCCAGCGACAGGTCGTACTTCGAGTCGAACGCGTTCACCTCCGGGGAGCCCTCGTAGGCGGCGATGGACAGAGCGAGCTGGCCGTAGGCGATGCTGACCAGGGCCTGGTCCGTCGGTGTCAGCGAGCCGGCGAGCGACGTGCCGGCGGCGCAGGTCTCGTCGGCCCCCGCCGGCCACTGGACGCCGCAGGCGGCAGTCCCCCATACCTCGTCGATCAGGCCGGCGTAGTCCGCCTGGCAGGCCCGGTACACCACGCAGGCGCTGTCGGGCAGAGCCTGCTCCTTGGGGTTCAGGAACGGGCCCCGGGCCTGGTCGGCGGCCGGGTTGCCGAGCACTTCGCCCGTCGCGCGTCCGTCCCAGAAGTTCCCGCCGACGAACGTGCCCTTCTTGTCGACGTGCAGGATCGGGCTCTGGGTGGCGTAGGCCGCGCTCGGCGGCTTGCGGTCGCCGAAGGCGCCCGCGATGGACCCTTCGTACACCCCGCCGCCCTCATTGATGGCGGCGGCCGCCCCCACCCAGCCCGCCTCCGGGGCGTGGCAGGTGGCGCACGACTGGTTCTTGTTGACGGACAGGTCGGCGTCGAAGAACAGGGACTTGCCCAGTTGTTGGCTGTCCGTCAGGGTGGGGGCGGCGGACGCGCCGGACCCCCAGCCCAGCAGCAGGACCGCCGAGATCGAGGCGATGGCGAGGAACGGTTTGAGGCGCATGGGGGGTCTCCTCCCGGGGGTACGCGGGCGATAAGGGGGACGTCACCGGTCGGGCCGCCGACGACCAGGCTGGCGGCGGCTCCGAGCGGGGACGCCTTGCAGGCTGTGCTTCCGCTGTGAAGTGAACATCCGTGGCCCCAGTCTCACCCGAAAACGCCCCCGGCGCCGCGGAATCGGTCGGGAACCCCGACGTCCGGGCGTCTGCTCCCGGGGAGGCTCGGGGGTCGCCCCGGAGGTGGCTCTGGCGCTCCGCGCTCGCCGGCGGGACAATGAGCCCCAACGCCGCCCGCACCGGCGGCGTCCCGAAGGCGCCACACCCCTTGAAGAGCCATCCCGCGAGGCTCCGGTCGTCGAGAGCCCCGCCCGACGAGGAGGCCGACATGCTGCAGAAGTACGTCATCGTCGAGAAGTCGGACGCCGCGCGTCCGGGTCACCGTCCGGGAGCCTTCCCGGCCGCCGAAGGAGAGGCCCGCCCGCCTCGCGTCGAGGTCGACGAACTCAGCCCCGCCCGCGCCTCCGCGCTGCGGCAGCGCCGGACGACCATGGCCCTGGCCCCGGTGATGCCGATGAAGCTGATCCGGCCGGTCGCGATCATTGAGGCGGACGCCGCGGGCGCCGGCCCGACGTGGGGCGTCCGGGCGGTGGGGGCGGACACGTCGCCGTGGACCGGCGACGGGGCGGTCGTGGCCGTCCTGGACACGGGCATCGACCCGACCCACCCCGCTTTCGCGGGCGTCGACCTGGTCCGGCGCAACTTCACCGGGGAGAGCGACGACGACCTCCACGGCCACGGCACCCACTGCGCCGGCACGATCTTCGGCCGCGACGTGGCGGGCACCCGGATCGGGGTGGCCCGCGGCGTCCGCAAGGCGATCATCGGCAAGGTGCTCGGCGAGGGCGGCGGGGGCAGCGACCAGATCGTCCAGGCCATCAACTGGGCCGTGAGCGAGGGCGCCGTCGTGGTGTCGATGTCGCTGGGCATCGATTTCCCGGGCTACGTCGCCGAACTCATCGGGCAGGACGTGCCGGCCGACCTGGCCACCTCGATCGCGCTCGACGCCTACCGGACGAACGTGGACCTGTTCGAGTCGATCGCGGCCCTGATCTCGGCCCAGGCTGCGTTCGGGCGTCCGTCGTTGCTGGTGGCGGCGGCCGGCAATGAGAGCCGCCGCGAGGTGAACGCCGACTACGAGATCGCCGTCAGCCCGCCGGCCGTCGCCAAGGGGTTCGTCTCGGTGGCGGCGCTGGGGGACGGGGCGACCGGCTTCTCCATCGCGGACTTCTCGAACACCGGCGCGCGGGTCGCGGGCCCCGGGGTCGACGTCGTCTCCGCGAAGCGGGGCGGCGGCCTGGTCTCCATGAGCGGCACGTCGATGGCGACCCCGCACGTGGCGGGGGTCGCAGCGTTGTGGGCCCAGAAGCTCGCCGCCGCCGGCGCCCTCGACGCCCGAGCCCTGGAGGCGCGCCTCACGGGGACGGCGTCCGCGGCCCATCTGATCGCCGGGTTCGACCCGGGCGACGTCGGCGGGGGCATGGTGCAGGCGCCGCAGGACTGAGCCGGCGGCGTCCGGACGGGGGCGGGTGATGGGCGACGAGGTCGCCGGACCGCCGGGCGTGAACCGTCCGGCGGTCCCCCTGCCCGCCCGGCGCCGGCTGCGCACGTTCGCGTTCGACCCCATGTCGACGCGCCTGTCGGGCCGGTTCCTGACCCTCGACATCCCGTTCGAGCCGGACCTGCAGCCGGGGCCCGCGGGCGAGCTGGTCGTCGTCGTGGACTACGACCCGGTCCGCCGGTTGTGGTACGCCCCGGTCGACCTGAACGACCCCGCCGTCCTCGCCCAGGACGGCCTGCGCCCGGTGGAGAACGATCCGCGCACCCACCAGCAGATCGTCTACGCCGTCACGATGAGCGTCCTCGAACGGTTCGAACGGTTCCTGGGACGCCGGTTCCGGTGGCGGGGGGACGCCCGCCTGCGGCTCGTCCCTCATGCCTTCGAGGGCCGCAACGCCTTCTTCGACGCCACCCGCGGCGCGGTGCTGTTCGGCTACTACGAAGCCGACCGGCACAACCCGGGCCGTAACCTGCCGGGGCAGGTGATGTTCTCGTGCCTGTCGGCCGACATCATCGCCCACGAGGTCACCCACGCGATCATCCATCGGCTGCGCCGGTACTACACGCACGCCACCAATCCCGACGTGTACGCCTGCCACGAGGCCTTCGCCGACCTCATCGCGCTGTTCCAGCACTTCGTCCACCGCGAGGTCGTCGTCGAGGCCGTCACGGCCAGCTCGGCCGACCTGGGCAAGAGCACGGCCCTGCTCGCGCTGGCGCACGAGTTCGGCGAGTCTTCCGGCCGGGGGGCCGCGCTGCGCTCGGCCATCGGGACGCCCCCCGACCCGGAGCGGTTCACGAACGCCACCGAAGCCCACCAGCGGGGCGCCTGCTTCGTGGCGGCCTTCTTCGACGCCTTCGTCAAGGACCACCAGCGCGCCAGCGCCGACCTGCTGCGCCTGGCGACCGGCGGGTCCGGCATCCTGCCGCCCGGCGCCCTCCCGCCCGACCTCGCCCGGCGGGTGGCCGACGAGGCTGTCACGTCGGCGGACCGACTGCTGGCCATGGTGGTGCGGGCCCTCGACTACCTGCCCGTCGTCGACGTGACCTTCGGCGACGTGCTGCGGGCCATCGTCACGGCCGACCGGACGTTCCACCCCGACGACGCCATCAACCTGCGGGCGACGCTCGTCGAGTGCATGCGGGGCCGGGGCATCCGGCCCGACCGGGTCACCTCGCTGGCCGAGGAGTCGCTGCTCTGGCCGCGCCCCGCCACCCCGCTGGACCTCACCGAGGACGGCAGCGACGTCGACCTGGCACCGGTCCTCCTGGCCGCCACGATGAACCTGGACGCCTCCGGCGCCGCCGAGACCACCAACGGGCGGGCGATCTACGCCCAGGTCACCGCGTGGGCGTCCCGGCACGCCCTCGACCTCGGCCTGAGCCCGGATCCCGCCCTGGGGATCGCGCTCGCCGGGATCCATGCCGCGTACCGGCGCACCCAGGACGGCCAGACGCTGCCCGAACTCGTGGTGCAGCTCACCCAGCGCCGTCGGGACCTGGAGGCGGCCGTGTTCGGCCACGACCAGGGCTTCCCCCTGCTGGCGGGCACCACGGTGATCGCGGCGGTCGACGGGCGCGTCCAGCACCTGGTGCCCAAGCCGCTGCCGCTGGCCCCCGACCTGCTCGCGACGTTGCCCGCCGGCCACCCCGCGCGGGCGCTCCACGAGGCCGGGGAGCGGCGGCTCGCCGCACTCCGCGCCTGGCTGGACGGCCTGGAGTCCGACGACGCGCTGTCGCCGTGGACGCCGCAGGCGGCGGCCCTGCGCGTCGACTTCGCCGCGCTGCACGCCCTGGACGAGGAGGACCGGTGATGGCCGGCACCGTGAGCGTGCGCATGTACAACGTCGGTTTCGGCGACGCCTTCCTCGTCACGGTCGACCGCGGCGGGGCCACCTGGCGGCTGCTGCTGGACTGCGGCGTCCACAGCCACGGGCAGGCCCGGCCCCTACGGGAGTCGGTGCGGGCGATCATCGCCGACCTGCGCGCGGCCGCCGCCGACGGCGTCCCCCGGGTGGACGTGGTCGCCGTCACGCACCGGCACGCCGACCACCTCGCGGGTTTCGCGTTCGACGACTGGGCGGAGGTGCACGTCGGCGAGGTGTGGCTGCCGTTCGTCGCCGACGAGGACGACCCGGACGCCCGCGCCCTGCGGCACCCGGAGACGGCGCAGCGACTCCTCGGGCTGATCGAGGCCCGCACCCGGCAGTTCGCCGCGGCCCGGAGGCCCCGCGAGATCGCGGACGCCGAGGCCTTCGCCGTGAACTCGTTCGGCAACGCCGACGCGCTGGACCGCCTCCTGTCGCGCAACGGACTGCGCTTCGCCACCACACCGCCCGTCCGGTTCCTGCCCGATCGGGCGCACCCCACCATCCCCCTCACGGTGCCGGCCGTGGGCGCCCTGGTCCACGTGTTGGGTCCCTCCCGCGACCCGGCGAGCCTCAAGGCGATGGAGCCGCCCAAGAACGCCGGGTGGTGGAAGCTCGACGCGGACGACGACGCCGTCGGCGCGCTGCACGGCGAGACGCCGCTGTTCGACCCGGTCTACGCCCTCGACCCGGCCGACGTCCCCGAGGGGTTGGCCCGGGCCCTGAAGCCGCTCGCCCTGCAGAGACTGAACAACGACAACGGACTGCTGCAGGCGGCATCCGTGCTGGAGCACGCGGTCAACAACACGAGCCTGTTCCTGGTGCTGGAGGTGGCCGGCACCCGGCTCGTGTTCCCTGGGGACGCCCAGTACGGGCCTTGGCGGGCGATCCTGGACTCGGCGGCCTCCTCGGCGCTGCTCAAGGACGCCGCGTTCTACAAGGTCGGGCACCACGGATCCCGCAACGCCACCCCGCCGCGGTTCGTGACGGACCTGTGGGGTGAGGGCCGGCTGGCCATGGTGCCCTGGGGGCGCGTGCCGGCCTGGGCGAACACCATCCCCTTCCCGGCCCTGTTGGACGCCCTGCACGACCATCAGCACACGGTCGTCCGCGCCGACGAACCCGCCGAGGTGCCCGGGGTGGTCACGGTGCACGGCGACCTGTGGTCCGAGGTGACGCTGCCTCTCCACGACCCCGCCGACCCCCTCGACCCCCCCGACCCGGGCTGAGCCGGTCCGTACGCTGGCCCCATGAATCCTCCCTGGTGGGGCATCGTGGTCATCGTCGTCGTGGGGTCGGCGGTGGTCTGGTACGGCTGGGCCGCGGACCGGCGCCGACACCGGGCCGCACTCGAGGCGTCCAGGCGGCCCACCCTCCAGATCCCGGCGCTGCCCGCCCACGAGGCAGCTCCGCAGTACGTCCTCGAGAGCGACCTGGCCGGCCTCACGGTCGACCCCGGCTTCGGTGCGGAGGAGGACGCCCTGATCGGACGCCGCGACGAGGCCGCCACCCTGCCCGCCGGGGCGGCCGAGGGCGCGTTCCTCAACCGCGCCGACCGCGGCCTCGCGGTCCTGGCGCACCCGGACGTCCTGGTCCTCGACGGCGACCTGACCAGCGACCGCGACGCGACCACCCTGCTGACGGCCGGCCGGCGCCGGGGGCGTCCTCTGGTCGTCGTCGCCCCCTGGTTCGCCGACCGCACGCTGGCCACGTTGCGGGCCAACACGTTGACCGGGCGGGTGCGGATCCTGCCGATCCCCCTGGAGGACGTGACGGCCCGTCGGCGAGCGGTCGCCCTCACCGGTGGACGCCTCGTCGCCGCCGCCGACCTCGCTGCCGACTGGCTGCCCCCCGAGGTCTGGGGGGCTTGCGACGGCTGGCTCGCCGACCTGGACGACTCCTGGGTGATCGTCACGGGCCGCGAGACCCCCCGAGGGCTCCCCGAGCACCGCGAACCCTCAACCGATGCTTGAGAGTTTGATCGAACAACCTTGGTTTGGAACGCACGTGCGAATATCAGGGGGGGACGCCTCCCCTCCCCTCCGGCGACGGCGGCGCGTTCGCGCCTCCCAGGGCGTCGGGATCGACCCGCGCCCCACCCCGTTCGCCCCGCGCAACGGAGGCGAATATCACCGATGTCATTCATCGCCCGTAGTCAGGCAGGCCTCTCGAATCCGGATGCAAAAGCTGGCCGAAAGCTGAGAATCCCTTAGGTTCTCTTCTGGCGCTCCACCGTCCGACAGGGTCGTGGGCGGACCGCCGCCGTCCGGATTCCAGGAAGGAGCACGTCATGCGCGCGCTCACGCAACGCCTGCAGGGGTCGATCGTCGCCCTCGCCCTCGCGAGCACCGTCGTCGGCGTCGGCGGTGTGGTCGCCTCGACCGTCGCCTCGGCGGCCGCCACGACGATGACGACGACCACCTGGGTCAACCTGCGCTCCGGGCCCGGCACCGAGCATCCGGTGCTGGCCGTCGTCCCGCCGTCGGCGACCGTGCTCGCCACCGGCGCCTCCGAGGGCCGCTGGCTCGCCGTGGAGTACCAGGGCACCGCCGGCTACCTGAGCAGCACCTACCTGACGCCGGCCGCCCAGCCCCCGGCCCCCACCAGCCCCGCCCCCACCACGCCGGCGCCCACGGGCCAGGCCGGCACCGCCACGACCACCGCCGACGTGAACGTCCGCAGCGGCCCCGGCACCCAGCACGCCGTGGTCGCCGTCGCCGCGCGCGGGACCGCCGTCGCGACCACGGGCGCCACCTCCGGCAACTGGACCGAAGTGCTGTGGGCCGATACCCCCCGCTGGATCTCGTCCAGCTACCTCGCGCCGGCCGCAGCGACCCCGCCCGCGGCCACCCCGGCCCCAGAGGCGCCCGCCACCCCCGCGATCGTCGGGCAGGTGCGCACCACCGTGGACCTCAACCTGCGGACCGACGGCCAACTGGGCGCACCGGTCTGGGGGGTCCTGCCGGCCAACTCCGTCGTCGACGTCACCGGCGTGACCACGGACACCTACACCCAGATCCTGTACAGCGGCCGCCTGCTGTGGATCTCGACCAAGTACACCGTGGCCGTGTCCGCCGGGCCGACCGCCCAGCAGCCCACCGGCGTGGCCGCCCAGGTCGTCGCCTACGCCCGGGCGCACGTCGGCTCCCCCTACGTGGTGGGCACCAGGGGCCCCGACACGTTCGACTGCTCCGGCCTGGTGGCCGCGGCGTACGGCAGCGCGGGCGTCCTGGTCCCCCACTCGATGAGCACCCAGGCCGCCACCGGCACCCGCATCGCCCTCGCCGACCTGCAGCCGGGCGACGCCGTGGTCTGGGGCGATCCGGTCTCGGCCGTGAGCATCTACGTCGGCGACGACCAGTTGATCATCGCGGACGGGCCCGCCTACGGCGTCCGTCAGGTGTCCCTCTCGTCCCGCCTGAAGTGGGCGACCTTCGCCGGGGGACGCCGCTACACGACCTGACCCCCCACCCCCGAACTCCGCCCGTCGCCGGGCGGCCGGCAGCCCCTGCCATCTCATCCCCCTCCCTGACCTCGATCGGAGAAGTCCCCTCGTGCGCATCACCCACCTGCTGAAGAAGTCGGTCGTCGGCGTGACGGCCGCCGCGTCCCTCACCACCGTCGGCGCCGTGGTCGTCGTCAGTTCGGCGATGGCCGCGACGGGCACCTACGTCGCGACCGCCGACCTCAACCTGCGGACCGGGCCGGACACCTCCTACCCGGCCATCACGTACATCCCGAAGGGGGCGGCCGCCAAGGCCACCGGCACCACCTCGGGCCGCTGGCTCGAGGTGACCTACAACGGCAAGACCGGCTACGCGTCCGGCAGCTACCTGAAGGCCACGGAGGAGAGCGCCTCCTCGGCTCCTCAGGCCACGGGCAGCGCGCTGGCGACCGCGAACGTCAACGTCCGCAGCGGCCCGGGCACCTCGTACGCGATCGTCGGCTACGCCGCGGGGGGCTCCACCGTGCAGACGACGGGCACCACGTCCGGCGGTTGGACCCAGGTGTTGTGGTCGGGCACCGCCCGCTGGATCTCGTCGTCCTACCTGACCACCCCCGGCAGCGACGGCGACCAGGGGGCGGCCGCCCCGTCCGGTACCGCCACCGTCGTCGGCCAGGTGCGGACCACGTCCAACGTCAACCTGCGCACCGCCGGCACCTCCAGCGCGTCCGTCTACGGCGTCCTGCCGGCCAACAGCGTGGTCGACGTGACCGGCGAGACGACGTCGTCGTACACGCAGATCGTCTACGACGGCCGCCTGCTGTGGATCTACACCGACTACACGACGTCGGCCGCCGCGGAGCCGCTCGTCTCCTCGACGCCCAGCGCCCGCCTGCAGAAGGTGCTGGACTACGCGTGGGCCCAGGTCGGCGACCGCTACGTGTGGGGCGCCGAAGGCCCCGACGCCTTCGACTGCTCCGGCTTCACGATGATGGCCTACCGCGCGGGCGGCGTCACCCTGCCGCACTACTCCGGCTACCAGGCGACCATGGGCACCCCCGTGAGCCGCGCGAACATGAAGCCGGGCGACCTGATCTTCTGGTACTCCCCTGTCGCCCACGTCAGCATGTACGTCGGCGACGGCAAGATGATCCATGCCCGGGGCAGCCAGTACGGCGTGGTCGTGCAGTCGGTCGACCAGTACGCGGGTTGGACGCCGATCGTCGGCATCCGCCGGTTCCTCGACTCGTGAGCGGACGCCGCGGCGCCCCTCGGCGTCCGGCCGGGGCGAAAGTCTCAACCACCCTCGACCGGCACTTCAGAGACCTGAGAGAAACCTGAGGCTTTCCCCCGGCCAACTCTCAAGTAGGGGCCGGGGTGCGTGGCCCCCGGCTCAGGGGACCCCTAGCGTGAACGTGAGACGTCCCGCGCGAGCCACGCTCGTTCGGGGGCGCCGACGCCGGACCGTCGAAGGGACCCCCTCGTGAACCAACGCGCGCTGCGCCTGCGGACCGCCGTCGTCGGGGCGACCCTCGCCGCCACCGCGGTCGGCCTCGGCGGCCTGGTCGTCGTGAGCCAGGCGATCGCCGCGTCCCAGACCCTGGTGGCCATCACGGACGTGAACATGCGGTCGGGGCCGGGCATGACGTACGACGTGGTCGACGTCGTCTCCGAGGGCGAGCGGGTCGTCGCGGTCGAGGTCGCCGGGTCGTGGACGAAGATCACCGTGGACGGGCAGACCGGCTACGTGTGGGGCAGCTACTTCACCCTCGCCGCCGAATCGTCCGACGCGGGCACCACCGCGGGCGTGGCCGGCCGGGCCACGACGAACGTGCGCGTGTACGTGCGCACCGGGCCGGGCCAGTCGTACCGCATCGTCACCACCCTGGACCCCGGGGTCACCCTGGAGACCACCGGTTCGGTCTCGGGCGACTGGACGCAGGTGGTGTTCGAGGGCGAGGAGCGCTGGATGTTCTCGGCGTACCTGACGCCCGGCGCGGGCCTACCCGCGGTCGTCGCCGGGATCACCACAGGCCAGGTGCGCACGACCGACAGCGTCTACCTGCGCACGGAGGGCTTCTACGGCGCCCCGGCCGTCGGGATCCTGCCGGGCGACTCCGTCGTCGACGTCACCGGGGAGACGACGGACGCCTACACCCAGGTGCTCTACCGCGGCGAGCGCCTCTGGATCTCCAGCAAGTACATCGTCGCCGCCACGACCGGTCCCGTGGCCCTCTCGGCCACCACGGCGACGCTGACCGCCAAGCAGCGCACCCTGGTCAACTTCGCGCGGGCCCAGGTCGGCAAGGCGTACGTGTGGGCGTCCGAGGGGCCCGACAGCTACGACTGCTCCGGCCTGACGCTGGCGGCCTACAAGACGGTCGGCGTCTCGCTTCCCCACTACTCGGGCAGCCAGGCCACGCTCGGCACGCCCGTCTCCCGTTCCCAATTGCAGCCCGGAGACCTCATCTTCTGGTTCAGCCCCATCAGCCATGTCTCGCTGTACGTGGGCGACGGCATGATGGTCCACGCCCGCAACGTGAACGTCGGCGTGGTCGAGCAGTCGGTCCAGGCGTACATCGACCAGGGCGCCTACTACGCCGGCGCCCGCCGCATTCTGGGCTCCTGAGCCCGGCCCCCCAGCCCTGTGGCCGCTCCGACGGGGAAGCGGAGCGGCCCCAGCCCGGACGGGGCCCCCCGCGCGATGCCCTATAGTGGGCGCGCGGGTCCCCATCGTCTAGCGGCCCAGGACACCGCCCTTTCAAGGCGGCAGCGCGGGTTCGAATCCCGTTGGGGATACCAGGCATCGGCCCCAGTCAGACCCCACAACGGTCTGGCTGGGGCCGATTCGGGTCTCCGGGCTCGGGAACATCAGGGAACACAGGCCCCGGCCAGCATGTGGCGCAACGGTTCCGGCTTACCGATGCCAGCCACCGGGTCCCGCAGCGCGCCCAGCGGCCCCCTTCCCGTGACGCCGCGCGGGACCTAGCCTCTGCGCATGGATGAGAGGGCTCGCGTCGAACGCGTGGACGCCGTCGTCGTCGGTTCCGGCTTCGGGGGGTCGGTGGCCGCCTACCGGATGGCCGAGGCGGGCCGGACCACGGTGCTGCTCGAGCGTGGGCGTCCCTACCCACCCGGCAGTTTCGCGCGCAACCCCCACGAAATGGGGCGGGCGTTCTGGGAGCCGAAGGACGAACTGTTCGGGCTCTTCGACGTGAAGTCGTTCCGCAAGCTCGAAGCGATCGTGTCCAGCGGGCTCGGCGGAGGGTCGCTCATCTACGCCAACGTGCTGCTGCGCAAGGACGAACGGTGGTTCGTCCAGGATTCGCCGCTTCCCGGCGGCGGCTACGAGCACTGGCCCATCGGCCGCGCCGACCTCGAGCCCCACTATGACGCCGTCGAACGCATGCTCACCCCGACGCCCTCCCCCTACCCGGACCTCCCCAAGGCGAAGGCCCTCCGGGAGGCCGCGGAGGCGCTCGGCCTCGAGGTCTCCCACCCCCCGCTGGCCGTGTCGTTCGCGCCGACCCCGGACGGCAAGCCCGGTATGAAGCAGGTCATCCCGCCGCCCGACTACGGCAATCTCCACCGGGCGACCCGGCTCACCTGCCGGCTCTGCGGCGAGTGCGACATCGGCTGCAACGAGGGCGCCAAGAACACCCTGGACCACACTTACCTGTCCGCGGCGGCCCATCACGGCGCCGACCTCCGCCCGAACTGCGAGGTGGCGGGCATCACCCCGCTGCGGGGCGGCGGCTACGCCGTGACCTACGTCGAATACGGCGACCCGCTGCAGGACGGGGGGCCGCGCACCCGTCGGCCGCGCAAGATCCACACCGACCGACTCTTCCTCGCCGCCGGCGCCCTGGGCACGACGACGCTCCTGCTCCGGAACCGGCTGAATCTGCCCGGGTTGAGCCGGGCGCTGGGCACCCGCTTCTGTGGCAACGGCGACCTCTTGACCTTCGCGATGGGCGCCCGTACGGACACGGCGTCCGGTGCCATGCGGCTCATCGACGGCAGCCAGGGCCCGGTGATCACCACCACCGTCCGGGTGCCGGACGCCCTCGACGGCGACCCGCGAGGCGAACGCGGCTACTACGTGCAGGAGGCGGGCTTCCCCGAGTTCGCCAACTGGCTCATCGAGACGACCCAGGTCACCTCGTCGATGCAGCGGGCGGCGACCGTGGCCCGGGAGATCCTGTTGCACCGGTGGCGCGGGCACAACGAGTCGACAGTCTCGGCCGAGGTGGCGCGCCTCGTCGGTCAGGGACGCCTCGGGTCCAGTTCGCTGCCCCTGCTCGGCATGGGCCGCGACATCGCGGACGGCCGGGTGATCCTCACCGACGGCGAGATCGACGTCGACTGGTCGACGTCCACGTCCATGCGGTACTTCTCCGCGGTGCGCGAGACCATGCGCGCCCTGTCGTCCCAACTGAACGCGGAGTTCCACGACAACCCGCTGTGGTGGACCAGGCGCGTCGTCACGGTCCACCCACTCGGCGGCGCGCCGATGGGCCGCTCCCCCTATGACGGGCTAGTGGATGCCCACGGCGAGGTCTTCGGCCACCCCGGCCTGTTCGTGGTGGACGGCGCGGCGATGCCGGGCCCGGTCGGCCCCAACCCCGCCCTGACGATCGCGGCGAACGCCGACCGCATCGTCGAACGCGTCCTGCAGGGGCCGTCCGGCGGGCCGCGGGCGTCCGACACGGACGAGGACGCCGCGGGCCCGGCCCCGGCCGGCCTCCTGGACGGCGACAGCGTCGAGTTCACCGAGCAGATGAAGGGCTTCCTCGCGCTGGGCGAGACCGACCCGATGACCGGCTACAGCCGGGCGCGCCTGCTGAACCACCGGTTCAGCTTCGAGTTGACGATCACGGTGCCCGACGTCGAGCGCTTCCTGGCCGACGAGGACCATCCCGGGACGGCCGCCGGTGCGGTGCGCTGCGAACTGCTCGGCGGGCGCCTCCCGGTCGAGCGCGGCTGGTTCAACCTGTTCGTCGGCACCGCGGAGGTCGCGACCCGGGAGATGTGCTACCGGCTGTGGTTCCGCGACCTCGCGGGCGCGCCGGCGACGCTGTACGGGTTCAAGACGGTCCGCAATGACCCGGGGTTCGATCTCTGGCGGGACACGTCGACCCTCTACGTCACCCTGCTGAAGGGCCACGTGCCGCCCGGCGGCGAGGGCGACGTGCTCGGGGCCGGCATGCTGCGCATCCTGCCGCGCGACTTCGCGCGCCAGTTGACCACCTTCCGCGCGGACGGCCGCTCCCCGGTGCGGTCGCTGCGCCAGTTCGGGACGCACTTCGCCCGGACCCTGCTCGACACGTACGGGCCGGTGCGCAAGGAGGACCGATGACCACCCCGGCGCCGACCAGGCCGACGGTCCGCGCCGACCACCGGGTCACCGTGCACCCGGTGTCGGCCCGGGACGGCCACCCGCTCACGCTGCTCCGCGTCGCCGGCCGCCAGGAACCGACCCGCGGACCGGTGCTGCTGGTCCACGGCGCCGGCGTCCGGGCCGAGATCTTCCGGCCACCCACCGAGCGCACCTTCGTCGACGCCCTCCTCGACGAGGGTTGGGACGTCTGGCTGCTGAACTGGCGGGCGTCCATCGACCTCGACCCGGTCGCCTGGACCCTCGACGACGCCGCCGCCTGGGACCACCCGGCCGCCGTGGCCCACGTGGTCGCGGTGACCGGGGCGACCAGCCTGAAAGCGGTCGTCCACTGCCAGGGTTCCACGTCGTTCGCCATGGCGGCCGCGGCGGGCCTGCTGCCGCAGGTGACGACCATCGTGTCCAACGCGGTGTCGCTGCACCCGGTGATCCCGGCGTTCTCGGTCTTCAAGATCCGGCACCTGCGTCCGGCGCTGCAGCCCTTCGCCGCGTACCTGAACCCCGCCTGGGGCGACGAGCCCGACTCGGCGTTCGCGCACGCCACCCGGGCCGTGGTGAACCTGACCCACCGGGAGTGCGCCAACCCGGTCTGCCGGCTGGTGAGCTTCACGTACGGCAGCGGCCGGCCCGCACTCTGGTCGCACGCCAACCTGGACGAGGCGACCCACGAGTGGATCCGCGGCGAGTTCGGCAAGGTGCCGATGAGCTTCTTCGCCCAGATGGCCGCCTGCGAGCGGGCGGGGCATCTGGTCTCGGTGTCGAACCGGCCGGGGTTGCCGGCCGACTACGGCGTCGCAGCCCCCCGCACGGACGCGCGCTGGGTGCTGGTCGCGGGGCGCGACAACCGCTGCTTCCTGCCCGCGAGCCAGCAGCGGACGTTCGCGTGGCTGGACCGGCTCGCCCCGGGGCGGCACGCGCTGCACGTCGTGCCCGGGTACGGCCACCTCGATATCTTCCTCGGACGCCGCGCCGCCCAGGACGTGTTCCCGGGCCTGCTGCAGGAACTGGCGGTCGGCCCGTGAGGCACGTCGCCGCCGGACACCCCCGGTCCGGTCGTGGCGGCGCTCAGGCCTGGCCCAGGTACTCCTCCAGCGTCAACCCGGGATGCTGCGCGAAGTGGGCCGCGATCTCCGGCCCCACGTAGCGGACGTGCCACGGCTCCCAGGCGTACCCGGTGATCTCCGTGCCGTTCAGCGGGTACCGGATGATGAAGCCGAAGTCGGTGGCGTGCTCGTTCAGGTACCGCGCCTCCGGCGTCCCCAGGAAGGCGTCGCCGCGGCGACCCGCGGCGTCCGTCAGGTCGACGGCGAGCCCCGTCTGGTGCTCGCTCATGCCGGCTTTGGCGAAGTAGAGGTCCAGGGTCACGGCGTCGTACTCGGTGCGGGCGTTGGCGTAGGACGACGCCTGTTGGGCATAACTGCGGTACCCGCTGCGCACCTTGAGCGTCATCCCCCGGGCCTTCGCGTCGGCGGCCATCAGCTTGAGCGCCGCGGACGCCTCGGGCGCGAGCCCGTTGGGTTGCCCGGCCCAGGGCGGCACGTAACTGGACGCCAGCGGGTGCACCCGGTTCACGAGCACCACCCCGTCGACCGTGAACGGTGTCGTCACCGGCTCCTGCGCGAGGGCGCTCCGCCAGGTCGCCGTGGGCTTCGGCCGCGTCGACGGCAGAACCGCCGGCTGGGTGACCGCCGGGCTCACCGAGACGGACGCCGCGGGCGCCGCCGGGCCGCCGGACGCCGCGGGCGCCGCCCCCCCGCCGGACGGCGGCGTCCCCGCCGCACAGCCGACCGAGGCCAGTGCACACACGACCGCGACCCACCGTTTCCCCCGCATGAGAACCGAGTTTACCGCCCGGCCCCAGGACGCGATTTCGCACCCGACGCCCGGCCACGCTATAGTTTCCGGGCTGGCTCAAGCGGGCCGGCAGGTCAGAAATGGCCCCGTAGCGCAGTTGGTTAGCGCGCCGCCCTGTCACGGCGGAGGTCGCGGGTTCGAGTCCCGTCGGGGTCGCCGAGAGCATCAGTTCTCAACGGCCAGGTAGCTCAGCTGGTAGCAGCGTTCGCCTGAAAAGTGAAAGGTCACCGGTTCGATCCCGGTCCTGGCCACGGATACGATCGGACGCCCTCGGCGTCCGATCGTTCTGTTTCCCTCCCACTCACGGCCATCACCGCAGGCTGCGGCCTCGATCGGTTGTGCGGCCACCGTGGTGACAACTCCTCGACGACCAACTGCGTGATCCCTGGGCCGACCCAGTGACCGACCAACCCGAACCCGCCGAACGGGCCATCCTCGACACCAGCGTCATCATCGCCGGCGACCTCACCCCGATTCCCGGCGTGCTCGCCCTCAGCGCCATCACTCTCGCCGAACTCTGATTCGGGGTACTGGTCGCCAAGACCCCACCGGTCCGAGCCGAACGACTGCGCCGTCTCAGCATCGCCTGCAACAACACTTCGACGCATTGCCCGTCGACGAGGCCGTCGCCATCAGCTACCGCCGGCTGGCCGCCGCGGTCGTCGAAGCCGGACACCAACCACGGCGACGGGTGATGGACCTGCTCCTTGCTGCCACCGCCCACGCACACGACGCGCGTCTCGACACCCGGAACATCGACGCCTTCACCGGACTCGAAGACCTCGTCGACATCATGGCCGTGCAACTGCGGGCACCGACGAAACAACGCCTGCGCTGACGACGACGGCGGCAGATGTGCCGTCGGGAGGCAAATGAGTGCGTCTGACCTGACTCCGCCTTCCGAGGAGAACATCCTGCTAGCCCTGCACGCCACGTTCGCGGACGCCGGCGGCGTAGACCTCCAACTGCCAGAGCGTACCGACTCGCCGCGTCCGGTCGATCTGTCGTGATCATCGCCGACACCAACATCGTCTCGGAGTTCATGAAGGACACCCCAGAACCGCGCGTGCTGGTGTGGGCGCAGACGTTGGGGGCCGTGGATCTGACCATCAGCGTGGTAACCGTCGAAGCGATCGACCGGGGGCTGGGGCGACTTCCGAAGGGCCGCCGTCGCAAGGACCTGGAGCGTCGGTGGACCCGATTGCTGGATGCGTTTGCCGACACGATCGCCATCTACGACGTGACCGCCGCCAGAGCCACGGCCAGACTCCTGGTCGCCGCCATGGATCAGGGACGACCGATGTCGCTGGCCGACGCGCAGATCGCAGGGATCTGTCTGGCGCACGCGGCCACCTTGGCCACAAGAAACATCAAGGACTACGCCCACGTGAGCGATCTGACCCTCATCAACCCGTTCGACCACCCGCTTCCGTAACGCACCAAGCGCGGCAAATCCGGTCGTCAGTGGTAGACGTCTCGGCGGTGGTCGATCCTGAGCACGATGACTTCGTTGGTGTGGTCGTTGATGCGGTACAACACCCGGTAGGTGCCGCGCCTGGCGGACCAGACACCCTGGAGTTCGCGGCGCAGCATCTTGCCGACCCGGCGGGGATTCTCGACCAGTGGCCCAGGCATGAACTCGATCACGGCGGGGGCAACTGCCTCGGGGAGCGCGGCCTGAATGGCACGGACAGCGGGAGGGGTGAGGACCAACTCACAGCCCTCGTCGCCTGTCACCGGCGAAGCCCGCGAACTGCAGTTGCGCCGCGGACGACGTCGCCCTTGGCGTAGGCGGAGTCGGCCTCGCGGATGTCGGCGAGCGCTTCTGGGTCCGACAGCACATCGAGGGTCTCCTCGAGTTCAGCCAGGTCGGCCGGACTGATCAGGACCGCGACCGGGCGGCCGTTGCGGGTGACGGTCACGCGTTCATGGTGGCGATCCACTCGATCGACCACCTCGCTGAAGTGGTCGCGAACATCGCGAAGAGGCTCAGCACTCATGATCACAATTGTGGCGCTCAAGCGGACAAGTCAAGCCTGGATTGGGGCGCTCCCTCTCGAAGGAACGCGTACCCGGCGGCATGGTCGGGCGTACGCGTCCGGCACCCAGCCGAGCGGCGACCGGCGCGCACGGCGAGGCCCGAAGAGTGCGTGCGGTGCGCGTCGGGTACCGCAGCCGCCAGGCTACCCTCGCACACCCTGCGGCATGAGAGCGAGTGATACCAGAGTGGTAGCATGGCTCTATGGCCATGACCTTGCGGTTGGAACCCGAGGACGAGAGGACACTCGCCCTGCTCGCCGAAGCTGAAGGCGTGAGCAAGCAGGAAGCGACCGTTCGCGCCATCCGCGAAGCGGCCGCTCGCCGCGTCCGCGAAGACAAGGTCCGCCGGCTCTCGACAGCCGCACGCTCCCGTTACGCCGATCTGTTGGACCGACTCGGCCAGTGATCGAGTACCTGTCTCTGGAGGACGTCCTGACCTTGGTCGACGACTTGGGTGTGGGCCCCCTCCGCGACGTCGGCCTGCTCGACTCTGCGGTGCACCGACCTCGCGCCACCGTGTTCGGACGCGACGCCTACTCCGGCCTGGACACCAAGGCCGCGGTCCTGCTGGAATCGGTGGTCCGAAACCATGCGCTGGTCGATGGCAACAAGCGTCTGGGCTGGCTCGCCGTCGTCGTGTTCTACGGCCTCAACGACGTCTTTCTCGACGCGCCCGATGACGAGGCCTACGACCTCGTCATCGCCATGGCCAGCGGCGCGGTGTCCTACGAGCAGGCAGCATCCCGCCTGGCCTGTTGGCACTGACAGACCCGACCATTCCGCGCGGCGCGGATGATCGCGCTCGGCGGGAGCCGCGGTTCCGATGTTGGGTCAGCCACTGTTCCAGGCCGGGTGCGCCACCGTGACGGTGCAGGTTGAGCCGTGGCCCCATTGGAGGTCGCGCCGGTGGTCACGAGCGCGCTTCGCGGCAGTTGAGGATGTTCCGGCGTCTCGCGAAGAGTGACGTTTGAGACTGCGGAAAGGTATCGTTTGATGAGTCGGGGTGGTGTCGTTGCGATCTGCCGAGGGCGTCTGATCGATGACGATCTGGATGCGCTCATGCCTGACCTGCCCGCCGTCGGCGTGGACGGCCCGAAGGGCGTCGGGAAGACAGCCACCGGATTGCAGCGGGCCGCCACTGTCTTGAGCCTGGACGATCCCGTGGCTCTGTCGGTGGTAAGCGCCGACCCGGTGCGGGCGCTGGGTCGGCCGCGGCCGATCCTGATTGATGAGTGGCAGCGGGCTCCCGAGGTGTGGGACCACGTGCGGCGCGCTGTCGACGACGGCGCGCCGGCGTCCAGTTTCCTGCTGACCGGCAGCGCCACCCCTGCCCTGGGCTCCACCACTCACTCCGGCGCCCCCGAGCGTGGCGAACACGAGGTCGACCTCATCGTCGAACGCCACGATGGCAACGTCCTCGGAATCGAGGTCAAACTCGCGGCCAGCATCGACGACAAGGACGTCCGACACCTCCACTGGCTCCGCGAACACCACGGACCCCGCGTGAGAGACCTCATCGTCCTCACCACCGGACCCCACGCCTACCGCCGTCCCGACGGCGTCGCCGTCGTCCCCCTCGGACTTCTCGGCCCATGACACCCGCACCGCGCCCACCGCGGCATAGGAGGGTGCGTTCTTGCCCTGACGGAGGTCAGGGAGAGACACCTGGACATATCGTTTTACGATATGGATGTGGTAGCTTGGCGACATGGAACACACAACCTCAACGCTCACACTGGGACTCGCTGCGGCGCTCCGGGCGCTGATTCTCGCGCTCGCGGTGGGCATCGCATTCACGATGCTCGTCTTGATCCCCGTCATGGCATCACAATCGGCCGACTCCTACCCAGAGGTGGCGTATCTGCGATGGCCGTTCATGGCGCTCCTTGAGGTGGCCTCCGTGACCGGCCTCGCGGTGCTGGGGTCGCTGTGGCGCCTCATCGCGTTGGGTCGGGCGGGCGAGTTCTTCAGCGCGGCGTCGGCACGCCCTTTGGGCCTTGCGGCATGCAGCTTCTTCATCGCTGCCGCCGTGTTTCTCGGGATCGATGCCTACCTGACCGTGGGTCTGCACGCGGCGCCCCCGCTCGTCTTCTACGGCCTTCTGGCCGGCGGGTTGGCGTGTCTCGCGGCCGCCCTTGTCCTGCGTGCGCTGCTCGGTCAACTGCGCTCGGCGGAAGCGTTGAAGCGTGAACTAGAGGAGTTCGTGTGATCAAGGTGACTCTGGACGAGGTCCTTGCGAGGCGCAACATGAGTGTCACCGAGCTCGCTCAACGAGTGGGGATCACCCAACCGAACATGTCCAACCTCAAGAACGGGCACGCTAGGGGCGTGAGGTTCTCGACGCTCGACGCAATCTGCCGCGTCCTTCAGTGCGAACCGGGCGACTTGGTCCAATACCGGCCAGACACAGACGATCTGGACTGACGCCCACACGGCCGTCTCCGCCGCTCATGGCACGCGCCCACTGGCATCTGCGGACGACCGACCCCGGGCATGAGAGGAAGACGACCGAACACCGCTCCCGCCAAACGCAACCGTCGCCACGGTCCAGCACACACCGTCGGGACGGCTCACCGGCCACCGGAACACTGGCTCACCTCACCGCGGAACAGCGGCCCTCGCTGAGCGCAAAACGCAGTCCTGTCGCATGCGCCGTGGCCACGGTCGCGGCCTCGCCCGCCGGCACACCAGCCCGAGCCCTCCCCTCAAGCACCAACACGACCCGGTCGAACGACAGGTCCGCATGGCGGAGAGCAGCATGGAGCTTGGCGGCCGCCCCCGCACGGTCACGCCACCAACCGTCCGGGACGGAGCCGACGACGTTCGCACCGTCCACGACCAGAACCCTCACCTGACGATCGTGCCACCTGAGGCGCCGAGAGCGGCATGAGCGAGCATACCGAACTGGGATTCAAACTGGTATGCTCGTTGGCATGAGTGTGCAGATCGCGATCCGCCTACCCGACGACATGGTGGCCTTCCTCGACAAGTCCGTAGCCGCCGGCAACGCCCCCAGCCGAGCAGCACTGGTGGCCCATGCCCTCGAGCGCGAGATGCGCCGCCAAGTCGCCGAGCAGGACGCCGCCATCCTCCGCGAGCAGGGCACCACGGACGACCTCGACGAACTGGTCGCCTGGTCGGTCGCACACGCGACGCTCGAGGACTGACCGGTGCGCGAGATCTGCCTGGTGCGCTTGGACAAGACACGTCCCGCGGTCGTCCTGACACGCGAAGCCGCACGAGCGGCCATGACGAAGGTGACGATCGCGCCGATCACCTCCACCATCAAGGGCCTGTCCAGCGAGGTACCCGTCGGACGGACCAACGGCCTCGATCACGACGGCGTGATCTCACTGGACAACGTCGTCACCGTTCCGAGCACGCTCCTGGGCCGCACCATCGGGTTTCTGACCTCCGCACAAGAGACCGAACTCGCCCGGGCAATCGTCCTGGCCTACGACCTCGACATCCCAATGCTCGATTGACGAACCCCACAACGCACACAGCAGCACTCAACTCCTCCCCTCCCTAACGACAGCCATGGAGCAGCCCGGACAACCCGGAGACGCCTGCGCGGCCGTCGCTCGCGCAGCGGCAGAAGCGGGTCTGCTCTTCGGGTACCGGAGCCGACAGGCTACCCTCGCGCACCCTGCGGCTATTGAGGGCGGTCGTGCTCGGGGACTCCAGCCACGATCCGGTTGCCGAACACCTCAAGACGGGCGATGCCGTAGCGCTGGCATACCTCGCGCAAGCGTTCCGAGTCAATCACCGTCGGGAGCATGCCAGCAGTCTACGAGAGCACGCAGCCAGTGGGCGATCCCTCCCCGTCAGGTGCTGGAGGCCATGTAGGCGGCGAGGATGTGTGGGGATGCATCCGGGCCAGCGTCACTCCGGCGTCGGCCGCGAGGTCCTTCAACCGGCGGGTGGCGGCATGACGGTCCATCCGGACGGCGCGCAGGTTGCGCAGGATCGGCCCGTCGGTGCGGCCGTCCACGGCCCGCTCGATCGCCCGTTGCACCGCGGGCGGGAGTGGGGTGAGGACGACCTTGCCGCCCTTGCCGCGGACCTTCAACACCCGGTGGCCGTGTTCCTCGCCGAGGTCGGTGATGTTGGCGCCGCCCTGGTCGCCATGCTCGGCCTGCTCGGATTGCGGATCTTCGAAGCCTGCGACACGGACCGGCTTTTGAGGCCGGTCGTGCTCGAGTGCTCCAGCCGAAAGGTACCCTCGCACACCGCGGCAGATCCGTGAAGTCAAGCGCGCCCACTCCCCTGATTGCCGACCTACAGCACCTCGCCGGGCCGGTAGGCCGCACCGTCCGGGTGGGCGGCGGCCAGGTCGGCGACGCGGGCCGCGATCCGGTCGACTTGGTCCCGGGCCGCCCCGGACAGTTCCAGCGGGTCGGCCAGGGCGGCGTCCAGGGCCTCGCGGGTGATGCCCATGCGCGGGTCGGCGGCAAGTCGGTCGAGCAAGTCGTTGCCCCGCTGGCCCTGCCGCATGGCGAGGGCGACGGCGACCGCGTGCTCCTTGATGGCCTCGTGGGCGACCTCGCGTCCGGTGCCCGCCCGCACCGCGGCCATCAGCACCTTCGTCGTCGTGAGGAACGGCAGGTAGCGCTGCAACTCCGCCTCGACCACCGCGGGGAAGGCGCCGAACTCGTCCAGCACCGTGAGGAACGTCTCGAACAGCCCGTCGAGGGCGTAGAAGGCGTCGGGCAGGGCGACCCGGCGCACGACCGAGCAGGAGACGTCCCCCTCGTTCCACTGGTCACCCGCCAGTTCGCCGACCATCGAGACATACCCGCGCAGTACGACGGCGAGCCCGTTGACCCGCTCGCAGGAGCGCGTGTTCATCTTGTGCGGCATCGCCGACGAGCCGACCTGGCCCTCCTTGAACCCCTCCGTCACCAACTCGGCGCCCGCCATCAGCCGGATCGACGTCGCCACGTTGGACGGTGCCGCCGCCACCTGCGCCAGCGCGGTCACCACGTCGTAGTCGAGCGAGCGGGGATACACCTGACCCGTCGAGGTCAGCACGCGCTCGAACCCCAGGGACGCCGCGACGCGCCCCTCGAGGTCGGCCAGCTTCGCGGCGTCGCCGCCGAGCAGGTCGAGCATGTCCTGGGCGGTGCCCATCGGACCCTTGATACCGCGCGCCGGGTAGCGCGCGATCAGGTCGTCGACCCGGTCGTAGGCGAGCAGCAACTCGTCGGCGGCCGTCGCGAACCGCTTGCCGAGCGTCGTCACCTGCGCGGCGACGTTGTGGGAGCGGCCGGCCATCGCGAGGTCGCGATACTGCACCGCCAGCCGCGCCAGCGCCACCAGCGCCGTGACGATCCGCTCCCGCACCAGTTTCAGCGACGCCAGCACCTCGTACTGCTCGACGTTCTCGGTCAGGTCGCGCGACGTCATGCCCTTGTGGACGTGCTCGTGGCCGGCCAGCGCGTTGAACTCCTCGATGCGGGCCTTCACGTCGTGCCGGGTGACCCGTTCGCGGGCCGCGATCGAGGCCAGGTCGACCTCGGTCAGCACCCGCTCGTAGTCGGCCAGGACGGCGTCCGGGTCGTCGCCGCCGAAGTCGACGCCGAGGTCGCGCTGGGCCCGCAGCACCGTCAGCCAGAGCCGCCGCTCGGCGACGATCTTCTCCTCGGGGCTCCACAGGGCGCGCAGCGCGGGCGACGCGTAGCGGGTGGCCAGGACGTTGGGGACGCTCATGCGGGCTCCTCGGCGAGGCGGGCGGGGACGCCCCATCCTCCCACGCCGGGCCTACAGCGTCGGCGTCGGGATCCGTCCCTGCGCGGCCTTCAGTGCGATGTCGCGGCGGCAGAACAGGCCGGGGGCGTCCAGGTCGTCGATCGCCGCGTAGGCGTCGGCGCGTGCGGCGGCCAGGTCGGACGCCTGCGCGACCACCCCCAGCACGCGGCCGCCGGCGGCCACGATCGCGCCCTCGGCGTCCAGTTCCGTACCCGCGTGCACGATCGCGACGTCGTCGTCGGAGGAGAACAGCCGCGGCCCCCCGATGCGTCCGCCCTTCTCGGGGGTGCCGGGGTAGCCGTTCGCCGCCAGGACGACGATCACAGCCGAACCCGGCTTCCAGCGCAGCGCGCCGACCTCGTCGAGGCGTCCGGACGCCGCGGCGTCCAGCACCTGCCCCAGGGGCGACTCGAGCATGGCCAGGACGGCCTGGGTCTCGGGGTCGCCGAAGCGGCAGTTGAACTCGACGACGCGCAGCCCGCGGGAGGTGAGCGCGAGGCCGGCGTAGAGCAGCCCGGTGAACGGGGTGCCCCGGCGGGCCATCTCGGCGACCGTGGGGTCGACGACGCGCTCCATGATCGCCTCGACCAGGCCGTCCGGCGCCCACGGCAGCGGCGTGTAGGCGCCCATGCCGCCGGTGTTCGGGCCGGCATCCCCGTCGCCGACCCGCTTGAAGTCCTGGGCGGGCTGCAGCGGCAGCGAGGTGCGCCCGTCGGTGATCGCGAACAGGCTGACCTCGGGGCCGTCCAGGTACTCCTCGACGACGGCGGGCAGCGACTCGGCGGCGTGGGCGAGCGCGGCGTCCCGCTCGGACGTCACGATCACGCCCTTGCCGGCGGCCAGCCCGTCCGCCTTGACCACGTAGGGCGGACCGAAGCGGTCGATCGCCGCGGCGACCTCGGCCACGGTCGTGCAATAGACGGACGCCGCCGTGGGCACCCCCGCCGCGGTCATCACGTCCTTCGCGAAGCGCTTGGAGCCCTCCAGTCGGGCCGCCTCCGCGGACGGGCCGAAGCAGGCGATGCCCGCCGCCCGGACGGCGTCCGCCACCCCCGCGACGAGCGGCGCCTCGGGGCCGACGACGACGAGGTTCGCCCCGAGGCTCCGCGCGAGACCGACGACGGCGGCGGCGTCCGTGGGGTCGACGGGGTGGTTGGCGGCGACGGCGGCGGTGCCCGGGTTGCCGGGGGCGCAGTGCAGCGCGACGACGGCCGGGTCGCGGCTCAGGGCCAGCGCCAGGGCGTGTTCGCGGCCGCCGGAGCCGAGCACGAGGACGGTCAGGTGGGTCACGCGCGCAGCCTACTGGCCGGCCCCGATCGCGTAGGTGAGCGTCCGGCGGCCACCCGGCGGCAGGCGGACCAGCGCCGGGTCGGTGTTGAAGGCGTCCGGCGGGCAGGTCATGGGCTCGACCGCCAGTCCGGCCCGGCCGAGTTCGCCGTCGGCCGTGAAGACCTGCACCCAGGGCGCCTCCGACGCGAGCCACACCGAGCGGCCGGCGCCGGCGAGCGTGACGCGCCACCGCCCGGGCGGCAGGCCGGTGAAGGCGTGGTCCGCGCTCCGGCCCGCCAGCGGGTCGCCGCGGAACGCGAGACCGGCACCCGCGGCGTCCGTCACCGGGCCGGGGCGCTTGCCCGCGCCGACGGTCTGCACGGACGCCGCGGGCAGGTCGAGGGTGCACTCGTCCAGCCGGACGCCGCAGGTCAGGTACGGGTGCCCGGACAGCCCGACGGGCGCGGCCGTGTCGCCGAGGTTGGCGGCGGTCACCCGGACGCCGAGGCCGTCCGCCGAGAGCCCGTACTCGACGGCGAGCCCGAGGTCGAACGGGTAGCCGGGTGAGGCCGGCAGGTCGAGGACGAACCGGGCGTGGGCCGGCGTCGCCGCCTCGACCTGCCAGGGCAGCCACGCGACCAGACCGTGCAGGGCGGCGCCGGTGGCCCGCTCGTTGACCGGAAGCTCCGACTCGACCCCGTCGACCGCGTACCGGCCGTCGGTGACCCGGCCGGGCCAGGGCGCCAGCGTGCGCCCCCGGTAGCCTTCCCCGATCTCGCGGGCCGGGTCGAACGGCAGCACGAGATCCCGGCCCTCGTGCGTGAGCGCGACCAGGGTCGCCCCCGCGGACGCCAGCGTGGCGCTGTAGGCACCCGCCGTGATCTGGACGATCTCCCCGTTGCGGCTCATGGACCCACCCTAGGAACCCCGGGCCGCCCGGGCCAGCCCGGCGCAGGGCCGACGGTGGGGCGTGGCACGATGAGCCCATGAACACGATCCGGGTCGCCGCTGCCGGCGCGCTCGTCCTGCTCGCCTCCGGCTGCGCGGTGGCGCCGCCCGGCGGCCCGGCGCCGACGGCCACCCCCAGCCCGACCCCGACGCTGATCGCGGCCCCCGAGCCCAGCGACGACGTCCCCCTGCCCGGCGACAGCACCGCCCCCGCGGCCCCCGACAGCGCCGACGTGACCGGGCAGCCGGCCGACGCCCAGGTGGCCGGACAGGTGATGCCGCACTTCATGGCCTCCTACGCGGCCATCAACGAGGTGCTGCAGGCCGGCGGACGGGGCGCCCCGACGTCGGCGATGAAGAACACGATGACGGGGGCCCACCTCGACCGCTGGACGAAGCAGGCCGCCGACTACCTCGCCAAGGGCCTGACACAGACCGGTTCGCTGAAGGTCGACACGTTCCTGCCCGGCGACCTCGACCTCAAGCGGGGCACGGCCACCGTCGACTTCTGCGTCAACTCGGCCAACGTCACCGTCCTGGACGCCGCGGGTGCGGTCGTCCCCCCGGCCGACCCCACGAAACGGGCGCTCGGGGCGTCCGCCCAACTCGTCTACTCGGGCGGCCGCTGGCGGGTCGCGGCGGTCACCGGGGAGACCCCGGTGGCCTCCTGCCCCTGAGCGCCGGCGGGGTCAGGCGATCAGGTCGTGGAGCATGATGACCTGCTCCCGACCCTGGCCGACGCCGATGCCGGAGATGCGGCAGCGGCACAGTTCCTCCAGGCGCCGCACGTACGCCTGGCAGGTGGCCGGCAACTCGTCGAAGGAGCGGCAGGCGGAGATGTCCTCGGTCCAGCCGTCCAGGTACTCGTAGACCGGCTTGGCGCGGGCGAACTCGTCGACGATGACGGGCTGATGGGTGACCTGCTCGCCGTCGATCTCGTAGGCGACGCAGACGGGGATCTGCTCCCAGCCGGTCAGGATGTCGAGTTTGGTGAGGAACAGGTCCGTGACGCCGTTGTAGGCGACCGCCTGTTCGACCACGAGCGCGTCGAACCACCCGCACCGGCGCGGCCGGCCCGTCGTGGTGCCGAACTCGCCGCCGGCCGCCCGCAGCCGGTCGCCCTGGGCGTCCAGCAGTTCGGTCGGGAACGGGCCCTCGCCGACCCGGGTGGTGTAGGCCTTGGCGATGCCGACGATGCGGTCGATGCGGGTCGGGCCGACCCCGGAGCCGGTGCACGCGCCGCCCGCGGTGGGGTTCGACGAGGTCACGTACGGGTAGGTGCCGTGGTCGATGTCGAGGTGGTGGGCCTGCGCGCCCTCGAACAGCACGAGCTTGCCGGCGTCCAGGGCGTCGTTGAGCAGCCGGGCGGTGTCCCGGATCATCGGCTTCATCCGCTCGGCGTAGGCGAGCAGGCCGTCGGCCATCTCGACCGGGTCGATCGCGCGCTGGTTGTACAGCTTCACCAGCAACTGGTTCTTCTGGACGAGCGCCGCCTCGACCTTCTCGCGCAGCAGGGCCTCGTTGAGCAGGTCCTGCACCCGGATGCCCATCCGGTTGATCTTGTCGGCGTACGCGGGGCCGACTCCGCGGCCGGTCGTGCCGATCTTCTTGTTGCCCAGGAACCGCTCGGTGACCCGGTCGATCGTGCGGTGGTAAGGGGTGATGATGTGGGCGTTCGAGCTCACGACGAGCCGCGACAGGTCGACGCCGCGGGCGGTCAGGTTGTCGATCTCGTTGAACAGCACCTCGAGGTCGACGACGACGCCGTTGCCGATCACCGGCACCCCCGGGTTCAGCACGCCGGACGGCAGCAGGTGCATCGCGAACTTCTGGCCGTTGACGACCACGGTGTGGCCCGCGTTGTTGCCCCCGCTGTAGCGGACGGTGTAGTCGGTGCGGTCGCCCAACTGGTCGGTGCACTTGCCCTTGCCCTCGTCGCCCCACTGAGCGCCGATCACCACGATGCCCGGCATTGCCGTGTCCTCCCCAAAGAGAAAGCCCGGCGAGACGCACGGGCTGATACCCCCTCAGCGTACCGGGTGCGCCCCCGCCCGGTGCAGGGATGGCGCCACGGGACGCGCGGCGCTGCGCGCCGGCCCGGCGGCCCTGCCATGCTGGGGCGGTGAGTGCAGCCGCGGCGGCGACGCCGGACAGCCTGGGGAGGTCGAGCGCCCTGATGGCGTCCGGCTCGATGGTGTCCCGGGTGCTGGGCATCGTCCGCAACGCGATGCTGGGGGCCTGCATCGGCGGCATGACGGGGGCGTCGTCGGCCTTCCAGACCGCGAACACCCTGCCCAACACGATCTACTTCCTGCTGTCGGCCGGCGTGCTGACCGCCATCCTGATCCCGCAGATCACCCGGGCCCTGGAACGCCCCGACGGCGGCGACGAGGCCATCGACGCCCTGCTGACGGCCGCCTTCGTGCTGATCGGCGGCGTCACGCTCGTCGCCACCGCCCTGGCCGGGCCGTTGATCGTGCTGTTCGGCCTCCAGGGCTCGGTGCGCGACCTGGGCGTCGCCTTCGCCTACCTGTGCCTGCCGCAGATCTTCTTCTACGGCGCCTACGCCGTCTGGTCGCAGGTGCTCAACGTGCGGGGGCGCTTCGGCATCACGATGTGGACGCCCGCGCTCGCGAACGTCGTCCAGATCCTCGGCATGGCGATCTTCCTGCGCTCGTTCGTGGCCCAGGAGCCCGCCGAACGCTGGACGCCGCCCATGATCTGGCTGCTCGCCGGCACCTCCACGCTCGGGATCGTCGTGCAGGCGGCGGCCCTCATCCCGGCCCTCCGCCAGATCGGCTACCGGTGGAAGCCCAACTGGCACCTCCGCGGGCACGGCTTCCGGTCGTCGGGGCGCGTCGCCGGCCTCGTGGTGGCGGCGGTGGTGCTGGCGCAGGTCGGCGGCATGGTCACCCAGGCCGCCATCAACACCGTCAGCGAGCGGGCCCGGCTCGACGGCGGCGTGGTGCCCGGCATCAACGTGTACTTCCTCGCGTTCCAGCTCTTCATGGTGCCGCACGGCGTCGTGACGGTGTCGATCCTGACCGCGCTGTTGCCCCGTATGACCCGCTCGGCGCAGCACGACGATCAGGACGCCCTCCGCGCCGACGTCGTCCGCGGGCTGACGCTGCCCCTGCTGGCGATGATGCCGGTCACGTTCGCCGCGGTCGCGCTCGCCCTGCCCGGCGCCACCCTGCTCAACCCGGGCCTGGACGAGGCGTCCGTGCTGGCCATCGCCTGGGCGTTCTCCCTGATGGCGCTCGGACTGGTGCCGTACGGGGTGGTCGCCCTGCAGCAGCGGTTCGCCACCGCCGGCGAGGACGGCCGCTCCTACCTGGCGTTCCAACTCGTCGTGACCGCCGTGCAGCTCGGCGTGGCCGGGCTCATCCTGGTGCTGCCCGGCTGGGCCGGGGTGCCGGCCGTGAGCCTCGGCCAGACGCTCGGCAACACCCTCGCCGCCGCGCTGTTCCTGTGGTTCGGGGCCCGCCGCCTGGGCGGGCTGGAGCTGCGGCCGCTCGGCCGCCTGGCCGGACGCCTCGCCCTCGCCTCCGCCGGGCCCGCCCTCGCCGCCTGGGGCCTGGTCGCCCTGGTGCGGCACCTGCTCGGACCCGGGCTGCTCACCCAACTCGCCGCCCTGGCCGGCGGCGGCACCCTGTTCGTGGCCCTGTTCCTCGGCATGGTGTGGCTGCTCGGCCTGCACGAATTCGGGCTTCTGCTGGGCCGCTCGGTCGGCCGGATCTTGCCCTACGCCCCGCGGCACGCCGCCGAGGCCTCCGCGCCCCGGCCGGCCCCGACGCACGCGGCGCGGCGCCGCACCTGAGGCGTCCGGGCGCAGGAAGACCCGCCGCCCGAAGGCGACGGGTCCCGGTTCAGGCGTCGGACGCCGCCGGCTCAGCCCTGGTGGGTGCCCACGGAGCCGAGATCCTGGCAGGCCTGCACGATGCGGGCGGTCATGGACGCCTCGGCGGCCTTGCCCCACGCGCGCGGGTCGTACATCTTCTTGTTGCCGACCTCGCCGTCCACCTTGAGGACGCCGTCGTAGTTCTTGAGCATCCAGTCGGCGACCGGGCGGGTGAAGGCGTACTGGGTGTCGGTGTCGACGTTCATCTTGATGACGCCGTAGGACACGGCATCCGCGATCTCCTGCTCCGACGAGCCGGAGCCGCCGTGGAAGACCATGTCGAAGGGGCGGTCCTTGCCGTACTTGGCGCCGATGGCGTCCTGGATCTCCTTGAGGATCTCCGGGCGCAGCTTGACGGCACCCGGCTTGTAGACGCCGTGCACATTGCCGAAGGTGAAGGCCGTCATGTAGCGGCCCTTCTCGCCCAGGCCGAGCGCCTCGGCGGTGGCGAGGGCGTCCTCGGGCGAGCTGTACAGCTTGTCGTTGATCTCGCCGACGACGCCGTCCTCCTCGCCGCCCACGACGCCGATCTCGACCTCGAGGATCTGCTTGTTGAACTGTGCCTGCTTGAGCAACTCCTCGGCGATCTGCAGGTTCTCGGTCAGGCTCACCGCGGAGCCGTCCCACATGTGCGACTGGAACAGCGGGTCGCGGCCGGCCTTCACGCGCTCGGCCGAGATGGCCATCAGGGGCCGGACGTAGCTGTCGAGCTTGTCCTTGCTGCAGTGGTCGGTGTGGATCGCGATGTTGATCGGGTACTTCGCGGCGACGACGTGCGCGAACTCGGCGAGCGCGGCCGCCCCGGTCACCATGTCCTTGACGTACTGGCCGGACGCGAACTCGGCGCCGCCCGTCGAGAACTGGATGATGCCGTCGGAGCCCGCGTCGGCGAAGCCCTTGATGGTGGCGTTCAGCGTCTGCGAGGACGTGACGTTGATGGCAGGGTAGGCGAAGCCCTTGGACTTCGCGCGGTCGAGCATCTCGGCGTAGACGTCGGGGGTTGCGATGGGCATCTGTTCTCCTCGGAGTCGTTGGCGCCCCACCCACAGGCGGGGCCTGCACGGACCCATTCAATCAAAATCGGGCCCAATCCGTCACTGGGACCGAGGGTCGGAAACGCCCAGCGGAACGTCAGGCGTCCAGTTTCGAGAAGTCGATGCGGCAGCGACCGCCGGACAGCGCCTTGAGCGCCCCGTCGATGGTGGCGGGCTTGGCCGACAGGTAGGCCAGCGGCAGGTCGGCGACACCGCCGGCGACGGTCTCGAGACGCAGGCTGTCGCCCCCGCCGAACCGTCCGCTGACGGCCTGAACCCGGGCGAGGTCGGCCCACGGCCAGAACCCGTCCGCGACGATCACGCCACCCCGGCCGACGCCGAGGGCGAGGCCCGCGGTGATCGCGCGGGCGGTGCGCCGGGCCCGGACCTCCTGGAGGATCGCCCACGCCAGGAACCCCAGCGGGATCGCCAGCGAGATCACGACGAACGGCCAGGACAGGTCACCCAACTGGTCGCGCAGGAACCACCAGATCGCCACCAGGATCGCCACCGAGATGCCCAACGAGACGATCCGCCAGGTGCGGTTGCGCCGGGCGGCGGCCAGTCGCGCCTTCGCCAGGTCGGGCACGAAGAACACCGGGTAGTCCACCGCCCAGTCGGACGCCGCGGGTGCGGCCACCGGCGCGACGCCGGGAACCGGACCCGGCGCGGGGGCCGGCTGGAGGGACATGCCGCCATGGTAGCCAGCCGCCCGAGCCCCGCCCGACCTGCCCCACCCGACCGGGGCCGGGGCGAGGCCGGGGCGAGGCCGGGGCTGAGGCTGGGGCTGGGGCTGGGGCTCAGCCGGCCAACTCGGTCAGCACGTCGCGGCACTCGTCCAGCACGAGTCGCTCGATCACCTCGCGGGCCTGGTCCTCGGTGCAGGACGCGGCGAGGACGATCTCGGCCAGCAGGGGCCCGGACGCCTCGCGCAACAGTTCCTTCTCGCCCTGGGACAGGTGGGCGCGCTCCCGGCGGCGCACCAGGTTGCGGACCACCACGGCCACCCGGCGGGGGTCGCCCGAGTTGATCTCCTCGCGGTAGGCCTTGAACCGGCGCGCCCAGGACTGTTCCTCGGCGCCCGGCAGGGTCGGCGCCGTCAGCAGGGCCGCCAACTTGTCCAGCGCGGCGGAGTCGGCGACCTGGCGGATCCCCACCTCCTCGGCACGGGCGATCGGCACCATCACCGTCATGCCGGTCTGCTGGACCTCCAGTTGCGCGTACTCGACCGGCGCCCCCCGGACGACCCGCGTGTCGGACCGGACCACCGTGCAGGGCCCGTGATGGGGGTGGATGACGACCTGACCCAGGCTGAATTGCATGGAACCTCACTTCTGCTGTTCTCCCATTTTACGCCATCGACGGCCCAGGGGTCCCGTGCGAGGGACGACCAGCGTTGTCAGGACCCTTTCGGGGAGACGCCGTGGTCGAGCGCCCAGTGGTACATGGCGATGGCGGCCGCGGCGCCGGCGTTCAGCGAGCGCGTCGAGCCGTACTGGGTGATGGCCACCAACTGCTCGCAGAGGTCCACCACGTCCGGCGTCAGGCCCGGCCCCTCCGACCCGAAGACCAGACAGCAGGAGCGGGGCAGCCGCGTCGCTTCCAGGGGTGTGGCGCCGGGCAGATTGTCCACGCCCACGGGGACGACGCCGTGCGCGGCGAGCCAGGCGCCGAACTCGGCGACGGTGCCGTGGTGGTGGACGTGCAGGTAGCGATCGGTCACCATCGCCCCGCGGCGGTTCCAGCGGCGGCGTCCCAGGATGTGCACGCCGGCGACGTTGAAGGCGTTCGCCGTGCGGACCACCGACCCGATGTTGAAGTCGTGCTCCCAGTTCTGGATGGCCACGTGCAGCGGGTGCCGGCGGGCGTCCAGATCGGCGACGATGGCGTCCACGGACCAGTACCGGTAGGCGTCCAGGACGTTGCGCCGGTCGCCCTCGGCGAGCAGGGCGGGATCGAGGCGCGGGTCGTCCGGCCAGGGGCGCGGATGCGGCCCCACGCCGGGGGCGCTCAGGGCAACGACCTGCTCCTCGCTGAGGGGATCCACAGGCGGCACGGTATCGTCGAATCCCGTGACCTCAATCCCCGCGATCATTCCCCTCGTCGGGGGCTTCATGGATCCGGCCTGGCTCTTCGAGACCTTCGGCCCCTGGTTCCTGGCCCTCTCCCTGCTCATCATCTTCACCGAGTGCGCGATCTTCCCGATCCTGCCCGGCGACTCCCTGCTGTTCGCGGTCGGCATGTTCATCGCGCAGCAGTCGGGCATCCGACTCTTCGGCCTCGATGAGGTGGGCACCCTGGTCGTCGCGGTGCTCATGTTGATCGTGGCCGCCGTCCTGGGCAACGTCGTCGGCTACTGGGTCGGCATGAAGCTGTCACCCTGGCTGTTCAAGCCCCGCCCGGGTTTCGTGGGCAAGATCTTCAGCCAGAAGCACTTGGACGACGCCCACGCCTTCTTCGAGCGGTACGGCTCGAAGGCCCTGGTGCTGGGACGGTTCGTGCCGTTCGTGCGTACCTTCGTGACCATGGTCGCCGGGGCGGCCGGCATGACGTTTCGGCACTTCATCACCTGGACGGCCGTCGGTGCGGTCTTCTGGGCGGCCGGCGTCACGCTGCTGGGGTTCTTCCTCGGCAACGTCTCCTTCATCAAGGACAACCTCGAGTTCGCCCTGCTCGCCATCGTCGTGATCTCGGTGCTGCCGATGGTGTTCGAGGTCGTCAGGGAGCGCCGCAAGGCCCGCCGCGTCGGCGCCTGACCGGACGCCCACCGTCCGGACGCCGCCCCGCAGAACGAGAACGATGCCCGCTCACCCTTCGAGGGGTGGGCGGGCATCGCCGTCCTGTGGGCCGCGTTCAACGCGGCGATCGGTCAACTGGCAGGGGGGGTGTAGCCGCCCTGCTGCCCGGCCTGCGGGGGCTGCTGGTAGCGCGGGGGGGCGGGCGGCGGGGCGTAGCCGGCGGCGTCCGCCTGCGGGTCGGGCAGGGTGTCCGGGTCGGACGAGGCGATCGCGGGGCGCGGGTCGCGGGACGGCTCGGTCACCCGCGGGGCGTCGCCCCGGTAGCTGATCTCGCCGAAGCTGACGTCGGGGGCGCGGCGGACCTCCACGTCGGTGACCTCGAAGTAGGCAGCCTTCTCGAAGTGGAAGCCGTTCGCGATGAAGTTGCTCGGGATGCTCTCGACGCGCGTGTTGTAGTTGCGGACGTTCGCGTTGTAGAAGCGGCGTCCGGCGGCGATGCGGTCTTCGGTCTCGGAGAGTTCGCGCTGCAACTCCAGGAAGTTCTGGTTACTGCGCAGTTCGGGGTAGGCCTCGACGGACACGAGCAGGTTGTGCACCGCCCCCGACAGCGCCCCCTCGACCTGGGCGCGCTGCTGGCTCGGGATGGCACCCCCCTGGCCGGCCAGCGCGGCGGCCTGGTTGCGCAGGCGCGTGACCTCCTCCAGCGTGTTGCGCTCGTGGGCGGCGAAGGCGCGCACCGTCTCGATCAGGTTGGGGATCAGCTCGTAGCGACGGTTCAACTCCACGTCGATCTGCCGCCAGGACTCCTGGATCATGTTCCGCTGCCGCACGAACCCGTTGTAGGCGGAGACGGCCCACACGACCGCGGCGATGGCGATGATGACCAGGATCGCGAGGATCCAGCCGATGGCATCCATGGGTTGTTGTCCCTTCGGTTGGTGTCGGCGCCAGCCTAACCACTGGCCCCCACGGCGGTCACGCGGTACACCCCCGTTAGGCCAGGCCGAGATCCGCCAGCGACACGGCGTACCGGTAGGCCAGCCCGGCTGCCTCGATGCGTTCGCGGGCGCCGGTGTCGCGGTCGACGATGACGGCGACACCGACGATGTCGCCGCCGGCGGCCCGGACGGCGTCCACGGCGGTCATCACCGAACCGCCGGTGGTGGAGGTGTCCTCGACGATGAGGACCTTCCGCCCGGCGACCGGGGTGCCCTCGATCTGGCGCTGCATGCCGTGCTCCTTGGCGGCCTTCCGGACGACGAACACGTCGAGTCGCTCGCCCTCGGCCGCCGCGGCGTGCAGCATGGCGACCGCTACGGGGTCGGCGCCGAGGGTCAGGCCGCCGGCGGCCTCGAAGGCCCAGTCGGCGCAGAGTCCGCGCATCACGCGGCCGACGAGCGGGGCGGCCACCCCGTCCAGGGTCACCCGGCGCAGGTCGATGTAGTAGTCGGCCTCCTTGCCGGACGCCAACGTGACCCGGCCGTGCACGACGGCGAGGTTCTTGATCTGCTCGATGAGGGCGGAGTGGTCGGACATGGCCGTCAGCCTAGGACAGGGACGGGACCCGGGGCGTCCGTCAGCTGTACCAGGAGGACCCCCCCGGCGGCTCCGGGGAGCCGGTGGCATCGGCGTCCGACCAGGGCTGCGCCCCGCCGAGCCAGCGGCGCAACTCGCGGCCCGCCACGATCCGGTAGGGGAAGGCCGCCTGCCGGGCCTGCCGGTCGAGGGTGTCCGCGGGCAGCGGGGCCCCGGAGGCCAGCACGACGAGGTTGCCGAACCGGCGCCCCTTCCAGGTCGCCGGTTCGGCGCTGACCAGCACGGACGCCCACCGCGCGGTCACCCCGGCGACGAACCTCTTGGCCCAGCCGAACGGCGCCCGGTCGGTGACGTTCGCGGCGAACAGGCCGCGGGGGCGGAGCCGGGCGACGACGTCGTCCAGGAACTCCTCGGTCGTCAACTCGGGAGGCACGTGGGCGTCCGCGTAGGCGTCCAGGATGACGGCGTCGGCGTAGTCCGGCGGCATCTCGGCGAGCCCCTCGCGGCCGCCGGCCTGGCGCACCTTGATGCCCGACTGGCGCGGCAGGGGCAGCTTGCGGCGCACCTCGGCGGTCAGGTCGGCGTCCGGTTCGAGGACGATCTGGGCGGTGCGCGGACGCCGATGCTCCACCCAGCGGGGGATGGTGAGCCCGCCGCCGCCCACGTGGATCACTCGGAGGCGCTCCTCGAGGGGCCGGTCCAGCACGGTGGCGGCCAGCGCCTCGCACAGCCGCTGCACGTACTCGAACTCGAGCCGCTCCGGGTCGGCCGGGTCGACGTAGCTCTGCGCCGTGTCCCCGAACAGCACCCGGAACGCGCCGGGCGTGAACGGGTCGGGGTGCAGCCGGTCGGTCATCCCCCGACGCTAGCAACCGCACCCCTGGGGACACCGCCCCTGGTACACCGTCGGCGGCGCGGGCTGCCGTGGGTAGGCTCGGCGACGTGACTCCGACGAGCACTCTGTGGGTGGCGGCGGCCCAGCCCCGCCTGATCGATGGCGACGTGGTGGCGAACGTCGCGGCGCACGTCGACGCGGTCCGGCGCGCCGGCGCCCGCCTGGTGGTGTTCCCCGAACTGTCGCTGACGGGCTACGACGTGGGGGCCGAGTCCACCACGCCGGACGATCCTCGCCTGACGCCCCTCGTCCAGGCGTGCGCGGCGTCCGGTTCGGTGGCGCTCGTGGGCGCCCCGATCGACCATCACGGCGCGCACCGCATCGGGGCCCTGCTGGTGCGCGGCACGGGCGTCGAGGTGGTCTACGCGAAGATGTGCCTGGGCGGCGCCGAACCCGACTACTTCGTCGCCAGCGACGAGGTGGGCATCTTCGAGGTCGACTCCTGGCGGGTCGGGGTGGGCCTCTGCAAGGACACCCGGATCCTCGAACACCTGCGGGCCGTGCGCGCCGAGGGCATCGACCTGTACGTCGCGGGCCTCATCCACGCCCCCGACGAGTTGCACGAGTTCGATCAGCGGGCCCGCCGAATCGCCCAGAAGATGCACGTGCCGGTGGTGTTCGCCGGCTACGCGGGCCGGACGGGACCGTTCCCGGCGACCTCCGGCGGCTCCGGGGTCTGGGACGCCGCCGGCGACCCCGTCGCCCGGGCCGGAGCCGACCCGGGCGAGGTGGTCACGGTGCGGCTCGCCCCGCCCGCCGCCCCCGCCTGACGGCCTCAGAGGCCGCGCAGGAACTCCAGCAGGACGCCGTTGAACTCGTCGGCGTGCGACACGTTGATGCCGTGGGGGCCGTCGGGGACGACGTGGAGTTGCGTCTGGGGCACGTACGACGCCATGCGGGCCGCCGACTTGGCGAACGGCACGTTCTGGTCGCCGTCGCCGTGGAGGACCAGCAGGGGCACGTCGAGGGCCCGCAGGTCGTCCTGGAAGTCGGTGCTCCAGATGCGGATGCAGGCCGGCAGCGCGGTGTCGGAGCCCTGCGCGGCGATCGCGAGGGCGTCCTGGACGTCCGACTCGGGCACCTGCAGCCCGCCGGCGGCGGAGCTGAAGAAGGTGTGCAGGAAGCCGTCGAGGAAACCGGCCCGGTTGGCGGCGCACTGGCCGGCGAGCCCGTCGAAGGCGGCCTGCGGCATCGCGCCGTCGGGGTTGCGCTCGCTCAGCCCCATGGCGGGCGTGACGGCGGCGGCCAACACACAGCCCGCCAGCCGGCCGGTGCCGTAGGTGCCGACGTAGCGGGCCACTTCGCCGCCGCCCATCGAGAAGCCGACGAGCACGGCGTCCGTCAGGTCGAGGGCCAGGACCAACTCGTTGAGGTCGGAGGCGAGGGTGTCGTAGTCGTAGCCGTCCGTCGGCTTCGACGACTGGCCGAACCCGCGGCGGTCGTAGGTCACGACCCGGAAGCCGGCGTCGGTGAGGGCCGGCACCTGCCGCGCCCAGGAGGCCCCCGACAACGGCCAGCCGTGGATGAGGACGACGGGCCGGCCGTCGCCGCCGGAGTCGGTGTAGTGCAGGGTGACCGGCGTCTCACCGGGCAGGGTCAGGTCGGGCATGGCGGCCTCCAAGGTGCGTGGGGAGCGTGTCCCTCGACCCTATTGGCCCGCCCGGCGGCGGCTCAAGGGTCCCCCGCCCCCACCGCTCTCAGCGCGAACGACACCGGCCAGTGCGTGGCCATGAAGTCGCCGTCGGCGATCTCGGGCAGCGCGGACGCGACCTGAGCCCGGCCGGCCGACAGGCCGCGACCCCTCCGGTCGGCGGGCAGGGCGGGGGCCAGCGCCCGCAGGTGCCAGGCCCGGCTCAACGCCAGCCCGACGAGGTGGACGAGTTTGCCGTCGGTGCGGTCGAGCACCGTCGGCACCGCCAGCAGCGGGTCGTCGGGGGCGCCCAGGCCCGGCAGGAACCCGGCCAGCCAGGCGTCGAAATCGGACGCCTCGAGCACCCGCCGCATCAGGTCCGCCTCGGCCAGGGCCGCCGACAGGAAGTCGTGGCCGCCGGGCTCCCAGGCGACCGGGTAGTCCCGGTCGGCGCCGTACCAGTCCACGGCCCGGGCGGTCGCCGCGGCGCGCACGTCGGGGCGTCCGAGGGCGTCGGCGGCGTCCAGGCAGAGGGCGAGCCCGAAGGCGCTGTTCTCGTGGGTGCCGGTGCGCACCGGGTGGGCCTGCCGGGGCAGCCAGCCGAGCAGGTGGGCGAAGACGACGTCGACGACGGGGCGCAGCGCGGCGGCCCAGCGGGCGGCGTCCGGATGCGGGGACCGGGCGGCCGCCGCCCCCAGCAGCGCGACCCAGCCCCAACCGTAGGGCCGCTCGAAGGACGGGTGCCGCCGCAGGTAGTCCGCCTCCACGGCGGCGTGCGGCGCCGTGAGTCGTTCGTTCAGGACGCCCACGAGCCCGTCCCGCGTCCCGGGGGCGAGGGCGGCGCCGGGGGCGTCCAGCAGGGTGAGGGCCGACCACTGCATGTGCACCGACGAGTGCCAGTCGAGGCAACCCCAGAAGGCGGGGTGCAGCCGCGACGGCGTCACGTCGCAGTCGCCCGGGCCGGTGGCCAGGTGGCCCAGCGCGGAGGGGAACTCGGTGGCCAGCCCCCGCAGCACGGTCTCCGCCCACCGCTGGGCGGGCACTGCGGCCCAGCGTTCCTCGTCGTCGTCCACCGGGGCATCCTCCCATCGGGGCTACTGTGAGGGCGGCGCAACGACGCGCCGGGTACCCGTGGACGCCACGGGGAAGGGGAGACCGCACATGTCCCAGACCGTCGACAAGTTGATGGAGGCCTTCGCCGGGGAGTCCCAGGCGAACCGCACGTACTTGGCCTACGCCAAGCAGGCGGAGAAGGAGGGCCACCTCAACGCGGCCCGCCTGTTCCGGGCCGTCGCCGAGGCCGAGACCATCCACGCCCACAAGTGGCTGGAGCGGGCCGGCAAGATCGGCACGACGGCCGAGAACCTGGAGGCCGCGGTCGCGGGCGAGACGTACGAGCACCTCACCATGTACCCCGACTTCGCCGAAGTCGCGGACGCCGAGGGCGACACCCGGGTGGCCAGCCTGTTCCGCATGATCGGCGAGGTGGAGGGCATCCACAGCACGCTGTTCGCCGACTGCCTCGAGAAGCTCGCCACCGACAGCGGCGAATTGCAGTTCTACGTGTGCCCGGTCTGCGGCAACGTCGAACTGGAGCGCCCCGACAAGTGCCGCTTCTGCGGCGTCCCGGGCGACAAGTTCGTCGAGGTCGCCTGACCCTGGCGCTCGTCGAGCGGCGAACAGCGCTCGGCGAGCGGCCGATCAGCCCTCGTCGACCAGTTCGGCGTCCACGATCTCCGGCTCGTCGGGCGTGGGTGCGCTCAGGGAACTGCGCGACACGGGGTGGGCGACGTCGCTGATCCGCAGACCCGTCCCGTCGGCGTCGAAGGTGACCGTGTCGCCGTCGCGGATCTCGCCGGCCAGCAGGCGGCGCGCGAGGGCGTCCTCGATGGTCGACTGCACCAGCCGCTTGAGCGGGCGCGCCCCGTAGACGGGGTCGAAGCCCGTGGTCGCGAGCCACCGCTTGCCCTCGGCCGTGACGTCGAGCGTGATCCGGCGCTCGGCGAGGCGCTTTTTGAGCCGCCGCAGCTGGATGTCGACGATGTGCGTCAGGTCGGCCAGCGACAGCGGGTCGAACAGGACGACCTCGTCGAGCCGGTTGAGGAACTCGGGCCGGAACGCCTTGCGGACGACCTCCATCACGGCGGCCCGCTTGGTGTCCTCGTCCAGGGCCTGATCGGCCAGGTACTGCGAGCCCAGGTTCGACGTCAGGATGAGCGTGGTGTTCTTGAAGTCGACCACGCGCCCCTGGCCGTCGGTGAGGCGTCCGTCGTCGAGCACCTGCAGCAGGATGTTGAACACGTCCGGGTGGGCCTTCTCGACCTCGTCGAGCAGCACCACCGAGTACGGACGCCGCCGCACGGCCTCCGTGAGCTGGCCGCCCTCCTCGTAGCCGATGTAGCCGGGGGGCGCCCCGACGAGCCGGCTGACCGTGTGCTTCTCGCCGTACTCGCTCATGTCGATGCGCACCATGGCGGCCTCGTCGTCGAACAGGAACTCGGCCAGCGCCCGCGCCAGCTCGGTCTTGCCGACACCCGTCGGGCCGAGGAACAGGAACGAGCCGATCGGCCGGTTCGGGTCCGAGATGCCGGCCCGGCTGCGCCGCACGGCGTCCGCGACCGCCTCGACGGCCTTGGCCTGCCCGATGAGCCGGGTGCCGATGACCTGCTCCATGCGGAGCAGCTTGTCGGCCTCACCTTCGAGCATCTTCCCGACCGGGATGCCCGTCCAGGCGCTCACGACCTCGGCGACGTCGTTCGCGTCGACCTCCTCGCTGACCATGGACGCCGCGCGCTCGGCCGAGGCCGCGGCGTCCATCTCGCGTTCCAGACCCGGGATGCGCCCGTAGAGGATCTCGGACGCCCGCGCGAAGTTGCCCTCGCGCTGCAACCGGTCCGCCTCGGTGCGCAGTTCGTCGATCTGGGCCTTGAGGTCGCCGACCCGGTTCAGGCCGGCCTTCTCCGCCTCCCAGCGCGCCTCGAGGCCGCGCAGCCGCTCCTCGGCGTCGGCCAGTTCGGCCTGCAGCCGCTCGAGCCGGCCGCGCGACGCGGCGTCCTCCTCCTTCTCGAGGGCGAACTGCTCCATGGTGAGCCGGTCCACCTGGCGGCGCAGGGTGTCGATCTCCTCCGGGGAGGAGTCGATCTCCATCCGCAGCCGCGAGGCCGCCTCGTCGATCAGGTCGATGGCCTTGTCGGGCAGTTGGCGTCCGGTGATGTACCGGTTCGACAGGGACGCCGCGGCGACCAGCGCCTGGTCGGTGATGCGCACCTTGTGGTGGGCCTCGTAGCGCTCCCGGATGCCGCGCAGGATGGCGACGGTGTCGGCCACGGACGGCTCGCCCACGAACACCTGCTGGAAGCGCCGTTCCAGGGCGGGATCCTTCTCGATCCGCTCGCGGTACTCGTCGAGTGTGGTGGCGCCGATCATGCGCAGTTCGCCGCGGGCCAGCATGGGCTTGAGCATGTTCGAGGCGTCCATGGCCCCCTCGGACGCCCCCGCGCCGACCACGGTGTGCAACTCGTCGATGAACGTGACGACCTGACCCTCGGCCTCCTTGATCTCGTTCAGGACGGCCTTCAGGCGCTCCTCGAACTCGCCGCGGTACTTGGCCCCGGCGACCATCGACCCCAGGTCGAGGGACACGACGCGGCGGTTCTTGAGCGAGTCGGGCACGTCGCCGGCGACCACGCGCTGGGCGAGGCCCTCGACGACGGCGGTCTTGCCGACGCCCGGCTCGCCGATCAGCACCGGGTTGTTCTTGGTGCGGCGGCTCAGCACCTGCACGACCCGCCGGATCTCGGCGTCGCGGCCGATGACCGGGTCGAGCTTGCCGTCCCGGGCCCGCTCGGTCAGGTCGATGGAGTACTTGTCGAGCGCCGACTCGCCGCCCTCGGCGGCCTCGCTGGTCACCCGTTTGCCGCCGCGGGCCGCGGCGAACGCCTCGGTCAGCGCGTCGGCGCCGGCGCCCGCCTGGGTGAGCACCTTCTTGGCGTCCGACTCGACGGACGCCAGCGCGATGAGCAGATGCTCGGTCGCCACGAACTGGTCCCCCAGCGCCTGGGCCCGGTTCTCGGCGTCCGCGAGCACGCGCGCGAACGCGCCCGACAGCTGCGGTTGCTGCACCGACGACCCGGTCGAACTCGGCAGCCGCTTCATCGCGGCCTGCGCCGCGGCGTCCACGGCCTGCGGGTCGGCGCCGACCGCCTGCAGGAGGGCGCCGACGGTGTTGTCGGGCACCAGCAGCATGGCGTGCAACAGGTGGCTCGGTTCGGCGTTCGGATTGCCGCCGGTGAGCGCGTTCCGCAGCGCGGTCGAAACCGCGTCGCGGCTCTTGGTGGTGAGCTTCGCAGTGTCCACGGGGGGGCCTTTCGGTTCGTGCATGCTAGCCAACAGGCTAGTTCGAAGAAGTTGAGTTCACCAGACTCAACTCTCGGCGTCCGTCGGGTATTCCCCCGGCAGGGCCCGGCTCGGGCGGGTTCAGCGGGACGGGTCCGGGCCGGGACGGGTCCCGGGGGGAGAGGTCGGGGTCGGGACGGATCCAGGAATTCTGCGGGGTCGTCTAGTCTGCGCAAGGAAACCCCAGCAGGCCGGAGAACAGCGCATGAGCACCACCACCGCGGTCGCCCACGACGTGCGGCCGTTCGGCTGGTACGACAAGCTCGGCTACGCCGCCGGGGACATGGCCAACGACTTCACCTTCATCATGGTGAGCACGTACTTCATGATCTACGCGACGAACGTCGCGGGGATCCACCCGGTCCACCTCGGGTTCGTGCTGCTCGTGGCGCGACTCGTGGACGCCTTCTACGACGTGCTCGTCGGGCGCCTGGTCGACATCCTCCCCGCGGGCCCGGCCGGCCGCTTCCGGCCCTGGATCCCCCGGCTGGCCCCGATCGTGGCGGTCACCTGCCTGCTGTGCTTCGCCCCGTTCATCCTGGGCTGGGACTACCCGGCGCGCCTGGCCTGGGTCAGCGTGACCTACTTCGTCTTCGGGTTGGCGTTCTCGACGCTGAGCATCCCCTACGGCTCGATGGTGACGGTGATCTCGCCCCTGCCGGCCCATCGGTCGCAGCTGTCGGTCTTCCGCTCGATGGGCGCCCTGGTCGCAGTGCTCGCCGTGCTCGTCGTGCCGCCGTTCTTCATCTACGACCGGACCGCGGACGGCCACCCGGTGATCGTGGCCGAGCGACTCTTCGCCGTGACCGCGGTGGGCGCGGTGCTCGCCCTCGGCTTCTACGCGCTCTGCTACGCCGGGGTGCGGGAGCGGATCCAGGTCCACAAGCCGGCCGAGAACCGGCCCAGTTTCGCCCAGACGATGAAGTCGGTGCTCGGAAACCGGGCCCTGGTCGCCCTCATCGTGGCCGCGCTGGCCCAGGGCCTGGGCGTCGGCGTGTCGCAGGCGCTGATCCCCTACGTCACCCTCGACTACTTCCGGCTGCCCCAGATGCAGTCCCTGGCGGGCCTCCTGATCGTCGCCCCCACCGTCCTGCTGGCCCCCCTCGCCACCCGGCTCGGCCTCCACTACGGCAAGAAGGAGATCGTGTCCGTCGGCGCGCTGATCTCGGCGGCGGCCGGCTTCACGCTCGCGGCCCTGCACACGCACAACCCGGCGGTCTACCTCGTCGGCCTCACCTTCGCCGGCCTCGGCCAGGGCCTGTTCGCCCTGCTCATCTGGGCGTTCATCGGCGACGTCGTCGACGACCACGAGGCCGCCAGCGGCCAACGGGACGACGGCGTGATCTTCGCCAGCTACTCCTGGTCGCGCAAGGTGGGCCAGGCGATCTCCAGCGGTCTGGGGAGTTGGGTGCTCGGCTGGCTGGGCTACCAGGCGTCGGAGGGCCGCGGGGTCACCCAGAGCGAGGCGACCGTCAACGGGCTCTACACGTTCTCCACGCTGGCGGTCGGGGTGCTGTTCCTGGCCCTGGCGCTGGTGCTGATCTTCTGGTTCCCGCTGAGCCGGCGCCGCGTCGCCCGGAACACGAAGATTCTGGAGGAGCGGCGAGCCCAGGCCCGAGCCTGAACCCGCCGCCGGGGCCGCGGCTCAGGCGAACTGCCAGGACCGCTTCGACAGCCCGTACCAGAAGCCGTCGATGACGCTCTCGCCGGCCAGCCCGGACGCCTCGGCCGCCCCCAGCGCCACGTACAGCGGCGCCCAGTGCTCGGTCCGCGGGTGCGCCTCCCGGAACGCCGGCGCCACCCGGGCGGCGTCGATGAGGGCGTCGAGGTCGCGAGCGGCCACCGTCTCCGCCGCCCAGGCGTCGAACTCGGCCGAGGGGGCCGGCGGGGCGGCGTCCGAATCGGCGGACAGGCCGCCGAACCAGCGCAGGTTGTGCGTGGTGAATCCGGAGCCGATGATGAGCGTCCCCTCCTCGCGGAGGGGGGCGAGCCGCCGGCCCAGGTCGACGAGGCGGGCCGGGTCCAGCGTGGGCAACGACAGTTGCAGCACCGGCACGTCGGCGTCCGCGAACATCTCGGCGAGCGGCACGTAGGCGCCGTGGTCGAGGCCGCGGGCCGGGTCCTGGTGGACCTCCCCGCCCAGCGCGGACGCCACCGCGCGCGCCAGGTCGGGGGCGGCCGGGGCGTCGTAGGCGACCTGGTAGTAGCGCTGCGGGAAGCCGTAGAAGTCGTAGAGCAGCGGCGTGTGCGGCGTCGTGGAGCTGACCGCGACGGGGGCGTTCTCCCAGTGCGCCGACACCATCAACACGCTCCGCGGGCGGCCCAGGGCGGCGCCCCAGTCCCGCAACTGGCGGGTCCAGCGGGGGTCGTCCGCCAGCGGCGGTGCACCATGGCTGAGGAACAGGACGGGCGTGGCGTCGTTCATGGCTCCAGCCTACGCCGAACTACTTGAACTCTCAACTACTTTGCCGGGCGACGTTCCGGGAGAGCGGCCGCGGAGGCGGCTGTCGGCCCCAGCGGGCAGAATGGCAGGCGTTCGACGACAGGAGGATGTGCCCGTGACCAGCCCCGCGGCCCCCACCCCCGCGCGCCCGGCCGACGCCGGCCGGCCCCGCCCCGCCGGGGCGGCCGCGCTCGCCGCCGCGATCCTGGTCGGCGCCGCGTTCGTCTGGTGGGTCGCGGGCCGGATCGGCGAGTGGCCCGCGCTGCCCGGACGCCTCCAGGGCGACCCGCTGACCACCACCCTGTCCGCGCTCGGCGACTACGCGACGCGCATGGCCGCGGTGCTGACCCTGGCCTGCTTCACCGGCATCGTCTTCTTCGTGCGCCCGGACGCCGAGGGTCGCCTCACCGCCCCCGCGCGCCGACTCGCCGCCGTCGCCGGCCCGACCGCCCTGGCGTGGCTGTGGGCCGCGCTCTTCAGCACCTTCGCCCACTCCGCCTACGTCAACGGCGTCCCGATCCAGTACACGCTGCACCCGCAGGCCTGGCTGGACTTCCAGGCCTCCACCCCCTCGGGCCTCGCCTGGCTTCTGTCGGCCGCGGTGGCGCTGGGCTGCACCGCGGTGGCCTACGCCGCCCGCACCGTCGCGCCGTTCGCCCTCGCGCTCGTCACCGGCATCCTGTCGCTCACGTTCGTCGGCGTGACCGGCACCGTGACCGTCGGGCTGAACCACGACTGGGCCACTGACGCGGCCATCTGGGCGACGCTCGCGGTCGTCCCGCTGCTCGCCTCGGCGATCGCCGTCGTGCTGCTGGGGGACGCCCCCGGTCCCGGCGGCGTCGCGCGCCGGGTCGGCCGCCACCAGCGGGCGGTGCCGGGCCTGCTGGCCGTCGCCGCGGCCGGGCTCGCGGTGGTGTCCTGGCAGCAGTTGGCCGGGGAGCCCCCGGCCGGCGCCCCCTACGGCCGGGTCGCCCTGGGGCTGGGCGCCTGCCTCGCGCTGCTGCTGGCCAACTGGGGCGTCCGGCTGGTCGCGCACCGGGCCGGCCGGCCGTGGGGGTACGGGTCGGTCGTGCGCGACGGCGTCCTGGCGGTGGCGTTCCTGGCCCTGGCGACCGCCGAGAACCATGTGCCGTCGCCGCGGTTCCTGGTCCCGCAGACCATCCAGATCAACTACCTCGGCTACGAGGTGCCGTACGCGGTCACGGTCGAGCGCCTGCTGGGCCTGGGGCGTCCGAACTGGTTGTGGATCGGCCTGGCGGCCGTCGCGCTCGTCGGCTACCTGGTCGGGGTCGTCCGGCTGCGCCGGCGCGGCACCCCGTGGCCGGTGGCGCGGACGATCGCCTGGTCCGCCGGCTGGCTGCTGACCCTCTACCTCGCCACCTCGGGACTCTGGGAATACTCGACGGCCGTCTACAGCTGGCACATGGTCGTGCACATGACGGTCAACATGCTGGTGCCCGCCCTGTGCGTGCTGGGCGGGCCGTTCACCCTGCTGCGCGAGGCGACCCGCAACCGCGAGCACGACCTGGCCGGGCCCCGCGAGGTCGCGGCGGCCATCGGCGAGCACAAGCCGTTCTGGCGCCTGATCTCACCGCCGCTGCTGTGGCTCAACTACGTGGGGTCGCTGTTCCTGATCTACTTCACGCCGCTGTTCCCGTGGCTGATGCGCTACCACTGGGCGCACCAACTCATGCTGCTGTACTTCATGGTCACCGGCTACGCCTTCTTCAACCTGATCATCGGGGTCGACCGGCCCCGCCCCGACCTGCCCCACCTGGTGCGGCTGGCGTTGGCGATCAGCATCATGCCGTTCCACGCGATCTTCGCCGTCGGCATCATGAGCAGCAAGAGCCTCATCGGCGCCGACTTCTACCAGTCGATCGACGTGGCCTGGGTGGGCGACCTGATGGCCGACCAGAGCATCGCCGGGCAGGCCGCCTGGATCCTCGGCGAGATCCCGCTGCTGATCGTCATGATCTCGCTCGCCGCCCAGTGGTTCGCCCACGACAAGGCCGAGAACCAACGGTTCGACACGGCGGCCGACAGCGGCGCCGACGACTCGCTGGACGCCTACAACGACATGCTCGCCCAACTGGCCGCGCGCGACCGGGACGCCCTGCGGAAGAGATACCTGTGAGCCGCACCGACCCCGGGCCGGCGGCCCTCGCCGAGGCGCACCGCTACGACGGCCTGACCGACCGCGTCGAACTCGACATCTCGGGCATGACGTGCGCCGCCTGCGCGTCCCGCATCGAGAAGAAGCTCAACAAGATGGACGGCGTCCGGGCGACCGTCAACTACGCCACCGAGCGCGCCGTCGTCCTCGGCCTGGCGCCCGAGCGGGCCGCGGACGCCGTCGGCGTCGTCGAGGCCGCCGGCTACGGCGCGGCGCCCGTCGTCGAGGGCGAGGAGTCCGAGGGGTACACCGACCGGGTCCGCATGCTGTGGAAGCGGCTGCTCGTCGCCGCGCTGCTCACCGTGCCGCTCGGGGACGTCGCCATCGTGCTGGCGCTGGCCCCCCAGATGCGCTTCCCCGGCTGGGAGTGGGCGCTCATCGTGTCGGCGCTGCCGGTGGTGTTCTGGTGCGCCTGGCCGTTCCACAAGGCCGCCTGGCGCAACCTGCGGCACGGGGCGACCTCGATGGACACCCTCGTCTCCCTCGGCATCCTGTCCGCGTTCACCTGGTCGGTGGCGTCGACGATCCTCGGGTCGCCGCCCGGGGAGACCACCTGGTTCGGCTACGGCGTCGCGCCCGCCGGCGCCGACACGCTCTACCTCGAGGTGGCCTCCGCGGTCACGACCTTCCTGTTGGCGGGGCGCTACGTCGAGGCGCGCAGCAAGGCGTCCGCCCGCGGCGTCCTGTCGGCGCTGGGCCGGCTGGCGCCGACGACCGCCTGCGTGATCCGGGACGGCCACGAGGTCGTCGTGCCGATCGGCGAACTCGGCCGCGGGGAGCGGTTCCTGGTACGGCCGGGCGAGTCGGTCGCGACCGACGGCGTCGTCGTGGTCGGGTCGTCGGCGATCGACACCTCGATGATGACCGGCGAGCCGGTGCCGCGCGAGGTGACCGAGGGCGACCAGGTGCTGGGCGGCACGCTCAACACCACGGGCGCGCTCATCGTCGAGGCGACCCGGGTCGGCGCCCACACCCAACTCGCCCAACTCGCCACCCTCGCCGAGCAGGCCCAGGCCCGCAAGGCGGCCGTGCAGACCCTGGTCGACAAGGTGGTCGGCGTGTTCGTGCCGGCCGTGCTGACGCTCGCCGCGGTGACGCTGGCGGCCTGGCTGCTGACCGGCCACGGGCCGCGCCCGGCGTTCAGCGCGGCGCTGTCGGTGCTGATCATCGCCTGCCCGTGCGCGCTGGGGCTGGCGACCCCGACGGCCCTCATGGTGGGCGTCGGCCGGGGCGGCCAACTCGGCATCCTGATCAAGGGCCCGGACGCCCTCGAGGCCTCCGGCACCCTCGACACCGTCGTGCTGGACAAGACCGGCACCCTGACCACCGGCACCATGACCCTCGAACGGGTCGTGCCGTTCTCCGAGGCGGACGCCCTCGCCCACGCCGCCGCCGTCGAACGGCACTCCGAACACCCGATCGCGCGCGCCGTGGTCCGGGGCCTGCCGGCGGACGCCGCCGCGTGGCCGGTGCGCGACGTGCGCGCCGTGCCCGGGCAGGGGGCGATCGGCATCGTCACGGCCCCGGACGCCGCCGAGGCCCGGGTCGCGGTCGGCAACGCGGCGCTGATGGCGACCGAAGGCGTCCGGCTGCCGCCGGAGGCGGAGGCGCTGCTGGACGAAGCCGCGGAGACGGCCCGGACGGCGGTGCTCGTCGCGATCGACGGACGCCTCGTCGGCGGCCTCGTCGTCGCCGACGCCCTCAAGGAGTCGGCCCCGGACGCCGTCGCGCGACTCCGCGCGCTGGGGCTGCGGACCATCCTGCTGACCGGCGACCGGCAGCGCGCCGCGGACGCCATCGGCGAGGCGGTGGGCGTCGACGAGGTGATCGCCGGCGTCCTGCCCACCGAGAAGGCCGCCGTGATCGAGCGCCTGCAGGCCGACGGGCGGCGGGTCGCGATGGTCGGCGACGGCATCAACGATGCCGCGGCCCTGGCCACCGCGAACCTGGGGCTGGCCGTGCTGTCCGGCACGGACGTGGCGCTGAAGTCGGCCGACATCATCCTGGTGCGGCGCACGCTCGACGTCATCCCGGACGCCCTCGCGCTCGCCCGGCGGACGCTGCGGACGATCCGCGGCAACCTCGTGTGGGCGTTCGCCTACAACGTCGCCGCGCTGCCGCTCGCGGCGTTCGGGCTACTCAACCCGCTGATCTCGGGGTTCGCCATGTCGCTGTCGAGCGTCTTCGTGGTCACCAACTCGATGCGGCTGCGGCGGTTCACCCCCGGGGGCCGCTGAGCCGGACGGCCCGGCCCGGTCACCCACCACGTCGGAGTGGATCCGGGTTGGTCTGCCCACCCGGATCCACTCCACCGACCTGGGCCCGAAGGGGGCCGGGCGTCAGGCGCCACGCACGACCCGGCACCGGGTGAGCACGAGGCGGCCGTCGGCGTGCGGGAGACCCTCGGCGTCCCAGAGCGGGACGGCCCGGTCGAGCAGGTGGTCGGGCAGGCCCCCGGCCGCGCTGACGATGCGCCACCAGGCGACCTCGTGGCCGCGCTCGCGCATGATCGCCCCCACCTGACGGGGGCCGACGCCCGCGATGCGCCCGATGTCGCCGTAGGTGGCGGCGCGGCCGGCGGGCACCTCGTCCACCGCGAGGAGCACCCGTTGGACGGCGAACTCGTCCACGGAGGAGCCGTTGAGACCAGGGACTGCTATTCGGCTATTCGGCGACCTTCTTGGCCGCGGTCCGGCGGGTGGCCGGCTTGGCCGCAGGAGCCTTGGCCGGGGCCTTCGTCGCGGGGGCCTTGGTCGCGGGAGCCTTGGTAGCCGAGGCCTTGACGGCGGGGGCCGCGGCGGCCTTGGCAGCGGCCGGCGCACGGCGGGCGGCGGGCTTCTTCTCCGCCGGGGGCATCAGGACCGAGGCGCCGGCGTCCACGAAGGAGGCCTCGGGCTCGTCGAACCAGAAGTCGTTCTCGCCCAGGTAGCGGAACACCGCGATGTAGTCCGCGGCCACGACCACGCTCGCCGACTGGGTCGCGCCGCGCCGGGCCAGGACGGTGACGCCGGGCGTCCAGTCGTTGAAGTTCCCGACCACGGAGATCGTGCCGCCGGCGTGATCGGCGGGCAGGGAGAACGTGATCTTGCGTCCGCCGGTCTTGGGGTCGCGGGCGGTCTTCAGCATGAGGACAATCCTTCGTTCGAGTGCGGGGCGCCGGCGACGACGTTGAATGCCAGCGATGTGATTTTCTCAGGTTCCGGCCCCACCGCCGGCGGAGCCCAATGGCTGAGAAGCCACCCCCTCCCCCGCAGGGCCGGGTGCGACAGCGGACGCCGAACCGCACCCGCGGCGTCCGGGTCGATACCCCACGGGGTATAGTGGGTCGGCCGCCGGACGGACGGCCCGACCCGGCGCCGCCGGAGAAGGAGGACCATGCGCAGCCTCGTGCGCCTGCTGACCCTGGGCCGGGAGCTGTGGCCGTCCTACCTGGGCATCGCCCTCGCGGCCGTCGCCACGGCCGGCACCAGCCTGCTCACCCCCTTCATCATCAAGGGGGCCACCGACGAGATCGTGGCCCAGAGCCAGGGCCGCGGCGGCGGCGTCCAGGTCCTGGTGTGGTTCGCGGTCGCCCTGCTGGCCGCCGAACTGGTGGCCACGGTCGTCTCGAACGTCGGCGGCTACCTCGGGGACGTGATGGCGGTGCGGCTGCGGGCGATCCTGTCGTCGCGCTACTACGCAACCATGCTGCGGCTGCCGCAGCGGTACTTCGACGGCCAACTGACCGGCACGGTGATCAACCGGCTGACCCGCTCGATCTCGGAGACGACGCAGTTCTTCCAGATGTTCTCCAACAGCTTCCTGCCGATGCTGCTCACGGTGCTGGCGGTGCTGGCCATCACGGCCGCCTACTCGCCGTGGTTGACCGTGCTGCTGCTGGTCATCTACCCCCTGTTCATGTGGCTGACGGCGCTCACCTCCAAGCGGTGGCAGCCGCTGGAGAAGCGCAAGAACGAGCAGTTCGACATCGCCGGCGGACGCTTCGCCGAGGCCATCGCGCAGATCCGCGTCGTGAAGAGCTTCACCGCCGAGGCGCGCGAGCTGCGGCTGTTCGACGAGCGGTACGCCCGCACCGTCGACATCACCCATGGGCAGTCGCGCTTCTGGCACCTCATGGACGTGGCCCGCCGCGGCGCCCTGGCCGTCGTGTTCTTCGCCATCTACGCGATCATCTTCACCTCGACGGCCGCCGGGGAGTTCACCCTCGGCGCGATGGTGCTGCTCGTGCAGCTCGTGGCGATGGCCAAGCAGCCGGTGACGATGATGAGCTTCCTCGTCGACAGTTCCCAGCGGGCGATCGCCGGCTCCCGCAGCTACCTGGAGGCGCTCGACGAGCAGCCCGAGCCCCGGGCCGCCCTGGACGCCGCGGGTGCGGACACCGCGCCGCCCTGGCCCGGCCGGCCGGACGCCCCCGCCGTCGCCTTCGACCGCGTGTCGTTCTCCTACGACGGCGGCGCCGACGTGCTGCGGGACGTCTCCTTCGCCATCGCGCCCGGCGAGCGGGTCGCGTTCGTGGGCGAATCCGGCGGGGGCAAGACCACCCTGGTCAACCTGCTGCTCGGCCTCTACCGGCCCGCGGACGGCGCCATCCGGGTCGAGGGCGTCGACGTCACCGACGTGCCGCTGGGGCGCCTGCGGGCCGAGATCGGCGTCGTCTTCCAGGACGCCGCCCTGTTCTCCGGGACGGTCCGCGAGAACATCGCCTACGGCCGGCCGGAGGCGACGGCGTCCGAGATCGAACGGGCGGCCGGCCGGGCCAACGCCGCCGAGTTCATCGGCCGGCTGCCCGACGGCTACGACGCCGAGATCGGCGAGCGCGGCATCAAGCTGTCCGGCGGGCAGAAGCAGCGCATCGCGGTGGCGCGGGCGCTGCTCAAGGACGCGCCGATCCTGGTGCTGGACGAGGCGACGTCCGCGCTCGACTCCAAGGCCGAGCGGCTGGTGCAGGCCGGGCTGGAGGAACTGATGGCCGACCGGACGACCCTCATCATCGCCCACCGGCTCTCGACGATCTCGGCCGTGGACCGCATCGTGACGCTGCGCGACGGCCGCGTCGACGAGATCGGCAGCCCCGACGAACTCGCCCGCACCGGCGGCATCTACGCCGAACTGCTGGCGCTGCAGGCGTCCGCGACGAAGGCCGACCGCAAGCGGCTGCAGGCCTTCGACATCACGGGCTGAGCGGCGCCCGCCCGCCGGGGCGGCCGCGGTTACCCTGCACGGGTGCTCCCCGCCCTCGCCGCCGGCCTCGGGATCGGCCTCGCCTCCGGGGTGAGTCCGGGACCGTTACTGTTCCTCGTCGTCACCGCCACCCTGTCCGGACGCCTCGCCCACGGCCTGGCCGTGGCGGCGGCCCCGCTGCTCTCCGACGTCGTCGTCGTCACGGTGACGCTGGTCACCCTGGGCAGCCTGCCCGCCGGCTGGCTCACCTGGCTCGAACTGGCCGGCGCCGGAGTCGTCGCCGCGATCGGGGTGCAGACGATCCGGGAGGGTCGCAGCGCCACCCTTCCGGACGCCCCGGGCGCGGCCGCGCAGCCCCTCGGCCCCGCGCTGCGGCGGGCCGTCCTGGTGAACCTGACCTCGCCGCATCCCTGGCTGACGTGGGCGGCCGTCCTCGGACCGCTGACGGTCGCGGCGTGGCGCGCGCAGCCGGCGTCCGCGGTGGCGCTGGTCGCCGGGTTCTATGGGGCGCTGGTGGGCTCGAAGGCCCTGCTGGCCGCCGTCGTCCACCGCGGACGCCGCCACGTCGGCCCGACGGCGTACCGGCGCGTCGTGATGGGGGCCGGGGCGGCCCTGCTGGTCATCGCCGCCGGCATGGCGGCGCGGTGGCTGACGCTCCCCCACTGAGCCGGGAGCCGAACCGCCGGGGCGGCGTCCGGGATGCGGCGGGGCCGCCGTGAGAGGCTCGGAAGCCGAGGAGGTGAGGCGCGTGTCCCAGCGCATGACCCGTGCGGCGGCCAGCGGCGTCCTGGTGTTCGCCCTGCTGCTGACCGGGTGCGGCGGGAAGTCGTCGAAGTCGACGCCCGCCGGTTCCGCGTCCGCGCAGCCCTCGCCCGGGCTCTCGTACACGTGCACGCCCGTGGCGGGGACCCCGAGGCCCTGCACCCCCGAGGAGTACACCCAGGAGCAGGCCCGCGCCCGGGCGGCTGAGGAGGCGAAGGGCGTCTACCGGGCGTTGGTCTCCGAGTTGGCGGCCCTGCAGCGCGCCGGAGGTTCCGCGACGCCCAGCGCCGAGTTCGCCTCCCTGGCCGGCGGCCCCTACCTGGCCGCGCAGCAGGCGACGCTCACCCGGCTCAGCCAGTACAAGGCCCGGGTGACCGGCGACGTGCGCATCACGACCCTGGAGGCCGCCCCCGGCGCGCCCGCCAAGGGGTTTGAGACGGCGCTGCTGGCCTGCGTCGACTCCCGCAAGGCGGCGGTGGTGCAGGACGGCAAGACCCTGGCCCCGGGACAGTTGGTCGCCGAAGTGGTGTACTTCCGTCGGGAGGGCACCGCGCTCAAGGCTTGGGACGCGGAGAAGGCCGACCCGAAACGCTGTTGACCGTTCGCCCTCGCGAGACCAGGAGTGCCATGAGCGTGCCCACCGACCCCGGATCCCTCACCGCCGGCGCGGCGCGCGCCCTGTTCCGCGACGGCCTCGCCGTGCCGACGTCCGGCTGGTGCGCCGGCGCCACGCAGGCGAACATCATCGCCCTGCCGAGGGAGTACGCCTTCGACTTCCTGCTGTTCGCCCAACGCAACCCCAAGCCGTGCCCGGTGCTGGATGTGCTCGACGCCGGGGAGGTGTCGGGCGCCCTGCTGGCGGGCGACATCCGCACCGACATCCCGCGGTACCGGGTCTACCGCGACGGCGTCCTCGTCGACGAGCCGACCGACGTGCTCGAGCACTGGCGCGACGACCTGGTCACGTTCCTGCTGGGCTGCTCGTTCACGTTCGAGCACCCGCTGCTGGCCGCCGGCATCCCGGTGCGACACATCGGGTGCGGCCGCAACGTGCCCATGTACGTCACGTCGCGCCGCTGCCGGTCGGCCGGACGCCTCGCCGGCCCGTTGGTCGTGTCGATGCGGCCGATCCCGGCCGACCGGGTCGCGGACGCCGTCCGCATCTCGTCCCGGTACCCGGCCGTCCACGGCGCCCCGGTGCACGTGGGCGACCCGGCCTCGCTCGGCATCGCCGACCTGGACGCCCCCGAGTTCGGGGAGCCGCCCGTCTTAGAGGAGGGCGACGTGCCGGTGTTCTGGGCCTGCGGGGTGACCCCCCAGGCCATGGTCATGGAGGCCCGGCCCCCGCTCGCCATCACGCACGCGCCGGGCTACATGCTCATCACGGACGCCCGCGACGCCGACTACCAGGTGCCCTGACCGGACGGTGGGCGGACGCCGACGGCCGGCTCAGGACTGGTCGTCGACGCGCAGGATCGCCTGGGCGGTCACGGCGTCCGTCACCAGCACGTCGAGGTAGCCCCCGAGGGCCGCCCCCCGAATCGCCGCCACCTTCGCCTCGCCCGTGGCCACCCCGATGACGGTCCGGATGCCGCGGAGCTGCTCCAACGGCACCGACATGACCCGCTCGCAGATCTCGCTGTGCAGGTGCCGGCCGTTCGCGTCGAAGTGGTGCCCCGACAGGTGGCCGACGGCCCCCAGCTGAGCGAGCATCCGGGACTCGTCGGGCGTGAGCCAGCCGGAGAAGATCTCACCCGAGACGCCCTGCGCGCTCATCGCGCCGATGCCGACGAGGGCCACGTCGGCGTGGGACGCCAGCGCGATCGCGGTGGCCACGGCCTCCTCGCGGGCCAGGGCGTGGGCGAGGCGTCCGGACGTGACGATCAGCGGGGCCGGCATCTGGCGGTAATCCCCGCCCAGTCGTTCGGCGATGCGGCGCGTGATCTCGGGTGAGTCGACCAACGGGTTGCTCCGCGACAGCGCCCCGATCATCTGGACGACGTGCAGCTCCCGGAGCGCCAGGATCGGCAACTCCTGCACCAACGCGTCGATCGTGGTGCCGGCGGACATGGCGAGGACCGTGGCGCCGCGGCAGGCGTCCACCAACACCTCGGCACCCGCGCGCGCGACGGCGGTCAGGGGCGTGACGCTGGGATCCGGGCCGGCCACGCGGGCCGCCCTCAGCCCGAAGCGTTCCACGAGCGCTTTCTCCAGGGCCATCTGCCGCTCCAGCGGGTGCGCGATCCTGATGCGGACGACGCCGCGGGCCCGCGCCTCCGTCAGCAACCGGGAGACCGTCGACCGCGAGTAGCCGATCTGCTGGGCGATCTCGCCCTGCCCCGCGCCCTCGTCGTAGTACGCCCGCGCCACCCGCAGCAGCAACTCGATGTGCTCCCGCTCCTGCACCTCACCCATGGCCACTCCTGCACATTCGTGCAACCTTTGTTTCGATCGGGCTGCCCGGTTTGACAGCATGACAGGCGAAGTTGCCCGTCTACTGAGCCATCCTACCCCTCTTCGGTGCACATCCGTGCATCCACCTCCTGGCCCGGCGCCCGGCGCCGACCGTACCTTCGAGCCGTAAGGGAAACGAGAGGGGCCGCAGCGAGGCGGTCCGGAAGGAAGGGAAGAGATGAGCCACCCAGCCAACACCCAGGGCCTCCGGCCCATGGGGACGAGCCAGGACGGAGGGGCACGATGACCCGGCCCCGACTCCAGATCGCGCTGGACAAGAAGGACCTGCCGAGCGCCCTGTCGCCGCTGCAGAAGGCCGCCCCGCAGATCGACGTCATCGAGTGCGGAACCGTGCTGATCCTGGCCGAGGGCCTGCGGGCCGTCCGCGAGATCCGGGCACTGTTCCCCGACAAGGACATCCTGGCCGACATCCGCATCGCCGAGGCCGGCAAGCTGCTGTCGCAGATGGCCTTCGAGGCGGGGGCCAACCTCGTCTCGGTGGTCGCCGGGGCGTCCCTCACCACCGTCAAGCAGGTCTGCGAGGTCGCCGCGGCTGCGGGCGGCGAGGTGCAGGTCGAGTTGGCCGACGAGTGGTACGACGCCGACCGGGCCCGCACGTGGCGCGCCCTGGGCGTCCAGCACGTCATCGTCAAGCGGTCGCGGGACCGCGAGGCGGCCGGCGACCTCTCCTGGGGCCCGGCGGACGTCGCGCGGGTGGATGAACTGGCCGGAATGGGCTTCACCGTCACCATCACCGGCGGGGTCACCCCGGCCGACCTCGTCACCTTCGCCGGCCACCCGGTGGGCATCGTGATCGCGGGCCGGTCGATCGCGTCGGCCGACGACCCGCTCGCCGCCGCGACCGAGTTGCAGGACGCGATCACGGAGGTGTGGCCGGGATGAACGCCCGTCCCACCGTCGAACTGGGCATCTACGAGAAGGCCCTGATGTGGACCGGTTCCTGGGAGCACCTGCTCACCCAGGCCGCCTCCGCCGGGTTCTCCTTCGTGGACATCTCGATCGACGAGACCCCCGAACGCGAAGCGCGACTCGCCTGGACTCCGGCCGAACGGGCGGCCGTCCTGGCCGCCACCGAGGCCACCGGGGTGCCGCTCGCCGGGCTCTGCCTCTCCGTGCATCGCCGGATCGCCCCAGGTTCCGCGGACCCGGCGGTGCGGGAGCGCGCCAAGGAGGTGCTGCTCCAAGGCATCGACCTGTGCGCGGACCTGCACATCCCGGTGCTCCAACTCGCCGGCTACTTCGCCTACTACGAGGACGCCCACCCCCGGGCCCGCGCGTGGTACGTCGATTGCCTGAGGTTCGGTGCCGACCATGCCGCCCGCCGCGGCGTCCTGCTGGGCATCGAGAACGTCGACGGCACCGACATCACCTCGATCAGTACGGCCATGGACGTCGTCGAGGAGGTCGGGTCGCCCTGGCTCCAGCTGTACCCCGACCTCGGCAACCTCGCCGAGCAGGGCCTCGACCCGATCGCCGAACTGCAGCGCGGCGCGCGGCACATGCTGGCGATCCACGCGAAGGACGTCCGCCGGGGAGAGCCCCGCCGGGTGCCGATGGGCGAGGGCATCGTCGACTGGGACGCCTCGTTCGCCGAACTGGCCCGGCAACGCTGGTCGGGCCGGCTCATGATCGAGATGTGGAACGACGAAGCGCCCGACTCGGTCGAGCGCGCCGCCGCCGCCCGCGAGTTCATCGCCGGGCGACTCCGGGCGGCCGGCATCGAGATCCGCACCCGCGCCCAGGCCGCACCTGCGGCGTCCGAGCGAGCGACGAGCGCCGCTCTGCCCGCCTCCCTCGCCCAACTGCGCGTCGACGTCTGGCGCGGCAACCTGGTGCTCCCCAAGGCCGGGCTGGTCGCCTGGACCGGGGGCAACCTGTCGGCCCGCGACCCGGAGACGGGCCTGGTCGCCATCAAGCCGTCCGGCGTCCTCTACGACGACATGACGGCCGAGGACATGGTCATCGTCGACCTCGACGGCCACATCGTCCACGGCACCAGGGGGCCCAGTTCGGACACGGCCTCCCACCTGGGCGTGTACCGCGCCCGTCCCGACGTGATGTCCATCATCCACACGCACAGCCGCTACGCCACCGCCTTCGCGGCTGCCGGGCGTTCCATCCCCTGCGTGCTGACCGCCATCGCGGACGAGTTCGGCGGCGACGTCCCCCTGGGCGACTACGCCTCGATCGGCGGGAACGCCATCGGCGAGGAGATCGTCCGGTCCATCGGGCACGCTCCCGCCATCATCATGAAGCAACACGGCGTCTTCGCGATCGGCCCGTCCATCACCAAGGCCCTCCAGGCCGCCGTGATGGTCGAGGACATCGCCCACACCGTGGCCGTCGCCGAAGGGCTCGGGGAACTCACCCGCCTGCCCGACGAAGAGATCGCCGCCAACTACGACCGTTACACCAACCGATACGGCACCGATGCCGCGAGTGAAGGGCTGACCCGATGAGCACCTACGACCTGACCACCTTCGGCGAGGCCCAGATCCGCCTCACCGTCCCCAAGGGGGATCGCCTCGCGACCTGCCGCGAGCTGCGCCTCACCCCCGCCGGCTCCGAGGCCAACGTCGCCGGGCTGCTCGCGCAACTGCAGCGCCGCACGGCGTTCGCGTCGGTCGTCCCCAAGACCGACCTGGGTCTTCGCTTCATGGGCGAGTACCGCCAGGTGGGCGTCGACCTCTCCCATGTGATCCGGACCCCGGAGGGCCGGATGGCGCTCTACTTCATGGAGCCCGGCGAGTTCCCGCTGCCCGCCAAGGTCACCTACGACCGGCTCTACACCAAGTTCCGCGAGATCACGCCCGACACCTTCGACTGGGACGCCCTCCTCGACACCCGGGTGCACTTCGTGACGGGCATCACGGCCGCTCTGACCGAGGACACGGCCCGCACCGTGACCTTCGCGGTCGAGGAGGCCTACCGGCGCGGCGTCAAGGTGGCCCTGGACGTCAACTTCCGCGCAATGCTGTGGACGCCGGAGCGGGCCCGCTCGGTCCTCGAACCCCTGCTGGACAAGGTGTCGATCCTCTTCTGCTCGCGGCTCGACGGCGTCAAGGTCTTCGGCCTGGAGGGCGACGGCCCCACCGTGAACGCAGCGCTGCGGGAGCGTTACGGCTTCGACCACGTCGTCTCCACCGATTCCGTCAACGGGGTCTACTACTCCGGCCTGCAGGGCGCCAAGGTCTTCCCGGTGCAGCCCGTCCCGGTCGTCGACCGGCCGGGCGCGGGTGACTCGTTCGTGGGCGGAACCCTGCACGGCTATCTCGACGACGACGTCGTCGCGGGGATCGACTACGGCCTGCGCACCTCGAAGCTGGCGCTCACCCACCACGGCGACCTCACCCACGTGACGCCGGGCGAGCTCGCGATCCCCACCACCACCGACATCCTCCGCTGACCCGCGGCGTTCGAAGGAAGAACCATGACCACAGCCCCCGCTGCCGGCCTCACGGCCCTGCAGCAGATCGACTCCCGGCCACTCACCAAGAATCAGAAGAACCTGATCTCGCTGGCCGTCGTCGGCAACATCTCCGAATTCTTCGACATGTTCCTGATCGGCTTCGCCGTCAACGCGCTGCTGAAGGATCCCGCCTGGAAACTCCGCGGTGACGAGGCCGGCATCATCCTGGCCATGTCCGGCCTCGGCACGGTGATCGGCGCCATCCTGTGGGGCCGGCTGGCCGACAAGATCGGCCGCAAGTCGGCCTTCTTCTGGTGCGTCTTGCTCTTTACGGTCTTCACCCTCGCGTCCGTGTTCACCCCCACCGGCGGCTGGCTACTGCTGGCCTTCCTGCGGGTGCTCGTCGGCGTCGGGGTCGGCGGCCTGAACATCATCTCCATCCCGTTCGTCCAGGAGTTCGTCCCCGCCAAGCAGCGCGGCCTGCTCTCCGGCCTGACGGCCGTGTTCATCCCGCTCGGCCTGTTCCTGGGCTCCCTGGCCTCCGGCCTCACCGGCTCCAACTGGCGCCTGCTCATCGCGCTCGGCGGCATCCCGATCTTCCTGCTGCTGTGGCTGAAGTTCGTGCCCGAGTCGCCCCGCTTCCTGCAGATGAAGGGTCGCACCGACGAGGCGCGCAAGGCCCTCGCCTGGGCGCTTGAGATGCCGGCCGACCAGGTCGGCGCCCTCCCCGAGGTCACCCACAAGCAGACGTCGTCGTACTCGCTGATCTTCAGCAAGTACCGTAAGTCGCTGATCATCGTCGCGTTCGGCTCGTTCTGCTTCATCTTCGGTTCGTCGGTCATCCAGAGTTGGGGCCAGTCGATCCTCGGGTCGGCCTACAAGTTCGACACCGCCATGGTCGCGGGCCTGTTCATGATCGTCTCGCTGGGCGACCTGCTCGGACGCCTCTCCTCCGCCTGGCTCGGCGACAAGATCGGCCGCAAGCGCGTCATGCTCGTCTACGGCCTCCTCGGCGCGGTCGGCCTGCTGATTTCCGCCAGTTCGACGATGCTCGCCGGCACCAGCAACAACGCCGGCTGGATCTTCTTCGTCGGCATCCTCATCGCGATGATCTTCGGCGACGGCGCCTTCGGCGTCCTGAACCCGTTCGGCTCCGAGCAGTTCCCGAACGAAGCCCGCGCCACCGGCCTCGGCCTCGGCTACGGGATCGGCGCCTCGGCCAAGATCTTCGGGCCGGCCCTCCTCGGGATCATGTTCGGCGCCAAGGTCACCCCCGAGATGATCCAGCCCGCCTTCCTGTTCTTCGCGGTCCTGCTCATCCTCGGCGGCATCACCTACCAGTTCGCCCAAGAGACCAAGGGCAAGTCCCTCGAGTCCATCTGACCCCAACCCCCGCCGGTGCGCCCGACCGGGCGCACCGGCCCCCCGGGGAGGAAGCTGGACGCATCGGCGTCCGCCCCCCACTGATCGAAGAGGAGCATTGAAATGAGCAAGATCGACGAGATCACCCGCGAGTCCTGGATCCTGGGCGCGTTCCCTGAGTGGGGCACCTGGCTGAACGAGGAGATCGACGGCACGCAGGTGGCACCCGGCACGTTCAGCATGTGGTGGATCGGCTGCACCGGCATCTGGCTGAAGACCGAGAACGGCACCAACATCGCGACCGACCTCTGGTTCGGCAACGGCAAGCGCACCCAGAAGACCACGGAGATGGCCCCCTTCCACCAGATGCGCAACATGACCGGCGGCCGCGCCACGCAGCCCAACCTGCGCGCCGCCCCGATCGTCTACGACCCCTTCGCCGTCACTCAGGTGGACGCCGTCCTCTCCACCCACATCCACCAGGACCACATCGACCCGTTCTTCGCGGCGGCGGTCCTGGCCAACTGCGCCGACGACGTCCCCTTCATCGGGCCCGAGGGGTGCGCGAAGTTGTGGAAGAAGTGGGGCGTCCCCGAGGAGCGCATCCGGGTCGTCCACCCCGGCGACACCGTCCAGATCAAGGACGTCGAGATCGTCGTCCTGGAGTCGTTCGACCGGACCATCCTGGTGACGGCGTCCGAGGACATTCGCGGGCAGGTCCCGACGATGGACGACAAGGCCGTCAACTACCTGTTCAAGACCCCGGCCGGCTCCCTCTACCACTCCGGCGACAGCCACTACTCGATCCGGTTCGCCAAGCATGGCAAGGAACACGACATCGACGTGGCGCTGGGCTCCTACGGCGAGAACCCCGTCGGCAACCAGGACAAGATGACGTCGGTCGACGTGCTGCGGATGGCGGAGGCGCTGGGCTGCAAGGTCGTCCTGCCCTTCCACCACGACGTGTGGACGAACTTCAAGGCCGACCCGCTCGAAATCCTGATGCTCTGGAACTACAAGAAGAACGTCCTGCAGTACCAGTTCAAGCCCTACCTGTGGGACGTCGGCGCGAAGTTCACCTGGCCGCTGGACGCCGACAAGATCCAGTCCCACTATCGGCGCGGCTTCGAGGACGCCTTCACCGATGAGCAGAACGTCCCGTTCCCCTCGATCCTCTGAGAGCAGGGACGCCGACGGCCGGACCCCGGTTCACCGGGCTCCGGCCGTTTCTGCTTGTCACGGGCCGAATCGTCAGGGCCCGGTCGTCAGGGCCCGCAGCCGGACGTCGCCGCGGCCGAGGTGCACGAAGCCGGTGGTGCCCGCGGTGAACGTCCGGGACGCTGCGGGCTCCTCGGTGCGCCGCAGCAGCTTCATCAGCCGCACGGTCTGCTCCTGCAACTGGTCGACCTGCTGCTCGAGCGCCAGGATCCGGCGGATGCCCTCCAGGCTGATGCCCTCGGTCGAGAGTTGCTGCACGTGCCGCAGGCGCTGAACGTCGCGAAGGGTGTAGCGGCGTCCACGGCCCTTGGTGCGGGTCGGCACGACCAGGCCCAGCCGGTCGTAGCCGCGCAGGGTCTGCGGGTGCAGGTCGGCCAGGCGGGCGGCGACCGTCACCGTGAACAGGGGCGCGTCCGGGTCGTACGGCTGCGGCAGGTACTCACCCTCGCTCACGGGTCACCCCCGCTCGAACAGCCGGGCCCGCGGGTCGGGGGCGTGCACGGCGTCCCGATAGGACTCGAGGGCGGACGCCGCCTCGGGCGTGAGTTGCTGGGGCACCTGGACGTCCACCGTGACGAGCAGGTCGCCGCGGGTGCCGTCCTTGCGAATGACGCCCTTGCCGCGGACGCGGAAGGTGCGCCCGTTGGGCGTGCCGGCCGGCAGGCGGAGCCGCACCCGCTGGCCCTGCAGCGTCGGCGCCTCGACCTCCGCCCCCAATGCGGCTTCGGTGAACAGCACGGGCACCGCCAGGGTGAGGTTGTCGCCGGAACGCCCGAACAGGGGGTGGGGCCGCACGTGCACGAGGACGTAGAGGTCGCCGGCCGGGCCGCCGTTCTCGCCGGCTCCGCCCCGGCCCTTGATCCGGATGCGCTGGCCGTCGGTGACCCCCGCCGGGATGCGCACCTGCATGCTCTTCGTCGACATCTCGCGGCCCGACCCGGAGCACACCGGGCAGGGATCCTCGACGACCAGCCCGCGTCCGTGGCACTCGGGGCACGGCTCGCTGATGCCGAACACGCCGCCGGCCGCACCGGTCACCATGCCGGAGCCCTGGCAGCGGGAGCACATGCGCGGCATCGAGCCGGCCTTCGCGCCGGTGCCGCGGCAGACCGAGCAGGGGGCGTCCGACGCGGTCTGCAGCGACACCGTGGTGCCGTCGACGGCGGCCGAGAAGTCGATGGTCGCCTCACCCTCGATGTCCTGGCCGCGGCGCGGGCCACGCTGGGGGGCGCGACGGCCGGCGCTCTGCCCGAACAGGCCGCCGAGCAGGTCGCCGATGTCGGTCGAACCGCCGGTGGCGTTGCGGAACAGGTCCTCCACCGAGGGGCCGGCCCCGCCGAAACCGCCGGGTTGGCCGCCGCGCGGGAACCGGAAGCCGCCTCCGCCGAACAGCGCCCGCTGCTCGTCGTAGTCGGCGCGCTTCTTCGGGTCGGACAGCACCGAGTTGGCCTCGGACGCCTCCTTGAACCGCGCCTCCGCCTTCGCGTCGCCGGGGTGCTGGTCCGGGTGGTTGTCCCGGGCGATCTTGCGGAAGGCCTTCTTGATCTCCTCCGGCTTGGCGTCCTTGGACACCCCGAGGATCTTGTAGTAGTCCTTCTCGAGCCAGTCCTTGGTGCTCATCGCGTCCCTACTTCTGATCGTCGGTTGGAGGTGGTCGCGGGCTCCGGCCCGCCGGGTCGGGGCCGCACGGGGCGGCCCCGACCAGGCTAGTCGGGGTCCGCGACGCCGACCCGGGCGGGCCGGATCACGCGGTCGTTGAGCTTGACGCCGCGCTGGATGACCGTCGAGATGACGGTCACCTCATGCTCGCCGTCGTAGGGCAGGTGCAGGAGCGCCTCGTGCACCCGGGGGTCGAACGGCTCCCCCGGCTCGCCGTAGGTGACCAGCCCGTACTTGGCGGCCACCCTCTCGAGTTCGTCGGCGACGAGCTTGAACCCGCCTTCGACCTCGCCGTGCGCCCGGGCCGCATCGATGGCGTCCAGCACCGGCAGCAGGTCGTTCACGACCGCCTCCACCCCGGCGGACCGGGCGTGGCTGCGGTCGCGGTCGACCCGCTTCTTGTAGTTGGCGTACTCGGCCTGCAGCCGCTTCAGGTCGGCGGTCCGCTCGGTGGCGAGTTCCTCCAACTCGGCGATCTTGGCGCCGTAGATGGGGTCGGACGCCGCGGCGTCCGCCTCGTCGGCGAAGGGGTCGACGCAGGCGTCGGAGTCCAGGGGGAACTCCGCGCCGTCGCCGCCGGCTTCGCCGTCAGGGACGAACTCGGGCTTGTTCTGCATGCTCTCTCCTGTGCTGGCCGGGTCGGGGGGACGGGACGTCACTTCTTGTCGTCGTCGTCCACGATCTCGGCGTCGACGATGCCGTCGTCGTCCGGGCCGGACGCCGCGCCGGCCTGCTCGCCGGCGGACGCCTGCTGCTGGTTGGCCTGAGCGGCGGCGTACATGGCCTGGCCCATGGCGGACGCCTTCTCGTTCAGGTCGTTCATCGCGGCCTTCACCTCGTCGTCGTTGCCGGTGCCCTTGAGGGCCGCCTTCAGCGTGTCGAGGGCCTCGACGACCGGCGCCTTGACGTCCTCGCCGATGCTGTCCGCGTTGTCCTTGAGCAGCTTCTCGGTGCGGAACGCCAGGGCGTCCGCCTCGTTGCGCATCTCGACGGCCTCGCGGCGGGCGCGGTCCTCCTCGGCGTGCGCCTCGGCGTCCCGGGTCATGCGGTCGATGTCGTCCCGGCCGAGGGCGGAGCCGCCCGTGACGGTCATCGACTGCTGCTTCGCGGTGGCCATGTCCTTGGCGCTGACGTGGACGATGCCGTTGGCGTCGATGTCGAAGGTGACCTCGATCTGGGGGACGCCGCGGGGCGCCGGCATGAGGCCGGTCAACTCGAAGTTGCCGAGCGACTTGTTGTCGCGGGCGAAGTCACGTTCGCCCTGGTAGACCTGGATCATCACCGACGGCTGGTTGTCCTCGGCCGTCGTGAACACCTCGGAGCGCTTCGTCGGGATCGTCGTGTTGCGCTCGATGATCTTCGTCATGATGCCGCCCTTGGTCTCGATGCCGAGGGACAGCGGGGTGACGTCGAGCAGCAGGACGTCCTTCACCTCACCCTTCAGGACGCCGGCCTGCAGCGACGCGCCCAGCGCGACGACCTCGTCCGGGTTGACGCCCTTGTTGGGCTCCTTACCGCCGGTGAGTTCCTTGACCAGGTCGACGACCGCGGGCATGCGGGTCGAGCCGCCGACCAGGATGACCTGGTCGATCTTGTCGACGCTCGTGCCGGCGTCCTTGATGACCGAGTTGAACGGCGCGCGGCAGCGGTCGAGCAGGTCCTGCGTCAGGCGCTGGAACTCGGCGCGGCTCAGCTTGGCGTCGAGGTGCAGCGGGCCCTCGGCGCCGGCGGTGATGTACGGCAGGTTGATCTGCGTCTCGGACGCCGAGCTCAGCTCGATCTTGGCGCGCTCCGCGGCCTCCTGGAGGCGCTGGCGGGCCATCTTGTCCTTGGACAGGTCGATGCCGTGGGCGTTCTTGAACTGGGTGGCGAGCCAGTCGACGATCCGCTGATCCCAGTCGTCGCCGCCGAGGCGGTTGTCGCCCTTGGTGGCCTTCACCTCGAACACGCCGCCGTCGATGTCGAGCAGCGACACGTCGAAGGTGCCGCCGCCGAGGTCGAAGACCAGCACGGTCTGCTCGCGATCGGCCTTGTCGAGGCCGTAGGCGAGGGCGGCCGCGGTGGGCTCGTTGACGATGCGGTCGACGGTCAGGCCGGCGATCTCACCGGCCTCCTTGGTGGCCTGCCGCTCGGCGTCGCCGAAGTAGGCCGGCACGGTGATGACGGCGTTGGTGACGGTCTCGCCCAGGTACGCCTCGGCGTCCCGCTTCAGCTTCATCAGGACGCGGGCGCTGATCTCCTGCGGCGTGTACTTCTTGCCGTCGATGTCGACACCCCAGTTGGTGCCCATGTGGCGCTTGACGGACCGGATGGTGCGGTCGACGTTCGTGACGGCCTGGCGCTTGGCGACCTCGCCGACGAGAACCTCGCCGCCCTTCGCGAAGGCGACGACGGACGGCGTGGTGCGGTTGCCTTCGGCGTTGGGGATGACCGTGGGCTCGCCGCCTTCGAGGACGGCGACGACGGAGTTGGTGGTGCCGAGGTCGATACCGACTGCACGGGCCATGGTGGGATACCTCCAGTAAGAGTTCTGATGAACACTCGTTCGCGGTTGAGCCTAACAGACTCAACCCAAGGAGTTGAGTTCACCCGACTCAACCTCTGGGAGCCCCCGGGTATTCCCCGAGCATGGTTTCATCCGCGCACTCTGCGCGTGCGCCAGCCCGGCGCCCTTTGCGTGTTTCTTGTCGGAGGCGCCCACTACCTTGGTGCCATGGCACTGCCCCGCACGTCGCTGATCGAGGCCGGGGTCGACCCGGCCGGGGTCGACGCGTTCATCGCCGCCTGCGAGGCGGCCCCGGGCAGCCAGTTGCACTCGCTGCTGATCCTGCGGGCCGGCCACGTGTGCTTCGAGGCGCACTGGGCCCCCTACCGGGCCGACGAGCCGCGCCTGCTGTACTCGCTGTCGAAGATGTTCCTCTCGGCCGCCACCGGGCTGGCGGTGGCCGACGGGGCGTTCGCCTACGACGACCCGATCGCCGAGGTGCTCGGCGCCGACCCGACCGCCGTCGAGCCCCGGGCCCGCACCATCCGCGTCCGCGACTGCCTGGCGATGGCGACCGGCCACGAGGTCGACCTCGACCCGAAGCCTCTGCTGATCGAGCCGGGCGGCGACGGCTTCGGCTGGTGGCTGGCCCAGGAGCCGACCGGCACGGTCGGCGAGACGTTCTGCTACCACCAGTTCGCGCCCTACGCCTGCTCGGCGGCGATCTCCGCGCGCACCGGGCGCGACGCCCACGCGCTGCTGGCCGAACGCGTCTTCGACCGGTTGGACGCCCCGGCCGGCTGGTGGACCCGCGACGCCGGCGGCCGGGCCTTCGGCTGGTCGCACCTGCACCTCACGCCGGAATCGATCGCGGCGTTCGCGCAGCTGATCGACGACGGCGGCGTCCAGGACGGGGAGCAACTGCTGGCGCCCGAGTGGCTGGCCGAGTTCCACCGCCTGCACACCCGCACCGACGCCGAGGCGAACCCCGACTGGCGGCTCGGCTACGGCTGGCAGGTGTGGCTGAGCCGCCACGGGTTCCGCGGCGACGGCGCCTACGGCCAGTTCGTCCTGTTCTGGCCGGACGCCGACGCGATCGTCGTCACAACCGGCGCCACCGAGGACATGCAGTCGCTGCTGGACGCCGCCTGGGACCACCTGTACCCCGCGATCGACCGCCCCCCGAGCAGCGACCCGGACGCCCTCGTGGCGGCCGCCCGGTCGTTCGCCCTCGCCACGCCGGTCTCGGCCGACGTCGGCCCCCGCGTTCTCACCGCGACCGGCCCCGCCGGCGACTTCGAGCTGACCGGGGGGGACGCCGGGTGGCGTCTGCGCTGGTCGGACGCCTCGGGCGGCGACTCGGTCCTCGACATCGGGGCGGGCCGCTGGGCGCGGGGCCGGGTGTCCTACCCCGCCCACATCCTGCCGGTGGCGGCGGCCGGCGGCTTCGCGGACGGCGCGTTCACGGCCCGCCTCGTCTTCACCTCGACCCCGCACGCCGCCGAGCTGACGCTGCGCGACGGGCGCGCCACGTTCCGTTGGGAGACCGTCCCGCTCGTCGGCACCGACCTCGCGACCCTCGCCCTCACCAGCGGGACGCCGCGGCCCACGACCGAACGGAGCCCCTCGTGATCGCTCGCCCCGACCGCTCCGCCCCGCTGGCCTGGATGGCGGCCGCCGCGGTCGGCGCCGCCCTGGTCGCGGTCGCCGACCGCCACCAACGCGTGCGCCGCGTGCCCACCGACCTGCGCGCACCGCTGCTCTACCTGCCGTTGGCCTACACCGCGGCGTCCCTGCCGCTCCTGCGGTCCTGGACGCGCGCGCTCCCGGCCCCGCGTCCGCCCGGCGTCGCGACGCGCCGGGTGAGCGTGCCGGGCCCGGAGGGGGCGCCGGACGTCGGCGTCCTGCTGTCGGAACGCGCGGACCGGCCGCTCGGCTCCCCCGCGCTGCTCTGGCTGCACGGCGGCGGGTTCGTGTCGGGCGCGGCCGGGTCGTCGGTCGACGACGCGCCGCGGCTCGCGCACGAGGTGGGCCTCCTGGTGGCGAGCGTCGACTACCGGCTCGCCCCGGAACACCCGTTCCCCGCGGCCCTGGAGGACGCCCACGCCGCGCTGCGCTGGCTGCACGGCCACGCCGCCGACCTGGGCGTCGACCCGGCCCGGATCGCGGTGGGCGGGGACTCGGCCGGCGGCGGCCTCGCCGCCTGCCTGGCCCAACGCGCGGCCGACGAGGGTGAGGTGCCGGTGGCGTTCCAGTCGCTGCTGTACCCGATGCTCGACGATCGCACCGTCCTGCGCGAGCCCCCGGCGGGCGTGGGCGAGCTGCTGTGGACGCCCGCCGACAACCGCTTCGGCTGGGCCTCCTACCTGGGCACGGAACCCGGCGACGACGTGCCGCCCCACGCGGTCGCCGCCCGGCGGGTCGCGCTCGGTACGCTGCCGCCGGCCTGGATCGGCGTCGGCGACCGGGACCTGTTCCACTCCGAGGACGTGGCCTACGCCGAGCGCCTCCGTGAGCAGGGCGTCCCGGTCACGCTCGACGTCATCGAGGGCTTCTACCACGGGGCCGACCGGGTCGCCCCCGGCGCCCCGCAGACCCGCGACCTGCTCGCCCGCCAGGCGGACGCCCTGCGCCGGGCCCTGGGACTCGACGGCGCGCGCTAGCCCGGATCAGCGTCCGGGCGTTCGCCGCACTCGCCTGACGGTCAGTCACACGGGTGCATCGACCCGCCGGCGAGGAAGTCGTTGGTGGTGGTCACCGAGGTGTCCCAGCCGTAGTACAGGTGCGCGCTCGGCTCGGCGTAGTACGGGGCCGCGTCGTTGGCGAACAAGTCCGAGTACGTCAGGCCGGGCTTGAGTTGCTTGAGCTTGGCGAACGTCGCCCGGAACGGCATGCCGCCGGACAGCTCCAGGTTGGCCGGGTGGTCGCCGCCGAAGTGGAGGAACCAGGAATGGATGGCGCCGCCGGCGCGGTTGTCGAAGTACACCGTGAAGCGGCCCCAGCTCACCGTGGTGAAGCCCTTGCCGTCGTCGTCCAGGAAGCACCCGCCCCGCGGGTTGGTCTCGTCGGGCTCGCCGAGCACCGCCACCAGCACCGGCCGGGCCTCGGCCAGGCTGACGGACCCGAACGGGAACCGCCCCACCTTCGACCCGGACAGGGTGAGCATGACGGTGCGCAGCAGCGCCGCCAGCTTCGTGCGGACGACGGCGGTGGCGTCGGCGTCCGACCCCACCCGGAGCGCGTCCTTGACCCGCAGCGAGTGGGCGACCGGACAGTCGGAGAGCGGCTTGACGACGGTGGCGGCGGCGTCCGCGAAGCCGGGCACGGCCGACGGCTTGGCGACGGCGAACGCGGGCTGCGCGGTGAGGCGTCCGACCATGGTGGCGGCGTCGGCGGACGAGTCGTCGCACGTCGGCTTCCAGGAGCCGAGGGCCGGCACGGACGTGGCCGGCGCGGGCGCGGGGGCGGTCGAGACCGTCGCCGGGGCGGGCGCGGCGGAGGTCGGCGGGGCCATCGGCAGCGTCGCGGTGGTCTCGGCGTTCGACGGCGTCCCCGCCACGATCGTGGTGGCGGGCGGCGGCGATGCGGGCTGGGCTCCGCCCAAGCCGGAACAGCCCGCCAGCAGCAGGCAGGTGGCGATGGCGACAAGGCCTGTTCGGTGCACGGTGACCCCCGGTTCGTCCGACAGGGCCCACGCTAGCCCGAACGACGCCGGGCCGGGCGGGTGCACTACCCCCGGGCAGTGCGCCGCCCCCGCCGGGGGGTTCTGCATCGGTTCGGCTACGACCTCGGCGAACGGTGGGTTGCGCGGACGCCGTCGGCCATAGTGGCCGACGACAACACAGCGGCCACCGGCCGGGAGGGGAGCCAGAGTGACCGAGGAGATGCTGGGCGACGGCCAGGAGCGCTGGGACGGCATGGGCGCCATCGTGGGCGAGGGCGGGGTGGCCTTCCGCGTGTGGGCCCCGCACGCCACGGCCGTCAGCGTCCAGGGCGACTTCAACGATTGGGACGCCGACGCCCACCCGCTGGCGTCCGAGGAGAACGGTTACTGGTACGGGCTGGTGCCCGAGGCGTCCGTCGGACAGCAGTACAAGTTCTGGCTGACCAACGGCGACCACTCCTTCGGGCGCATCGACCCGTACGCCCGCGAGGTCACCAACTCGGTGGGCAACGGAGTGATCCACGACCACGGCCGCTACGACTGGGAGGGCGACTCGGCCCACTGCCCGCCGCACAACACCCTCGTCATCTACGAGATGCACGTGGGATCGTTCAGCACCGGCGACGCGGACGTGGGCACCTTCGACGACGTCGTCGGACGCCTCGAGTACCTGAAGGAACTGGGCGTCAACGCCATCCAGGTCATGCCGGTCACCGAGTTCGCCGGCGACCGGTCCTGGGGCTACAACCCGGCCCACGTCTTCGCCGTCGAGAGCGCCTACGGCGGCCCGGACGCCTACAAGAACCTGATCAAGGAGGCCCACCGCCACGGCATCGCCGTCATCCAGGACGTCGTCTACAACCACTTCGGCCCGTCGGACCTCGACCTGTGGCAGTTCGACGGCTGGAGCGAGAACGACCTCGGCGGCATCTACTTCTACAACGACGACCGCAGCGCCACCCCCTGGGGCGACACCCGGCCCGACTACGGCCGCGAGGAGGTGCGCCGGTTCATCCGGGACAACGCCCTGATGTGGCTGCGCGACTACCACGTCGACGGGCTGCGCCTCGACATGACCCCCTACATGTACCGCAGCGACGGAGGGGAGATCCCCGAAGGGTGGTCGCTCATGCGGTGGATCACCGACTCCGTCCGCGAGGAATTCCCCGGCCGGATCACGATCGCGGAGGACCTGCACAGCCTGCCCGCCATCACCTCCACGGACGCCGAGGGCGCCGGCTTCCACGCCCAGTGGGACGCCGAGTTCGTCCACCCCGTCCGGGCGGCGCTGACCGTCGCCGACGACGAGCACCGGTCGGTTCCGGCGATCGCCGCCGCCATCGGCCACAGCTACGGCGACGCGTTCAGCCGGGTCATCTACACCGAATCGCACGACGAGGTGGCCAACGGCAAGGCCCGCGTTCCGCAGGAGATCGAACCCGAGAACGCGACGGGCTGGCCCGCGCAGAAGCGGTCGACCGTCGGGGCGGCCCTGGTGATGACGTCTCCGGGCATCCCCATGATCTTCCAGGGCCAGGAGTCGCTGGAGGGCGGCTGGTTCCGCGACGACGTGCCGCTCGACTGGCGGCGAACCTCCGACTTCCGGGGCATCATCAACCTCTACTGCGACCTCATCACGCTGCGCCAGGACCGCTGGGGCCACTCGCGGGGCCTGCAGGGACCGGGGCTGAACGTCTTCCACGCCAACGACGACGACAACCTGATCGCCTACCAACGCTGGCAGGATCACGGGCCCGGCGACGACGTCGTCGTGGTGATCAACCTCAGCGCCGAGGCGTACACCGACTACCGGATCGGCATGCCAAGCCCCGGCCTGTGGAAACTGCGGTTCAACAGCGACAGCAGCGACTACAGCGCCCTCTTCGGCGACACCGACAGCTTCGACCTGACCGCCTTCGAGGAAGGCCACGACGGGCTGCCCTGCCACACAGGCGTCACCATCGCTCCCTATTCGGCCCTCATCTACAGCCAGGACGCCTGAGCCGGCGGGCCACTCGCTGACAACCGCCGATAACGCAGGAGATTCGGGGTGGTAGACCACCCCGAATCTCCTGCGTTGCGTTCGTGCGGCCGTCAGCGGTTGGATTCGCCCCAGTCACGCGTGCGGTCCGCGTCCTCGCTCGGGGCGTCGGCCGCAGCCTCGGCGTCCTCGACGGGGATCTCACCGGTGGGCTCCGCCGCGTCCGCGTCGTCCATCATGTCGAACGGGCCCGGCTTGTCGTCGCCCTTGGGCGCCTCGGCGCGGGCGGCCGCCTGGGTCTGCAGCTTGGCGACCGCGTCGCGGCCGCGGTCGGTCAGTTCCTTGTAGGTGTGGCCGACCTCGTCGACGAACTTGTTCACCTGGGCGGTGAACTGGTCGAGGAACTCCTTGGTCCTGTCGGCCGACTCCCCGGGAGTGGTGGCCTGGGCCATCGTCGCCTTCTGCTTCTCGGAGAACTCGCGGGCCCGCTCGGCGATCAGGTTGGCGAACCCGGCCGCCGCGTAGGCCGTGTCGGTGGCGAACTTCACCGCCAGGTCGCCCAACTCTTTCGGGGTCAGCTTCTCGAGGTTGTGCACCTTGTCCTCGAGCGTCTCGCCGACCTCCGCCGCCTTGTCGACCAGGGCGTCACCGACACCCTCCGCCATCGCGGCGACCTTCTCGAACTCGCTCTTGTCGTGGTTGTCGGTCATGCGTACTTCTCCTTGTCCGGCCGGTCGCCCGGCATGGGTGGGGTCTGGGTTTCGGGGCTGGCGATGAACGCGAGGTAGACCTGCAGGAGGGCCTGCCGGTGCGGCTCGGACAGGCGGGGATCGTTCCGGATCGCTCCCGCCACCGAGGTCGGCCGCTCTTCGTCCTCCGGCTCGATGCCGGCGTAGGAGTACAAGGTGCCGGCCGACACCTGCAGTGCCTGGGCCAGCGCCTGCAACACCTCCGCCGACGGACGCCGCAGCCCGCGTTCGATCTGGCTCACGTACGGATTCGAGATGCCCGCCCGCTCCGCCAACTGCCGCAGCGACATCTCGGCGGCGTGGCGCTGGCTGGCGATGAACTCGCCCAGGCTGAGCGGCCGCGCGTCGGCGTCCGGCCCCCCGGGGCGATGATCGGTCAGTCCAGCCATGCGTCCATTCTGCTAGCTGTTGTTAGCGGAGGCAACCCCCAGCACACCAGGCATCCCCCTGAGCCGCCCCCCGAGAGCGGCCCGGGCTGCCGGGCGCACCCGCGGCGTCCGACGTCGCGCGCTAGCGCGCTAGCAGTCCGGGCCGAGCCGAGATTGCCGGCGGCCGTGGCGGAACATCCCTTGCGCGCACCTTTGCGCGAACCGTTGGTGCGTGGGGGCCGCCGGGTGCACGATTGCGGCCGTGAGTACATCAGCCGCCCCGGTTCAGCCGGTCCGCGCCGCCGACGAGGCGGACAGTCACCGCAGCCACGGCCCAGTCCCCGCGCTGGCCCTCGCGGCCCTCGGCGTCGTGTTCGGCGACATCGGCACGAGCCCCCTCTACTCCTTGCAGACCGTGTTCAGCGCCGAGCACAACGCCGTGGCGCCGACCCGCGAGGACGTGTTCGGCGTGATCTCCATGGTCTTCTGGGCGATCACAATCGTCGTGTCCTACGGGTACGCCTTCCTGATGATGCGGGCCGACAACGAGGGCGAGGGCGGCATCCTGTCGCTGGTGGCCCTGCTGCGGCGCAAGCTCGTCGGCCGGCCGCGGCTGCTGGCCCTGGCGATCATCCTGGGCATCCTGGGGGCGTCCCTCTTCTACGGCGACAGCGTGATCACGCCGGCCATCTCGGTGATGTCGGCCATCGAGGGACTGTCCGTGGTGAACGAGAGCTTCGACTCGCTGGTGCTGCCGCTCTCCGTGCTGATCCTGGCGGTGCTGTTCTCGGTGCAGAAGTTCGGCACCGCCGCGGTCGGCAAGTTGTTCGGCCCCATCATGACGGTCTGGTTCCTGACCCTGGCCGCGCTGGGCCTGCCCCACCTGCTGGGCAACCCCGAGATCCTCGGGGCCATCTCCCCCACGCACGCTCTCGCGTTCGCCGTCGGCAACCCGGGCATCGCGTTCATCGCGATGGGCGCGGTGGTGCTGACGTGCACCGGCGTCGAGGCGCTCTACGCGGACATGGGTCACTTCGGGGCGAAGCCGATCCGGCTGGCCTGGTTCGCGCTGGTGTTCCCGGCCCTGACGATCAACTACATGGGCCAGGGCGCCATGATCCTGGCGCACCCCGAGTACGTGACGAGCCCCTTCTTCCACCTGGCCCCGGAGCAGCTCCGCATCCCGCTGGTCGTGCTCGCCACCATGGCCACCGTCATCGCCTCGCAGGCGGTGATCTCGGGCGCGTTCTCGGTGTCCCGCCAGGCCGTCCGTGCGGGCCTCCTGCCCCGCCTCAACGTGCATCACACGTCGAAGGAGGAGGGCGGGCAGATCTACATCGCGTCGATCAACTGGATCCTGTTCGTCGGCGTCCTGCTGCTGATCGGCGTCTTCCAGAGCTCCGAGGCGCTGGCGTCCGCTTACGGCCTGGCCGTGACCGGCACCCTGCTGCTCGAGATGAGCATCTTCCTGACCCTGGCCTGGTTCGTGTGGCGGGTGGCTCCGTGGAAGATCGCGCTGGCGCTGGCCCTCGTCGTGGGGGTCGAGTTGGTCTTCTTCCTGGCGAACGTGGCCAAGATCCTGCACGGCGGCTGGCTGCCCCTGGTCATCGCGTCCGGGGTCGTCACCATCATGCTGACCTGGCGGGCCGGGGCGGCCTCGGTGGACGCCCGCCGCCGCGAGATCGAGGGCCCGCTGTCGGACTTCCTCGACCTGGTGCACAGCGGCCGCGTCCCCCGGGTGCCCGGGCTGGCGGTGTTCCCGCACCCGCAGATGGAGACCACCCCGCTGGCGCTGCGGCAGAACATGGAGTTCAACCATGTGCTGCACGCGAACGTGGCCATCGTCAGCATCGTCAACGAGAACGTGCCGCACATCCGGCACGTCGACCGGGCCAGCATCGACATGCTCGGCCACCCCGACGACGGCATCGTGCACATCACCTACCGGGTGGGCTTCAACGACAGCCAGGACGTCCCCAAGGCACTGCTCTGGGCCCAGGGCAAGCTGCCCGAGGCCGACCTCGACCCGGACGAGGCCCGCTACTTCCTGTCCTCGCTGCGGCTGAGCCCCGCCGACGTGCCGCGGCTGAAGACGTGGCGCAAGCAGTTGTTCCTGGCCCTGACGCGCAGCGCCGCGAACCGCACCTCGGTGTTCCACCTGCCGCCCGAGCGCACCATCATCATGGGCGGCCAACTGGAGGTCTGATTCCGGCCGGGTAGCCTGGCGGCGCGTAGCACCACCTTGAGAAGGAGGCGTCATGGGACTGTTCGCCAAGAGGACCCTGGTCGACCCGCGGGTGGCCCTGCCGGGGCGCGCCGAGCCCGTCCTGGGGCCGTGCCGCCACGCGGTGTTCGGCATCGACGTGCGCGACGTCCCCGCCGGCAGCGAGGTGGCGTTCTTCGCCCTGGGCTGCTTCTGGGGCGAGGAGAAGATGTTCTGGCAGACGCCGGGGGTGACCAACACGGCCGTCGGCTACCAGGGCGGCGTGACCCGCAACCCCACCTACGAGGAGGTCTGCTCGGGCCGCACCAACCACGCCGAGAGCGTCCGGGTGTGCTTCACCCCGGACGTGGTCTCGTACGAGGCCCTGGTGGAGATGTTCTTCGAGGCCCACGACCCCACCCAGGGCATGCGGCAGGGCAACGACGTCGGCACTCAGTACCGTTCGGCGCTGTTCGTCACCTCGGACGCCCAGCGCGCCACCGCCGAGGGCGTCCGAAAGCGTTTCGCCCGGGCGTTCGCCGACGCCGGGTACGGGGCGCTCACGACGACCATCGAGGACGCCGGGGAGTTCTGGTACGCCGAGGCGTACCACCAGCAGTATCTGCTCAAGAATCCCGGCGGGTACTGCCCCATCCACGCCACCGGGGTCAGCTGCCGGGCGTAGGGCTGGGTCAGCCGTGCTGCTGGGGGTCCACGGCGTCGAACCCGGGGGGTTCCAGCTCGATCGTCGAGTGGTCGAGGTGGAAGTGCTCGTGGAGGCACTCCTTGACCGTGCGCAGGATCTCGGGGGCGTGCCCGCTGCGGAAGCACTCGTCCGCGATGACGACGTGCGCCGACAGCACCGGGAGCCCCGAGGCCACCATCGAGGCGTGCAGTTCGTGCACCTCCCGCACGTGTTCGACCCCCAGGATGTGCTCGCGGACCTCCTCCAGGTCGAGGCCCCGCGGGGTGAACTCCATCAGCACCCGCGCGGTCTCGCGCAGCAGCACGAAGGCGCGCGGCAGAATGAAGGCGGCGATGGCGAGTCCGGCGACGGCGTCCGCCTGTTGCCAGCCCGTGAAGGCGATGACGAGGGCGGCGACGATGACCCCGACCGAGCCGAGGGCGTCGCTGGCGGCCTCGAGGAACGCAGCCCGCATATTGAAGGTCGCCCCCCGGTCCGACGCCAGCACCGCGACCGCGGCCAGGTTGCCCGCCAAGCCGATCACGCCGAACACCAGCAGTTCCACGTGCGGCACCTCGGGCGGGTCGACGAGTCGCTGGACGCCCTCCACGGCGGCGAACACCGCGACCGCGGCGAGGATCCCGGCCTGCGCCTGGGCCGCCAACACCTCGACCCGCCGGAAGCCCCAGGTGCGCCGCGGGGACGCCGGCCGCAGCACCAGCGTCGCCGCGACCAGGGCGACGCCGAGGCCCGCGGCGTCCGTGAACAGGTGCGCCGTGTCGGTGAGCAGCGCGAGGCTGCCGGTGAGCACCGCCCCGACGGACTGCGCGACGAACAGCGATGCCGAGATCGCGAACGCGATCGCGATCTTGCGGCGGTGCTCCGGGGTGGCCGCGTCGCCGAAGTGCCCGTGCCCGTGCCCGTGCCCGTGCGAGCCGTGGGCGTGCTCCCCGTCGTGGTCGGTCATCGCCCCTCCTCCCGCCTCCTGCCCCCGAGCGTAGGCACTCCCGGACGCCGGCGCGAGGCCCAGCACCGGGGGCGCTAGGGTCGGCCCCATGCGCCCCGAGGACCTGCCGTTGCTGCACGCCGTCTCCGCCCCCCAGGTGCACCCCGACGGCACCTGGGGCGTCGTGGCGGTCACCCACCCCGACCTGGACGCCGACGCGTACGTCGGCCAACTGTGGCGCCTCGACCTCACCGGCCACGCGGCCCCGCGCCGCCTCACCCGGGGCTTCCGCGACACCACGCCCCGGTTCTCCCCCGACGGTTCGCTGCTCGGCTTCCTCCGCGCGACGCCCGACGGGCCCCCGCAACTCCACGTGATCCCGGCCGCCGGCGGCGAACCCGTGCAGGTCACCGACGCGAAGCTGGGCGTGGCCGAGTTCGCGTTCTCCCCCGACGGCCGGCGGCTGGCGTTCGTGGCCCGGGTGCCCGAGGAGGGCCGCTACGGCACCCTGGAGGGCGTCGGGCCCGCGGCGGAGGACCCCCGGCACATCACCACCCTCAAGTTCCCCGCCCGCCCTCGTCCCGGCCGCCACCCGACTGACCCACGACGACGCCGACCACGCGGCCCCGGTCTTCACCCCCGACGGCACGGCGGTGCTCGTGGCGTCCGCGAAGCACCCCGACGCCGACACCGACCTGTTCGGTGAGATCTTCCGCGTGCCGGTCGACGGCACCGGGGAGCCGACCGTGGCGTCCGCGGGGCTCAACGCCTACGAGGCCTGCTTCTCGGGCGACGCGGCCACGCTGTTCCTGGTGGGCGCGGACCTCGGCGAGACCCGGCGCGACTTCGTCGGCCGCCTCGGCGGCGTCTGGGCGCTGCCCGCCGCCGGCGGCGTCCCGGAGCGACTCACCGACGCCGCGACGCTGCAGGTCGAGCACGCCCCGACGCCGTACGGCACCGACGGCGTCCTCACCACGTGCAACGACCGGGGCACCTACCGGGCCCTGACCGCGCGGGCCGACGGCGCCGTGACCGTCTGGCCGAGCGGGGACGCCTCCGTGCTGGACGCCGCCGCGATCCCCGGCGACCCCACCCGCCTCTTCGTCGCGGTCTCGACGCCCGAGGCGTTCGGCGAGGCCGGCGTCCTGCACGCCGATGGGCGCCTGGACCTGCTCACCGACTTCTCCGGACGCCTCCGCGCGGCCGGCCCGGTGGCGGCCCCGCGCGAACTGACGGCGACGGCGTCCGACGGCTACCCGGTCCACGGCTGGGTGTACCGGCCCGAGGGACCGGGCCCGCACCCGGTGCTGCTCCACATCCACGGGGGCCCGCACTCGTCGTACGGGCCGGCGTTCTTCGACGAGTTCCAGGTGGCGACCGGCGCCGGGTACGCCGTGGTCGCCTGCAACCCGCGCGGCTCCGGCGGCTACGGCGAACACCACGGGCGCGTCGTCCGCGAGGACCTCGGCCACCTGGACGCGATCGACGTCCTGGCGTTCCTCGACCACGCCCTGGCCGAGGACCCGGCCCTGGACGCCGCCCGCGTCGGCGTCCTGGGCGGCAGCTACGGCGGCTACCTGACGGCCTGGCTGATCGGGCACACCGACCGGTTCGCCGCCGCCGTCGTCGAACGCGGCTACCTCGACCCGCCCGCGTTCATCGGCAGCTCCGACATCGGCTGGTTCTTCTCGGCCGAGTACCACGGCACCGACGCCGCCATGGTCGCCCAGTCGCCCCAGGAGCACGCCCGGCGCGTCACCACCCCCACCCTGGTGGTCCACTCCGAGCAGGACCTGCGCTGCCCCCTGGGCCAGGCGCTGCGCTACTACACGACCCTCAAGCTGAACGGCGTGGACGCCGAACTGCTGGTGTTCCCGGGGGAGAACCACGAACTCTCCCGCTCCGGGACGCCCCACCACCGGCTCGCCCGCTTCCGGGCGATCCTCGACTGGTGGGGGCGGCACCTGCCCGTGGCGGGCGCCTGAGGCCGGACGCCGCCGCCGCCGGTAGGCTCGTGGGGTGAGGCGAGCGCGGCGACTGGTGGCGGCGGTCGGGGTCGGTGTGATCCTGGCCACCACGGGCTGCTCACCGACCCCTGCGGCCACGACCGGGACGCCGACGGTCACCGCCCCCCTGCTCGACCTCACGACGCCCGGGGTCGCCCAACGCATCGTCCGTGAACTCGTGGCGGCGTCCGGCAGTTCGCGGGTGCTGATCGTCGACGTCCGGCCCCACGAGGCCAGCATCAGCGTGCTGGTGGGCGCCGCCCCGCACACGTGGGCGTACCGCGACGGCGCCGTCAAAGAGATCTCGTCCGACCTGACCAACGTCGACCAGGTGGCGTTCGACCCCGAGCGGTTCGACCTCTCCGACGTGGGGGCGCTCTTCCGGAAGGCCGCGGAGATCGCCGGCTCGGCGTCCGACCAGCGGCTGCAGATCGTCGACCGGCAGGGGGCGGACCACTCCCCCGACGACGTGAAGATGGCGGTCGCCACCAATCCGGAGACGCGCACGGTGTTCTTCAACGCCGACGGCTCGCTGGTGCCCACGCTCGACTTCCACACCGAGGCCGGCATCGCCCAGGGCCTGGCCGACGCCCGCGGCGTCCACACCTCCGCGAGCAGCGTGGCGGTCAACTCCGAACTGGGCGCCTCCATCGAGTTCCCCGGCGTGGCGGGCACCACCGTCGTGCGCCGGCTGCGCGCGCCGCAGTTCCCGGTGACGGCCAGCGGGCGCGGCGGCAGCGACCCCGGCCTCGACTTGTTCGACCCGCGCCGGGTGGACACCGCGGCGATCTGGCGGGTGCTGCAGCGGTCCGCGGCGATCGGGGCCTTCGGCCCGACCACCCAGTGGTCCGTCGTCGTCGACCAGCGCGGCGGTCTGGCCACCCCCCGGATGCACTTCACGGTGGGCGGGACGCGGCAGGTCACCGACCTGGCCGGGGAGCCGGTCAGCGGCTGAGGGCCGCCTCGGAGTGCAGGTGCCCGGACCCGACGGCCGCGACCAGCGCGTCCAGGGTGTCGGCCCGCCCGGCCAGCACCAGGTACTCCGTGTTGCGCCGCCGGCCCGGTACGCCGACCTTGACCCCGGCCGGGGAATGGATGCCGATGAGCGAACCGATGTAACGCCGCGAGTCGAAGGCCAGCACCCGCACGTCCTGGCCGCGCGCCGCGCCCATGCCGACGAGTTCGTCGACCCCGACGTACCCCTCGTCGTTGAAGGACGCCACCACGACCCGGGCCGGCACCGCGGCGATCGTCTCCGCCAACGCCTCGTGGATGGTGCGCCGGCTGTTGAAGGCACTGCGGGTGTCGTCGTCGCGGGCGTCGACCCGCTTGCAGGCGATCCCGTAGTGGGCGGGAGCGTCCCACCGCACGAGCGTCTCCCACACGTGATAGTTCGTGAAGTACCGGTGCTGGTTGTACGGCGGATCCAGGTAGGCGAAGTCGACCGGAGCCATCGAGCGGACGTACGCGCGGGCGTCCGCCTGAACGGCCCGCCCGGAGCCGGGGGTGAGGACCGGGGCTCGCAGTTCCAGGGGCCGCAGCGCCCGCGGCGGGTAGGCCTTCAGGTACGCCATCTGGACGCCGACGGTCGCGTCCACCCGGTCGGCGGCTTCGAGCAGCGCCGTCAGCAGCAGGGGCCGCAACGGCGAATCGCCGTACAGCCGGTCGATGCCGTCGCGGACCGCGTCGATGCGGGCGCCGTTCTCGGGGTGGAAGTAGCGGGCCTGCTCGCAGAACACCCGGGTGACGTACCCGGGCCGGGGCGCCAGCGCCGCCAGCCGCACCAGGGCGTCGGCGACCTCGGCGGGATCGACGGCCGCGGCGTCCGTCTCGACGTAGCACTGCCCGAAGATCAGCGAGTAGGACGCGAGGTCGACGGCGGTCGGCTCGATTCCGCGCCGGCAGAACTCCTGGGCGACGCGCGTCGTGCCCGTGAACAGGTCGACGGCCGTGCGAGCGCCCGCGGCGTCCGCCAGATCGCCCAGGACGCCGACGAGCGCCCGCTTGGATCCGAGGTACTTGATCATGGGCGGACGCTCGCGGGCGACGACGTTCGGGGCACGGGGCCGCTCAGCCGGCGGCGCTGAAGACCTGCTCGCAGACCTGGACGCCGTTGTTGAAGCCCTGGGCCAGCCAGTGCTTGCGCTCGGCGGAGGAGCCGTGGGTCCAGGCGTCCGAGTTCACGCCGCCCTGGGTGCGCTGCTGGATGTAGTCGTCCCCGACGACCTTGGCCGCGTCGACCATGCGGTTGAGGTCGTCCTGGTTCAGCACCATCGCCGCGTTGGGCTGCGAGGTCACGTTGGCCAGGTAGGCGCCCGCGTAGCAGTCGGCCTGCAACTCGAGCTTGACCTGGGGCGAGTTGGCGCCCGTCGTCTGGCCGGCCTGCTGCACCTGGGCGAGCCGCCCCGTCAGGTTCTGGATGTGGTGGCCGAACTCGTGGCCGACCACGTACGCCTCGGCGGCGTCGCCGCCCAGGCCGCCCAACTGGCCCTGCAGCATGTCCTTGGTGAATGCGGGGTCGAGGTAGAGCTTGCCGTCGTTAGGGCAGTAGAACGGGCCCACGTCGGTGGTGGCGGTGCCGCAGCCGCTGACGGTCTGCCCCGAGAACAGCACCGTCGTGGCCGGCTTGTAGCCGTTGGTGAACAGCCCCGACCAGTACTGGTTGGCGGTGTTGGTGTAGACGACGAAGCGGCAGTTGCGGTCCTTCTCGACGTCGGCGCCCGTCTGGCACTGCGTCAGGTCGGTGCCGGGCTCGCTCACCGACCCGGTGGCGCCCCCGCCGCCCATCAGTTCGGCCGGGTTGATGCCGAACAGCAGGGCCAGCACCAGCACGATGATGCCGGAGACCCCGCCGACGGCGACGCGTCGGCCGCCGCCCCCGCCGCCACCGCCGGTGCGGTACTCGACCTGCGACGGATCCAACCGCGTCCCCTCGTTGTACTGCACGCGTCCTCCGCTCTCGGTGCTTCGTCGCCCACCTTACCCAGGCCACCCGGAAACCGGACGCCGCGGGCCGTTTCGGGCGTGGCCGACTGGATTGTGGTCCGGCCCTCGGGGATCATGGCGGGATGGAGATCGTGGGGGTGGAGGTCGGCGGGGGCGCCCCCGTGTTCGTCCACACCCTCGGCCACGGCGACGATCCGCACCAGACGTCCTGGGAACGCGGCTACAAGGTGGTGCGGCCGCTGTCGGCGTCCGGCACCAAGGACGACCTGGTCGTCACCCTGCAGGTCACCCCGCACCGGCGGCCGGTGATCCCGCGGGGGCCGCAGCGCATCCGCTCGGTCGCCCACGAGGTGCGCCCCGGCGTCACCCCGGTCGTGCGTCAGCGACTCGCCGCGTATTCGCTGGTCATCTCCGATCGCGGCATCCTGGCCACCGAGTTCTCCGAGCGGACGGCCGTGCCGGGGCTGTGGTCGCTGCCGGGCGGCGGCATCGACGACGGCGAGAACCCCTCGCAGGCGGTGCAGCGGGAGGTCTACGAGGAGACCGGCCAACTGATCGACGTGCGCCAGTTCATCGACCTGCAGACCGACCACTGGATCGGGCTGTCGCCCAACGGCGTCCTCGAGGACTTCCACGCGGTGCGCCTGATCTACGCCGCGAACTGCCCCGAACCGACCGATCCCGTCGTCCACGACGCGGGGGGCACCACCGCCGACTCGTTGTGGATCCCCGCCGAGCGCTGGCGGGACCTGCCCTGGGCCACCGGCGCCCGGGCGCTGATGATGCGCCACGCCACGCTGCAGCTGCGGCAGTGGCGCTTCGAGCGGCAGCGCGAGCGGATCTGAGTTTCCCACCCGGGACGCCGAACGGCCCGCCCCTGGAGGGGCGGGCCGTTCGGGCTGGCTGGGCGGCGCGGGTGACGCCGCCACCCGGTCAGTTGCGGAAGTAGGACAGGATGCGCAGGATCTCGGTGTAGAGCCAGACCATGGTGACGGTCAGACCGAACGCGGCCCGCCAGGATTCCGACGCCGGGGCGCCGTTGCGGATGCCCTGCTCGATGTAGTCGAAGTCCATGATCAGGCTGGCGACGGCCAGCGCGACCGCGACGGCCGACACGATCCAGGACAGCATGCCGGCCTGCGGGCCGACCGCCACGAGGCCGGTGCTGACGCCGACCAGGCTGAGCACGAGGTTCACGAGGTACATCGCGGCGATGCCGATCGTCGCGATGCTCACGATGCGGCGGAACTTGTTGGTGACCCGGATGCGGAAGTACTTGTAGGCCGCCAGCGTGACGCCGGCCGCGACGAACGTGCCCAGGATGGCCTGCACCACGATGCCCGGGAACATGTACTCGAACATCTTCGACAGGGCGCCGATGAAGACGCCCTCCACCACGGTGTAAGCCACCACGAGGGCCGGCGACACGGTGCGGCGCAGCGACACCATCATCACGGTGATGAACCCGACGATGCCGCTGACGATGATGGCCGGCAGCAGCAGGCTCAGCGGCATGACCATGAACACCGCGGCGGCGACCAGGAACAGGCCGCCCATCGTGATGCCGGACTTGGTGATCACGTCCTCGATGGTCATCACGCCGCCGGCCGGGGCGACCGGGGCGGGCTGGTAGCCGTAGGGGACCTGGCCGTACGGCGGTTGGCCGGGCTGCGGCTGCCCGTAGGGCTGCTGACCGAACTGCGGCTGGCCGTACTGCTGGTAGCCCGCCGGCCCCTGCTGGCCGGGCTGGGCGTACTGGCCCGGGCGCTGGAACGCCTCGGGGCGACTCAGAACGGGGTTTGCCATGGCGAAACGTGTTCCTCTCGAAGTGGAAAGACGGTGTCCTCGGATGGAAGGCCCAAGGCCGAGGGACCGACGCGACCACTTTACAGAACAGCCGAGTGCTGCCCGTTGTTCCCGGCGCCGGTTCGGGGAGGAACCAGGGCTGCGCCGGAGCGCCGCCGTCAGCCGGTGGCCGCGAGGGCGAACGGCAGCACCGCCGGTGCCCCCGCCCGCCGCAGCAGCCGACCGGCGACCGTCATCGTCCAGCGGGAGTCGATCAGGTCGTCCACCAGCAGCACGGGCCCGGACGCCGCGGCCACCGCGTCCGCCAACGCGGGCGGGACGACGAAGCGCCCCCACACGTCCCGCACCCGGAACGCCGAATTGACGGACGCCGACGCGCGGCCTGCGCCCGGCGCCGGCGCGAGCGACCCGAGGGGGGCCAGCCGGCCGGCGCGGGCGATGCCCTGCGCGAGGGAGGCCACCAGCCGCGGCCGGGCCAGCGACGGCACCGCCACCACCGCGACCGGGCGCTCGGGCCAGTCCCATGCCCGCAGCACCCGGAACACGGCGTCCACCAGGGCGGGGGGCAGGTCGGCGTCCACCGGTTCGCCGTCGGGGCCGGGCGCGAACAGCTGCCGCAGGGCGCCACCCCAGCCGAGATCGGTGAGCCGGGCCAACACCCGGCCCTCGGCCACCTGCTCGGCGGCCGGGATGCGGCCCTTTACGCCGTCCGCGAGCACGCCCAGGGCGTCCAACCCGGACGGCCAGAGCGCGCGCGGCGGCACCGGGACGCCGACCCGGTCGAGTTCGGCCCGCGCCCGTTCGCCCTGCGGCAGCGTGACCTCGGTCGGATACCAAGGCCCGGTGCAGGCGTCGCAGCGGCCGCAGTCGGCGGCGTGCGGGTCGTCGAGGGCGGCGGTGAGGAACCGCATGCGGCAGGTGTCGAGGCGCTCGTAGGCGAGCATCGCCGCCTGCTCGGCGGCCCGGGCCTCGGCGATACGGGCGTACCGGTCGGCGTCGTACACCCAGGACGCCCCCGTCGCCGCCCAGCCCCCCGGGGCGCGGTCGACGGCGCCGTCGACCGCGAGCACCTTGAGCAGCAACTCCAGCTGGGTGCGCCGGATGTCGACGCGGGCCTCCAGCGCCGCCACGCTGAGCCCGCCGGGGGCGTCCGCCAGCGCCGCCAGCACGGCGTCCACCTTCGCCCGGGTGGGCATCGCGTGGGTGGCGAAGTACTGCCAGATGGCGCGATCCTCCTCGCCGGGCAGCAGCAGCACGTCCGCCGAGTCGGTCGCCCGCCCGGCGCGGCCGACCTGCTGGTAGTAGGCGACGGGGCTGCTGGGGGCACCGAGGTGGACGACGAACCCGAGATCGGGCTTGTCGAAGCCCATGCCCAGCGCGCTGGTGGCGACCAGGGCCTTCACCTCGTTGCGTTTGAGGGCCTCCTCGGCCTCGAGGCGCTCCGCGGCGTCCGTGCGGCCGGTGTAGGCGCGGACGGCGTGCCCGGCCTTCGCCAGCAGCGCGGCCGCGTCCTCGGCCGCGGCCACCGTGAGGCAGTAGACGATGCCGGACCCGGGCAGGTCGCCCAGGTGCTCGGCCAGCCAGGCGAGGCGCCGCCAGTTGGTGCCCAGTTCGAGGACGCCCAGCCGCAAGGAGGCGCGCGCCAGCGGGCCGCGCACCGTGAGCACGGCTTCGCCCCCGGCCGCCAACTGCTCTTCGACGTCGGCGACCACCCGGGCGTTCGCGGTGGCCGTGGTGGCCAGCACCGGCACCCCGGCGGGCAGTTCGGCGATCAGGTCGCGGATGCGGCGGTAGTCGGGCCGGAAATCGTGCCCCCAATCGGAGATGCAGTGCGCCTCGTCGACCACCAACAACCCGCACCCGGCGACCAGCCGGGGCAGTTGCTCGGCCCGGAACCGTGGGTTGACCAGGCGTTCCGGCGAGACCAACAGCACGTCGAGCGTGCCGGCGTCCAACTGCTGCTCGATGGCCGCCCACTCGGTGACGTTGGCCGAGTTGATGGCGGCGGCCCGGACGCCCGCCCGCTCGGCGGCCGCCACCTGGTCGCGCATCAGCGCCAGCAGCGGCGACACCACCAGCGTCGGGCCGAAGCCGCGTCGGCGCTGCAGCAGCGCCGACACGAAGTAGACGGCCGACTTGCCCCAGCCGGTGCGCTGCACCACCAACGCCCGTGCCCGCCGCTCGACCAGCGCCTCGATCGCCTCGAACTGCCCCGGGCGGAAGGCGGCGTCGGGGCGTCCGGTCAGGTCGCGCAGCACGGTCTGGGCGGCGGTTCGTAGGTCGTCGGTCACGGGCATCAGCCTCTCATCGGGGTCTGACAGAACCTCGGGGTGCCCTCGGTGGGACTCGAACCCACACTGGGGCGGGTTTAAGCCGCCTGCCTCTGCCGTTGGGCTACGAGGGCCTCGGCCCCATCCTAAGGAGCGGGCCGGACGCCGGCGCGCAGCAGGTCGAGGACGATCCCATCAAGGATGTCGGCCTCGCTCACCCGCAGATCCACGCCGCAGGCCGCGGCGACCCGGGCCGCGATGAGCGCCCCCGCGCAGATGACGTCGGCGCGCTTCGGCTGCATCGTGGGCAGGCGCAGCACCTCGGCGACCGGCGACCCCAGCAGGCGCGCCGCCAGCGCCCCGACGGCGTCCCGGGTGAGGGTCGCGCCGTCCACCCGCGACCGGTCGTAGGCGGTCAACCCCAGGTCGATCGCCGCCAGCGAGGTGGCGGTGCCGCCCACCCCGATCCACGTGCGCGCCGCCCCCACGTCGACGCCGGACGCCGCGATCAGCGCGTCCACGTGCCCGGACGCCGCGGCGACCTGCTCGGCCGTCGGCGGGTCGGCGTGCAAGAACCGCTCCCGCAGCCGGACCGACCCGACGTCCAGCGAGCGGGCCGCCCGGACGACGGGCGCACCCGCGGCGTCCGGCTCGCCGAGGACCAGTTCGGTGGAGCCCCCACCGATGTCCATGACCAGGACGGGCCAGGCGACATCCCGGGCCACCGACAGGGCGCCCGCGAACGACAGCCGGGCCTCCTCGTCGCCGGAGATGATCTCCGCGTCGACGCCGACCCGGTCCCGGACCCCGGCGAAGAACTCGGCCCGGTTGGAGGCGTCCCGCGCCGCCGACGTCGCCACGAACCGGACGCCGTCGGCGCCGGCCCGCCGGATGCGGGCGGCGAAGTCCGCCACGGCGTCCAGGGTGCGGGCCAGCGCCTGGGGGTCGAACCGGCCGGTGGCGTCCACGCCCTGGCCGAGGCGGGTGAGGTGCAGGTCACGGTCGACCTCGACGAACGTGGACGCCCCCGCACCCGCGGCGTCCACGGCCTCGGCGACGAGCAGGCGCACCGAGTTCGTGCCGCAGTCGATCGCGGCGACGCGGCGGCTCACGCCTCGTCCAGGCAGGGGCGCTCCCAGAACGCGCCGAGGTGCTCGAGGGCCGCGTCGCCCACGGGGTTGACGCCGGGACCGGCGGCCAGGGCGTGCCCGACGAGCACGTGCAGGCACTTCACGCGATCCGGCATGCCGCCGGCGCTGATGCCGCTGATCTCGGGAACCTCGTCGTCGCCGAGCGCGGCGCGCGCCGCCAGGTAGTGCTCGTGGGCCCGGTAGTGGCGGGCGGCCAGGTCGGCGTCCCCTTTCAGCCGCTCCGACCACTCGGTCAGCGCCCCCTCGGCCTCCATCGTCGAGACCGCCGCGACGACCCGCGGACACGTCAGGTAGAAGGTCGTGGGGAACGGCGTGCCGTCCTCCAGCCGCGGGTAGGTGGCGAGCACGCCGGGTTTGCCGCACGGGCACCGCCAGGCGACCCCGGCGACCCCGCGGGGGGCGCGGCCGAGTTGCGCGGCGACGATCTCGGCCTCGGCGGGCGTGAGCGGTTCGTAGGAGGCTGCCATGGCGCCAATCTTCCACGGCGCCCGCGACCGGACCAACTCGGGCGGCGTCAGCCCTTGCCCGGGGGGGCGTCGGCGGTCTTGACCGACTCGGACAGCCGGTCCCACCACCGCGTCCGGTCCTCCGGGCTCTCGGTCGACAGCCCGGAACTGTCCCCCGTGTCGAGGACGACCCTGCCGTCGAGGCCGATCACCCGATAGCCGGTCTCCCCCGGCAGCACCCAGCCCAGTTGCGTGCGGGCCTCGCTCATCACGTGGGCCGGATCCCGCCAGCGCTGCAGCTGGGCCTCCAGGTCGCTCACCTGGGCGGTCCGCTCGGCGATCTGGGCGGTCGCCACGTCCAACTCCCGCTGCTGGTTGGCCATGATGCGCAGCGAGTTCGCGTAGGGCAACGCGAGCAGCCCCAGCACCCCGAGCAGCAGCAGCGCCCGCCGCGTGAAGCCGATGTCCTTGAACCGCGGCCGGGGCAGCCGGCCGGCCAGGGCGCGGCCAGCGCCGAGGATCCCGACCCCGGACGCCGCGGCCGCCGGCGGCGTCTCGGTCGCCGACGGGGCCGACCGGGGCGTGCGGGTGCGGCGGCGTCCCGGGCCCGCGGGCTGGCGGACGGTGCGCTCACGCGGCATGGCGGGCCTCCTCTCGTCCCTTCAGGATAGGCGGCGCGGGCGCCGGGCCCGCGCACAACACGGCGGCCGGACCCCGAGGGGCCCGGCCGCCGCGGTGGTGCGGTCGGCTACTTCTTGAACCGCGGGAACGCGGACGCGCCGGCGTACACGGCGGCGTCGCCCAGGTCCTCCTCGATGCGGAGCAGCTGGTTGTACTTCGCGACGCGGTCGGAACGGGCCGGGGCGCCGGTCTTGATCTGGCCGCAGTTGAGGGCGACGGCCAGGTCGGCGATCGTCGTGTCCTCGGTCTCACCGGAGCGGTGCGACATCATGCACTTGTAGCCGGCGCGGTGCGCCATGTCGACGGCGTCGATCGTCTCGGTGAGCGAGCCGATCTGGTTCACCTTGACCAGCAGCGCGTTGGCGGTGCCGGACTCGATGCCGCGGGCCAGGCGGACCGGGTTGGTGACGAACAGGTCGTCGCCGACGAGCTGCACCTTGTCGCCGAGCTGGTCGGTGATGGTCTTCCAGCCCTCCCAGTCGTCCTCGTTCAGCGGGTCCTCGATGGAGACCAGCGGGTACTTCGCGACCAGGCCGGCGTAGTAGTCGGACATCTCGGCGGCCGTCTTCTTGGTGCCCTCGAAGTCGTAGGTGCCGTCCTCGTTGTAGAACTCGGACGCCGCGACGTCCAGCGCGAGCCCGACGTCCTGGCCGGGCACGTAGCCGGCGGCCTCGATGGCCTCGAGGATCAGGTCGAGCGCGGCCGCGTTGCTCGGCAGGTTGGGGGCGAAGCCGCCCTCGTCGCCCAGGCCCGTGGCCAGGCCCTTGGCCTTGAGGACGCCCTTGAGCGCCGCGTAGACCTCGGCGCCCATGCGCAGCGCCTCGGCGAAGGAGCCGGCGCCGAACGGGGCGATCATGAACTCCTGGATGTCGACGTTCGAGTCGGCGTGGGCGCCGCCGTTGAGGATGTTCATCATCGGGACGGGCAGGACATGCGCGTTCGGGCCGCCGACGTAGCGGTACAGGGGCAGGTCGGCGGAGTCGGCCGCGGCCTTGGCGATCGCGAGGGAGACGCCGAGGATCGCGTTCGCGCCCAGCTTGCCCTTGTTCTCGGTGCCGTCCAGCTCGATCATGATGGCGTCGATGAGGCGCTGATCCGCGGCGTCCTCGCCGACGATCTCGTCCTGGATCTGCTCCATGACGTTCTCGACGGCCTTGCGGACCGACTTGCCGCCGTAGATCGCCTTGTCGCCGTCACGCAGCTCGACGGCCTCGAACGCGCCGGTGGAGGCGCCGGACGGGACCGCTGCACGGCCGGTGGCGCCGTCCTCGAGGGAAACCTCGACCTCGACGGTCGGATTGCCACGCGAGTCGAGGATTTCGCGCGCCACGATGTAATCGATGGATGCCACGTTGGTGCCTTTCGGTTGGTGACTCAACGAGGCTCAGCCTAGTGATCCGGGCGTAGACGAACCACCGCGGTCCGGGAAACAGGCAGAAACGGACGCCCCCGGCTCGCAGGGCGAGCCGGGGGCGTCCGGGATCGGGAACGGCTACTTGAGCGAGCCGGCCGTGAGGCCGCCGATGATGCGGCGCTGGAACAGCAGCACCATGATCAGCAGCGGGATGGTGATGAGGACGCCGGCGGCCATGATGGTGCCGAACGGCGTGTTGAAGCCCAGGGAGCCGGTGAACTGGTTGACCGCGACCGGGGCGGTCATCATCGCCTTGGTGGTGCCGAACGTGTTGGCGATCATGAACTCGTTCCAGACCGCGATGAACACCAGGATCGCCGTCGTGAAGACGCCCGGTGCGGCCAGCGGCATGATGATCTGCCGGAACGCCTGGGCCGGCGTGCAGCCGTCGACCATGGCCGAGTGCTCGAGTTCCACGGGCAACTGCCGGAAGTACGCCGTGAGGTTCCACACGCAGAGCGGTAGGCCGAACGACAGCGACGGCAGGATGAGCGCCTGATAGGTGTTCATCCAGTTCGGGAACCACCCGTAGGTGCCGGTGAACATCTTGAGCAGCGGGACCAGCAGGGTGATGCCGGGGAACATCGAGGTGCCGATGATGATCGCGAGGATCAGGCCCTTGCCCGGGAAGCGGAGCCGCGCGAGCGCGTACGCACCCAGGATGCCGAACACCAGGGTCAGCACGGTCGTGACCGACGACACGATGATCGAGTTGAGCAGGGCCTGGCCGAAGTTGTTGACCGGGCTGAAGACCGCCACGTAGTTCTCGGTCGACGGCGGGTTCGGCAGGAAGTCGTTGCTCATGCCCATGGTGGGTAGGCGCAGCGACGACACGATCATCCAGTAGAAGGGCAGCAGGCAATAGATGACGATCGCGCCCATGCCGAGGACCGACGCGACGGCCGTGACCCAGAACTTCGTGTCGCGGGGCGGCTTGTTGAGGGCCGCAACCTCGGCCTGCGACGTGCTGTAGGTCGTGGTGCTCATTGCTGTCCCTCCCCGCTGGTCGTGGTGATAACCCCGCCGCCGCCGACGGACGGACCGGACTGGCCGTGGGAGGCCGCCTTTGCGGCCAGGCGCTTGCGCTTGCGTTGGGCCGCGACAGCCTTCACCTCTTCGTCACCGATGACGTCGGCGCCGAGCAGCCTGATGAACAGGAAGGCGACCACGGCGACCAACAAGAACAGGAGCACCGAGTAGGCGGCCGCCGGGCCGTACCGGGTGGCGCGCGCCTCGACGAACGCGAAGGTCGACAAGGTGTCCACCGAGTACTTGTTCAGGCCCATCATGCCGTAGGGGAGTTCGAAGATGGCCATGGTCGACAAGGTGCGGAAGAGCACGGCGACGACGAGGGCCGGCTTCATCAACGGCAGCGTGATCTGGGTGAACTGCCGCCACGCGGACGCTCCGTCGACCTTGGCAGCTTCGTACACCTGCGTGTCGATCGTCTGCAGGCCCGCCAGCGCCATCAAGCCGATGAACGGGGCGGTCTTCCAGACGTCGGCGATGATGATGGCCAGTTGCGACCAGGCGTTGTCCTGGAGCCACAGGATCTTGGAGCCGATGATCTTGTTGGCGACCCCGTCGGCGTCGAAGATCAGCTTCCACATCATCGCGGACACGATCGTCGGGATCGCCCAGGGGACGAGGATCGAGGCCCGGACGATGCCCTGACCGCGGAACGCCTTGGCCATGATCAGCGCCATGGCGACGCCGAGCACGGTCTCGAGCGAGACGCAGACGACGGTGAACCACATGTTGTTGAGGAAGGCGTTCGTCAGCCGGGGCATCAGGCCCCACACGCCGGCGACCGTGTCGGCCGTGGCGCCGTTGAACGCGTTGAAGTAGTTGCTCAAGCCGACGAACTGGTCGGACGAGACCACCATGCCGGTGTTCGGGTCAGGGGCGTCGCTCTTGAGGAAGAGGGATTCCCGGATCGACAGGATCACCGGGATGATGACGACGACGCCGAGCACCAGCATCGTCGGTGACAGCAGCAGGGCGGCGAGCCGACCCTGGCCGTCACTCAGGGCGTTCTTCTTGCGGTTGACAGGCGGCGCCGCCGCCTGCGTGATGGTGGACAAGTGAGGCCTCCTGAACGAAGGGCGGCCGGCACCGGCTGGTACCAGCCGCCCCGAGTGGACGATTCCGGGGCTGGACTACTTGGTGAGCCCCTCCAGCTTGGTCTGGAGGCCGGCGAGGGCGGCCTTGACGTCCGTGGTGGGCGTCTTGACGATCGCGTACGCGGTGTCCTGGATGGCCAGGGTCACGTCGGAGTACTTGACGGCCTTCGGCCGGGCCTTCGCCGTGGCGATCGACTCCTTGAGCACCGGCAGGTACGGGAACTTCGCGACCAGTTCGGCGTCCGAGTAGAGCGCCTCGTACGTCGGCGCCTGCGAGGACGCGATCAGGTTGGCCTTCTGCTGCTCCGCGCCGCACCACCAGAGGATGAAGTCCTTGCAGGTGCCGGGGTTCTTCGCCGTCTTGGTGATGGCCATGTTGTGCCCGCCGAGCGTGGACACGCCGGTGCCGGTCTTGCCGGGGAGCGGCGCGACGGCGAACTTGCCGGCGATCTTCGACGAGCCGTCGGTCTTCTGGGCCAGCGAGTAGATGTAGGGCCACTGGCGGAGGAAGATCAGCTTGCCGTCCTGGAACGCCTGCCGCGACGGCTCCTCCGTCCACGTGGACGCCTCGGCCGGGATGTGCCCGTCCTTGAAGAAGTCCGCCATCGCCTGGACGCCCACGGCCGCGGCCGGGGTGTTCACGGTGGGCTTGCCGTTGGCGTCGAGGAAATCGCCGCCGCCGCCGTTGAGCCACTCGGCGAAGTTGCAGGTGAGGCCCTCGTACTTCTGGAACTGACCGCCCAGGATGTTGATGCCGGCGTTCGCGGCCTGCACCTTCTTGCCGACGGTGATGACTTCGTCCCACGTCTTCGGCGCGGCGGTGACGCCGGCGGCGTCCAGCAGGTCCTTGCGGTAGTACAGCATCGCGCCGTCGGAGGTCGACGGGAAGCAGTACAGCTTGTTGAAGTAGGTGGCGGCGTCGACGGCCGGCTTCAGGTGACCGGTGGTCGGGAACTGGGCGGCCGGCAGCTCGAGGATCATGCCGTTGGCCGCGAACTGCGCCGTCCAGACCACGTCGACGGAAAGGACGTCGTAGCCGGCCGAGCCGTTCGTGTTGGCATTGTCGATCATCTTCTGCTGCTGCTCGTCGGCCTTGTCCGACAGCTCGATCAGCGTGACCTTCTCGTTCGGGTGCGCGGCGTTCCACTTGTCGATGGTGGGCTGGATGTAGCCCGACGTGTCCTTGCCCTGGACGTAGTTGATCGGACCCTTCTTGGTCCAGTCGACACCACTGGCAGTGGCGCCGCCGGTGGCGGCGGGCGTCGTGGCCCCGCCACCGCTGCTGCAGGCGGACAGGGCCCCCGCGGCGGCCACGCCGAGCGTGCCGATCAGCAGTGAGCGGCGGGTGAGTTCGGGACGGCTCATTGAAACCTCGCTTCGGTCGATGCGGGCGCCCACTCCAACGGCGCCAAGCTACGACGAACACTAGAACCCACAGACTCAAAGAACAATGAATTCAGGAGATTTCGGGTTTCGCACGTTCAAAGTGCTGCCCCCTGTGAAGGACCTCGACGTGGTCAGGGGCGATGGGGCGCGACGCCTGCTGCCCGCCCGGCCTCTTCCGTGGCCCGGACCGTGTCCTCCACGTCCCGCACCGCAGCGCGCAGGGCCTGCTCGGCGTCCACGCCCGACCCGGTGGCCCGCGCGACGATGCCGAGCAGCGCGGCACCGGCGCCGGCGGCGTCCAACGGTTCGTCGGGCAGGTCCAACGGGACGCCGTGGGCGCGAGCCCGCGCGACGACGCGCCCAGCCCGGGCCAGCGCGGGCAGCGTCGGCGGGATGCCGTCCAGGGCGGACGTGCGTCCCTTCTCCGCCTTCTTGCGCTGCTCCCAGGAGGCGAGCACGTCGGCCGGGACGGGGGCGTCCGCGAAGACGTAGGGGTGTCGGGCGACCAACTTGTCGGCGATGCCGCGGGCCACGTCCTCGATCGTGAAGCGGCCCTCCTCGCCCGCGATCTCGGCGTGGAAATACACCTGAAGCAACAGATCCCCAAGCTCTTCCCGCAGATCGTCGTCGGTGCCCGACTCGATCGCCTCCACCACCTCCGCCGATTCCTCCACGAGGTGGCGCACCAGCGAGCGATGGGTCTGCTCGGCGTCCCAGGGGCAGCCGCGCCGCAGCGCGTGCAGGACGTCGCCGAGGCGCGCGAGTTCCGACTCGGCCACGGGCGTGGTCAGCTGGTGGCGGCCTTGGCCGGGCGCGACAGGCTGCCGGACTGCCCGTCGACGGAGCACAACTCCTTCGACCAGGAGCCGTAGCGCGGGTTCACCGAGACGGGCACCTGCGCGCAGGCCTTGAAGAAGGCCTCGTCGCCCAGCTTGGTGCGCACGAAGATGTAGTCGGCCAGGTGATCGACCAGCACCCCCGCACCGGCCTGCTGGAACTGCGCCAACTCCGGCGTGAGCGCGATCGTCTCGGCGCGGGTGGCATCGGTCACGGCCAGCCCGCCGGCGGCGGCCACCTGCCCGGCCACGAGGCCCTGGACGAGGGTGCCGGCCACCGGGGCCAGGTACAGCCCGGCGTCCCGGGTCTGGTCGAGTGCGCCCAGCGCCTCGGCCTGCTGCCGGACCTGGGCCTCGGTCACCGTCTGCCCCGCGACCCGGGCGGCGACCCCGGCGTCCTGGGCGCAGCCGGACAGGGCCAGGACGCCGACCGCGAGGGCGGCCACGACGCGACGTGCCTTGATCACTGTGATGACTCTCCTTGCGCCCGTGCGGGCCTGGGTCGGCTCGACCGCCGGGCAGGGCCCGGCGACTCGATCCTAGACCGATCGCGGCCCGGTGCGTCAGCGGAAGAGGTCCTCGACCGCCTTGGACGCCCAGGCCAGCAGGTCGGCGTCCTTGAGGGGGGTGCCGGTGATGGGCCGGGTCAGCGGCCGGGGCAGCAGCACCTGCCCCAGCGCCTTCCGCTGCTGGGCCCCGGGGTAGAGCCGGTTCATCCGCAGCACCCGGGAGTCGGGCAGTTCGGCCGGGCTGAAGCGGATCGCGTTGCCGGCCACGATCACCTCGGTCAACCCCACCTCGCGGCACAGCAACCGGAAGCGGGCGACCTCGATCAGGGCGACCACCGGCGGCGGCGGCGTCCCGTAGCGATCGGTGAGTTCCTCGCGGACGGCGTCCAGATCGGCCTCGGAGCGCACCGAGGCGAGCCGCTTGTACATCTCCAGGCGGAGGCGCTCCGACTCGACGTAGGTGACCGGCAGGTGGGCGTCCACGGGCAGTTCGATCTTCATCTCGGGCTCGGGCTCGGTCTCCTCGCCGCGGTAGTCGGCGACCGCCTCACCCACGAGGCGCAGGTACAGGTCGAAGCCGACGTCGGCGATGTGCCCCGACTGCTCCCCGCCCAGCAGGTTGCCGGCGCCGCGGATCTCGAGGTCCTTCATCGCGATGGCCATGCCGGCGCCCAGGTCGGTGTGCGCCGCCATGGTGGCGAGCCGGTCGTGCGCCGTCTCGGTGAGCGGCTTCTCGCCGGGATAGAAGAAGTAGGCGTAGCCGCGCTCGCGTCCGCGACCGACGCGGCCACGCAACTGGTGCAGTTGGGACAGCCCCAGCAGGTCGGCGCGTTCGATCAGCAGCGTGTTCGCGGACGAGATGTCGAGGCCCGCCTCGACGATCGTCGTGCAGACGAGCACGTCGGCCTTCCGCTCCCAGAAGTCGACCATGACCTGCTCGAGGGCCTTCTCGTTCATCTGGCCGTGGGCGACGGCGACCCGCGCCTCGGGCACGAGTTCGGCGATCTTCTTCGCGGCCCGCTCGATGGTGCCGACCCGGTTGTGGATGTAGAACGCCTGCCCCTCGCGCGCCAGTTCGCGCCGGACTGCCGCGCGCACCTGGCCCTCGTCGTAGGGGCCGGCGAACGTCAGCACCGGATGCCGCTCCTCGGGCGGGGTCGAGATGACGCTGAGCTCGCGGATGCCCGTCACGGCCATCTCCAGGGTGCGCGGGATGGGGGTGGCGGACATGGCCAGCACGTCGACGTTGAGGCGCAGCTTCTTCAGTGCCTCCTTGTGCTCGACCCCGAAGCGCTGCTCCTCGTCGATGATGACCAGGCCGAGGTCCTTGTAGGTGATGCTGTCCGACAGCAGCCGGTGCGTGCCGACGACGACGTCGACCGAACCGTCGGCCAGCCCCTCGACGGTCTTCTTCGCCTCGGCGTCGCTCTGGAAGCGGCTGAGGGCCGCGACCGTCACCGGGAACCCCGCGTACCGCTCGGCGAACGTCGCCTGGTGCTGCTGGACGAGCAGCGTCGTCGGGACGAGCACCGCCACCTGCTTGCCGTCCATGACCGCCTTGAACGCTGCGCGCACCGCGATCTCGGTCTTCCCGTAGCCCACGTCGCCGCAGATGAGGCGATCCATGGGCACCACCTGCTCCATGTCGCCCTTGACCTCCTCGATCGCCGACAACTGGTCGGGGGTCTCGATGTACGAGAAGGCGTCCTCGAGTTCCCGCTGCCAGATCGTGTCGGCGCCGAACGCGTGCCCCTCGGACGCCTGCCGCGCGGCATACAGCTTGATCAACTCGGCCGCGATCTCGCGCACCGCCTTGCGGGCGCGCGACTTGCGCTTCGCCCAGTCGGCCCCGCCGAGCCGGTCGAGGGTCGGGGCCTCGGCGCCGACGTAGCGGGTGAGCTGGTCGAGTTGGTCCATCGGCAGGAACAACCGGTCGCCCGGCTGGCCCCGCTTCGACGGCGCGTACTCGACCACCAGGTACTCGCGCGCCGCCCCCGCGACCGTGCGCTGGACCATCTCCACGTACCGGCCGACGCCGTGGGCGTCGTGGACGACGTGGTCCCCCGGCGTCAACTCCAGCGGGTCGACCTGGTTGCGGCGCCGGGTCGGCATGCGCCGGGCGGAGCGGTCCACGTCGGCCTGCCCCGACAGGTCGCCCGCGGTGAAGACGGCCAGCGGCGGCGCCAGCAGGGTGAAGCCGTGCGGCAGATCCGCGACCACGACGTCGACGCGGCCGGCCAGGTCGTGATCGGCCAGCACCTCGCGCATGCGCGCCGCCCGGCCGGGGCTGTCCGCGACCAGGACCACCGCGGCACCGGCGCCCACGGCGTCCGCCATGGCCGCGATGGCGCGCTCGGTGTCCCCGCGGAACACCTCGGCGCTTCCGGCCGCGACCTGGCGGGAGTCGGGATCCTCGGCGAAGGCGGACAAGGTCCACCAGGCCAGTCCGCGCCCCAGGGCGGCGGCGCGCACGTCGGCCAGCGACCGGTACGCGGACGCCTCGAGGTCGATCGGGGCCTGGCCCCCGCCGGCCGCCCCAGCCCACGCGGCGGCGAGGAACTCGCGGGACGTCTCGTGGAGTTCGAGGGCGCGGGCCCGCACCTTCTCGGGATCGGCGACGGCCACGATGGTGTCGGGCGCCACGACGTCGACCAGCAACTCGAGCCCGTCGACCAGGGCGGGCGCGAGCGCCTCCATCCCGTCCACGGCGTGGCCGTCGGCGATCCGCTCGAACAGGTCGCGCAGGTGAGCGGGCACCGCACCGTTCGCGGCGTGCACCCGGGCGCGGGCGCGGACGTCGTCGGTCACCAGCATCTCCCGGCAGGGCGAGGCGGTGATCTCGGGCAGGACCTCGGGCCCCGAGCGCTGGTCGGCCACCTGGAAGCGACGGATCTCCTCGACGGTGTCCCCGAAGAAGTCGACGCGCACCGGGTGCTCCTCGGTGGGCGGGAACACGTCGATGATGCCGCCGCGGACGGCGAACTCGCCGCGGCGCTCGACCAGGTCGACGCGGGTGTAGGCCGCGCCGGCGAGGGCGGCGGCCAGGTCGCCGATGTCGTAGTCCTGACCGGCGACGATGCGCACCGGGAGCAGGTGGCCGAGGCCCGTCACCTGAGGCTGCAGGGCCGCGCGGACGGGCGCCACGATGACCCGGGGCGCGGGCAGCGGGTCCGTGCCGGCCAGGCGGCGCAGCACGGTGAGGCGGCGACCGACGGTGTCCGAGCGCGGGGACAACCGCTCGTGCGGCAGCGTCTCCCACGCCGGGTAGTAGGCGACCGCGTCCGGGCCGAGCAGGGACGCCAGCGACGCGGCCAGCGCCTCGGCCTCGCGGTAGGTCGAGGTGACGGCGAGCACGGGGCGTCCGACGTTGCTGAGCGCGGCCAGGATCAGGGGCCGCAACGGCTCGGGGGCGGCGATGTCGGCCGCCGTGACGGTGCCGTTGCGAGCGTCGTCGAGCAGGTCGGCCACCGCCCGCTCGGACGCGACCAGGTCGACCAGGGCGGCGAGATTCACCGGACCAGTGTAGTGACGCCCTCCCCCAGGCCCACCCGCACGCCGTCCCGACCTACGCGTTGAACCGGTTCTGCGCCTCCGCGAGGCCCAGCCCGATCAGGGCCTCCACGGCGTCCGCGGCCCGGCCCACCTCGACGGCGAGGTCCGCCCGCTGGGAGGCGGGGAAGGGCGACAGGACGAAATCGGCGGGGTCCTGGCGGCCCGGGGGGCGTCCGATGCCGAACCGCACCCGGTGGTAGTCGCCGGTGCCCAGATGGGCCCGGATCGACTTGAGCCCGTTGTGGCCGTTGTCGCCGCCGCCCACCTTGAGGCGCAGCCGGCCGAAGTCGAGATCCAGCTCGTCGTGGACGACGATCAGGTGCGTCGGGTCGACCGTGAAGAAGGCGGCGGCCTTCTTCACCGGCACCCCGGACTCGTTCATGTAGGTGCGCGTCTTCAGCAGCACCACCTGCTGGGCGTCCGCGCCGACGGCGCCCAGACCACCGGACGCCGTGAGGCGCGTCTGCGCCACCTCGGCCCGCATCAGCCTCGGCGTCGAGAAGGACGCCCGCGCGCGGCGGGCCAACTCGTCCACGACCATCGCCCCGACGTTGTGCCGGTGAGTCGCATAGGCCGGGCCCGGATTACCGAGCCCGGCCACCAGCCATGCAGCCAACGGAACCTACTCGGCGTCCTCGGCCTCGGCCGCGCCCTCGGCGGCTTCGCCCTCGGCCGCCTCGTCCTTCGGCACCACGACCGTCGCGATGACGTTCTCTTCGGCGGCCTCGGCGCCGTGGTAGACGGCACCCTCGGGCAGCTTCAGGTCGGCGACCGTGAGGCGATCGCCGGCGCCCATCCCCTCGATGGAGACCTCGATCGACTCGGGGATGTGGGTGGCCTCGACCTCGAGGGCCAGCGTCTGCTGGTCGAGGTTCAGCTGGAGCCCCGCCTCGGCGAGCTCGCCGACGATGACGAGCTTCACCTCGACGACAACCTTCTCGCCGCGACGCACCAGGATCAGGTCGAGGTGCTCGAGCGTGCCGCGGATCGGGTCGCGCTGGACCTGCTTGGGCAGGGCGAGCTGCGTCGTGTCGCCGACCTGCAGCGCGAGCAGCGCGTTGGCCGTCCGCAGCGCCAACTGCGTCTCGTGGGCGGGCAGCGTCAGGTGGACCGGGTCGGTGCCGTGGCCGTAGAGGACGACCGGCACCTTCCCCTCGCGGCGGGTGCGCCGGGACGCGCCCTTGCCGAATTCGGTGCGCGGTTCGGCGGCGATCGTGATTTCGTTGGCCATGGTGACTCCTACAACCTTGCGTTCTGGGCGGGGCAAGGGAGGACGCCTTGTCGATCACGGGCGTGCGCCCCTCGCCGAGGTAACCCGGAAACCTTACCCCACCGGGCCGCCGGGGACGAAACGGGGACGGGTCAGAGGTAGCGCTTGGTCGTCATGAGCGAGGTCACCGAGCCGTCCGTGAAGACCTCTTCGATCGCCTTGGCGATGAGCGGGGCGATCGACAGCACGGTCATCTTCGGGATCGCGTCCACATCGGCGACCGGCAGGGTGTTGGTGACGATGACCTCTTCGAACTCCGACTCGTTGAGCCGGGTGATCGCCGGGCCCGACAGGATCGGGTGGGTGGCGGCGCAGATCACCTGGGACGCCCCGTGCTCCTTGAGCACCTTGGCCGCGCCGCAGATGGTGCCGGCGGTGTCGATCATGTCGTCGACCAGCAGGCACACCCGCCCCCGGACGTCGCCCACCACCTCGCCCACCGCGACCTCGTTGGCCTTGTTGGGGTCGCGGCGCTTGTGGATGATGGCCAGGGGGGCACCCAGTCGGTCGGTGTACATGTCGGCCAACCGGACGCGTCCGGCGTCCGGCGACACGACCGTCATGTTGCCGATCTCGAACTTGCCCTTGATGTAGTCGGCCAGCACCGGCAGCGCCATCAGGTGGTCGACGGGGCCGTCGAAGAAGCCCTGGATCTGGGAGGCGTGCAGGTCGACCGACATCAGGCGGTGCGCCCCGGCCGTCTTGTACAGGTCGGCCACGAGGCGCGCCGAGATGGGTTCCCGCCCGGCGTGCTTCTTGTCCTGCCGGCCGTAGGGGTAGAACGGAGACACGACCGTGATGCGCTTGGCGGACGCCCGCTTGAGGGCGTCGATCATGATCAACTGCTCCATGAGCCACTCGTTGACCGGCGCCGGGTGCGACTGGATCACGAAGGCGTCCGCGCCGCGCACCGACTCCTCGTAGCGCACGTAGATCTCGGAATTGGCGTAGGTGACCTGCCGCGTGGGGACCAGGTCCACGTGCAGCAGGTCGGCGATCTCCTCCGCCAACTCCGGGAAGGCGCGCCCGCTGCACAGCATCAGGTGTTTGTTGTTCGGCCTCGTGATGCCGCTCACTCGCTGTCCCCTTGCCCGCGTCCGTCCATACCGACCAGATCATCCTACTGACGTCGGATTGCCACCGCCGTCGGCGTTCAGGGACGCACGTGCCCGTCCCGGACCGTCAGCGCGGGGATCTGCTCCCCCTCGGCCACCGTGACGGCGCGCAACTCGACGAACGCCCCGATGCGGGCGCCGGCCTCGATCTCGCTGCCCGGACGCAGGTGCACGAACGGCCCGACCGTAGCGCCGGCGCCGATGGTGACCAGGTGGCCGTGGGTGCGGACGACGGTGGCGCCCTCGCCCACCTCGGCGTCCCGGAGCGTCGTGTCCGGGCCGACGCTCGCCTGCGAACGGACGGTGGTGGCGCCCTCGAGCGACGTGCCGGGCAGCAGCGTGACGTCGGGTTCCAGGTCGACGCTGTCCTCGATCCACGTGGTCGCCGGGTCGATGATCGTGACGCCCGCCCGCATCCAGTGCCGGCAGATGCTGTCGTTCTTGACGCGGCTGAGCGTCGCCAGTTGCTCGCGGTCGTTGACCCCCTCGGCCTCCCACCGGTCGGCCAGCACCATCGGGTGCACGTGCCGGCCCTGCGCGCGGGCGTAGGCGACCACGTCGGTGAGGTACAACTCGCCCTGGGCGTTGTCGGTCGTCAGCGAGGAGAGCCCGGCCCGCAGCACGTCGGCGTCGAACACGTAGATGCCGGCGTTGATCTCGCCGATCGCGGCCTGCTCGGGCGTGCAGTCCTTCCTCTCCACGATGCGGACGACCTCGCCCGCCTCGTCGCGCAGGATGCGTCCGTACGACCCGGCGTCGTCGAGCACCGTGGTGAGCACGGTGACGGCGTCCCCGTGGTCGCGGTGGACGCCGACGAGCGACTGCAGCGTCTCCCCGGTCAGCAGCGGGACGTCCCCCATGGTGACGACCACCTCACCGTGGACGTCGGGGAGGGGGATCAGGCCGCAGCGGACGGCGTCCCCGGTGCCGCGCGGGTTCTCCTGCAGGGCGATGGTGACGTGCGGGGCGATGTCGGCCAGGTGCGCCTCGACCTGCTCCCGTTGGTGGCCCACGACGACGACCAGGTGCTCGGGCTCGACCGCACCGGCGGCGTCCACGGCGTACGACAGCAGCGAGCGGCCGGCCACCTTGTGGAGCAACTTCGACGTGCGGGACTTCATCCGCGTGCCCGCCCCGGCGGCGAGGACGACGACCGCCGCGACCCCCAGCGACTCGACCGATGCTGTTGTCATGCCCCACTCCTCCGTGCTCGGACGTGCCTGCCCCGGCCGGCGCGGCGACTTCCGCCCGGCCAGCACCCTACCGGGAGTCACCCGGCCGTGGACGCCCCCCGCCCACGTCCACCGGCAGCACCCGCACCTCGGGCCCGTCCGCGATCACGAGCAGGTCCTCGCCGGGATGCGCCGCCAACTCGGCGACGAGCCGGTCGGCGTCCCAGGGCTCCGACGGCGCGTCGAGGCGTCCCCAACTCTCGACCCGCGCCCCGGTGGCGCGTCCGACCAACCGCTCGACGTCAGGGTCGACGGCCCCGACGAGCAGCACCGACCGCGGACCCGCCGCCCCTGCCGCGCCCGCCGGCGACAGCGCCGCGGTGGCCAGGCGGTCGCGCCGGAACACGACCCCGTGGTACGCCGAGACGGCCGCCGCCCCCACCAGGACGCCGAGGCCGTAGCGCGCCTCCCGGAGCGTGCCGGCGCCGAGCCGAGCGCCGACGACGTCCTGGAAGAACGTCAGCGCGACCGCCATCAGGGCGATCACTGCCGCGATGCCCGCCACCCCGAACAGCACCACCAGGTAGACGCGGCGGGTCGGCGAGACCACCTCGGCGTCCGGATCGAGTGCCGACGCCGCCCGGATGCGCCGCCAGAACAGCCACCAGACCGGCAGCCCGACCGCCAGCACCGTCACGGCCGCCAGGGCGGTGTTCCGGACCGTCATGCCCTCGTCCGAACCCGGCGTCGCCGCCTCGATGAGCGCGACCAGGATCGTCCCCAGCCCGAACGCCGCCGCCACGAGGGCGATGCCCGAGACCAGGTACTCGTAGACGCGCCGCACCTCGCCGCGGCCGGTGTCATGACCGGGCCGCGCGCCGGCGCCCGGACCGAGCAGCGTGCGGTGGTAGCGCCAGACCGCGATCCCGACGATGAGCGCGGCCGCGTCGAACGCGGCGGCCTCGAAGTGCTCGGACGCCGTCCGTCCCAGTCGGTCGCCGACGAGCCAGACGAGGACGGTCCACAGCAGGCGACTGGCGGCCACGAGGGACAGCACCAGGCCGCCGCCGACGCCCACGGGCAGCACATAGCCGAGCCAGAGGGTCCCGCGGGGCAGCCGGACCGCGGTGACCGCCCAGTAGATCGTCCACGCCACCACCCCCGCGACCAGCAGCCCCACGGCCTCCCAGAGCCCGCCGGTCTGCCGGTCGAGGACGTCGGGACGCAGCACGAGGTCGAGGAGGGCCCCCAGCGTCTGCACCAGGCCCATCACGAGCAGGATCAGGCCGACCAGCGAGCCCAACAGCAGATGCGGCGTCCCCCGCTCGGTGTCGAGGCTGCGGCGCGCGGCGACCCAATGGCCCGCCCACAGCGCGCCCCAGACGAGGACCTGGGCCGCGGCGGCCGCAGCCACCGGGCGGCCGGCGAGGACCCCCGAGACGAGGGTCTGCAGCGCGGACGCCGCGACGACGAGGCCGGTCAGCGCGGCCAGGGTGAGGTAGGCGGTGAACAGCGTGGCGCCGGTCTCGGAGGTGTCGGTGCGGTGACGCCGCCACGTCCACCAGGCCAGGGCCACCGCCAACGGCAGGCCGACCAGCACGAACGCCAGCGCCTGCGCCAGCAGGTAGCCGCCGTCCTCCCATTCCTGCGGCCGGGCGCCGAACAGGCGGCCCACCAACTCCGACAGCCCGACGGCCGCGGTCACGAACAGGGCGAACAGCAGCACGTACTGGAAGAACCGCCGAACGCTGCGGGCGTCGACCCCGCCGGCCCCGCCTCCGCGGCGGCGCGCGGCGCCCACGATCAGGGCCAGCAACCCGACGATGAGGGCCAGCGCGAGGACGGCGACGACGATCCCGACCACCATGCCGGGAGCCTACCGGCCGGTCTTGCCCCGGACCACCACGTCGAGTCGGCTCGTCAGCCCGGCGAGGGCGGCGTCCAGATCGTCCGCCACCACGAGGTCGTCCAGCACGTCGGGCCGGATGAAGCCCGCCTCGACCAGGCCGGAGAGCGCCGTGAGCAACGGCGTCCAGATGCCGCCGAGGTTGAGGAGGCCCACGGGGTCGTCGTTGAACCCGATGTGCCGCCAACTCCAGACCTCGATGATCTCCTCGAGGGTGCCCAGGCCGCCCGGCAGGCACAGGAAGGCGTCGGCGAACTCGGCCATCAGGGCCTTGCGCTCGTGCATGGTCTCGACCACGTGCAGCGCGGTCAGATCGTGCCGACCCCACTCGCGTTCGACCATGGAGCGCGGGATCACCCCGATCACCTCGCCGCCCGCGTCCAGCGCCCCCTGCGATACGGCCCCCATCAGCCCGAAGCCGCCCGCGCCGTACACCAGCCCGATGCCCCGCTCGGCCAGCCCGCGGCCGACGGCGTACGAGCCCTGCGCGAACGCGGGGTCGCCCCCGGCACTGGACCCACAGAACACGGCGACACGTCGAATGGATCGGACCACGACGCGAGTCTAGAGCGGGCGCTCACACCCCCCGGAACGGCGACGGCGGCGCCTTCGGGCCGTGGCAGAAGCGGAACTTCCGGCCGCTGCCGCACGGGCACGGCGCGTACGGTCCGCGCTTGAGGTCGGCGGCCGCCACGGCGTCCATCACCTCGGCGGGCGCCCGGCCCTGCTGGATCAACCGGGCCATGGCGGAGAACGCCGGTCCGGTGTGCAGGTAGAACGCCTCCAGGCCGGGGCACAGGTAGTTGTGGCCGTCCTGCCCGTCGCGGGCGGTGGCGAAGCGATCCTTCGGGCAGCCGCCGTTGCACAGGTGTCGCACCTTGCAGGCCCGGCATTGGTCGGTCAACGTGTCCTGCTTGTCCTGCCCGAACCTGCGTTGCGCCGGGGACGCGATCAACTCCACCAGGTGCGTCCGGTGGATGTTCCCGAGCAGGTAGGCGGGCTCCACGAAATGGTCGCAGGCGTACAGGTCGCCGTTGTGCTCCAGCGCGGGACCGTTTCCGCAGGTCGGGGCGTGCAGGCACAGCAGGTGCCGGCCGAAGAACGCCTCGAGGGTGACGTCGAAGAGTTGGACGTAGACCGTGCCCACGTCGTGGCGGATCCATTCCTCGAAGACGTCGATGAGGAACCGGCCGTACTGCTCCGCCCCGACCGACCGCTCGGTCACCAGGCTGCCGGTCTGCGTGTAGAGGAGCCGACGGCGTCCGGTCTCGGGGGCGCTCCAGCCCTGGTTCGCGATCGCCAGCGTCTCGGGGGTGGCGCGTTCGACGATCGGGATGAACTGCACCCACCGGGCGCCCAGTTCGTCGCGGAAGAACCGGTACACGTCGCGTCCGTGGTGCTGGTTGGCGGCGTTGACCGTGCACAGCACGTTGAACTCCACCTGGTGCTTGGTCAGCATCCGCCACCCGGCCATGACCCGGTCGAACGTGCCCCGCCCGCGCCGATCCAGCCGGTAGGAGTCGTGGAGTTCCTGGGGCCCGTCGCAACTGAGCCCCACCAGGAAGCGATGCTCGGCGAAGAAGGCGCACCACTCGTCGTCCAGCAGGACGCCGTTGGTCTGGAAGGTGTGTTGCACGACCTGGTTCGGCCGCCGGTACTGCTCCACCAACGCGACGGCCCGGCGGAAGAAGTCGACGCCCATCAGGGTCGGCTCGCCCCCCTGCCAGGCGACGGTGACGGTCGGCGACCGGTGCGACTCGAGCACCTGCCGGAGGTAGGTCTCCAGCGTGGCCTGCGACATCTTGGTCTTGTCGTCGGGGTACAGCGCCTCCTTGGACAGGAAGAAGCAGTAGGTGCAGTCGATGTTGCAGGTGGAACCGCTGGGCTTCGCCAGCAGATGGAAGCGCGGGGGGGCGTCCGCCGGGATATCGGCCGGGAGGGCAGGGCTGCTCATTGGGCGCCATCCGTTCTGTAGGAGTCGCCGGCCTTCGACCGGGCCGTCGACCGCGACCCAGAGGGTCGCCCCCATGATCGCCGAACCCGCCGGACACCGGACCACCCGACGGGAGGGATGCCGCCCGCGGCCACCATCAGCAGGCTGGGCGCGGCGACCGTGCCGCGCGTCGTCGAGCGCCATCTCGGAAGGAGACGGACATGACAACAGACAGGCCGAACATCCTCATCCTCTGGGGGGATGACATCGGTTGGTGGAACATCAGCTACAACAGCCGGGGCCAGATGGGGTACCGCACGCCGAACATCGATCGGGTGGCCAACGAGGGCGTCGCGTTCACCGATTACTACGCGCAGCAGAGTTGCACCGCGGGGCGGGCGGCCTTCATCACCGGGCAGAATCCCCTGCGCACCGGGCTCACCAAGGTGGGCATGCCGGGCGCCGACCTCGGCCTGCAGGCCGAGGATCCGACGATCGCCGAACTGCTGAAGCCGCTGGGGTACCGCACCGGCCAGTTCGGCAAGAACCACCTGGGCGACAAGGACGAGTTCCTGCCCACGATGCACGGCTTCGACGAGTTCTTCGGCAACCTCTATCACCTCAACGCCGAGGAGGAACCGGAGCACCCCGACTACCCGAAGGATCCCGCGTTCAGGGCTCGCTTCGGGCCCCGCGGCGTCCTGCACTGCTTCGCCGACGGCCACGGCGGCCAGCGGATCGAGGACACCGGCCCGCTCACGAAGAAGCGGATGGAGACCATCGACGACGAGGTCACCGAGCACGCCCTGCGGTTCATCGACGACGCGCACGCAGCCGAGGAACCCTTCTTCGTGTGGTGGAACACGACGGCCATGCACTTCCGCACGCACCCGGCCGAGAAGCACCGGGGCAAGAGCGGCGGGCACGGCGACTACAACGACATCATGGTCGCCCACGACGAGAGCGTCGGGCTCATGCTCGACAAGCTCGACGAGCTCGGCATCGCCGAGAACACCCTGGTCATGTACTCGACCGACAACGGCGTGCACTACAACACGTGGCCCGACGCCGGCATCACCCCGTTCCGTTCGGAGAAGAACACCAACTGGGAGGGCGGCTGGCGGGTGTCGGCGTTCTTCCGCTGGCCTGGCCGCATCCCGGCGGGGACGGTGCTCAACGACATGGCGTGCCACCAGGACGTGCTGCCCACCATGTTGGCCGCCGCCGGGGAACCCGCCATCAAGGAGAAGCTGCTGGCGGGCCACACCGCCGGCGACAAGACCTTCAACGTGCACCTCGACGGCTACGACTTGTTGCCGTACCTGACGGGTGAGACCGACCAGGGCCCTCGCGACTTCTTCTTCTACCCCAGCGACGACGGCGACATCATCGCCCTGCGGATGGGCGACTACAAGTGCGTGTTGGCCGAGCAGCGGGCGAAGGGCCTGAACGCCTGGATCGACCCGTTCGTCAAGCTCCGGGCCCCCAAGATCTTCGATCTGCGCGCCGACCCGTTCGAACGCGCCGACGAGAACTCGAACACCTACGGCGACTGGGTGATCGACCACCTGTGGATCCTCTACAAGATGCAGGCCGTCGTCGCGGCCCAGCTCGCCAACTTCCAGAAGTACCCGCCGCGGCAGAAGCCGGGTTCGTTCAACCTGGACGCCGTCCTCGCCCAACTCGAGTCGGGCACCGACGGTAGCGGGCACTGAGTCCGGCCAGGACGCCGCACGACCGCACCCGAGGGAGGAAGGATCCGCCATGCTCGCCCGCCTACGCCGTCGGCTGCCGGCCCGGTTCCGGACGCCCTCGGGCGCGGACCTGCGCGCCGGACGGGCTGGCGACGGGCCTGCTGACCGGGCTCAACCCGATCGCCGGCCTGTACGGCTACCTGTTCGGCACGCTGGCCGGGGCGCTGGCGACCAGTTCCGTCCTGATGTCGGTGCAGGGCACCGGCGCCATGGCGGTGATCGTCGCCGACACCCCGGGCCTGACCGGGCCGGACGGGGACCGGGCGTTGGCGACCCTGACGGTGCTCACCGGCCTGTTCATGGTGGTGGCGGGGGTGGCGAAACTCGGCTCGCTGGTGCGCTACGTGCCCCACGCGGTCTTGACGGGCTTCGTCAACGCGGTGGCCGTCAACATCATGCTGGGCCAACTGGGCGGCGTCACCGGCTACGCGGGGCGGGGGCCCAACCGCATCGTGCGCGCGGCCGACACCCTGTGGAACGTGCTGGCGTTCCACTGGCCGACGGTCCTGATCGCCGGGGCGACGGTGGCGCTGATCCTGGTGCTCGAGCGAACCCGGTTGGGTCCGCTGGGGCTCTTCCTCGCCGTCGTGGCGGCGTCCGGGGCCGTGGCCCTGTGGCCGGGTTCCGGGGTGGCGACCCTGGCGAGCGTCGCGGAGGTGCCGCGCTCCCTGCCGACCCCGGTGCTGCCGTCCCTGGCGGCCGTCGCGGCGATGCTGGTGCCCGCGGCGTCCCTGGCGTTCGTCGGCCTCGTGCAGGGCGCCGCCATCGGCCAGGCGATGCCCAACCCGGACGGCCGCTACCCGGACGCCTCCGGCGACTTCCGCGGCCAGGGCATCGCCAACCTGGTGTCGGGGCTGCTGCGCGGGATGCCCGTCGGCGGGTCCATGTCGGGCACCGCCGTCGTCGTCGCGGCGGGCGGCCGCGGGCGCTACGCCAACCTCACGGCGGCCGCCGTGATGACGGTCACCGTCCTGGCGCTCGGGCCGGCCGTCGGCTACGTGGCGATGCCCTCGCTGTCGGCGCTGTTGATGCTGATCGGCCTGCGCACCTTCAAACCCGACCAGGTGCTCATGGTGTGGCGCACCGGCGGCACTCAGGCGACCGTGATGGCGACGACCTTCGTTCTCACCCTGCTCGTGCCGATGCAGTACGCGGTGCTCACCGGGGTGGGCATCTCGGTGGTGCTGTTCGTGGCCCGGCAGTCGAACCGGGTCATCGTCAAGCGGTGGCGGATCGAGCCGGGGGTGCCGCTCCCCACCGAGAGCGATCCGCCGGCCGTGCTCCCCCCGGACGAGGTGGTCGTCCTCGCGCCGTACGGCAGCCTGTTCTTCGCCTCGGCGTCCGTCTTCGAGAGCCAGTTGCCCGTGCCCGGGCCCTCGTCCGGCGGCTCGGTGGTGGTGCTGCGCCTGCGCGGCAAGGAGGAACTCGGCAGCACCTTCATCAAGACGATCATCCGCTACCACGAGGCCCTGGAGGCCGCCGGCAGCCACCTCGTGCTCACCGGTGTGAGCGAGCGCGTCCGGGGCCAACTCGTCGGCACTCGCGCTATCGACGTGGTGGGGGCCGAGAACGTGTTCACCGCCACCCGCAACGTGGGCGAGTCGCTGATGGCGGGGCTGAGGCGGGCCGAGGAACTCCGAGGGGGCGGGCGCCCCTGAGTTCCTCCAGAAGATTCCGGCCAGGTTGAACCATCACGGACGCCGAATGTTGTCCCCATGGCATTCGGCGGCGGCTCCGCTGCTAGGTTGGTCGCGATGCCGCAGCCCGCTCGGGTCACTGGTGATCCGGCGTCCGGGCTGTCAGGCGTCCCTCAACCGCCACGGGCGCCGTCTGCACGCTGCCCGCAGACCACAAAGGGGATGGAATTCGTGCGAGAAGACCTCACTCGCTTCTTCGCCTCACGCTGGGGCATCATCACGGCCGGGCTCACGATCGGCATCTTGGCGCCCCTCCTGGTCAAGCTGGGCAACCCGGGCAACATGGGCATCTGCGTCGCCTGCTTCGAGCGCGATATCGCCGGTGCCCTCGGCCTGCACCGGACCGCCACCGTGCAGTACCTGCGCCCCGAGATCATCGGGTTCGTGCTGGGTTCGCTGCTGGCCGCCTACGCGTTCAAGGAGTTCCGAGCCCGGGCCGGCTCGGCTCCCATCGTGCGGTTCGTGCTCGGCGCCTTCGCCATGATCGGGGCGCTGGCCTTCCTGGGCTGCCCGTGGCGGGCGACCCTGCGACTCGCGGGGGGCGACCTCAACGCCCTGGTGGGCATCGCCGGCCTGGTCGTCGGCATCGGCATCGGCACCGCGTTCCTGAAGAACGGCTACACCCTCGGCCGCGCCACGAAGACCCACACCGCCGTGGGCTGGGTCATGCCGGCGATCATGGCCGGTCTGCTGGTCCTCGCGGTGCTGCAACCGGTGTTCGCCGAGGGCGGCCCGATCTTCGCCAGCGCCAAGGGACCGGGCTCCCAGCACGCAGCGCTGCTGGTCTCGCTGGGCGTCGGGCTGCTCGTCGGCTTCCTGGCGCAGCGCACCCGCTTCTGCACGATGGGGGCCGTGCGCGACGTCTTCGTGATGCGCGACGTCCACCTGCTGACCGGCGTGGCCGCCCTGCTGGTCGCCGCGTTCGTCACCAACCTGATCCTGGGGCAGTTCCACCTCGGGTTCACGGGCCAGCCCATCGCGCACAGCAACCACCTGTGGAACGGGCTGGGCATGGTGCTCTCCGGCCTGGCGTTCGCGCTGGCGGGCGGCTGCCCCGGCCGGCAGTTGATCCTGTCCGGCGAAGGCGACGGGGACGCCGCGGTCTTCGTCCTCGGCATGATCACCGGCGCGGCGTTCGCCCACAACTTCGCCCTCGCCGCCTCGCCCGACACCGTCACCGACGGCGTGGTGAAGGTCGGCGGCGTCGGCCCAGCCGGCATGGTGGCCGTCATCCTCGGCCTCGTCGTCTGCCTCGTCATCGGCGCCACGATGCGCGAGCGCCTGCCCCAACTCGACACCTCGAAGGAGATGGCCGATGCCGATCGTTGATGCCCGCGGGCTGTCCTGCCCCGAACCCGTGCTCCGTGCCCGCCGTGCCATCGGCGCCGGGGCCTACCCGATCGAGGTGCTGGTCGACACGGTGACCCAGCGCGAGAACGTCCGCCGCGCGGCCGAGGCGGCGGGCTGCACGGTGACCGTCGCCGAGCGCGGCGACGAGTTCGCGCTCACCCTGACCAGGTGAACGACCTCTACCTGGACAACGCAGCCACCTCCTGGCCCAAGCCGCCGGGGGTGGCTGCGGCCATGTCCGCCTTCCTCGCCGACGTCGGCGCCAACCCGGGCCGGTCGGGCCACGGCCGCTCGATCGCCGCCGCCCGCATCGTGGCGGACGCCCGCGAGGCGGTCGCCGAACTCGTGGGGGCGTCCGACCCGCTGCGGGTCGTCTTCGGACCCAACGCGACGACCGCGCTCAACCTGGCCCTGGTGGGGCTGCTCCACCCGGGCGACCACGTCGTGTGCTCGGCGATGGAGCACAACGCCGTCATGCGCCCTCTGCGCGCCCTGGAGCAGCGCGGCGTCGAGGTGACCGTGGCGCCCTGCGCGCCGACGGGCGAGTTGGCCGTCGCCGACGTCGAGGCGGCCCTGCGCCCGCACACCCGCCTCGTCGTGGTCACCCACGCCTCGAACGTCACGGGCACGATCATGCCGATCCGCGAGATCGGTCGGCTCACCCGGGCCCGCCGCGTCCTTCTGCTCGTGGACGCCGCCCAGTCCGCCGGCTGCCTGCCGGTGGACGTCGGGGCGGACGCCGTCGACCTGCTGGCCTTCACGGGGCACAAGGGCCTGCTCGGGCCGATGGGGACCGGCGGGCTCGTCCTGGGCGACCGGGTGGACGTCTCCGCCCTGGCGCCGCTCATCCACGGCGGGACGGGCAGCCGGTCGGCCGAGGAGTTCCAGCCCGACTTCCTGCCGGACCGGTACGAGGCCGGGACGCCCAACGTCGTCGGGCTCGCGGGGCTCGCCGTGGGCGTCCGGTGGCTCCTCAAGCGCGGGGTCGCCGAGGTGCGGCGGCACGAGATCGACCTGACCGCGCGGCTCCTGGCGGGCCTGGCCGGGGTCCCCGGCGTCGAGGTGCAGGGAACCCGGGACGCCACGCGGCGGACCGCGACGGTGTCGTTCACGGTGACCGGCGTGGACCCGGCCGACGCCGGACTGTGGCTGGAGGACGAGTCCGGGATCCTGTGCCGCGTCGGCCTGCACTGCGCCCCGGCCGCCCACCGCACCCTGGGCACCTTCCCGACCGGCACGATCCGCTTCGGCCTCGGCGTGTTCACGACCCCCGAGGACGTCGACCGGGCGGTGGCCGCGGTGGCCCGCCTCGCGACGGAGGGCCCGTGAAGGGCGGCCCCTACTCGGTGATCCTCGTCTCGTCGGTCGCCCACGCGCTGCGGATCGAGCGGCTGCTGACCGACCGCGGGGGCCGCTGCCGGCTGGTCCCCGTGCCGCGGCACCTGAGTTCGGACTGCGGCGTCTGCGTGCGCTTCGAACGAGCCGACCGGGCCCTGGCTGTGGCGGCCGTGGCCGCGTCGAGGCTCGAGATCGAAGGCCTGGCCGACCTGCCGTGAGCTCCCCGGGTAGGAGTCGAACCTACTGCGCTAATCCTGATTCAAAGTCAGGCGGGCCCTACCGAAAGACCAACCGGGGATCGGCCACGCGTGGCCGGGCCCCACTTTACGCATCGGACGCCGCCGGTGCATCCCGGCGGAACGGCGTCCGTTGGCCCGAACGGGACGGATCCGCCAGACTGGGCCGGTGAGCAGCGAGCCCGGCACCCAGCGAGCGCGGCGCGCGCGCGTCCGGATGTCCCGGGCCGAGCGGCGTGAGCAACTCATCGAGGTCGCCCGGACGCTCTTCGCCGAGCGCGGGCTGGACGGCACTTCCGTAGAGGAGATCGCCGCCCACGCCGAGGTCAGCAAACCGGTGGTCTACGAGCACTTCGGCGGCAAGGAGGGCCTGTACGCGGTGGTCGTCGACCGCGAGGTGCGGACGCTGCACGACGCGATCACCGCCGCCATCACCCGGCCCGCGACCGACCCCCGTTCCCTGATCGAGTTGGGCACCCTCGTCCTGCTGCAGTACATCGAGGAGAACACCGACGGCTTCCGGATCATCTCCCGCGACTCCTCGCCGTTCACGCAGTCGGGCACCTACCAGACGATCCTGTCCTCCATCGCCACCCGGGTCGAGGGCCTGCTCGCGGGCCACTTCGAGCACCACGGCTACGCCCCCGAGACCGCCCCGCTCTACTCCCAGATGCTCGTCGGGCTGGTGGCCCTCGCCGGGCAGTGGTGGGTCGACAACCGCGACGCCACCCATCTCGGCAAGCGCGAGGTCGCCACCCACCTGGTGAACCTGACCTGGAACGGCATGCGGCACCTCAAGCCCCACCCGCAACTGTTGCTGGACGACCTGCCCTCGTCCTGAGCCGGCCGCCTCAGGCGAGCAGCCGGGCACCCGGCACGGGGCCGGTGACCCGTTTGACGCTGCGGCAGGCGCCCGCGCCGGCCAGCCGCGTGGACAGGTCGATCGCGGCGCTCTCGGACGCCGCCAGGAACGCCACCGTCGGCCCGGACCCCGACACCACGGACGCCAGCGCGCCGGCCGCCCGCCCCGCCGCGATCGTGCGCGCCAACTCGGGGCGCAGGTCGACCGCCGCCTCCTGCAGGTCGTTCACCAACACCCGCGACAGCCGCATCGGGTCGCCGGACGCCAACGCCTCGAGCAGTTCGGCCGGCGGCTGCGCGGGGGGCTGCGCCGGCTCCGGGTGCAGTGCGTCGAACCGCCGGAAGACCGCCGGGGTGGACAACTCGAAGTCGGCCAGCGCCAGCACCCAGTGGTAGGTGCCCCGGCTGAGCACGGGCACCAGTTCGTCGCCGCGTCCCGACCCGAACGCCGTCTGCCCCATCAGGGCGAACGGGACGTCGGCGCCGAGGCGTCCCCCCAACTCGCCGAGTTCGGCGGGCGTGACGTCGAGGTCCCACAGCACCGACAGGGCGAGCAGGGCGGCCGCGCAGTCGGCCGAGCCGCCGGCCATCCCGCCGGTGACCGGGATCGTCTTGCGGATCGCGATCCGGGCGCCCAGCCGGGCGGGGTCGCCGTGGGTCTCGGCGAGCAACTGCGCCGCGCGCACCACCAGGTTGCGGCCGTCGGTCGGCACCAGGGACGCCTGCGCGCCCGTCACCGTCACCGGGAAGGCGCCGGGCGGCGCCGCGGTCACCTCCACGTCGTCGTACACCGAGACCGCCTGGAACACGGTCGCCAGCGGGTGGTAGCCGTCGGGGCGCCGCGGACCCACCAGCAGGGCCAGGTTGATCTTTCCGGCCGCCCGCACCCGCACCGCCGCCGACCCCGCGCCGTCCGTCATGGGAGTTTCCTATCAACTCCGCGGTGACGAGGGAAGCCGACCGCTCGGCAGTTGCTCGGCCACCCGCGCGAACTCGGCGACCCCGAGCGTCTCGCCGCGCGCCTGCGGAGCCACCCCGGCGGCCTCCAGCGCCGCCGAGGCCGCCGCCGACGACCCGAACAGCCCCGCCAGCGCGGCGCGCAGCATCTTGCGGCGCTGCGCGAAGGCGGCATCGACGACGGCGAACACCGCTTCCCGGGACGCCGTCGTGGCCGGCGGCTCGCGCCGCGTGATCCGCACCAGCCCCGAGTCCACGTTGGGCACCGGCCAGAACACCGTGGGCGGCACCGTGCCGGCGCGCACGGCGTCCGCGTACCACGCCATCTTCACGCTGGGCACGCCGTACACCTTCGACCCGGGGCCGGCGACGAGCCGGTCGGCGACCTCCAGTTGCACCATGACCAGGCCGCGCACCCAGCCGTCGAAGCGCTCCAGCAGGTGCAGCAGCACCGGCACGCTCACGTTGTAGGGCAGGTTGGCTACCACCGCGGTCGGCTGCGGGTCGGGCAGCGAGACGACGCCGAGGGCGTCCGCCTCGAGGACGGTCAACCGGCCGGACGCCGCTGGCATCCGCTCCGCGACCGTGCGGGGCAGGCTGCGCGCCAGCGACGGCTCGATCTCGATCGCGGTCACGTGGCGGGCCACCTCGAGCAGCCCGAGCGTGAGCGACCCGAGCCCCGGCCCGACCTCGAGGACGACGTCGTCGCCGCCGATCCCGGACGCCGCCACGATCCGGCGCACCGTGTTGGCGTCGTGGACGAAGTTCTGCCCCCGCTGCTTGGTCGGCCTCAGCTCCAACTCGGCCGCCAGCGCCCGAAGCGTCCGGGGATCCAGCAGCCCCTCAGCCATCGACACCCCAGTCGCCGAACAGCGCCGAGGCGTTGGCGTGCAGCGCCCCGCAGAGCGCGTCGAGGTCGTCGCCGCGCTCGGCGGCCATCGCCCGCACGGTCACCGGCACCAGGTAGGCCGAGTTGACGCGGCCCCGGAAGGGCACCGGGGTGAGGTAGGGGGCGTCCGTCTCGACCAGCAGCCGCTCCGCCGGCGTGAGCCGCAGCGCGGCCCGCAGGTCGTCGTTGCCCGGGTAGGTGATCGTCCCCGGGAAGGACAGGAACGCGTCGTGCGCCAGGCACCGGCGCGCGAACGCCACGTCGCCGGAGAAGCAGTGGAATTGCACGCGCTCGGGCCAGCCCTCGGCGTCCAGCACGTCGAGGATGTCCTCGTGGGCGTCCCGGTCGTGGATCACCAGCGCCTTGCCGGACGCCTTCGCGAACGCGATATGGGCCGCGAAGCTGACCCGCTGCGCGGCCTGCGCGGCGGCGTCCCGGGTGCGATAGAAGTCGAGTCCGGTCTCGCCCACGGCCCGCACCCGCTCGGACGCCTCGACGAGCGCCTCGATCTGGCGCAGTCGCTCGTCCAGGGACGCCCCCGCGCGGCCGGCGTCGTTGGGGTGCAGCGCGACGGCGGCGATGACCGCCGGATGGTTCTCGGCATGGCCGATGGCCTCCCGCGAACTGGGCACGTCGCAGCCCACGTCGACCATCCGGGTCACGTTGACCGACGCCGCCAGCGGCACCGCCTCGTCGGCGGGCAGCCCCCCGGTGACGGTCGCCGACTCCAGGTGCGTGTGGGCGTCCGTGACCGGGCAGGGCAACGGGTCGGGCAGCGGGGCACGCTTTCCGCTCACGGGCCACCTCCTTCGGGTGAAGCGTAGCGAGGGCCGCTCAGCGCACCGTCACCCGGATCGCGTGCAGCCCGCTGACCCCCGAGGGGAACGGGGGCAGCCGATCCTCCGACTGGGGCCGGCCCGCGGCGTCCACGACGCGGCACCGCAGCACGTGGTCGCCGGGCGCGGCGTCCCAGACCCACAGCCACTGCCGCCAACTGTCGAGGCCCGCGTCCGGGCCGAGGCCGACGTCCTGCCAGGGCCCGTCGTCGACCGACACCTGGACGCCGGCCACCCCGGAGCCGTGCGCCCAGGCGACCCCGCCCACCTTCACCGGGCCGGCGGCGACGGCGTTGCCGGAGCGCGGGGTTTCGATCGTCGAACCCGGGCGGACGGGGGCGTCGATCGCCCAGCCGCGCGTCGTCCAGTACGCCTCGTCGCGGGCGTACGTGGTCACCGTCAGCGAGACGACCCACTTGGTGGCGCCCACGAAACCGTAGAGGCCCGGGGTCAGCAGCCGCACCGGGAAGCCGTGCTCGGCCGGCAGTGGCTCGCCGTTCATCGCGTAGGCGAGCATGGCGCCCCGGCCGTCGGTCAGGGCGACCAGCGGGGTGCTCACGGTGAAGCCGTCCGCCGACCGGGACAGCACCTGGTCGGCCCCCGGTCGGACGCCGGCCCGCGCCAGCAGCGCCGCGGTCGCCGCGCCGCGCCAGCGGGCGTTGCCGATCAGGTCGCCGCCGAGGTCGTTGCTGACGCAGGCCAGGGTGACGTCGCGTTCGAGCGGGGGCAGCGCCACCAGATCGGCCCAGGACAGCGTCAGCGGGCGCTCGACCAGCCCGTCGATCGTCAGGCTCCAGCCGGTGGCGTCCAGTTGCGGCACCCGGAGCGCCGTGTCGATGCGGAAGAAGTCGGCGTTGGGGGTGAACAGCGGGCTCACCCCGGACGCCTCCGCCTCCACCCCCGTCGGCAGCGGCGTGCCCGGCCCGGTCGGCACCGGCGGGGTCGGGGTGGGCCGCGGGCCGCCGCCCAGCACCTGGGAGCGGATCAGCCACTCGCCGAGCCCCGCCGCGACCGCCGTGCCGGCGAGCACCGGACCGAGGGCGCGCAGGAGCCCGCGGCGTCCGACTGCGGCGGGCGCCGCCCGGGCGTCGGCCCCGCGGAACCGGACCAGGACCGCCGCCCCCACCCCGAACGCGACGGGCGCCGGCAGCAGCCCTCCCACCCCGGACGCCCCCGGTGCGGCCAGCAACGCCAGCCCCGCCAGCAGGGCCGCCGCGACGAGGGCGGCGGACAGCGAGCGGCGGGCGAGGAGGCCGACGAGCGCCCCCAGGCCGAGGGTCACGACGACGATGCCGACCAGCAGCACCGCCTTGTCGGCCAGGCCGAACACGGCCACGGCCCACTCCTTGAGGGGGGTCGGCGTCAGATCGACGGCGCGGTTCCACACCGCGACCACCGGGGACGCCGCGGGCGCCACCAGCGCCGCGGCCAGATGCCCCGCCGCCAGACCGGCCGCGGTCGCCACCGCGCCGACGCTCGCGGCCCGGGCTCGTGTGGGAAACGTCACCTCCGCCACCTCCTGCGTCGAGGGTACGTGGCGGCTCCGACAGCCCCGCAGGGCGGGCTCAGGCCCGCGGGTTCAGCCGGCCGGGGACGCCTTACGGGCGGCCAGCGCCGCCTCGTACAGGACGCCGCGGCTCACGCCGGCCTCGGCCGCCACCGTGGCCACCGCCTCCTTGAACCGGACGGCGTCGCCCACCCGGGCCAGCACCTCGGCCGCCGCGGCGTCCAGGCTCACCACGACGGGCGCGGCGCCCCCGATCACGACGGTGATCTCGCCGAGGACGCCGCCGGCCGCCCAGTCGGCCAACGCGGCCAGACCGCCGCGGCGGACCTCCTCGTACGTCTTGGTGAGCTCCCGGCAGACGGCGCCCGGACGATCGGCGCCGAGCTGCGCGGCGGCGTCCTGCAGGAAGGCGGCGAGGCGGTGCGGCGCCTCGAAGAACACCATCGTGCGCTCCTCGGCGGCCAGCGCGGCGAGGCGCCGGCGCCGCTCCCCGGCCTTGCGGGGCAGGAAACCCTCGAAGACGAACCGGTCGGACGGGAGCCCCGAGACGGCGAGCGCCGCCAGCGCGGCCGACGGGCCCGGCACGGCGGTCACCCGGACGCCGCGCTCGATGGCGGCCGTCACGACGCGGTAGCCCGGATCCGACACCAACGGCATGCCGGCGTCCGTCACGACCACCACCCGCTGGCCGGCGGCGAGCGCCTCGAGCAGGGCCCCGACCCGGGACGCCTCGTTGCCGTCGAAGTACGACAGCACCGGCGCCGACAACGACACCCCGAGGCGGGCCGCGAGCGCCTTGAGGCGGCGGGTGTCCTCGGCGGCGATCAGGCCGGCGCGCCGGAGTTCGCGGGCGAGGGCGGGCGAGGCGTCCTCGAGATCGCCGATGGGGGTGGCGGCGAGGACCAGCAGTCCCTCGCCCGGGGCGGCGGTGGCGTTCACCCTCCCAGTATGGGTGGTGGGCCCCGCATAGGATGACCGGGTGTCGACCACCACCGCCCCCGTCAGCGCCTCGGACGCCTCCGCCGCCGCGGCCGCGCCGTCGGTGCTCGGACCCTCGGCGCCGCCCGCGCCGCGCGGCGCGGTGGCCGACCTGTCCACGTTGGCCCGGCTGCGCGACTTCATGCCCACCGACCACCTGCGCTCGTGGCTGCTCACGCTGCTGATCGCGGGGGGCGCCTTCGTCCTGCGCCTGATCAACCTGGGGAACCCCCGCTACCTGATCTTCGACGAGACGTACTACGCCAAGGACGGCTTTTCGCTGCTGCAATCCGGCTTCGAGCGCCAGTGGCCCGACCCGATGGACGTCACGAACAAGGCCTTCGTCGACGGGGACTTCCACTTCCTCGAGCAGGGGGCGGCCTTCGTGGTCCACCCCCAACTCGGCAAGTGGCTGATCGCGTCCGGGCAGGCGCTGTTCGGGGTCAACTCGTTCGGCTGGCGGTTCATGGCCTGCGTGTTCGGTGCGCTGCTGGTCGCCGCGACCATGCGGCTCGCCCGCCGGCTGGGGCGTTCGACGCTCGTCGGCGTCATCGCGGGCCTGCTGCTGACCTTCGACGGGCTGGCGTTCGTCATGTCCCGCATCGCGCTGCTCGACATCTTCCAGGCCTTCTTCCTGGTCGCCGCCGTCGCCGCGGTCGTCGCCGACCGCGACTGGTTCCGCAACCGGCTGGCCGACCGGCTCACCGCCGGCGGCGTCCCCGATCTCGGCGGCTCGTTCGGACGCCTCGCGCTCTGGCGTCCCTGGCGGTGGGTGGCCGGCGTCCTGTTCGGCTGCGCCCTGGGCGTGAAGTGGAACTCGATCTACGTGCTGGCCGCCTTCGGGGTGCTGTCCGTGCTGTGGGACGTGGGGGCCCGCCGGCTCGCCGGCGCCGACTTCCGCTCGTGGCTCGCGTTGCTGTACGACGGCGTCCCCGCCTTCGTGGCCCTGGTGCTGACCGCCGCCGCCACCTACCTGGCCACCTGGGCCAGCTGGTTCGCCACCTCCGGCGGCTGGGACCGGGACTGGGGCGCCCGCAACCCCGAGAGCTCTCTGGTCAGGGCGTTCGGCCCCGACCTGGCCTCGTGGCTCTGGTACCACAAAGAGGTCTACGAGTTCCACACCGGCGACTTCATCAACAACGCCACCCATCCCTACGACGCCCACCCGGCCGGTTGGCTGCTGATGCTCCGCCCGATCGGCATCGACGCCGTCAACGACATCACCCCGGGCACGGACGGCTGCGTCAACCCCGCCGGCAACTGTCTGCGGGTGATCAGCGGCATGGGGACGCCGCTGCTGTGGTGGTTCGGGGCGCTCGCCCTGGTGGTGGCGGCGGTCTGGTGGCTCGCCGGACGGGACTGGCGCTTCGGCGTCCCGGTCGTCGCCGTGGCGGCCACCTGGCTGCCATGGTTCCAGTACACGGCCCGGCCGCTCTTCTTCTTCTACGCGATCACGATCGTGCCGTTCACGGTGGTCGCCCTGGCGCTCGTGCTCGGCCTCGTGCTCGGCAAGGTGGGCTCCCCCGGACGCCGCTTCGGCGCCGGGGTCGCGGGCCTCGTGGTGGCGCTCGTCATCGTGAACTTCGGGTACATCTACCCGCTGCTCACCGACCATCTGCTGCCCTACAACGACTGGCTCACGCGGATGTGGCTGCACTCCTGGATCTGACCTGGATCAGAGGGACGCCGTCGGCCCACCATCCGGCGGTGGGAGGGCCCGCGCGGCGTCGCCCCTAGAATCCCGCAGGATTCGAGGAGAGGACGCCCAATGCCGATGTGGACCCTGCACGGGGACGGAAGCCTGAAGCCCGGGGAGGTGGTGGCGCCCCACGAGCGGCTCAGCTGGGGCAAGACCGTGGGCCTGGGGGCCCAGCACGTCGTGGCGATGTTCGGGGCCACGTTCGTCTTCCCGCTGCTGATGGGGCTCAACCCCCAGTTGGCGGTCATGATGTCAGGCTTCGCCACCCTGATCTTCCTCGCCGTGGTGAAGGGCCGGGTGCCGTCGTACCTGGGCTCGTCGGCGTCCTTCGTCGGCGTGGCGACCGCTATCTACGGGGCGGGCGGCAACCCCTCCCACGTCTCCGGCGCGATGTTCTGGGTCGGCCTGACGCTGCTGATCGCCGGCCTGATCATCCAGGCCGCCGGCGCGCGCGTCATCCACCGGGCGCTGCCGCCGGTCGTGACCGGCGCGGTCGTCATGCTCATCGGGTTCAACCTCGCCCCGGTGGTGGCCAAGACCTACTGGCCTCAGGACCAGTGGGTCGGCTTCATCGTGATGCTCGTCGTGGTGGTGCTGAGCGTGGGCGTCCGCGGCTTCGTGGGGCGGATCGCCATCTTCCTCAGCCTCGTGATCGGCTATGTGCTGTCCTGGGTCTTCGACCGCGTCTTCGGCCCCATCACCAGCTTCGACCCCGGCGCCGGCGCAGTCACCACCCACCCGAGGGTCAACTGGGACGGCGTGCTGGCTGCCGACTGGTTCGGCCTTCCGCCCGTCAGCGACCTCACCACCTGGAAGGCGCATGCCGCCACCAACGTGGTCGGCTTCCACCTGCCCACCTTCGACGTGGCGTTCACCCTCGTCGCGCTGCCCGTCGTGATCGCCCTCATCGCCGAGAACACCGGGCACGTCAAGGCGGTCGCCGAGATGACCGGCACCAACCTCGACCGGGACATGGGACGCGCGATCGCGGCCGACGGCGCCGCCTCGATGGTGGCCACCGCGGTCGGCGCGGGCCCGACCACGACCTACGCCGAGAACATCGGGGTCATGGCCGCGACCCGGGTCTACTCGACCGCGGCGTACGTGGTGGCGGCGCTGGTGGCGATCCTGTTCGGGTTCAGCCCCAAGTTCGGCGCCGTCATCTCAGCCACCCCGGGCGGGGTGCTGGGCGGCATCACCGTCGTGCTCTACGGCATGATCGGCCTGCTCGGCGCGAAGATCTGGAAGGAGAACGGGGTCGACTTCGGCAACCCGGTGAACCTGGTGCCGGTGGCCGCGGGCGTCATCATCGGCATCGGGGACGTGTCGCTGCAGTTCTCGCCGTCGTTCACCCTGTCGGGCATCGCGTTCGGCACCATCGTCACGGTCGGCGTCTACCACCTGGCCCACGCGCTGGCCCCGGCCGAACTCAAGACCGGTCACGAGGGGGCCGTCCTCATCATCGACGAGCCCGGCGCCTACCGCGACGAGGACAACGTTCCCGACTGACCCGCTACTCGCCGGCCAGGTCCGCCGGCGAGATGACCTGGATGCGGCCGCCGGGCGGCAGCACGAACCCCCAGCCCGGCGGAAGCGCCAGGTGGGCCCACACCGGGGCGAAGCCGCGGAGTCCGCCCGCCTCGAGAGTGCCGAAACGCTCGGCGTCGTGCGCGTCGGCGTCCGGTCTGGCCGACTGGATGACCCAGCCGGAGTCCCGCCGGCTCGGATCGGGCTCGTCGCGGCGTCCGACGAGCGGCAGTTGCTGGTCGAGTTCGCGCTCCATGATCACCAGGCTGGCCGGGTGCACCGGGTAAGGGCGGGCGTCCAGACCGTCGAACACGGCGGCCTGGTCGGGATCCAGCCGCGGGACGGCGTTCGCCTCGAGGGGTGCGGACGCCTCGTCCTCGCTCTGCGGCGCGAAGCCGGCCGCGGTGATGCGCCGCCGCAGGTCCTCGACGTCGCCGGCCCCCTCGAAGGTCACCTCCAGGATCCGGTCGAGCGGCACCGTGAACACCGTGTTCGCACGCAGCCGGGTGTGGGTGGCCGACGGGGTGTTCGCCAGCAGCACCGTGACCCCTTCGGGCTGCCGCTCGACGACGAACAGCCAGGTCTGCTCGGCGACCGCCATCAGGTTGGGGACGCCGTCCGGCCCGTAGGGCGGCGCGTCGACCAGGGCTCCGTCGCTCATGGTGACCAGCCCGAGCACGACCTGGACGCCGTGTCCCGGCGCCAACCGGGCCAGGTCGTCCGCGGCGGGCGGGGTGAGCGGTCCGCCGGACGGGGAGCGGAGGTCGCCGGGATCCACCACCTCCCAGCCGCCGTGGGCCAACAGGGCAGCGACGTTCGGGTCCATGGCTGTCATCCAAGCACACGGCCGCCCCTCGGCCGCCGTCCGGAGCGTTCGGGCGTGACAGACAGGGCGTGACAGGCCGTTCCTATTGTGGGGGGCATGACGAGACCGGCCTGGGCTGAGCGCAACGACCTCCTGCGGGACTACTACGACACCGAGTGGGGTTTCCCCGTGCGGGACGCCGCGGGCGTCTATGAGCGGATCGCTCTGGAGGGCTTCCAGGCCGGGTTGTCCTGGGAGACGGTGCTGCGCAAACGGCCGGCCCTGCGCGAGGCCTTCGCCGGGTTCGACCCGGCCGCGGTCGCGCGGTTCGACGACGCCGACATGGGCCGCCTGCTCGGCGATCCGCGGCTGATCCGCAACGAGCGCAAGATCCGGGCCGCCGTCACCAACGCACGGGCCACCGTGGCCCTGGCCGAGGCCGGCGACGACCTCGGGGCTTTGGTGTGGTCGTTCCGGCCGGCCGATCCGGCGGCGCCCGCCGACGTCACCCCGAGCCGGTCGCCGGAGTCGGCGGCCCTCAGCGACGAGTTGAAGCGCCGCGGCTTCGTCTTCGTGGGCCCCGTCACGCTGTACGCGCTGATGGAGGCCATCGGCGTCCTCGAGCACCGGTTGCCGCAGCAGCCCCCCGCGGCACCCTCTGTCCCTCCGCCGGCGAAGCGGGACGCCATCCTGGCCGACCTGGCCGGCCGCGGCGTCGACCCGGCCTCCGTGACCGCCTGGGACGCCCGCGCGGTGACCTGGTCCGACGGCTCGTTGGGCTGCCCGGAGGCCGGGGTCCGGTACACGCAGGCGCTCGTGCCCGGCCTGCGGGTCGTGGTGACCGCGGACGGCCGCTCGTACGACTACCGGTTCGGCCGCTCGGACACCCCGCGCCTGTGCACCGCCCCCAGCCCCGGCGGCGGCACGTCGGCCACGGGCTGAGCTCCCCCAGAGCCCCGCAGAGCCCGAGCGCCGCCGAGTGTCGGCCGGGGCCGTCCGAGGGGGGCGCTAGCGTGTCGCCATGCGTTCGACCCCTCGTGTCGCGGCCGCCCGGGCCGTGGCGGGCGCCCTGGCCGGGCTGGCCCTCTCCTCCTGCTCGGCCGCCCCGGCGACCGGCCCGTCCGTCGGCCCCTCCCCCGCCCCCACGCCGACCCCGACTCCAGTCACGCTCACCGTCGACAGCGGCACCTCGCCGCTGCGCCTGCGGCATGTGCCCGCCACCGCCGGCAACGAGTTGGCCAAGATCCCGACCGGCGCGAGCATCGTCGTCGACTGCTCGGTCACGGGCCAGACGGTGGCCGGCACGCAGGGCAGCACGGCCCTCTGGCATCACGTCACGTTCCAGGACAAGAGCGGTTTCGTGTCCGCCGCCTACGTCGCCGGCAGCAAGGGTGCGGCCATCCCCGAATGCGCCGTCGTGCCCGCGATCGCGACCACGCCGCGACCGGCGCCGTCGGCGTCCACCACGGCGGGGACCGACCCCGGTCCGGCCGTGATCGCGCTGGCGCAGAGCCAGGTCGGCGTCGCCGAGAAGGGCAAGAACTGCAACCCCTACGCCAAGGCGTGCGAGGAATGGTGCGGCCACTTCGCCAGTTGGGTGTGGCGGCGGGCCGGCATCGAGGTGCCGGTGTTCCCGTTCACGGGCGACTTCTACGCCTGGGGCAAGACGAACGGCCGCACCCACGACGGGGTGGCGGGGGTGGCGCCCGGCGACCTCGTGCTGTACGGCACGGGCCCGCAGAGCACGAAGACGTCGACCCACGTCGACATCGTGGTCGAGGTCCACCCCGACCGGTTGCGCGTCGTCGGCGGCAACGTCAGCGACCGGGTCACCGAACGCGACGTGCCCCTGACCGGCATCTACGCCTACGTGGCCGTTCGCGGCTGACCCGCCCGCCCGTCCGCCTCAGCGCGTGTGCAACCCGTCCACGTCGAGGCTGACCCGCGTCCCGGCCCGGCCGGCGATCAGCGCGGGCAGGTCGGTCAGCGCCCCGATCAGGGCCGCCCGGCCGGCGCCCGAGTTGGCGAACGCGATGGCCGACTCCACCTTCGGCCCCATGGAACCGGCGGGGAACGGGTGCCGGGCCAGGGCGGCCGGGTGCGCCGCGGTGACGAGCCGCTGCTCGGGGCCACCCCAATCGAGGAAGACGCCCTCGGCGTCCGTGGCGACGATCAACAGGTCGGCCCGCAGGTCCCGGGCCAGCACCGCGGCGGCGCGGTCCTTGTCGATGACCGCCTCGACCCCCCGCAACCGCTGCCCGCTCTCGTCGAACATCGTGGGGATGCCGCCGCCGCCGGCCGTGATGACGAGGAAGTCCGCCGCCAGCAGCAGATTGATGCCCGCGACCTCGAAGATGCGCAGCGGCTGCGGCGACGGCACGACCCGCCGCCAATGGGCGCCGTCCGGCCGCACCGTCCACCCCTTCTCGGCGGCCAGGCGGCGCGCGGCCTCCTCGGTATAGACGGGCCCCACGAACTTGGTCGGGTCGGCGAACGCCGGGTCGCCGGGCGACACTTCGGTCTGGGTGAGCAGGGTGACGACGTGCTTCCCGACGGGCACCACGTTGCCGAGTTCCTGCTCGATCAGGTAGCCGATCATGCCTTCGGTGGCGGCCCCGAGCACGTCGAACGGGTACTCCGACTCCTCGTCGTAGGCGCTGGCCTGGAGCGCCAGCAGGCCGACCTGCGGGCCGTTGCCGTGCGTGACGACCACCTCATGGCCGGCGTTCGACACCGCCCCGATCGCCTCGGCGGCGACCCGCACGTTGGCCCGCTGGGCCGCGATGGTCATGGGCTCCCCCCGCTTCTGCAGCGCGTTGCCGCCCAGCGCGATGACGATGCGCACGTCCGCCCCTTCCCGTCGGATGGGGGGAAGCTACCGGCCGCGACCGACACCCGGCCGGGCCGGCCGGGGGCCGCCCGGGATGGCTTTTTCGGTTCAGTTCCCGACCGGTCTCGCCCCCCGGCGGACGCGGCCTCTCTCAGCAACGCTCGTTAGCATGGCGCGTTGAGGAGGAACGCGACATGACCTGGTGCACCACGTGCGGGACCGAGGGCAGCGGGCCGGCCTGCCCCCGGTGCGGGGCTCCGTACCCGCCGGCCGCCTTCCCCCAGCCGACCCCGGTGGACGCCGGCGACACCCTCCTCGCGCCCACGGCCGCGTGGGGGGCCGTCCCGACCGACCCGTACCCCCCGCAGCCCCCGCCCCCCGCGTACGCCGCGTACGCGCCCCTTCAGCCCGGGACGCCTCCGGTCCGGACCCGGCGCCCGCTGCTGCCGTTCCTCGCCGGCGCCCTGGCCATCGTGGCCCTCACGTCGATCATCGCCTTCGTGGGGCAGCGACTGCTCGGCCCCGCGCCGGTGACGGCCACGACGCCGGTGACGATCACCACGACGACCCGGACGCCGTCGGCGGCGGTCACCCCGACGCTGGCCGGGCCGGGCACCTCGGTGGCGGCGCCCCCGGCGCCCCCGGCCACCTCGGCTGCCCCCGCGGCCGCCGTGACGGTGACCAGGACCGTCGTGGCGCCCACCGGCGCGGACGCCCTCTCCGCCACCTACGTCATGGTGCTCGAATCCCTGGACAAGAACACGTCCACCCTGACCCAGGCCCGCACCCGGGCCGCAGCGCTGGCGTCCGCTTCGGGGCGGGCACCCAAGGTGCTCGACTCCTCGGCGACGGCAGGGATGAACCCGGGCTACTGGGCGATCGTCGACGGCCCGCACCCGAGCGAGAGCGCCGCGCGGGCGTCCTGCGCCGCCTACGGCCGCACCCAGGGCAGCGGGGAGTGCTACCTGCGCGTCCTGGGCTGACCCGGGGGGCGTCCCTGGGGTCCGCCGTCGGGGTTACCATCGTGGGGGACAACCAGGAAGGCGTAACAGCGGTGTACACGATCGTCCGGCGGCAGCAGTTCTCGGAGACCAACTTCCTCTGGGAGGTCGAGGCGCCCGACGTCGCGGCGTCCGCCCAACCAGGGCAATTCGTGATGGTGCGGCTCCACGAGGGCTCGGAGCGGGTGCCGCTCACCGTCGCCGACTACGACCGCGAGCGCGGCACGATCACGCTCGTCGTCCAGGCGCTCGGCAAGACGACCCAGGAGATGCGCGACCGCTACCGCGAGGGCGACAGCTTCGCCGACTTCGTCGGGCCCCTCGGCCTGGCGACGCACGTCGCCAAGGTCGGCCACGTCGTCCTGGTCGGCGGTGGGCTCGGCGTCGCCCCGGTCTTCCCGCAATTGCGCGCCTACAAAGAGGCCGGCAACAAGATCACCGGCATCATCGGCTTCCGCACCCACGACCTGGTGTTCTGGGAGGACCGGTTCCGCGAGTACTGCGACGAACTCATCGTCTGCACCGACGACGGCAGCTACGGCCGGTCCGGGTTCGTCACCGAGGCGCTGCGCGAGGTCGTCGAGACCGAACACCCCGACCTGGTCATCGCCATCGGCCCCATGCCGATGATGCGCGCCTGCGTCGAGGTCACCCGCCCCTCGGGCACGAAGACCAACGTGAGCCTCAACTCGATCATGGTGGACGGCACCGGCATGTGCGGCTCGTGCCGCGTCACGGTCGACGGCGTCGTCCGGTTCGCCTGCGTGGACGGACCCGACTTCGACGGACACGCGGTCGACTTCACCGAGTTGCTGGTCCGCCAGTCCCGGTTCAAGAACCTCGAGGTCAAGGCCGCCGAGGCCTACAACCACGTCTGCCAGGTCGAGCAGCAACTGGTCGAAGAGGGCAAGCGCAACTACAAGAGCGCGATGAAGGTGACGCCCCTGCAGACCCCGATGCCCGAGGCCAACGCGGCGGTCCGCGCCACCAACTTCTCCGAGGTGAACCTCGGCTACGGCATGGCGGAGGCCTTCGAAGAGGCCGAGCGGTGCATCCAGTGCAGCAACCCCAAGTGCGTGGCCGGCTGCCCCGTCAGCATCGACATCCCCGGGTTCATCCGCAAGGTGCTGGTGCGCGACCTGGACGGCGCCCTGGAGGTCATCAACGACTCCAACCTGTTCCCCTCCATCTGCGGTCGCGTCTGCCCGCAGGAGAGCCAGTGCGAGGCCCAGTGCATCGTCAAGAACGAGAAGCGCGGCCGGGAGGCCGTCGGCATCGGACGCCTCGAGCGCTTCGTCGGTGACAACGCCAACCCGGCCCGCAACTCGCCGCCCCAGGTGGCCGAAACCCTCGGCCGCGTGGCCATCGTGGGTTCGGGCCCGTCGGGCCTGGCGGCCGCGGCCGACCTGGCCAAGGCCGGCTGCGAGGTGACCGTCTACGAGGCGCTGCACGTCGTGGGCGGCGTCCTGCAGTACGGCATCCCGTCGTTCCGCCTGCCCCGGTCGATCATCGACCGTGAGGTGCGCGGCCTGCGCGACCTGGGCATCCGGTTCGAGACGAACAAGGTGGTCGGCAAGACGTTCACCATCGACCAGTTGCTGGCCGATCGCGGCTTCGACGCCGTCTACGTCGCGACCGGCGCCGGCGCCCCCATGTTCCTCGGCATCCCCGGCGAGCACGCGGGCCAGGTGCTGAGCGCCAACGAGTTCCTGACCCGCATCAACCTCATGGGCGGCGCCAAGTTCCCCTACCTCGACACCCCGGTGTCGCAGAGCAAGTCGGTGGTCGTCATCGGCGCCGGCAACACCGCCATGGACTGCCTGCGGGTCGCCAAGCGCATCGGCGTCCCGAGCGTCACCTGCGTGTACCGCCGCTCCGAGGCCGAGGCACCCGCCCGCATCGAGGAGTTGCGGCACGCCCAGGAGGAGGGCATCCAGTTCCGGTTCCTGCACGCCCCGGCGGAGATCCACCTCGATGACGCGGGCAACATCACCGGCATGAAGACCGAGGTCATGGAACTCGGCGAGCCGGACGAGCGGGGCCGGCGGCGTCCGGTCGGCACCGGCGTGTTCGAGGACATCGACTGCGACACGGTGATCTACGCCCTCGGCACCAACGCCAACCCGATCATCGCGCAGTCCCAGCCCGACCTCACCCTCAACAAGTGGGGCTACATCGTGGCCGACGACGACACCCAGGCGACGAACCTCAAGGGCGTCTTCGCCGGCGGCGACATCGTGACCGGCGGCGCCACCGTCATCCTGGCCATGGGGTCCGGACGCCGCGCCGCCCGCGCGATCGGCGCCTACCTGGCCTCCGGCCAGGCCCGCACCGACCGAGCCTGGCCGATCACGGCCGCGATGGCGGACGCCTTCGTCCCGCCGACCGCCCTACCTCAGGAGCCCCTCATGGACGAGCCCGTCGAGCCCGCCGCCCCTGCTCCCGCCCCCCTCGCCGGCTCCACGCCGGTGGCGTCCCTGGACGGCGACCGCGGCCTGACCTGCCCCCGCTGCCACCGCCCCATCGAGGGCGACGAGTCGTACATCTGCTGCGCGGGGGACAGCCTGCGCTGGAAGTGCGAGGGCTGCGGCAAGGTGAGCGAGGGGTTCGCCTTCCCCTACGGACAGTGCCCGTCCTGCCAGGGCAAGCTCGTCCGGGACGCCGGCGCGGGCCCCGTGGACGCGTCCGATCAGCGGGCCATGGAGGCGATCCGGACGGCGTTCGAGATCGAGCTGGGTGGCGGCGCCTACTACCGGAAGGCGGCGGCCGAGGCGTCCGACCCGGCGCTGGCCGATCTGTTCGGGCGCATGTCGGAGATGGAGAACGAGCACCTCGAGACGCTGCAGCGCCGCTACCACGCCGACGTGCCGCCGCCGTCGCCCGAGTTCGAGACCACCCGGGCGGCGATCTACGCGGGTCTGGAGCACAACCCGAAGGATCCGGCGAACCTGCTGCGCATCGCCATCGGCTTCGAGCAGCGGGCCGTCGACTTCTTCACCCGGCACATGCGCGAGTGCCCGGAGGGCTCCACCGAGCGGGACCTCTACCAGGAGTTGGCGGCCGAAGAGCGCGAGCACGTCGACCTGCTGACCCTCGAACTGGAGCGCTTCGTCGTCGGCAAGGGCGGCCTGCTCTGACCCGGTTCGGCTCCGACCCGACCCTGGACGCCGTCGGCGGCGGCGTCCGGGGGTCTAGTCGGTGAACCGCAGCAGGTAGCCGTCCGGGTCGGAGACGACGAAGGACGTCCGGGTGTAGCACTTGTCGCCGAGGGACAGCTCGGCGATCTCCATGGGCACCACGATCGGCCACTTCTCGTCGCGGAGCCGCTCGTAGAGGGGCTTGGGTTCGGGCAGCCGAAGGTCGAGGGTGACGCCGCGGCCGAAGGGCGTGGACAGTTCGGCGACGACCAGCGGGTCGTCGGGGGTGTACTGCTGCAGCACGAGCTGCCCGGTCCCCCACTCGAGCAGGGCCAGGCGCGGCGGCTCGGAGTGCGTCAGCGTCAGGCCGAACAGCCGCGTGTACACGTCGACGCTGCGTTCCAGGTTCGACACCAGCAGGCCGGGGACGATCGACGCCCACCCGACCGCCTCCTTGATCAGCTGGTCCCCGTCCGTCAGTTCCGGCATCGTCCTCCCCCATCTCCATGGTCCTGGTGCGGCCCCCATCATGGCGCGCCGCCGGACGGGGGTCCATCGAACGATGGATACGGCGCCGTCGCCACGGCGGCCGGGGTTCCCGACCATGGAGGAGGGGATGACGCCGTCCGGCCATCGCCCCCCTGCCTGCACCACTCGAGGAGTCGTCATGATCAACAAGCTGTTCACCTCCGCCGCCGTCTGGACCGGCCTCGGGCTGGCGTCCGGGCTGTTCTACCGCGAGTTCACCCGCCAGACGGCGTTCACGGGGGGCACGCAACTCTCCGTCGCGCACACGCACGCCCTCGCGCTCGGCACCACGATCCTGCTCGTCGTGCTGGCCTTGACCCGCACGTTCGGGCTCGACGCCGACCGCCGCCTGGGCGTGTTCCTCGGCCTGTGGAACGCCGGTCTCGCCCTGACCTTCGTCATGATGCTCGTCAAGGGGTCGCTCCAGGTGCTGGGCGCCCCGTTCGCGACGTCGCCGATGCTCGCCGGCATCTCCGGGCTGGGGCACATGATCCTCACCGGGGCGTTCGTGCTCTTCTTCGTCGTCCTGCGCCGCGCGCTCAAGACGGACGCCGCCGCGGCGGCCCCGCAGCCGGTCCGGTCGGCGGCGTGACCCCGCTACCGTGAACCCGTGGAGGGGGCGGCGAGCACGATGATCCAGTCGTCCGCGGCAGCAGGGCTGTTGCGGGCCGGCCAGACCATCCTGTTCGCCGCCCTCCTCGTCATCGGGGTGGTGCGCGGCGTCCTGGACGGCCGGGGCGCCCCGGTGGCGGTGTCCGGCGGTGTGCTCGCCCTGCTGTTCGTCGCGGGCCTGGTCGCGCACGGTCGCTGGGGCGCGACCGGCCGGGCGGCCTGGGTGGTGGCGCTGCTGGCCGGGACCGTCGCGCTCATGGTCGTCTCCCCGGACTTCGTCTGGCTCGCGTTCCCGGTGTGGATGTGGGTCGCGCACCTGCTGCCGCTGGCGACCGCCTTCGTGCTCACCGCGGCCAGCGTGTCGGTCGCCGTGTGGGTGCTCCAACGGCAGGGCGAGTTCGCGGCCGCTCAGGTGCTGGGGCCCCTCATCGGGGCGTTGGTGGCCGTCGGGCTGTCGCGCGGCGCCCTGCGCCTGGAACGCGAGGGCGAGGAGCATCGCCGTCTGCTGGCCCGCGTGCTGGCGTCGCAGGCCGAGGCCGCCGCCCTGTCGGACGAACTCCTCCGCACCCAGCGGGAGGCCGGGGTGCTGGCCGAGCGGACGCGGCTGAGCCACGACATCCACGACACCCTCGCCCAGGGTTTCTCGTCGATCCTCATGCTGGCCCGGGCGGCCGCCCGGGAGCCCGACCCGCAGCGCGCCCGTGACCTGCTGGCCCAGATCCAGGCGGCCGCCTCCGAGAACCTGGCCGAGTCGCGGCGCGTGGTGTACGCGCTGGCGCCGGACGACCTGGTGGCCGGCGGACTCGGTGCGCCGCTGGCCCGCTTGACCGCGGAACTCGCTCAGCAGACCGGCGCCGAGGTCACCCTCGACGTCGACACGAACCTGCCCCGGCTCGCGACCGCGGTCGAGGTCGCGCTGCTGCGCGCCGCGCAGGGGGCGCTGGCGAACGTCCGGCGGCACGCGGCGGCGACGCACGTACAGCTGACCGTGGCCCACACCGACGGCCAGGTGCGCCTCGACGTCGTCGACGACGGGGTCGGGTTCGACCCGGCCGACGTCGCAGAGGCCGAGCCCACGCTGGCCGGCGGCTACGGTCTGCGGGCCCTGCGGGCCCGCCTCGCGGGCCTCGGGGGCGGGCTCGCCGTCGAGAGCGAACCCGGGCACGGGACGGCGCTGTCCGTCACGGTGCCGTTCGTGGCGGCCGCGGAGGGCGCCGCGTGATCACGGTCCTGCTCGTCGACGACCACCCGGTGGTCCGGTCCGGCCTGCGCGCCCTGCTGTCCGGCGAGCCGGGGCTGAGCGTCGTGGGGGCCGCGGCGTCCGGCGAGGAAGCCCTGGACCTCGTCACGGCCCTCTCCCCCGACGTCGTGCTCTGCGACCTGCGCCTCGGAGACGGCCTCGACGGCGTCGGCGTCACCGAGGCCCTGCGGCGGCGCGACCGGCGGCCCGCGGTGCTCATCCTGACCACCTACGACAACGACAGCGACATCGTCCGGGCGGTCATGGCCGGCGCGGCGGGCTACCTGCTGAAGGACGCCGAACCCGAGGTGATCGCCCAGGGCATCCGGGACGCCGCGGCCGGCGGCCTCGTCCTGTCCCCCGACCTGGAGCGCCGCGTGGCCGAGCGGATGACCCGCGGCGTCCCCCAACTCAGCGACCGCGAACTCGACGTGCTGCGGCTCGTGGCGGCCGGCTCGGCCAACAAGGAGGTGGCCCGCGCCCTGTTCATCTCCGAGGGCACGGTCAAGACCCACCTCGTGCACATCTTCGGCAAGCTCGGCGCCGACAGCCGCACCGAGGCCGTCGCCACCGCGCGGGCGCACGGGCTGATCGCCTGAGCGGAAGCAACTCCTGACGCAATTGGCCCTGGGGATCCGAACCCGGAAGGCTTGGGGCATGCCGATCGACGCCCGCGCCGCCATCGCCCTCCGTCTGGCCCTCATCGGCCGCGCCCTGCCGGGCACCGCCCCGGATCCCGCCGTCGCTCCCCTGCTGGCCCGGCAGCGCGAGTTGAACCGGCGGCTCGCGGATCGGCTGAGCGCCGCGGATCAGCGTCTCCAGGATTTCCTCGATGACTACCTGGCCGGCACCGGCCAGGTGGTGCGGCTCCCCCGGCGGACGTTGGTGCTGGACCAGCCGGGGCTGGCCCGCGAACTGTCGCTCCCGCACGACGGGGACGCCTTCTCCTCCGAGTTGTTGAGCTCTTACCGCCTGCGCAACGGCGTCCTGCACAACCCGGCGAGCGACCGCCGCACGACCGCGGGCGTGTTCCACATCGCCGAGGGCGGGCTGCCGATCCCGGACGACAAGATCGCCGTCCCGCGGGACGTCGCGGCCCGCATCTTCGCCGCCGCGTTCGAGGCCCCCGCGGACTGGCTGCGCCTGCCCTACGCGCCCGTCGACTGCTGGGTGTCGTTGCTGCTGCGGCCCCTGGTGCGGCCCGCGGTGCCGGGCGTGTCGGAGGAACTGCGCCTGGAGACGCGGTTCATCGTGCCCGGCGGCCTCGTCGCCAACCTCGACTTCGTCGAGTCCATCTTCGGCAACGCCGGCGATCCGTACCTGCCCGAGAACGACGCCAGCCTCGATCCGGCGCACTGGACGGGCCACACCGGCCTCGTCGTGCTCGCGCCGCACCTCACCGGGCTGACGAAGAAGGCCCTCGGCCTGCCCCACGTCGACGAGGCCACCGACCGGCAGCGCCGCGACGGGCAGTGCTGGTCGGACGAGGCCGAGCGCTACAACGGCGGGGAGGCCTTCAAGCTGTGCCTCCGCGACGAGCGCGGCGTCATCGCCACGGTGATCGCCGACAACTACTTCGGGTACTGCAAGAAAGAGGTCAAGACCCAGATCTCCTTCTCGGCCAACCTGCTCGGCAGCACCGAGGAGGAGCACGCCGGCGGCGCGGTCGTGTTCGCGGCCTACAACCTCGGCCAGGAGTTCACCGACAAGCACACCCCCGTGGGCGCGACGCTCGACGCGGTGGTCGCGCGCGACCCGCACCGGTTCGTGCCCCAGCCGGACGGCAGCGTCCTCGACACCCACCTGCCGCACGTCACGCTCGTCCCCGGCCGCTCGACGTTCAGCCTGCGCACCCGCACGGTCGCGTGGGACGCCGACGGCGTCCGGCAGTCGATCCCCCTGGACGCGACCCGGACGTACGTGATGCCCAGCGGGTACCGCGTCCACGCCAAGCACCGGGAGACCGACCGCACCCAGTGGCACTTCGTCGGGACGTCCCCGGTGGTGACGCACTGCCACAAGCCGGCGACCGTCTCGGGCGGCGGCAAGTCCGAGATCAGCAAGTCGATCCTCGACGCGTTCGTCTTCGGGGACGCCTACGCGGCCGACTTCGTCTCCGACATCGATGCCGTGGCGGCCCTGATCGAGCGCGACTACAGCGACCGCTTCGCCGACCCGGCGGCGAACGGGGTCGACGTGCGGCCGATCCTCGGCAGCGAACGCTCCTTCGGGTCGGTCATCAAGTTGTTGACGCCCTCCAGCCTCTTCAACGAGGAGCACAACGAGTTCCTGCGCGGCATCCCGGCGCACGTCAAGGAACTGCTCTTCACCGTCAAGCGCTACTACCAGCCGGCGTGGGGCGACGACTGGCGCAGCCACTTCAGCGTCGGCATCACCAACGGCCGCCAAGGCAACGCGGTGCGCCTCGACGGGGCCAAGATCATCGCCAACTTCCTGCGCGTCGGGTTCAACCCGGACGGCAGCTGGCGCATCTTCAGCACCCGGCCGGACTTCACCCCGGCGAGCAAGGTGCAGACCGAGGACGACATCACGGCGTCCGTCGTCATGCCGCCGCGCGCGGGCTCGGACGCCGCCCTGAGCCGCAAGGTGGTGCAGAACTGCGAGACGCGGCTGTTCCAACGGCCCGACGACGCCATCGAGCCCGGCTACGACAAGCAGACCGAAGCCGACATGGCGCGCCCCGACACCTTCATCTCCAACTTCCAGCCCCTGACCAGGGACGACGCGGTCGCGCTCGTCGCCGACGTGCAGGAGTTCAGCAAGTTCACCGCGCCGATGGCGGACCTGGTCCGCGGTGCGGCGTCCGACGACGACCCCGGGGCGCCGACCTACTTCGTCTGCTCGGCCAAGCCGCGCCTCGTCGGCGGCGTGCCCACGAAGAACCCGCGTTACCTGCAGGTGCGTCCGGATCTGGCCCACCCGAACGCCACGGCGCTGGCGGACCTCTGCACCCACCTGTACCGGGACCTTCCGCTGGGCGAACCGACGCCGCTGCCCGTCGACATCGTCGTCGCAGGGCGCCGCAACAACCCGGCGGGCCCGGGCGTGCCGCCCCTGTGCAGCTACAACCCGCTGCACTACATGGAGTGGCCCGAACTGTTCGCCGAGTTCATCAGTTCGATGACCGGCAAGTCCCCGTCGACGACCGGCGCCGGTTCCGAGGGGGCGATGACGAAGGGCCCCTTCAACGCGCTGCCGGCCGTCCTCGACCTCAACGCCGCGCTGCTCTCGTTCGTGCTCTGCGGCTACGACGGCTGGCTGTCCAGCGCCGGCTCCATCGGCCCCCGGGTGCAGGTGGCGCACGACGTCTCGATGCTGATCCCCGAACTGTTCTGCCGGATGGGCCCCGACGAGCGGTCGGCGTCCGCGCTGATCGAGGGCGGCTATCTGGAGAAGTTGACGGACTTCACGCACGACGGGCGGGTCGTCCGCGCCGGCCGGTTGGGCTACCGGATCAACGAGCGCTTCATGACGACCTACTTCGGGCGCATCTTCCTGCACCCGCACGCGGTGTTCACCGACGAGATGCTCCGGCCGGAACTGCAGGACGCCGCTGCGTTCGCCGAGTCGATGGCCACGATCGTCGCCACGCACGAGCGGGTGGCGCGGGCCTACATCGAGGACGGGACGATCGAGTGGGCCGTGCCGCCGCTGCGGGCGCTGTTGGAGATCATGGCGCACGGCGCGAGCGCCGAGGGGTGGACGTTCGATTCGCCGGAGTTCCGCGCGTTGTTCACCCGCTCGGCGGTGCTCGGCTCCGACTGGTACGCCGAGCGCATCGCCGCGCAGCAGGCGTCCGACGTCCACCGGGCGACCCAGGGGACGGCGATGCTGGAACGCTTCCTGCACGGGCCGGACAACGACGAGGCGTCCGAGCGGCTCGGGCTCGGCGCGCGCCTGTCGGCGGCGAAGGCCGACGCGAAACGGCTGGCGTCCAACGCGTACCGCACGTCGCTGATCGGGACGATCGGACGCCAGCCGCTCTGACCCCCGGGCGTCTGCCCTGTGGGACCGCCCCGCACCCATGGCCCGGGGCGGCCTAGGGTCGGACGGGGCGCAGAGACGCCCGAAGGGACACATCTTCATGGCACGGCAACTCCTGATGGGCAACGAAGCCATCGCCTGGGCAGCCTTGCATGCGGGCGTCAGCGTCGCCTGCGGCTACCCCGGCACCCCCTCGACCGAGATCCTCGAGACGTTCGCCCGGCACAACCCCGGCGACGCCCACGTCGAATGGTCGATCAACGAGAAGGCCGCCGTCGAACTGGCGGTCGGGGCGTCCTGGGCGGGAGCCCGGGTGCTCGTGACGATGAAGCAGGTCGGCCTCAACGTGGCCGCCGACCCGCTGCTGTCGTTCACCTACCTGGGCTGCACCGGCGGGGTGGTGCTGGTGGTCGCGGACGACCCCGGCCCGATCTCGTCGCAGACCGAGCAGGACACCCGGCAGTTCGCCCAGTTCGCGCACGTGCCGGTGTTCGACCCGGCGACGCCCGAGGAGGCGTACGCGATGGTCGGCCCGGCCTTCGCGTTGTCGGAGCGGTACCGCACCCCGGTCATCCTGCGGCCCACCACCCGCATCGACCACGGCTGCGCGGTGCTCGACGTGCCGCCCGTCGAACGGGGGACGCGGCGTCCGGCTTCGGGGTTCGTCAAGGACCCCCGGCACGTCATCTTCCCCGCGCTCAGCCGGGCCGCGCACGCCGCGCTGCCCGCCAAACTGGACGCCATCGCCGCCGAGCTCGCGGCGTCCGAGTTCAACCCGCTGACCCTCTTCGTCGACGGCCGCGAGACCGCGGCACCGCCGACCCGGCCGGACGCCCTCGGCGTCGTGACCAGCGGCGACAACGACGGCTACGTCCGCGAAGCCGTCCGGCTGCTGGGACGCCTGTCCGCCCAAGCCGGGCGGACCCTGCCCGCGTTCCGGCTGCTGCGGGTGGGCACGCCCTTCCCGTTCCCGGAGGCCCGTGCCCTGGAGTTCGCGGCCGGCCTGGACCGCGTCCTCTGCTTCGAGGAACTCGAACCCGTGCTCGAGCGTGAGTTCTGGATGCTGGCCGGGCGGCACCGCCTGCCGCTGACCGTGCACGGCAAGCTCGACCGGACGACGTCGCTCGCCGGCGAGAACACCGTCGAGGTCGTCGCGGGCCAGTTGGCCGCCTTCCTCGGGGTCGCCGACCTGCACGCCCCCCACGCGGCGCGGCTGGCCGAGCGGGTGGCGTCCGTGCCCGCCCTGCCCGGGCGCCCGCCGACCCTGTGCCCGGGCTGCCCGCACCGTGGCGGCTTCGCGGCCGTGACCAGGGCGGTCGGCGGCCGGAAGGTCGTCTACTCGGGCGACATCGGCTGCTACACCCTCGGCTTCGCCGAGCCGCTCAACGCCACCGACACCTGCCTGTGCATGGGCGCCGGCATCACGATGGCGCAGGGCCTGGGGGTCGTCGAGCCGGACGTCACCCAGATCGCGTTCATCGGCGACTCGACGTTCTTCGCGTCCGGCATGACGGGCGTCGCCAACGCCGTCTACAACCGGCACCGGGTCATGATCGTGGTGCTCGACAACGGCACCACGGCGATGACCGGCACCCAGCCGGACGCCGGCACCGGCGTCACCCTCATGGGCGAGCAGTCGCCGCCGATGAGCATCCGCGGGGTGTTGGCGGCGCTCGGCGTCCGCACGATCGTCGAGGCCGACCCCTTGGACGCCGTGGGTTCCCGCGCCGCCGTGCGCACCTGCCTGGACGCCGACGGCGTCTCCGCGCTGATCTTCCAGCGGGAGTGCGTGCAGATCGTGCCGTCCGGCGTCCCCGTCGAGGTGGACGCCGACGCCTGCAGTCCCGACTGCCGCCAGTGCGTCGAGGTGACCGGCTGCCCGGCCCTGGCCGTCGACGACGACGTCGCCCACGTCGACCCCGCGCTGTGCAACGGCTGTGGCCTGTGCATCACGGCCTGTCCGTTCGACGCGATCGCCGAGGTCGCCGGGGTCGCGGGGCCCGCCGGGGGCGTCCGATGAGCGGGGACCGCGACGGCTGCGTCGACGTGCTCGTGACCGGCACCGGCGGCCAGGGCATCGTGCTGGCCAGCCGGCTGCTGGCCCAGGCGCACCTGTCCCGCGGCGACGAGGTCCGGGTCGCCGAGACGATCGGCATGGCCCAGCGGGGCGGGTCCGTGACGTCCCACGTGCGGACCGCACCCGCGGCGTCCGGCATCGCGACCGCGCAGATCCCGCTGGGCGGCGCCGACCTCGTCCTGGGCTTCGAACCCGGCGAGGCCGCCCGCGCTCTGCCGTACCTCGCCGACGGCGGCGTGGTGGTGACGGCCGTCCGACCGCAGCGGCCGGTGACGGTGTCGCTGGCGGGCCTGTCCTACGACGGGACGGTCGCCCTCGACTTCCTGCGCGCGCACGCGGGCCGGCTCGTCGAGGTGGACGCGGACGAACTGGCGCGGGCCGCCGGGTCGCCGCGCAGCCTCAACGTCGTGCTGCTGGGCGCCGCGCTGGCGTCCGGGGTGCTGGGGGTGACGGCCGACGAGATCCGGGGCGCGATCGCCGACCGGGTGAAGCCCCGCTACGTCGAACTCAACCTGCGCGCCCTCGACCTGGGGATGGCCGCGGCCACGGGCAAGGAGGCCCACGCATGATCCACGAGTACCAACTCGACCTGATCGCCCGCCAACTGGAGACCCTCCAGCAGCGCAGCCCGTTCTACGGCCACAAGTTCGCGGGGCTGGACCTGTCGCGCGTCCGCACCGCCGCCGCGTTCGAGGCGCTGCCGTTCTCGGAGAAGAGCGACCTGCGGGACGCCTACCCGCTCGGCATCCAGGCGGTGCCGGACGAGGACGTGATCCGGATCCACTCGTCGTCGGGGACGACCGGCCTGCCGATCGTCATCCCGTACACGCAGAAGGACGTCGACGACTGGGCCGTCATGTTCGCCCGCTGCTACGAGATGATCGGCGTCTCCCGGCACGACCGCATCCACATCACGCCGGGCTACGGGTTGTGGACGGCCGGGATCGGCTTCCAGGCCGGCGCGGAGCGGGTCGGCGCGATGGCGATCCCGATGGGGCCGGGCAACACCGACAAGCAACTGCAGATGATGCGGGACCTCAAGTCGACGGTGTTGTGCGCGACGAGTTCCTACGCCCTGCTGCTCGCGGAGGAGATCGCGCGCCGCGGCGTCCGGGGGTCGTTGTCGCTGACCAAGGGGCTGATCGGCTCGGAGCGGTGGGGCGAGAAGATGCGGCGGCGGATCGCCGACGAACTGGGCGTGGAGTTGTACGACATCTACGGCCTGACCGAGATCTACGGTCCCGGAGTGGGCGTGAGTTGCCGGCACGACACGGGCATCCACGTGTGGGACGACTACGTCTACTTCGAGATCATCGACCCGGCCACGGGCGAGCCGCTGCCCGACGGCGAGGTCGGCGAACTGGTCGTGACGACGCTGCGGAAGGAGGGCGCGCCGCTGATCCGCTACCGGACCCACGACCTCACGTCGATCGTGCCCGGGGTGTGCGCGTGCGGATCGCCGTTCACCCGGATCACGCCGCTCGTGGGCCGCACCGACGACATGTTCAAGGTCAAGGGCGTCAACCTGTTCCCGGCCCAGGTGGAGGAGGTCATCCGGGTCGTCGACGGGGCGTCCAGCGAATACCAGGTGATGATCGACCACCTCAACGGCCGCGACATCCTCACCCTCTACTTCGAGTGCGACGCCGCGGAGGACTTCCGGCGCCACGACATCGAGAAGGCGATGGGCGAGGCGTTCAAGCACCGCATCGGGGTGACGATCGAGCCGATGGCCGTCCGCCTCGGGGACCTGCCGCGGAGCGAGAAGAAGTCCACCCGGATTCTCGACAACCGCTACTGAGGCGCCGGCGTCCTCCCGGTTGCGCTTGGGCGCCGCCATCCGGCAAACTAGTTGAAGAGGGGAGTACTTCTCGTCCCAGCCCGGTCAATCCGGCGCCGTCGGCGCCTCGGGTGGGAGGCCTGCGGGCCAAGGAGACCTCGTGACCACGACGCAGGAGACTCCTGATGCCCCTCGACACCATCGGCACCCCTACGCTCTGGGCCCTCACCCTGGGGGCCGTCGCCGCGCTGATCGTCCTCGACTTCCTGATCACCCGCCGCCCGCACGAGGTCAGCCTGCGCGAGGCCATCGGCTGGTCGGTGTTCTACATCTCGCTGCCCCTCGCGTTCGGCGTGTGGGTCTGGACGGCCCACGGTGGCGAGATCGGCCTGCAGTACTACACCGGCTACCTCGTCGAGAAGACACTCTCCGTCGACAACCTGTTCGTCTTCATGCTGCTGCTGAGCGCCTTCGCGGTGCCGCGGGTGCTCCAGCAGCGCGTCCTGCTCTTCGGCGTCGTGGGCGCACTCCTGCTGCGCGGCGTGTTCATCGCGCTCGGTGCGCAGTTGATCGCGTCGTTCTCGTGGGCGTTCCTGCTCTTCGGGGTGATCCTGCTGGTCACCGCCGTCAAGATGCTGCGGGACGCCCTCGGCGCCGGCCACGTCGCCGACGTGTCGGAGCTGAGGATCGTCAAGCTGGTGCGGCGGGTGATGCCGGTCGTCGACGACTACCACGGCACCCGCCTGACCGTCGTCGAGCAGGGACGCCGCGCGCTCACGCCCCTGGCCCTCGTCGTGATCGCGGTGCTGGGCACCGACGTGATCTTCGCCATCGACTCGGTGCCCGCCGTGTACGGCATCACCGGCGACCCCTACCTGGTGTTCGCGACGAACGCCTTCGCGCTGTTGGGCCTGCGCGCTCTCTACTTCGTGCTGGCGGGGGCCCTGTCGAAGCTGGTCCACCTCGGGTTCGGGCTGGCGACGATCCTCGCGTTCATCGGCGTCAAGCTGGTGCTGCACTGGGCGCACGGCGTGTGGCCGGCCGTCCCGGAGGTGCCGACGCTGACGTCGCTCAGTGTGATCGCGGGCGTCCTCGCTGTCACGATTGTGACGAGCCTGCTGGCCGGCCGAGCGGGCCGGGGTCGGGAGGGGACGGAGTTGCCCGCCGACGATGAGCAGGTGGACGCCTCCCTGGCCGGCTCGGAGGCCCGCTGACCCGCCGGCGGCGGAGGGCGACGATCAGGCCGATCGCCAGCAGCAGGAAGCTGGCCACCAGGGTGAGCCACTTGCCGGCGGTGAAGAACGGCGCCAGTTCCGCGAGCACCGGCGTCCTAGCCGGATAGCGTGCCATCACCGTCGCGGTGCAGACGTTCTCGGCGTAGTCCAGCGCCACTGCGACGACCGGGACCAGGGCCATCCCTCGCCAACGGCTTCCCGAAGCCGTCCCGCGCGCCCAGACCCAGGCGAGCGTCGTCAACAGGAACGTCCCGTACACCATCGGCCAGACGACATCGAACGTCACGCGCGCGTGAACATAGGCGGCTCGACCGTCTGGCCCCCACGCCTCGGCCGCGGCGTAGAGGTCGTCCGGGACGTACCAGAAGGACGTGTCCGGGGCGGCGTAGCGGACCGTGTAGAAAGCCCCTGCCTCAGCCTGCGCGGGCAACACCAGCGCGGTGAACAACGCGAACAGCACCACTGCCCCCAGGGCCAGCCACCCCCGCACTCCGTGCGCCAGGCGCTCTGCTACCGGTTCCACCACCTTCATCGCGACCTCGTCCGTTGTGGTGCTGCGATGCTACGCGGTTCGCAGGCCGGGAGCGCTGGAGAGACGCTCGTGGCACGCACCGCCCGACGGCGGGGCTGGACGCTCGGCGGGTGAGCCGTCGGGAGGGGGTGGCAGGGCCTTCATCAGGAGGCCAGCCGCACCGACCGAATCCCGCGCCGCGGGGCTCGCACAAGCGGGGACGAGAGGATCGCAGCCGAGCACGACCACGTGGTCCGGAAGGTAGCCCCGTCACCGCCGCCGCTCGGGTTGCCCGGCCCGGACGGCTTGCTCTTCCCCAGCGCCACCGGGCACCACATCTGGGCACCCACCTTCGCCAAGCCCTTCCGAGAAGCGCGCCAAGCCGCCGGCCGACCCGACCTGCGCGTCCACGACCTTCGCCACACCGGAGCAGTCCTCGCGGCCCAGACCGGGGCCACGTTGGCCGAACTGATGGCACGCCTCGGCCACACCACCCCCGCCATGGCCATGCGCTATCAACACGCCGCGACCGGCGCCGACCAGCGCATCGCCGACAAGCTCGACCAACTGCGCGCTTCCCACGACACCGTTAGGTTAGCGGCGGGGCGTCGCAGTCGCTCGTCCGCCCCGGTTGACGATTCCCGGGACTCCCAGCACGTCGCCGATACCGTTACCCACCAACCCCACGCTTGCAATCTTAGGCACCTATCATTACGAACAGTCGGGACGTGCGAAACGAAAGCAGGGACAACGTGGCGACGTGGGATGAAGCCGTGTGGGTGTCCTCGATCGAGTCAGGCCTACCCCGCCGGGACCGGCGCTCGGGCGCCTACCGGCGCTACGTGCCGGATCCACTCATGGGAAGCCCCCTGGTGTTGCCGCCCGATGTCGACCACTTGGTGGGCCGCGCCGAGCAGGCGGTCCGGGCCCTGGCCGGGGACGCCCGCGATCTGGCCGGCATCGCCAGGTTCCTGCTACGTTCCGAAGCCATCGCCTCTTCACGGATCGAGGGCATCGCACCGTCGGCCCACCAGGTCGCGTTGGCCGAACTCGGCGCCCAGGAAACCGTCCCCGACGTGTCGGCCCAAGCCCGGCTGGTGGCGAACAACATGACGGTCCTCCACGAGGCCCGCACCGTCCTCGTGGCGGCACCGGCGGTCACGGTCGACCACCTGGTCGACCTCCACGCGGCCCTGCTACCCGACGAGCCGCAGCACCACGGCATCCGCACCGTGCAGAACTGGATCGGCGGCTCCGACCACCACCCGCTGGACGCCGACTTCGTCCCACCCGTCCCCGAACGTGTCCCGGCACTGCTCGAGGACCTGGTCGGCTACCTGGGCGGCGGCGGACACTCCCCCATCGTGCAGGCCGGGCTGGCGCACGCCCAGTTCGAAACCATCCACCCGTTCACCGACGGCAACGGACGCGTCGGCCGGGCCCTCATCCACACCGTCCTCACCCGGCGCGGACTGACCACCGAGGCGGTGCTGCCCGTCAGCATGGTCCTGTCGACCCTGCGCGACGACTACGTCGACGGCCTGACCACCTACCGACACTCCGACCCGGTCGGCTCGGCTGGTTTCCACACCGCGCGCGCCGCCTGGCTGCGCGTGTTCGCCTCCGCCGTCCTCACCGCCACCGAACAAGCCGCACGCCTCGCCACCGACCTGGCCGACCTCCGCGTCGACTGGGACGAACGCCTCACCGCCGCTCGCTCCACCCAGGGCAAGGTGCGCGGCGTCCGCAGCGACTCGGCCACCGCCCTGATCGTGCGCGACCTGCCGGCCACACCCGTCCTCACCAGTGCCACCGTGCAACGCATCCACGGAGTGTCCCACGTCGCCGCCGACCGGGCACTCGCCGAACTTGCCACCGCGCAAATCCTCCACCCCCATGAGCGGCGCGGGGTTCGCTACTACCAGGCACGCGACGTACTCGACCTCGTCACCGTCACAGAACGACGCCTCGCCAGCACCAAATTCGACACCCGAACCAGCCCGCCTGCACGACCCGTCCCCGCCCGACCAGACCCCCGGACCTGACCGGCGAAGACCGCTCGGCGGCCACGCCCCCAGGCTTGGCGGGATCCCGAGTTACCGCCGTGGACGACCGAGTGTGCCCTGCCTCCCCCAAGGACCTGCCATCGCGATACAGGACACTTGGCCTCCCCTGCCCGGCCTTGCCCCCCGCGGCGACTTCCTCGATTCACTCTTGAGCGTCCCTGCGCTCATCTCGGCTAGCCCGCGGCGACAGGACTCTGGGCCATCGAGGCCAACAGGAACAGGTAGGGCAAGATCACGTGCATAACAGGCAGTTCCGTGATGTCGCGATCGTTGGCGCCCTGTGGCCGTCCCCGTGGACTACGTCTGCGCGAAGGAGCGATGGGTCAGCCAGCGTCCGAGGTGGCGCGCCACTCCCCCGCACGGCGGGTCAGCGCGGCGGGGACGGTAAGCCGAGTCGGCGGCGACGCTCGTATCGGCGGTCACGGCGGCGACGCTGGCGTTCTTCCCTGCGGACGGGATCGATCCCTACCGTCCCGGGGTCTTCAAAGACGTCCACAGACACGTCGGAGGTCAGCGCGCGGACCCGGGAACGACCTTCGGGTGGATCAAGGTCCGCCCGCCAGCCCGAGGCACGGTAGTCCTGCGGTGTCCATGACAGGGCTCACCAGTCTTCCGGTGTCCATCCCAGGCCACACACTGGACCAGTGACCCGCGACGGCCTATTACACGATAAGCGCACGAAACTCTTAGCGCGACCCATACGCCCTTGTCAGAGCCGCTTTCATGGTGGACCTCCGTAGAGAGTTTGAGAACCCCTGCCCACACCTGAAAACCCTGTCTTTGCGCAGGTCACGGGGCTTCTACGACCACGACCAGCACTCCTCGGAGCCTACCGTCTTCGACTCCAGGGGTCGAGTGGTGCGATCACTTGGGATGGCTCAAACCCTGCTACGGCCCGAGCAGGTCGATGACCTGGTGGCGCAGTACCGCGAGGGCGCGACGCTCGTGGAGCTGGCGTCCCTCTTCGGAGTGAACCGCCGCACGGTCGCCACCCACCTCACCCGGCGGGAGGTGACGATCCGCCGTGGACGGTTCGATCCTTCCCGCATCCACGAAGCAGCCGACCTCTACCTCAGCGGGTTGACGCTGGTAGAGGTCGGCGTGAAGGTCGGGGCGGGGCCTCAGGCAGTCCGGCGAGCGCTCGCTTCGCACGGCGTCATGATCCGTCCTGGTGGGCGCCGTGGTTCCCGGATCACTGCGTAGGGGGCTTCGATAGCGGAGGGGCGACGATCAGGACTTGCTCGACCCGCACCCCTATCCAACTCTTGGTTGCCAGCCGGGGATCACGAGACCAAGCCGTTCGGCCAGTGCTCCCGGTGTGTCTTCGCGATCTTGCGCAGGTTACCTCGGACGACTCTCAGTTCTGCCGTGGACGGCACGTCGTCGTCGTGGTTCCCAGGATTCAGGACCGTCGCAAAGGTGTTCCATTGACCCTTCTCCCCGTTATCAAGAGCGAAACCGCGGACGAGCGGGACGAGTTGCCCCAACATTGATGCCTCGGCATCGACGTCCGCGACCGAGCAGGCTGCACCCGCCTGAGTACGCCCGGTAGCGATGATCTGCTTCGCAAGGCGCTCTGCCGCCGAACGATAGCTTCCGCACGCGGCCCTGCGGCCGCGTGCAGTTGGTGCGTTGAGGTTGTCCTCAGCATCCAGCATCAGTCGGCTAAACATGTCGGACGTCTGTGTCGGCACAGTACCGGCCCTGGGATCGACAAGATTCAGTTCATACGCAATCAGTCCACGATGGTCGTGATTGCTCATTGTCCAGTCAGCCAGTCTGCTGTCGTAAGTAGTCAAGATGACCTGCACACCATCATCGAGGAGCTTCGCAATGGTGTTCTGAACGAAGGTAAGTCGGTGGTCAGGGTCGCTTCCAGGGATGGGATCGTCGAGGACCACTACCGGCGAGTCAAGGAGCTCGATGCGTGCCAGGAAGATCGACAGGCCGAGCGCGTTCAACTGTGAATCACTGTAAACGCCGAGGGCGTCGCGCACGACCGGCGATGTTCCCGCTTCGGCGTGCAGTGCGGCTATCAAGTTTACGAAGCGAGTGCCGCCGGCACGTGTTCGCGCACCCGCGAAGTCGACCAACTCGTCAGGACGGATCGTCAGCCACCAAGACTTGATGGTGTCGCTCATCTCGGCGAAGCGCGCGTCGAGCAGCTCGACCGAAGCATCCTGAAGTGCCTTCTCGGCCGCCTTCACCCGGGTCAATGCGCGTTGCCGCTCGGATGATCTGATCACGTCACCTGCGAGCTCCGCCACTCCGTCGAGCAGCGTCAGCAACTGCCGATGATCAGCGATCCCAGCACGTTCCTCGATGACCGGCGCGATTGCAGTTTCAAGCGCGGACGCGGCTTCCGCGTGCAACTCGCGCTTCGTGCGTACAGTATCGAGAGTTGTACGCAGGCCGCCGAAGGCCGCTTCAGTGTCAGTCGGGTACTCTCGTCGCTCGATCGCAAGTCGCAGAGTGGCGATCGCTTCACGGACTTCGCGCCCCGCGGTGACGAGCGCCTGCGTGGAATCGGTCAGAGCTGTCGCAGCGGCATAGGCGTCTCGGACGAGTGTGGGTCGAAGGCCCCAGTCCTGAAGTTTCGCCGCCAGCACGTTGAGCTCGGTCTCCGACAGGCTGCCAGCGCTAGGCATGCCTGCACGCACGAACTCTGCGAGGGCCGTGAGCGTCTCGCCTGCTCGGTCAATGGATGCGAGTGTCGTGGCGGCGGTCTGATCAAGATTTGAAGCGTGGCCAAGCTCGGCTCTCATCGTGTCAATGCGCGCTGGTGTCAGCGCTTCCGGCGTCGCGCAGACCGGACAGCCTACGGGAGCAGTTAGCTCCGCGAACTCATGCACTCGCAGGACTGCTGCGAAGATGGGCAGCAGGCGGGCGACTTCCTCCTCAATCGAGGCAAGCGCCTCCCTGTAGGAAGTTGTGTCGGGCACCTCGAGTTCGACTGAGGGAAACGGCGCTGCAACAAACTGTGCGATCGGGAAGAGCGCCTCCGCCTTGGCTCTAGCGCGGGTCTCAAGTCCGGTCTTGGCGTCGGCAAGAGTTGAGTAGTGCTCTCCCGTAGCTGCTCCGGCCGCCTCACGTAACTCTGCGGACAAAGCGTCCGTGACCGCGCCAGCGCCGGAGGATGCGGTTCTGGCGATGGTTTGGAGACGATTCCGTGCGTCAGAGAGGTCCGTAGGTAGCGTCGCCACCCTCTGGAGCCACGGTCCATCGGGCTCTTGTTCCAGGTGCTTGCGTGCTTCGGCGACTCGTGCACGTAGCAGGTCGAGGTCGCTGAGGGACAGAAGCGACTTGAAGTATGAGACTCGTTGCTTGGGTTCCGTCGAAAGGGCGTGGCGAAGGATGTGCTGCAACAGGACGGGAGCGCGCACCGGCGGGTCGGCCAGCATGAGCCCGACACTCGACAGGTCACTGACCTCGTTCTCGTCGACGAGGAGCCGACTCTCGCACTCCGCCCCTCGGCCAAAGTCACCGGTCAAGATCCGCCGAACACGGTGGAGCGAACCGTCAGCAGTACGCACTACAGCTTCCACGAAGACCTCATCGTCGCCCTCAGGGAGATGAGCATTTCGTAGGCTGTCGTTGTACTCAGCCTTCGCACCACCAAGAAGCTCCCGGCGACTGCTATAACCCGACAGCAAAAACTCCACAGCCTCGGCCAGGCTGGTCTTGCCCTGGCTGTTGCCGCCGTGAGCCACCGTCAGGGGCGCGTCCAGTTCGAAGTGGGCAGGCACCGTGCCGAAAGCTCTGAAACCGCGTACGTCGATCGAGACGATGCTGGTTCTGCTCATGGGGTTCGCCAGCTCTCGACAAGGGTGCCGATAGCCTCATCCAACTGATCGACCGACGCGGCCGTCGCGACCGCATCGAGGAGCGCGTGAGCGTCTGCCTTCGCGGGCGTGGCATGCCCAAGCAGCGCAGTCAGCGGCTCCAGGTTGGGCAACAGTTCGGACACCCACAACAGTGTAGTGAACGGACCCGCACTCACCTGTGAAGCAACGGTTCGGTACCAGCTGCGGCGTGGCCCCTCGACTGGCTCGCATCGTCGTCTCGCCGCCCACCGTGCCGCGCGGCGGCCTCAGCGATGCTCGCGCGCACCAACAGGAGGAGGCTCGTGGGCCCCATGATGATGAACTTGAGTGCGTTCCAGCATGTCCACAGGACGATGAGGTGGAGCCAGCCGGGGCCGCCGTCGGCTGCCGAGCTAGAGCAGATGCTGGCGATCAGGATGTATGGAAGCGCGATCAGCATCGCGGGTATCCCCCACTTGAGTCCGCGACGTGTGCGGATGGCAGCGAGCAGTCGGTTGCTCGGCATGTAGCGGTGCAGGTAGTCGCGGGTGCGAACGCTGAGCGTCCAGATAAGGCGGAACATGACGGGCCTCTCGTCACACGTGTTACTCCGTCGAGGAGGCAGAACGTGTGTGAGTGCCCGAAGGCCGTCCCGGAGGACCCGCAATATGAGGAGAACCTGCCTCACCGTCCACTCTACGCCGGGGTCGGCGTTCATGGAACCCTCCGGCTTCCGCGTCGCCGCGCGCACCTCTCTGTAGGAGCGAGAGGACCCGACGATGACAAACCTGAGCCACGTAGTCCAGGACGAGCGCACAGCACGGATGGTGCTGTCGATGATCGTCGACCCAGACGACGCCGTGACGGGCCGCCTCCTCGGCGAACTGGGAACGCTTGAGCTGTTTCGGCTTGCCGAGCGTGATGACGCGGTGCCGGGCCTCAGTACCGTTGACGCTCAGGTGTGGCGTTCCCAATTCCAGCGCTCAGACACTCGGACACTTGAGCAGAACGTCGTCGAAGCCGAGCGCGCTGGTATCGGCACGCTGATCCCCGGCGATAGGGAGTGGCCATCCGCACTCGACGATCTTGGCGACCGACGGCCATACGTCCTCTGGACTCGTGGCACGACATCGTTCCTCGCGCGACCGCTCAGCGATTTGGTCACGATCACCGGAGCGAGGGCTTCGACCTCCTACGGCGAGCAGGTGGCCGGGCAGCTTGCCTCCGACCTCGCCAGCGCTGAGCGGATCATCGTGGCCGGCGGTGCGTATGGCATCGAAGGTGCCGCCCACCGAGCGGCCCTCGCGTCAGGTGGCGACACGATCGTGGTCATGGCGAACGGCGTTGATCGTCCCTATCCGATGGGTCACCGTGAACTGCTTGAGCGGGTGGCCGACCTCGGCCTCATGGTCAGCGAGGTTCCACCTGGCGCAGTGCCGACGCGCCATCGCTTCATTGCTCGGACGCGGCTCATGGCTGCGCTCTCCGCAGCGACCGTCGTGGTTGAAGCCGGTGCTCGATCCGGTTCAATGGCCGTTGCCCGGCGCGCGCACGAACTCGGCCGCACCGTCGGCGCCGTTCCCGGTCCAGTGACCAGCGCAACAAGCGTCGGCCCCAATCTCTTGCTTGCACAGAGACTCGCTCATGTTGTCGTGCATGCGGGTGATCTGACGCGCCCGCGCCAACCGACGGAGACAAGATCGTTCAGTCACGAAAGCGGGAAGGTCTTCACAGCATCCGATCCCCAGGCTCCCATGTCACGGGACTCGGCGCGCAGCCATCAGGGCTCCCGGTCAACGTTGTCGAGGTGAAAGTCCGCGTTCATGCTCACCGCAGGATCGGGTCTCGCTGTCAGACCTCGATCACTGCGGCCACCTGCTGGTAGACCGGTGTCCAGAGGTCGACTTCCACCTCGGGTGCCTCAATGCTGACGACGAGCGAGTAGTTGACACCTTTGTCGCTTTGATCCATCTTCGGCCGGTTCTTCCACCAACCTGCGACGGGGTACACAACGACAGCCTCTTTGGCCGCGAGGTCAGCAGCCGACCCCGACCAAATATCGGTGTGAAGCGATCCGGCCGAAGTCTGCTGGTCACGTCCGAAAAGCCAACCGCTCTCGGTATTGAGAGCCAGTGGCTTCTCACCTTCCTCGCGTGCCTGCTTATTGACGCGCTGGCGGAACGCGTCAAGGTTGTCCTCGGGTCGTTTCATCGCGAAGCGCAACCCATGAGAGGGATAGACGTATCGGCCCGTCCAGCCGCGACTCGATGGGTTTGGTTCTACAAAGTACGAGAGGGTGACGCGCAGCCGAACTCCGATCTCTCCGAGCGCGGACAACTCGTCGATGGGCCACGGCAAGCGATGCAAGTTCATCTCGCGCGCTTTCCCGCTGCTGGAATTGCCGTCGCGCTCATATGGATGGATGACCGCCTCGTCCACCAGTGTCAGCGCGTTGGTTGCGCTGCGGGTGGCGCGTTCCAGGCTGGGCACGCCCATCCCGTAGCGACGAAGCAAGTTGACCGCTGCTCCCTTTGTACTCGCGGCAGTGATTCGCGCTTGCATCGCGTCAGTCCACTCGGCGGAGTGGACGATTAGCCTCGATCTTTCGTCGGGCCGGGTTGGGTCGTTGTGACGGCTTGAGGATCACCGTCTTGGTGTGATTGTGCCGGGTGGGTGTGACAGTTTTCCGGATGTGGCTCCGGTGGGCGGGGATTCCAGGG